>Ga0126371_10006336_pt1 | contig 10525 bp, 12 predicted proteins | sample PanSoiMetaPlot_4_FD_110145 | JGI IMG/M metagenome (GOLD analysis project Ga0126371, IMG submission 110145) | Tropical forest soil microbial communities from Panama - MetaG Plot_4 | ecosystem: Environmental > Terrestrial > Soil > Tropical forest > Bulk soil | place: Panama | collected 2016-02-17
CTCGGCTCGTTGCAAGCCAAGTTCAGGACTGGCGGCGCGATCATCCGCTGAGTAAGAGGGGACTGTATTTCGTCGTGAACTCTCCACCGGACCTGCTTATATCGAGACGTCGACGACCGCAGTTTCGCCGCGATAGGCCTCCGGGAGAGCGCGAGATTTGCTAACACAGCGGTAGTGCTGAAACAATCGACGGCCGAGGTCAGGAGGTCGAGATGAACAAGGCACAACCGCTCGTATTGGAACACGATGGCAAGGTGATGGTAGCGACCATCAACCGTCCGCAGGCGAGGAATGCAGTTGATTCAACGACGGCGAAAGCTCTAGCTGAAGCATTTCACACATTCGATCGCGACGAAAAGCTGGATGTTGCGATTCTCACTGGCTCCCAGGGAATGTTCTCGGCCGGCGCTGACCTGCGCGAGATTGCCGAGGGGCGGCGTCCACCTGTCCAAGAAGAAGAGTACGGCAGCGGCCCCATGGGACCGACCTGGATGCTGCTGAGCAAGCCGGTAATCGCTGCCGTCGAGGGCTACGCCGTTGCTGGCGGACTGGAACTGGCTTTGTGGTGTGACCTGCGTGTGGCCGCGCGCGACGCCGTGTTTGGCGTGTTCAATCGGCGCTGGGGTGTGCCCCTGATCGACCTGGGAACCGTCCGCTTGCCGCGGCTCATCGGCCAGGGCCGCGCCTTGGACCTTGTGCTCACGGGGCGAGCCGTTAATGCGGACGAAGCCCTCGAGATCGGCTTGGTCAATCGCGTAGTAGAGAAAGGCAAAGCTCTCGATGGTGCGCTGGAGTTGGCGCATGCGATCGCGGGGTTTCCTCAGCAAGGGATTCGCGGCGACCGCATGTCACTCTACGAGCAGTGGGCATTGCCTTGGGCGCAGGCTCGTGCCAACGAGCTGCGACACGGGATGAAGGTGATGGCTTCAGGCGAAGCCGTCGCCGGCGCCGCGCGCTTCGCCTCGGGAGCGGGGCGGCATGGAGAGTTCGGGAACAACACGCCTGGATAGAAGCGACATGCTTGTTCCTTCGAGAGGAAGCGGCCTTCAACTAAGACGCGCCTACTTTTTGTCCTTGGACGCCTCGGCCTTGGTGGCGGTGAAGGTGCCCTTGGCTTGTCCCGCGTAATCGCAGGTACCTTCGATTTTCTTGCCATCAGCATCAAGTTTGCCGGCGTAATGGACGGCGTTTCCCTGTACCTCAAAGTCAAAGCTGATGTCGTTGCCCTTGATCGCGCCGTGCAGAGGCGCATCGCCCAACGCGCCGGTGTAGGTGCCGGTCAATTTATCGCCGTCCTGCTTGAAAACAAAGGTGGGAGATCCACCCTGTCCGCCGAGATCCACCTTCGCGTTCCAAGTTCCGGTCACATCTACAGCCAGTGCCCAAAGGCCGAGCACGGCCACTGTTACTGTTGCCACAATTGCGAGAGCTTTTCTCATGTGGCGCACAATATCACCCGCCGCAGGGAAAGGCAAGCAGTCCGGAAGGGATTGCGAGCCCGTGAGACCTGGGTTAGCATGGCAGCCCCTGGTTCTCAGGCTGGAGGTTACGATGAGCGAGAGCAAGCATGGATGGAATTGGCGATGGATTGGAGCGACGTCGCTACTGTTGATGGTGGGACTGATGGTGGTCGCATTTCCGGCATTTGCCGCGTCCTGCGAGAGCTTGCGCACGCTCAAGCTTCCGGATACAACCATTACCTCGGCTCAATCCGTCGCTGCGGGGGCATTTGCGCAATCCGGCGGACCCTCGCCCGCGATTTTCAAAGAGCTACCTGCCTTCTGCCGCGTGACCGCGGAGGTCAAGCCCGCCAAAGATTCCGATATCAAGATTGAAGTCTGGATGCCGGCCACAGGCTGGAACGGCAAATACCAGGGCGTAGGCAATGGCGGCTTTGCGGGAAGCATCACCTATGTGGGGCTGGCTGGAGCCGTGAAAGCCGGCTACGCTAGCGCCTCGACGGATACCGGACACAGCGGTGGAGCCACCAGCGCCGGCTGGGCCCTCGGCCATCCGGATACGATCGTCGACTTTGGCTATCGCGGCATCCACGAGATGACATTGAAAGCCAAGGCCATCATCCAGGCTTTTTATGGCGACCAGCCCAAGCGATCGTATTTCGCCAGTTGCTCCAACGGCGGGCGCCAGGCGTTGATGGAAGCGCAGCGTTTTCCTGAGGACTACGACGGCATCATCGCCGGCGCCCCGGCAAACTACTGGACGCACCTGCTCTCCGCAGGAGCCTGGGATCTGCAGGCCACGCAGGGCGACGCCGCAAGTTACATTCCGGGGGCCAAGGTCCCAGCCATCAGCGCAGCTGTGCTCAAGGCGTGCGACGCCCAGGACGGCGTGACTGACGGTCTGGTTAGCGATCCCCAGGCGTGTCACTTTGATCCGGCGACCATCCAGTGCCAGGACGCCGACTCCAACAGCTGCCTGACCGCCCCTCAGGTTGCGGCACTCAAGAAGCTCTACGCCGGTCCCAAGAACTCCAAGGGCGAAAAGATCTTTCCGGGCCGCGTGCCGGGTGGAGAAGAGGGGCCAGGCGGCTGGCCATTGTGGATCACCGGCGGGGCGCCCAGCACCAGCCTGATGTACCAGTTCACGACCAACTTCTTCCCTAACATGGTGTTCGCAGATACTAACTGGAACTTCAAGACCTTCAATTTCGACAACAATGTCAAGTTTACCGACGATGCGGAGGCTGCGAATCTCAACGCCACTGACACTAACTTAAAGGCCTTCGAAAAACGCGGCGGCAAGCTCATCATCTATCACGGATGGAGCGACGCGGCCATCTCCGCGTTCAACACCGTCGATTACTACAACAGCGTGGTCACCACCATGGGCGCTCAAGAAACCGGTAAATTCCTCAGGCTCTTCATGGTTCCGGGGATGCAGCACTGCGGGGGCGGACCAGGGCCAAACTCCTTTGGGCAGGGTGGTTTCGCCGGGGGCCTTGTCGATCCCCAGCACAACTTGTATGCAGCGCTGGAACAGTGGGTAGAGAAGGGAATTGCGCCGGACCGACTCGTGGCGACTAAGTACGTGAGCGACATGAATCCCGCGCAGGGCGTGAAGATGACGCGCCCGCTCTGCGCGTGGCCTCAAATCGCCATATACAAAGGTACTGGCGACAGCAACGACGAAGCTAACTTCTCTTGCAGCCAGAAAAAATGAACACTTGTTGTTTGGCCTAGAGATAGGGCGTTCCAGGTCTCTACGGCAACAGCGTGTTAACACATGCCCCCTATTTTGCGTCTATCATGCCCAGGCGAGGTCCATTCTGGATGGCCTCAACATGGGGTGATGGAGTTGAAACGCTCGCAGCAGGCCTGGAAGTCCGGGCCGTGACCGGCGCGTCGGCCCAGGAACTCGAGAGCGACGACTTCCGGCTGGTCGACGCCGCACGGCAAGGCGATCGGGCAGCGTTCGGGCGGCTCTACGATCGTTACGCGCGCATGGTCCATGGAATTCTGTTAGGTCGCGTTCCGCCATGCGAAGTGGACGACTTGGTCCACGATACGTTCCTCCAGGCGCTTCGCCAGCTCCATACGCTCCGCGACAGCACACGCTTCGGAGCGTGGCTGGCGGCGATCACGCGGAATCGCGCAAATGATTACCATCGACGCGCCGTGGTAGAGGTGGAACTGCCTGAAAACCTGTCCGCGGAAGGGGCTGGGGTAAGTGCGTCCGGGAGTGCGCCGGACCGAGACCAGGAGGCCGCTGACCTGCTCGCCGCGATCCGCGAGTTGCCGGAAACATATCGCGAGCCTCTGCTGTTGAGGCTGGTGGAAGGCATGACTGGACCGGAGATCGCCGCGCGCACCGGGTTGACGTCCGGGTCGGTACGCGTGAACCTGTGCCGCGGCATGCAGCAGCTGCGTGAAAGACTCTCGCGGTGAGCACGCGCGCCGCAAGCAGGGCCGGTCTGATCACCACCAGGAGCCGCCTGAGCACGCTCATGGAAACGACCAAAAGGGGCGTTTATGAACGATGATTATTTATGGGACGGTTCCGGCGAACCTGATCCCGAAGTTCAGAAGCTGGAGTCGGCGCTCCGTGGGCTTCGCCACAACCGCCCCGCACCGGCATTTCCGGAGATCGCAGAGATCACCCCGGCGGGCGAGCGCTCGCGATTGCTCACTTTTCTGCTGCCCCGGTTCAAGATTGCCGCTCTTGGATGGGCTGCGGTCCTGCTGATTGCCTCCGTGGGTCTAATTCTTTACAGAATGAAGCCTGGTGCTGTGGCTCCGAGCGAGTGGAGCGTCACCGGTGTACAAGGCGCGCCGCGGTTGGGAGGAAATGCCATCAAAGCCGGCACGGCGAATCTTGGCGTCGGCCAGGTGCTTGAGACCGACAGCGTATCGGAAGCCAGCATGATCGCCGAGAATACCGGCGAGATCCGGGTCGAACCGGGTACGCGGCTTCGCCTGCTCACGAGCAGGTCGGGAAGGAAGCGGTTATCGTTGGAACGGGGCGTCATCCAAGCCACCATCTGGGCCGCGCCGGGCGAATTCGTTGTGGACACGCCTTCCGCCGTGGCTGTCGACCTGGGCTGCATCTACACCCTGACCGTGGACGATTCCGGCGACGGGCTCCTGCGCACTACCGTCGGCTGGGTTGGGTTCAAACTCAAAGACCACGAATCGTTCATTCCTGCTGGAGCCGCTTGCCCGACCAAAAAGAAAACCGGACCGGGTACACCGTATTTTGAAGATGCTTCGCCGGCTTTTCGCAACGCTCTGGCTAGATTCGATCAAGCTGGCACTTCTGCTGAGGAGCGTGCTGCCGCTCTCCAAGTGGTGCTTGCTCAAGCTCGCCCGCGCGATGCGCTGACCCTATGGCATTTGCTGGCGCGCGTTGAGGAGTCCGACCGCAGCCGCGTCTATGAGCGCCTGGAGCAGCTCGTGCCTGCGCCTGCCGAAGTTACACGCAAGGGAATCATGACCCTGGACCGGCAAATGCTCGACCTTTGGTGGAACGAGCTTGGTTTCGGCGACGCCTCCTTGTGGCGACATTGGGAGAGGTCGTGGTCCGAAGACAGGTAATGCCAAATTCGTCCAGTCCAACTTTGCAGTCGTAACGTGTTCAAGACTCGACACTGCCAAGGCGCCCGGGCAACCCCGGCGGCAGTCCGGATCTTGAAGAGAACGATTTGAGAGTCCGCGATCTTAGAGTCTTCGTCATGCGGACTTCGTCCAGGCCGAGTGGCGTTTCGATTAGCCCTTGATGATGCCGCTTCGGGAAGTTTGTTAACGGTCCTTCTCGTCGTTGCGTCTTGCCTGCCTGAGAGGTGAATCCGCCTCAAGGAGATTCGACGATGAAATTATCCAGACTTCTCATTTTCGCCGCGAGCGTGATCACAGTTCTCTGTGGTTTGCTAACTTCTGCTTTCGCCGGCCCGCCGCTGATCTGCCATCGCTTGGACATCGGCGATGCTAACTCCTTGCCCTGGACAGGTGACGCCTGGAACCTGTCCGGCAATGAAAGCTACGACACGAAAAACTTGACCAAGGACACGTTGGCGATCCTTGACTCGGGAGCGCCTGTCATCGTGCGCATGGAGACTCTCCGCCGGGCCACGCTCTATGCCCGCAAAGATCCACGGGCTGCGAAGGAGCTGCTGACCAGGCTTTACCAGCGCGCGAACACTGAAGCTACCTCTGCTGGTCACGATGCGTTGGCCCGCTTCGACGTCGGCTATCTAGCCGAAGCGTACCAAGAGTCATTTGGCAAAGAGCCAAATCCAGCAGCCGGCATCGACGGGTACGACTTAGTCGTCAAAGCCCTTGCCCTTAGCGGGCATAGTGATCCGGAGATGGAGTTCGCGGCCGCCTTGATCACACTGCACGGTCATGACCGGGCGCACCAGGAGCACGCGCGCAAGGCCATCGCCGGCGCAAAAGTAGATCCTCTGCTGGCGCGTAATCTTTCCAGTCAATTCCGCGGCGACCCAAAGCAGACCGTCTCGGAAGCCCTGACGCAGAGCATGACCACGGAGGAGGCGCAGAAATGAAACTCCTCACGGTCCGTCATCGAAAGGCCCTTGCCTGGGTAGCAGGGCTCTGTCTGTGCGCAGGCGTTCTCGTTGCCCAGAAGCCTCTGGAGCGAGACCCCGGGCTTACCGCGCATGAGTGGGGCACATTTACGTCGGTCGCGGGCAGCGACGGGCAACCCGTGGAGTGGTTGCCGGTGAACTTGAACGAGCTGTTTTTCGAGAAGGAGGCGGGGTCAGAGGAAGGCGTCTGGCGGTCCAAGGAGCTTCCCCGTTTTGTCGAGCACCTGCATTGGGCGGCGTTCAAGCAGGGGCTACTTGGCACTGTCCGCATGGAGACGCCAGTTCTCTACTTCTACGCATCGCACGATGTCATACTCTCGGTGCAAGCAAAGTTTTCCAGAGGGCTGATCACCGAATGGTATCCCCACGCCACGGCTCCGCCAGTCGATGGCGGCCTTGATGATGCAGCCCTCTATCGGAAAGAAGCAACCGACGGCAGCATCTCCTGGAACGATGTCGTCCTTCGGCCTGGGCTTGACGCGACGTTCCCACTCGATTCTGCCGATAGCGAAAACCGTTACTACGCTGCTCGCGCAACTTCTTCGGCTCCACTTCGCGTGACCACCCCTGGAGGCGAGCAGCAGGAGAAGTTTCTCTTTTACCGAGGCGTCTCGCGGTCTTCCCTACCGATCTCTGCGACGTTCACTCCCGAAGGCGACCTCCTGGTTAGAGAATCATTTGCGCAGGGAATCCCAGACGTCATCTGGTTCGAGCGCCGCGGAGATCTCATCGGGTATCGCGTAAGCAATGGGCTCCAAGACCGAGGCGCGGCTGAAGTCAGACTGGAGCCGCCCGTCTTGACGGCCACAGTCGAGGACTTGTACGGCGATCTCGAGGCGATCCTGGTGGCGCGCGGCCTCTATTCCGACGAGGCCCGTGCTATGGTCCAGACCTGGCGCAGTTCGTGGTCTGAAGAAGGGAGCCGCCTTTTTTACATCGTACCGCAGCCGTTCGTGGACTGCATCCTACCTCTCACCATCAGCCCGGCGCCGGCGCAACTGGTACGCGTCTTCATCGGAAGGCTGGAACTGATCAGTCCGGCGACACAAAAAGCGGTGGCCGACGCCCTGGCTTCGCACGACCAAGCAACACTTGCGAAATATGGGCGGTTCCTTGAGCCGATTCTCAAGGTCATCAGGGACAAAAACCCGGTCCAGGCAAGACAACGTCTTGAATCACCGGTCCAGCCTTGCTTGACAGATGACGCCAGGCCGGCAATCGCACAAAGGAGACACTGAAGACGCGCGGCTGCAGGTGGTGTCCGAAGGTTGACGCATAACGAGCCGGCGTTAACTCTCAGGTAAAATTGGTATTGTTGCCGGGTGCGATGATGTGTAGTCTGCTGGGCCCAGTTAAATCACGTGCTCACCAAATGAGAACGCTTTTCCGTTGCCCGGGCGTTGCCGCAGCCTGCCTGGGTCTGATGGTGGTCCAAGCGCAAGCTCGCCAGCCCAAGGCCCTCGCCTCGGCCACAGAGATCATCGTCGTTACCACATCGGACTGGAATTCGGTGAACGGCACAATGCGTCGCTATGAGCGTCGTAGTTCCCATCAGAAATGGGCGCCGACAGGCCAGCCGGTTCCGGTGGTGGTCGGCAAGAATGGTTTGGGATGGGGTTCAGGCGTAGTCTCCGTTGACGCCCCGGGGCTACGCGCTGCTTCCGACCCAATCAAGAAGGAAGGCGACGGCAAAGCCCCGGCCGGTGTTTTTCTGCTAAGCCGAGCGTTCGGGTACGCGCCGCGCGAGCCGCCGGAATCGAAGATGCCGTACGTGCCGCTGACTGCGTCAGTCGAGTGCGTGGATGACACGAATTCCAAATTCTACAACCAGGTGGTGGACCGAGGAACGGTCACTCCCGACTGGAACAGCTCCGAACAGATGCAACGCTCCGATGAGCTGTATCGTTGGGGCATCATGGTGGACCACAACAGCAATCCTACCCGCGCCGGCGCGGGTTCCTGCATCTTCATGCACATCTGGCGCGGACCCGGCCAGGGGACGGTTGGCTGCACAGCGATGCCCCAGGAGCAAATCGAATACGTGCTTGCCTGGCTCGATCCAGCACGAAAGCCATTATTGGTGCAGTTACCGGAGCAGCAGTATAAGAGTCTTCAGAAGAAGTGGGGCTTGCCGGCTGCGAGCGTCGGCGCGCAATGATAACCGCCAACACCGTCGAGCCGGCTGAATTTGTAAGTGCATTACCTGAGAGCTGGGGGAGACGATTGCTCATGGTGGCCGGAGAGCACCTTAGTACCAATGGACCATGGCCATTGGAAAGATAACCCACAGTCCGAGATCGGGAGTCCAGTGACCCGCAGAAATTTAAAGCCAAAAATCGCTAAAGAAAAATCGCCAAAGTGCTTGGCAAGAGTTTCAGCTTGAATTAGTATTGTCCAACTCTGTTCTTCCCTTTAAAGGAGAATTACTATGAAGAAGCTGTTAACAGTTGTGTTCACCATGTTGCTGGCTGGCAGCCTGTCGTTCGCGCAGAATACCGCCGGCGACAACAAAGACGCCAAGAAGGATGACCAGAGCGGCAAGACCGCAACCAGTGATAAGCCTGCCGAAAAAGAGCACAAGGGTGGCAAGAAACACAAGGCCAAGAAGGATGACCAGAGCAAGAAAGGCGCATCCGACACCGCCACCACCCCAGCGCCTCCAAAATAAGTTCGGCAAAGCATTTGTTCAACGGCGGCCCCTCGGGGCCGCTTTTTTATGGGTGTGCCGAACGTGTTTGACAGCTTGGCGGTGAAAGTCCCCTACCGAACCGGATGGAGGTAATCGGCCAGCGAAGCGCAAGGGCGCCATTTTGCACGGATGGGTCTGCAAGAAGCGGGAGCAAACTCGCGAGCCGATGAACAAAACCGGAAGAGCGTGGACCAAGGGACGAAGGGGCGAAGTCCAGGACGATCGTGGGCGCGTCAAGCATCCGGCCGGAGCACGACCCCAAACCAATCTCATTCCCCGATTTCGTCATAATCAGCTAGTTGTTTAAGGATGATGTAGCGTCCGATGGCAGAACACTGCCATTGCCAGGAGTTGGCGTACCTGTTTCCCTCCACCTTGGCGATTAGAGAACAGAGCACGCCATCCTCCGCGATGGCAATAGCATCACCCCCAAAGGGAGTTTTTATGAGACCGGCTAGATTGAAGCAAATCATGCCAGACCAGGTCGAGCTGGGAATGGATGCGTTGGCCCTGCCGTTGGTTCAGCTTCTTGGCTAAGCAGGGGTGGTTTGCAGCCTTGATGCTCTCTTTCTTCAATCTGGCATATTCTCAGACAACACAGTTCTTGCCGGAGATCGATACCTACGTCAGCCTCGACCCCAACGCTCGCTTCGCTTTTCAAGTCAAGGAGACAAGAGAAGACGGTGTTCCCACGCAAGCCGAGATCGGCCCGAGCATGGAGTTTTATTGGCGGCCATTGAAGGGCTTGCGGCTTAATGGCGTGGACGAATCCAAAACCCGTTTCATCCTGCTTTCGGTGGGATATCGTTATCTGCCGGCATCGGACGCGCCCGAAACCAATCGCGTCCTTATGGTCGCTACACCTCGGCTTCCCCTGACCTGGGAGCTGGTGATTTCCGACCGCAATCGCGGCGAACTCAACTTCAGCAATGGCCAGCTTACCTGGCGGTATCGAAACCGGTTGCAGCTCGAACGCGAGATTACAATCCGTTCCTACCATCCGACGCCGTACGCCAACGTCGAGGTCTACTACGACAGCAAGTTTCAGAAGTGGAGTAGCACCGCTATCGAAGCCGGGTCACAGTTTCCCATCGGAAAACATTCTGAAATCGATGTTTACTACGAACACCAGAACAACACCGGAACTCCTCCCAATCAGCAAGTCAATGCCATCGGGACGATTCTGAATCTCCACTTCTAATCGGCTTTCGGCGCCTTCGGACCTGCGGTCTCACTTTGCGGCACGATAGGTTTTGTCGCTGCACACTCAGCGGAATCCCCTACTTTTGCCGCACCGACACCTCCAAAAAACAAACCTTGGCAGAATTCCGAAAGTGGATTAGGATTGTCGACCTCTGTCTGTCTTCCCTCAAAGGAGAACCATGATGAAGAAACTGCTAACCGTTGTGTTTGCCATGCTGATTGCAGCCAGCCTATCCTTCGCGCAGGATACGGGCGACAAAGGCGGCAAGAAGGATGAGAAGACTGCCACCGACAAGAAAGACGAAAAGGGTGGCAAGAAAGCCAAGAAGGACAAAGACAAGAAGGACGAGAAGGGCAAGAAGGACGACAAGGGTGCCGACACCACTGCACCCCCGAAATAACCTAACTCTCCACGAGATTGTTCAAGCGGCCTTTCGGGGCCGCTTTTCTTTCTGGTTCTAATGAAAAATCAGATCTGCCAGAAACTCGTTGCAGTACAATGCGTTCGCCCAGAGAAATTGACCCACAGCTTTTTATGTGCAATTGAGGAACCCAGACCCAAGGCTGCTCGA
>Ga0126371_10006337_pt1 | contig 10524 bp, 9 predicted proteins | sample PanSoiMetaPlot_4_FD_110145 | JGI IMG/M metagenome (GOLD analysis project Ga0126371, IMG submission 110145) | Tropical forest soil microbial communities from Panama - MetaG Plot_4 | ecosystem: Environmental > Terrestrial > Soil > Tropical forest > Bulk soil | place: Panama | collected 2016-02-17
CCCCGCCGAATCTGGCCTGCCAGCACCCGAGGCCCGGTCGTGGCGCCCAGATAGAAGGCGAGCAGATTGCGGGCAATTGAGCGATGGCTGTGCATATCGATCACCAGCGGCAGCAGCCGCGAGATCTGCGTCAGGTCGGCGACGTCGCGGTCAGTGAAACCGCCCGGCCGGTCGGTCGCGTAGCTGATCATGTAGTTGTAGGTGCCGTGGGCGCTCGTAATCGGCAACGCCAGGAAACCGGTGGCGCCCTCGGCTTTGAGCTCGCGCAGGATCGGGAAGTTCAGCTCGTCGTCGGGGACCTCAAGCCGGCGACGCAGGGTTTCGCCGAACAGGATGACGCGCTTGACAGGGGTGTCCTCGCCCTGCATCAGCTCGACCAACTCGTGCGTGATCATGGTCTGCGTTGTCTGGCCGGTGCTGCGCCGCCAAACGACGTTGGTGCCGAAGAACTGCGGATGCACCACTGGGACGTGCAGGGACACCCGCATGAGCGGCAGGCCGGTCGCGAACAGACGCCAGGCAAATTCGTCGAAGGCCGGCACGCCGTCGGGAATCTGCCGGGCGGGTCCCAGCAACCACTCGGCAATCATCGCCATCGTTTGCGCCATCGGGCGCTCGTCGTTCGGGCGTTCGAACACCTGGACGGTCGGTGCCAAGGCCGGATCGATCCCGGGTGAGCGGTTCATGGGTGTCTTCATCGCCGATGCATCTGCCATGTTCTTAAAATCCACAAAACCGACGCCCGGTCGTCCGCCGGCGCACGCGCGTCATCCTAGCGTTTCACGGACCGCGGCGCGATGCGACCGGCTCAGTGCACCAAAGTTCGCGAAAACAGGTTAACGACAATGACGCCGCTGACGATCAATCCCAGGCCGATTGTTGCCGGGAGATCGAGCGGTTGATGAAACCACACCGCCCCGATCGCGGCGATCAGCACGATACCGATCGCACTCCAGATGCCGTAGGCAACGCCGACCGGGATCGTGCGGATGGTCAGCGACAGAAAATAGAAGGCCATGCTGTAGCCCACGGCCATGACCAGGACGGACCGCGGCTTGGTTAAGCCGTCCGAGGCCTTGAGCGCCGAGGTCGCCATGACTTCGGCCACGATGGCGATGAGCAAATAGACATAGTTCACGCCAGACCTCCGCTCCGCGGACCACCGATTGATTCGCGAGATGGCCCTCTTACACGAAGTGCCGACCTCCGATGACACCCGTGCGACAAACCGCTGCGCGGCTTAGCGCAGATCGATAATGCCGGCAGCGCCGGCTTCAGTGCCGAACGCCAACAAGGTTCCCTCGGCGTTCCAGCCGAGTGCCGAGACCGCCTGGTCGTCGGGACGTCGGGCAATCAGTTCAGCGCCGTCTTTGATCCGCACCAACAGCACGAGCCCGTGGGCATAGCCCACGGCGATCAACTCCTCCTTTGGATGGCAGGCGACCTCAAGGGCGGCGGCGGGGGCGGACGCGAGCAACCGGGGACTGCGCGCCATCGGACCGTCTTTGCCCTGGAACGGCCACAGCACCAACTGGTCGGCCCCGCCGGTGGCAAGCCAGTCGCCGTTCGCGGTCCAGTCCAGAGAGCGGACCTTGGTCTTATAGCCCGACATCCGCAAATCGGTGCGGTCGGCGAGCCGCCAGCCGTGCAGCGCCGGTTCCTGCATCGCGGTGATGAGAAACCGCGCGTCTTTACTCCACGTGACCTTCAGATGCGAGCCCTTCCAGGCGAGCGTCTGGGGCGCCGAGGTCGCCTGGGGGTACCACAGGCTCACACCATTGTAGTGGGCCACGGCGAGGCGAAATCCCTTCGGCGCGAACGCAAGTCCGCCGATGCTGGAGGGGACCTCGAGCGCGCGCCGCGTGCCGTCCGCGGTCATCACGAAGGCGCTCTTCCCGGCCGCCCAGGCAACCGCCCCCTTCGGACCGATCGCAACCCGATCGATCCAACGGCGTGCCGAGTCGCGCGCCACCACGACACTCGTGGCATCGGCGCGGGTCATCACGACATTGCCGTCATCGCCACCCGTGACCACGCCTTGGCCATCGGCCGCAACCGCCAAGATCCCGCCCGCGCGCGTCGCAACGCGCCGCTCTTCGTGCGCGGACACGAGGAGCACGGCTTCCTCGCCCAGCACGAAGGCGGCGGTGGCGCCGAGGAAGTGCGCCGCGACAACGGGCCCCGCCGCCGACACCGGCCGTGTGCGCGCTTCGAGCGTTTGGTCCTCGTTCAGCCTCAAGGTCACAAGATCGCGATCAAGTCTGGCACGCCGCAAAGCCGTCGCGGATGCGTTCTTCCGGCAATTCGCGTCCAATGAATACAATGCGGCTCTCGCGCTTTTCGCCGTCCCGCCACGCGCGCTGATGATCGCCGTCGAGGATCATGTGCACCCCCTGAAAGACGAACCGCTCGGGGTCGTCCTTGAAAGCCAGAATGCCCTTGGAGCGCAGAATGTTCGGGCCGTCTTTGGCCACCAGGTCCTGGACCCAGGGAAAGAACTTATCGGGATCGAGCGGACGCTCGGTCGCAAGCGCAATTGAGCGCATGTCTTCGTCGTGATGGTGCACCAGGCCGCCTGGCCCACGGGTAGGGTCGGGGCGATGGTGGTCATCGTGATCATGGTCCTCATCGTGGTCGTGATGAGCATCAGCCGGCCCCAAGAACGCCGGCTCGAGATCGAGAATCCGATCGAGATCGAAAGCGTTCCGGCCGAGTACGGCGTCGAGTGCCACGTGGCAGCGCTGCGTCTTGTGCAACGTTGCATAAGGATTGAGCGCACGCAGCCGCTCCTCCAGCCCGCGCAGGGAAGCGGCCGAGACCAGGTCGGTCTTGTTGAGCAGGATCACATCGGCGAAGGCGATTTGGTTCTTGGCTTCGGGCGCCTCATGCAGCTGGCGCTCGAGCCATTGGGCGTCGGCGACGGTGACGACCGCATCGAGCTTGGTTTTGCGTCCGACGATCTCGTCGACGAAAAATGTCTGAGCCACGGGCGCTGGGTCGGCAAGCCCGGTCGTCTCCACAATGATGGCGTCGAACCGTCCGGCGCGGCGCAGCAGACCCTCGATGATGCGGATGAGATCGCCGCGCACCGTGCAGCAGAGGCAACCGTTATTCATCTCGAAGATTTCCTCGTCGGCCCCCACGATAAGGTCGTTGTCGATGCCGATCTGTCCGAACTCATTGACGATGACGGCAAACTTCCGGCCGTGCGGCTCCGACAGAATGCGGTTGAGCAGCGTGGTCTTTCCCGCCCCAAGGTAACCGGTCAAGACGGTGACGGGGATGCGATCGGTCATGTCTTTGCTCCGCAACGGGCGCGGCTCGGCCCGGTGGACTGGACGACGGCGTCAATATGAGGCGATTGGCCTGAGATGCAAGCCGAGCCGACCGCGACGCCCGCGGGGCCGACTTGCGTCAAGCCGACAGGGTCGGGCCAGTCTTTGGGCGCCCTGCAAGCCGAAAGATCAATCCTCTTGCCATCGTCACCCCTGTGGTCGGTGTTGCGACTGAGGATTCCACGACGAAGAGCCGGAGAACGTTGCAGTCGAAAACTGTCGATCTTGGCCACGTGTGCGGGCGCGGACGCCGCCGCGGCATGGGGCCCGCACGCGCGAAGAGTTCTCAAGGTCGCTTGCCTGCTTAAGAGGGTCGCCTCGCAAGCGGCCGCCCGCGCCGCCGAAGGGCAGGGGAATGCCGATCGTAACCGAGAGTGAGGTTGCAAAGTCGCGGCCCCAAGCGCATGACAATGATGCTCGCGGCTTTGCTCACGGGACGATCGCCCATCGTCGCGTGCCCCCGTGTCGGGCCGCCGACCCGCGCCGCTACGGCGAGCTGCGGGATAAACGCCGCGATGGTGACGAACCTGGCGCGGCGAGGCCGGGCGTCATGACTGGGACGGGCGAACCGATAAGCGGTGAGGATGTTGGTTAAGACCTGATCAATGGCGAACCTGGTGCTATGGTATCTTCCGGTGTTGTGCCGCAGCTTTACGCGCACGCGCGGCGCAACCCGGTGTTCACCTTCGGGGTGATGACGATTGACGCCTGAACCCAGGAGCGCCCAGAGTCGGATCGGCCCGGACGCCGCGCCGCGAGGGTCGTGGCTGTGAGTTGTGTGGCCGCTGGCTAACCGGTGTCTTGCACGGCGAAGGGCCGTGGACCCATATTTGGTTCGAATGCAAACAAGAAGTGCCCATCGGTCGGTCCCCGAGGTCAGGTTGCGTGCGGGCGACCTCGCCGATCTTGACGCGCTGGTGTCACTGGAAGAGCGGGTCTTTGCCGGGGACCGGGTTTCGCGCCGCGGCTTTCGCCGCTTCCTGAGCTCGCCGCGGGCCGCCCTCATCGTCGCCGTGGAGGACGGCGTGCTCGCCGGATACGCGCTCGTGTTGTTTCGCGCAGGGAGCGTGGTGGCCCGGCTTTATTCGCTCGCGGTGGCGCCGGACTTTGCACGGCGCGGGATCGGCACGGCGCTACTGAAGGCCACCGAAGCGGCGGCGACCGCCCGCGAGCGTTTCATCCTGCGACTCGAGGTTCATGAAAAGAACGACAAGGCGATCGCGCGCTATCGCAAAGCCGGGTACGTGTTGTTCGGCCGGCACTTTGACTATTACACGGATCGCGCCGACGCGCTGAGATTCGAGAAACGCCTGACGCCGCCGCTTCGTTCACTCAAGCACCCACCGCCATACTTCCACCAAACGACCGAGTTCACGTGCGGGCCTGCCTGCGTGATGATGGCGCTGGCTTGGGCGAATCCGCGGCTACGGCCGAGTCCGGCGTTGGAGTTCAAGCTTTGGCGTGAATCAACGACCATCTTCTTGAGTTCGGGGCACGGCGGCTGTGATCCTTACGGGCTTGCCGTGACACTGCGGCGGCATGGGGTCGTTCCCGAGATTCATGTGAGCGGGCCGGGCCCGTATTTTCTGGATACAGTGGGGTCCGACGACAAGCGTCGCGTGATGCGGCTGACACAGCAGGAATTCCGGCGCGAGGCCGCGGAGCTGGGGATTCCCGCGCATCTGACGGCGATTAGCGAATCAGCTTTGATTGCTGCCTTCAATGCCGGCGCCGCCGCCATTGTGCTGGTTTGCGGGTATCACATGCTGCGGCGCGGGGTGCCGCATTGGGTATTCGCGTTTGGGCATGAAGGACGTTATGTCCTGGTCCACGATCCGGCCGCGCGCGGCAAGGACCGGAGCACACGAACAGCGGCCGAGACTTATGCGATTCCCTGGACGGCCTTCATGAAGATGACACGATTTGGCCGTGACGACCTCAGCGCGACCATCCTCATTCGGAAAGGATCTCACCAATGACCGGCTGGGTCATCCTGGTCGACCAGCCCAAGGACTTCCCCAACGCGGACACCCCCCACAAGGTGATCACGACGAGCGAATACCTCGCCCGACCGAAACTATTCGACATCGGCCGACCCAAGCTCATCAACCTGTCGCGCTCCTATGCCTACCAGTCGAAGGGTTACTACGCCTCGCTGCTGGCGGAGGCGCGCGGTCATCGCGTGGTCCCCACCGTCGAGACCATGCTGGAGCTGCGCGAGGTCAAGCTCTACGAGCATGCCCTGCCCGATCTCGAGGACGAACTCAACCGCTGCATCCGCAGGGCCTGCTTCCAGCCCGAAGCCGAATTCAAGCTGCTGGTCTGCTTCGGCATCGCCCGCGACGAGCGTTTCGAGGCGTTCGGGCGGCTGCTGTTCGACTGGTTCCGCTGCCCGGCGCTCGAGATCACGATCGAACCGGGTGTCTGGCTGTCGATTGATCGCATCCGCCCGCGTTCCATCACCCGGCTGACCAACGGCGAGGTCGCTTTCTTCCGTGACTGCCTGCACCAGCACACCAGACGCGAGTGGCGCGACCCCAAGGCGCGGACAATTGCCAAATACGATCTGGCCGTGCTCCACGACCCGGCGGAGAAGATGCCGCCGTCCTCCCTCGCCTCGATCAAGCATTTTGCCCGGATCGCCGAAAAGCATTCCGTCGACCTCGAACCGATCACCCGCCGGCAGCTCGCGGAGCTTGCCGAATATGATGGGTTGTTTATCCGCGAGACCACCTCGATCGACAACCACACCTACCGGTTCGCGCGCCGCGCCTGGCAAGAAGGTATGCCGGTCATCGACGATCCGATGTCGATGATCCGCTGCACCAACAAGGTATTCTTGATGGAACTTTTGGGCTCCAACCAGGTGCCGATGCCGCAGACGATGATGCTCGCCGAGGACGCCGATCTGCCGAAGGCGATGGACGAGCTCGGCCTGCCGCTGGTGGTGAAAATCCCGGACGGGTCCTTCTCGCGCGGCATCCACATGGTCAATTCGGCCGAGGAGTTCAAGCGCATTACCGACGAGCTGTTCGAGGAGACGGACCTGCTCCTGGCGCAGAAGTTCCTGCCGACCGATTTTGACTGGCGGGTCGGTGTGCTTTCCGGCGAGCCGCTATTCGTCTGCCAGTATCGGATGGCACGCGGCCACTGGCAAATCGTCAAGCATCGCGCCGACGGCTCCTCGCGCGAAGGGGGGTTCCGCACCTTCGAGCTCGACCAGGCCCCCTCCCCGTTGATCGACATCGCGGTTCGCGCGGCCAAGCCGGTCGGTGACGGGTTCTACGGCGTCGACATCAAGCAGACCGACTCGGGCTTCGTGGTCATGGAGGTCAACGACAATCCCAACCTCGAGCATGGCATCGAGGACGCGGTTGGAAAAGACGAGGTCTGGATCCGATTGCTCAAATGGTTCATCGAACGGTTCGAGCAATGACCGGCTCGTGGCCGCGGCGGGTCGCTACATTAGCCTAACGGTCCGCCCTTGAGCCGTGTCAGATCGAACCGGTCGACCTCGCCGAGCAGTTCGATGAAAGCCTGCGCCCCGTAGGCGAGCGCCGCTGCGCCTTTGGGACCGCTCGCCGCGGACGCATCCCCGACCGCACCCGTGGGGTGCAAATCCTGGACCGCCCAGCCGAACCCTGAGGGTCGCTCGGCGCCAAGCCATTTGAACTCCTGCTCCATGCCGAGCGCCGCGGAGGGGAAATCGGCCATTTGCTCGGTGCGCACCGCATCGGGTTGATGCGCCAGCATGATCGAGGTCTCGATGTCGCCGGCATGGACGCCGTGGGTGCGCTCCTGCGCCGTGAACAACCCCTGCGGATATCCAAAGCGCGGCCACGAACTGGCAACGACGAAGAGGCCGAGCCGGACCCGCAGGTCGCGGGCCGCGATGGCGATCGCCGCCACGTTGCCGCCATGACTGTTGATGATGACGAGCTTGCGCACACCGGCGCGAGACACGCTCTCGCCGATCTCGGTTAGAGTGCGGATCACGGTTTCGGCCGACAGCGACAAAGTCCCGGGAAAGAACCGGTGCTCGTCAGAGGTGCCGATCGTGAGCATCGGCAAGAACGTGACCGGAAGGGCGGCCGGCAGAGCCTCCCGGGCCCGCGCCAAATACGCCTCGGCCACGAAGGCGTCGACGCCGAGCGGCAGATGTGGCCCATGCTGCTCGACCGCCGCGATCGGCAAGACCGCAATCCAGCGCGCGGTCTGGGCGGAGGCCAAATCCTGCCAGGTCATGGCGACCCAGTCGCGTTTGGGAAGCACGGGTGTTGGCTCCAGTCTGGCTCCTGCCTCAACGATGGCGGCGTCTGGGCAAAGCGTCAACGTTCGCCTAGGCTGGTGGACGACTGGTGATGGGGTCGACCGATGAGACTTGCTCCGCTCCTGAATGCTGCGTTGCTCTGCGTCCTGTTCGGCGTGGCCCAAAGCGCCGCACAGACGCTCGAGCCGGTAAGATTTGGCACCAATTGGGTCGCCGAGCCCGAGCATGGCGGGTTCTACCAGGCCGTGGCCGACGGCACCTACAGGCGCTACGGGCTTGACGTGACCATCGTGGCAGGTGGGCCCAACGTCAACAATCGCCTGTTGCTGCCGATCGGCAAGATCGATTTTTTCATGAGCGCCAATCTGCTCCAGGCGTTCGACGCGGTCGCCTCGAACATTCCCACCCTGGCGATCGCGGCGATGTTCCAAAAAGATCCGCAAGTGCTCATCGCCCATCCCGGACAGGGAATCGAGAAATTCGAGGATTTGCGCAAACTCACCCTGCTGATCTCGCGCGAGGGCGTTGCCACGTATTTTCAATGGATGAAGGCGGATTTCGGTTTCAAGGACGAGCAGGTCAAACCCTATACGTTCAATCCGCAGCCGTTTCTGGCCGATCCCCACGTCGCCATGCAGGGCTACGTCACCTCGGAGCCCTACGCGATCGAAAAACAGGGCCATTTCCAACCCAAGCTCTTCCTGCTCGCCGATCAGGGCTTCAACACCTATTCGACCTTGATTGAGACCCGCCGTGAGCTGATCGAGAAGACGCCGGACCTGGCGCAACGGTTCGTCGACGCCTCGATCATCGGCTGGTATCACTTCCTGTACGGTGACCGTGCACCGGGCGCCGCGATGATCAAAGCGGCGAACCCGGAAATGACCGACGCACTGATCGACTACTCCGTCGATAAACTTAAGGCCTTCGGTATTGTCGATTCCGGCGAGACCCTCAAGCTCGGCATCGGGGCGATGACGGACGCGCGGATCATGAGCTTTTTCGACAAGATGGTGCGGGCCGGCGTCGTTGCCGCCGGGGTGGATTTCCGCAAGTCCTATACCCTGCAATTCGTCAATCACGCGGTCGGTCTCGACCTCAGGCCGAAGAATTGACCCGCGCGGACCGCGGTCGGGGTCGCTCGATGACCGCGAAAAGACCGGACCCACGACGCTGCCCCCGGTGGGCAGCGCCGCGGGGCCGCGGCCTCACGGCCGATGGGGGCGGACGACGACGCTGATGAGCGCTGCTGGGCAGACCGCCCCCGACACCGCAGCGCCGATCGTGGCGCTGCGTTCCGTCACGAAGGTGTTTGCCAACGCCACCGTGGCGCTCGACGCCGTTGATTTCGAGGTGCGCGCCGGCGAGTTCGTCTCGTTGCTGGGCCCCTCCGGATGTGGCAAGTCGACCGCACTGCGCCTCCTGGCCGGGCTCATCGACCCAACCCGCGGCGCGGTCGTATGGGGGAGCGCCACGAATGGACGCGATCGCCGCCGCGCCCAGACCCTGGGGTTCGTATTCCAAGAACCAACCCTGATGCCCTGGGCCGACGTCTTCGATAACGTTTATCTGCCGTTGCGGCTCCAGGGTCTGAGCAAGGCTGCAGCCGCCCCGCGCGTGCACAGCGCGCTCGAGGGCGTGGGACTTGCCGAGGCCGCCGGCGCCTATCCCCGGGAGTTGTCGGGGGGGATGCGGATGCGGGTCTCGATTGCCCGGGCTCTGGTCACGGAGCCGACGCTATTGCTGATGGACGAACCGTTCGCAGCGCTTGACGAGATGACGCGCTTTCGGCTCAACGGCGACCTGCTGCGGCTCTATCGAACCTTGCGCAAGACCGTGGTCTTCGTCACCCATTCGGTGTTCGAATCGGTCTACCTCTCGAGCCGGATCGTGATCATGACGAGCAGCCCCGGCCGCATTGCCAGCCAACTGTCCATCGAGGCGCCCTACCCGCGCGATGAGCGGTTCCGAACCTCGGCCGAGTATGCCGCCTACTGCCGGCGCACCTCCGAGGCGCTCGCATCCGCCATGGGCGCCGAACGCCCATGAACGAGGTGCGCGCCCGCCTGCGCGATCGGCGCAACGCTGCGCTGAGGATCGTGCTTCCGTTTGTTTCGGCGGCGGTGGCCGCCTTGGCGTGGCATCTTGTGGTTGCCTTTTGGCAGATTCCGCCTTACGTGCTGCCAGGGCCCGGGTTGGTGCTCTCCACCCTGATCTCCGATTGGGCGGTGCTGTCCGCCGCATTGCTCACCACGCTCGTGACCACCATTGAAGGCCTCGTTCTCGCTGCGGTCGGGGGGATCTTGCTCGCCATCCTGTTCCATCAATCGCGGCTGATCGAATATTCGCTTTATCCTTATGCGGTGATCTTGCAGGTCACCCCGGTCGTGGCCATCGCACCCTTGCTCCTGATCTGGCTGCCGCAAGCCGCCGCCGTGCTGGCCTGCGCCTGGATCGTGGCGTTCTTTCCGATGCTCGCCAACACCACGCTCGGCCTGCGTTCCGCCGACCACAACCTGCTCGACCTTTTCGCGCTCTATGGCGCCTCGCGCCTGCAGCGGCTCATGCATCTCACGCTGCCGTCTGCCCTTCCGTATATGCTCACGGGCTTGCGCATCGCCGGCGGCCTCTCATTGATCGGCGCGGTGGTGGCCGAGATCGCTGCAGGCTCCGCCGGCGCTGGCTCGGGGCTTGCCTACCGGATCGTCGAATCCTCCTACCGGCTCAACATTCCACGAATGTTCGCGGCGCTGACGCTGTTGGCCATGGCCGGCGTGGGCATCTATTTCGCGCTCTCGCTTGCCTCGTATCTGGTGCTACGGCGCTGGCACGAAAGCGCCATTCTGCGCGAGCGCTAGACGCGGACCTCACGCGTGAGGCAAATCGCCGCGCGCGCCCAGCGTGTCAGCCAACCGAAAG
>Ga0126371_10006338_pt1 | contig 10524 bp, 9 predicted proteins | sample PanSoiMetaPlot_4_FD_110145 | JGI IMG/M metagenome (GOLD analysis project Ga0126371, IMG submission 110145) | Tropical forest soil microbial communities from Panama - MetaG Plot_4 | ecosystem: Environmental > Terrestrial > Soil > Tropical forest > Bulk soil | place: Panama | collected 2016-02-17
TCCCCAGCCCGACGTCCCGCGGAAACGTCGCACCAGAGTGGCCGAAGACGGGCCACTGTCGCAGATCACTTGGCAGAGGAATGTCGCAGGTCAGTCGCCGGAGGACACAACAGGTGTTGTCCAACCGGTGATGACTTTCTTTACGTCTTCAAGGGCGCGCGGAGCGCGCCGAACCCGGCCGTCAGCGCACGTTAACCCAGCGCCGCGCACAGCAACGCTGACTCCAGAGCGGCGCAGCTGCCACCTGGCAGCTGGGTCGGCGTTAATCCGGGAACCCTCGCACGCCGGTCGCCGCCTGCCGCCTTAGGCCCAGGGGGGCCACGGCGGCGTCGGCGCGCACCAGCCCCGGCAGCCGACCGCGCCAGCTGAGCACCGCAACGAGTCAGCGCGGGCGCGCGCCTTGCAAACGGCTGCCATCCTCCCGGCGATCTAGTCTTGAACCGCGCAAGATCACCGTCAAGAGCGCGCCTTCGGCGCGTCCTTCGGATGGCGCAAGCGCCACTCCTGACTGTGATCTTCCACGGCTCGTTCGGCGCCTCTCGGGAGGATGGCCAGCACCGGAGGCCCAGAAGTGATCACCCGGATGGCGCGTCTCTGTCCAGTACCGGTCCTGTGGACACCGCCGGGTCCAAGCTCGGATAGATCAACAGCAGTTGGCCAATGTCGGTCACCGCACATGACCACCCGTTTCAGGGGAGGTGTTCCCCCTGGCTGGGTGATCGGATTGCCGGTGTGATGCCGCTTAGCGCGGCAGTGCCGGAGCTGCTCACAGTGCACGAGATGATCACCAGCGGTGCGGCGGTGTCCGTGATGTGGTCGGCAAGCCCGGCGGCGAGCGGCGGCCTGGTCTCTGTCGCGGGGTTGAAGCCCTGCTCAGGACTCGGCCCACTGTAGGGAGATTGAGATGAGCGACAAGCAGCCGAACATCGTGGTGTTCTTCTGGGACAACTTCGGCTGGGGTGAGCTGGGCTGCTACGGCGGAGGGGTGCTGCGCGGTGCGCCGACGCCGCAGATCGACACTCTGGCCAGCGAGGGCCTGAAGCTGCTGAACTTCAATGTCGAGGCGCAGTGCACACCGAGCCGTTCGGCGCTGTTGACCGGGCGGCGCGCGATCCGCTCGGGCACGCAGGCGGTGGCGATCGCTGGTGCGGACGGCATGACGCAGTGGGAGGTGACGATCGCCCGCGCGCTCTCGGATGTGGGGTATGCGACCGGGATGTGGGGCAAGTGGCATCTGGGCAGCGACCCGGAGCAGCGCAGCCCGGTCGATTTCGGGTTTGACGAGGCGGTGTGGTCGCCGCGGACCGCCGATGAGGTGCTGTGGACGACGCAGTCCTATTTCCCTGACGGCCCGGTCACCGCCGCGCCCGATGCCGGTGCCATGCAGATCCCGCTGGAGCCCGAGCCGATCTACGCCCGCACGAAGGGCGGCAAGCACGAGGTGATCGCGACCTACGACGCGGAATTCCGGGCCGGGTTCGACCGCAAGATCACCGGCTGGGCGGTCGATTTCATGCGTCGCTCGCACCAGGCGGGCAAGCCGTTCTACCTGTACCTGCCCTACACCCAGGTGCACATCCCGCCGATCCCCGACCCGCAGTACGCGGGAAAGACGAAACACGGCAGCTGGGCCGACATCCTCACCCAGATGGACGACTTCACCGGCCAGATCCTCGACGAGCTGGACGCCCTGGGTGTGTCCGGCGACACGATCGTGGTGTGGACCTCCGACAACGGCCCCGATCCGACCTGGCGGATCCCCGCCAGCGACCCGGACCCGCTCGGCGGCGTGTGGAACGGGTTCGCGGGCCCGTGGCGCGGCTCGCTGTTCACCTCCCTGGAGGGCTCCAACCGCACCCCGTGCATCATCCGCTGGCCGGGCAAGGTACCCGCAGGCCGGGTCAGCAACGAGCTCGTGCACGAGGTCGACCTGTTCCCTACCCTGGTGCTCGCCGCAGGCGGGAGCGTGCCAGCTGACCGCAAGATCGACGGGATGGACATGCGCGGCTTCCTGCTGGGGCCGGAGGAGGAATCGGGGCGCGACGTCGTGCTGTGCCTGCAGGGCAACCGGCTGCAGGCGGTCAAGTGGCGGCAGTGGAAGGCCCACCTGTTCCACCAGGACGACTTCTATGCCAGCTGGACCCCCAACAACATTCCGATCATTCACAACCTGGAATGGGACCCGCGCGAGGAACACCAGGTCGACTTCCCGCACGCGTGGGTGCTGCACCCGATGGCAGCCGCCGCCGGAGCCTTCCTCAAGTCGCTGGCGATCGAGCCGCCGATCAAGCCAGGGACACCCGACCCGTATACCCCGCCCAAGCCCGGTCAGCTGATCCCGCAAGAGCACCTGCAGATCGGCCCGATCGTCCAGTTCGTCACCACGCTGCACCATCCCGACGGCCAGCCGTCCGACGTAAGCCAGCACCAGCCCGAGCACGGGATGAGTCATCCGCACGGCGCCTAAGCCCTGTTGGCGGAGGCCGCAACGGGAAGGCCCGGCCCGCTGACGCAGTCGTCGGGTCCTCGTGGCGGCCGTCTCTTCTTGACTGATGCGCCAGTTGCATCACGCTCTTGAGTTATCAAGTTGCTGTTGATCTAGATCATTTCGCCGCTGTGGTTGACCACATGCAGCACCAAAGTGCAGCAGCCGTAGCGCCCGCGACCGACCGCTAGCGACCGCCAGCGACATCACCGGCAGCGCAAAGACCTTCAACGACCCCGCCGCCAATAACTACGGATCAGAAGGCTGGGGTTCGAGCACTCTTGAGTGTGCCCAGGTCGACGGCCATTGGATCGTGCAGCGGCGCTCACTGCTTAAAGGTGCTGGAAGATCGGGCCTGCCTGTAATCGGCATCAGGAACTATGGTGAGAGCATGCCCGCAGGCAACGGCGGCATGGACACCCAGCTGCCCGAGCTGTACGCGCAGGCACAGGCCGCGCGCAGGCAATCACGGGTCCTCGCCGCCCGGCATCATGCAGCTCAGCAGGCCGCCACGGAAATCTTGCAGCGCATCCATGCCGCCCGGGACCGGGCCGAGCGCATCGGTGAGCTGTGGCTGGCGGCCCGCCCCGGCGCCGACCGGCTGCGCTATTCGGCGTACGCGCGGCTGCAGGCCCGGCTGGCCAGCATGCCGGTGATCGAGCAGGCCAAGGGCATCATCATGGCCCAGTGCGGCTGGCCGGAGGATCAGGCGTTCGATGCGCTGCGCCGGGCTTCCCAGCGGGAGAACATCAAGGTGCGGGACCTGGCCGCCCAGATTGTGGCCAAAACGGCGAGTTCGGCATCAGCGCAGCGGCGGGCAGGCCCGGCGCGCACCAACGGGTCGGCAAGCGGAAAAGTCACCGGCGTTCGGACCCGGCATCCGCGGGTGCTAGCGCATCGGCCCGGTCGGGATCAAAGCCGGTCCATCGCCTCGTACAGCACGAAAGTACAGCAGCGGTAGCGCCCCCAGCTGACCCTAGATGACCATCATCGACCAGGTGACCTGCATTAATGACTCGTACTGACCGCACCGCCAGTAGTTTGCAAGCTGTCAGGGGATCAGCGGACCAGGTCTGACCGTGAGTAATGGCGCCTCTCGAAGGGGCGGCTGGGTACGGGATGGCTTCCCAGGGCAAGCTATGGAACGATCATGAACCTTTAGGCAGGCCTTGACCCAGGGCATCTATATGGATCTTGACAGCTGTGACATGGTGACCATCGGGGGGTGGGAACAGCTTCAGCTCATTGGATTATCGGGAACTGGCCCGGCATGAAGGGCGAAATGGAGTGATTCGGCCCGTTGCCCGTAGGCTTTTATCTGAGTGGGAGGAGGATCATGGAAACCGGCCAGATCACTGTGACCAAGGATGGGCGCAGCATCGTCGGCTGGCAGGACGGCACGACAGCGGCCAGGATCATCTGGAAGCACAGGGAGCGCGACGAGCCCGTGCACGGCCGCGAGGTCGTCCGCGAGGGACTGGCCATCGTCGTCCTCCGGGAGGTCGACCGCTCCGAGTACCAGCTGGTGAGCGCCGAACTAGTGCCGGCCGTGACACGTGAGGACCTCAGGGCGGCGATCGCGCCTGGCAACCGGGACGTGGCGCTGGTAGAGACGAAGACCCAGACGCAACGCTGCGCCTGCGCCGACGAAGTGCTGTACACCGTCACGACCAGGTCCCCGAGCGGAACGACGGTAGGGACTCCGCTGCCCAGTGGCCTCGCCCGGTTTGTCGAAAACCGCGCGCGGGAGCAGGACCCGGACGCCGAGATCACCGTGGAACCGTACCCGAACCCCGAATACCGGCCTGAGTGCCGCCGTGACATCGTCGAAGACGAGGCCTACATCAAGTACGTCGGCGAGGACGCGGCCCCGGCGCTCTACAAGCTGTACTGTCAGCGTTGCGGCATCGCGCTGTGGGGACAGTCATAATCACCGCGCGGAGAAGGCTCAGGCCGAGGTTGTCATCGGCTAGGCGTTCGTAGCCACGTGCTGACTTCACACTGTTGAGTTGTCACGGTGCTGGCGCTCAGAGCGCGAGGAAATACTGGGCCAGCGAGGAGACAACTGGCCTAAACCCCTACAGGGCACATCCAGGGCACCTGCTGCCGTAACGCCGTGGGCAACGATGAGAAAGACCGAGAACTGATTCCAGAGGTCACGGCGTGTTGCGCCGCAGAGTGCTTGGTCACCGCCACCCCTAGGGCGGTTCGTGAACTACCGCTGAAGTTCGTGAACTACCGCTGAAGTTCGTGAACTACAGGTAAGCCACGACGGGCATGGGGCTGGTGGTCGGCAGAGGTCGAGAAGATGCCGTCAGGTCATTCGGCCTTGTACACGCCTGATCTGATCTCGCAGGTCTAAGGCATCCTCCCCGCGGACCACAACCGGCGGGCTGGTACGAGGGCGCCGGGCGTACACGAGGCCACCCACGCCACGCCAGACATGCCACTGCGGGAACTCGGCAGCGTAGGGCCACCAGTCGGGAACGTCTTTTCGGGCGCCTTCCGAACTCGTAGGCGTTCGCTCGTCCTCCACGGTGCCCTCCTGCGATCAAGCCAGGAACCATCTGGTCGACCCGCAGTGCAGCTTAACAGGAACCATATGGTTCCTGCTGGAATCCCTGGGATAAGGAAGGATCCAAGAGGGACCTAATGTGATCATGTGGGGATCGATCATGAATCATCGACGCCGCTGTATGTCCAGCTCGCGGCGCTGCTGCGCTCCCAGATCGAGGATGGGACGATCACTAAGCGGCTGCCAAGCGCCAAAACACTCAGCCAGGAGCACGGCGTCTCCCACATCACGGCCGAGCGGGCGCTGACGATGCTGAAGGACCAAGGACGGATCATCCCCGTCATCGGTAAGGGCTACTACGTCGCGGGATCGTGAGCCCCGTTTCCGCGAGAACAGCACCGAGCCGGGAGCATGATCATGTCTAATACGTGCCCGAATCGCTATCGGCTCTGACGTTTGCGCAGGTCAGCGCGTCTCCGCCAGAGGTCTGTAAAACCGTCGGCTTCGCCTACGTTGGTTCGAACCCAACACCTGCCACTACCTGCGGAACCACCCCTGATCAGCTAAGACGCTGTCGGGGGTTGCTCGTTCGCGGCGCTGGCGGGCAGATCCGCTGTCGATCCACCAGGTGCCGCTGCGGGGCTCGGAGTTGGTCAGGATCAGCTCGCCCCAGCCATGATCGGGCAGGCTAGCGAGGTTATCGGGGCGCAGCTCGACCGCTTCTTCGGGCCGCAGCGCGGCGTAGTACATGCAGCCGAAGAAGGCCATCATCCGCTCGCCGCGTTCGCCTTGCCGGCCCACTGCGGCGAGTAGGCGCCGGGCCTGGTCGCTGTTGACCACGGTCCGCGGGTCAACGGTCTTGAGGGTGCGCGGGCGGGTCCACTTGATGGCCTTCAGGGGATTCGCAGACAGGGCACCGACCTCGACCGCGTACTGCATGAGGTTGTTCAGCACGGCCCGTTTGCGGTTGGCGGTGTTAGCAGCTGCGGCGGCCCCGTCTTGCTTGCGCCTTACCAGGTCGAGCAGCGCCCGGCAGCGGGCCGCGCCGAGTCGAGAGCTACTGAGCTCGGCCACCGGGACGGTGGCTGTCTGCAGCCAGCGCACGACAGCCGTTAGATCGACGGGCGGTTCGGTCGCGCCACGAAGCCGGTTGCTGAACGCCCAGGTCCGCAGGGCCCGGCGGATGTGCTCATTGGGGTAGGGCGGCTCGCCGGTGGCGAGCATGGCCTCTGTGGCGTCGGTGAGCGCTTCGGCAATGGACTTGCGGTGATTGGGCGCGGCATACGGCCACTTGGCTCCGGTGTAAGCGAGGGTCAACGCGTACCAGCTGAAGGCGGACTCGTCACGTTTCCACGACACCGGACGGCCGGTGGTCAGGCTGAACGCCTCGCCCTTGCGGGCCGCGGCGACACCGGCCTACCGGCCTATCACAATCTGCAGGCAGTGGCGTTGAAAAGGAGAATCTCCATACTGTCTCCATTCGTTCTGCACCGCTCCTGCACACCCGCGAGTTGCGGTGCTCGGTGAAAGGAGCCTGGACCCGCAGGGAATCTGTCGCATGGTCCGGCTGTGGCATGTTGTTTCGTTCTATCTGAAGCGCACATCTGTGCGAACGTCACTCGTCACTTCGATCAGGGTTTGCGGCGTGTGCCCAGCTGCAGGCCGAGGCGCTTCCAGACACGGGCAAGCCATGGCTTCACGAGACGTTTGAGGGCAAACCAGATGATCATGCAGACGAAGTCGCTGCATGACCGGCCGGGCAGCGATACTCCGCTGGCACCGGCGCCAAGGGCCATCGCTACTACGCATCTGGTCGTGCTCGCTGCACGATGATCTCGACAATCCACCGAGAAGCGCCAACACGGGCATCTTGATGCAGTAGTGGCCACATGCGGACGAACGAGCGACAACTGTGCGCGGCTTGATGGGCAGGTCCAGGCAGTGAACAGTCAGGTCACAGGTGGAGTCGAAGCCTAGTTCGGTCAATTTCCAGGGCGGTGATGCGATTCTTTAGCCGAAGGGCTAGTCTTGTCTAGAAGAGGGGTCAGCTGAACTCGGAATCAACAGCCATGTCTAACATCCCGTGGGATCTGCTTACAAATAAGCTCGGCAAATATCTTCAGCTGTCGTACATTAGTGCCGTCGTGGCAGGTGCCTGTCTCATAGGAGAATTTATTGTCCGCGTCCTAAGCGGCAGTCCGGCTCAGAGGCGACAATCAGTAGCGACAGCAATCTCGAATATTATACATAATCACGTGAACATTCTAGTTGTGATAGCCCTAATTATACTTGCGGTAATGGTTGCTTATGTGGTTGGTGTATCATTCCGCTTTATAACCGGAACAGTCACGAGTTTTGTCTTGAATTGGTTCTTCAGGCTCCTCTCGCTTATGGATTACTGGTCATGGTGGCCAGCCAAGCGTAAAGAATTGTTGGAGAAGTTTGCGGTACCGAAACATGCCGAGCCTTATACTAAGCAGGAGCGTCGCCACATCCGTCAAAGAGGATACCCTGACGTGCAGTGGTACGACCTAAAACGGCCGCTCGGCGCCTTCGCTTACCTTTGGGATATGTCACGCCATATTTATCCTCAAGGAAAAGAACTTTGGCAATCGATTACGTACACATATGGCGAAGAACGAGTCGTAACGGCGTTGGCCGCTCACCCAATACATACACCAATTGAAAACCCGGGTGAGGTTAGCTCCGCAGCTGAATACTTCCGCCTTTGGCTGAACAAATATGCTCCGGATATGGCCATAACCCTTTCCCAAACGGGCAGACTTATAGCGTACACATTCTTCATACCAGTACTATTGCTGCCAGGCTCTCTGCAGGCACTATCCTACGATATGTACGCCACGGGCGGCTGGCACCTCATCTGGATAATTGTCATTCTATTTCTTCTATATCTGATCATGACTCCGGGCCGACGCGGCCGTACGAATTACGAGCTGTTCTTTCGTTTCGTTACGGTACAACTCATTGAGCAATCAAGAAATGAATCAGAACCAACTCAGCAGAGTGAGTTCACAGGGGCACTAACGAAGGCAACCAAACAGCTCGGCGCTGACCAGCTTGACGTGCGGATCAGCGGCATCTACACCATGGAACGAATCGCACATGAGTCAGCCAAAGATCACCCGACCGTGATGGAAACCCTCACAGATTTTATCCGTAAGCACTCATACGAACAATGGCCAGTCCCGGCATCCGACGATGCCCCTGTAACTGAGCGCTCACCACGACCCGACATACAAACAGCGCTCACAGTCATCGGCCGTCGATGTGCCATATATGATCAACAGCCTATAGACCTTTCGTACGCGAATCTCAGCCGCGCTGATCTCGCATCCGCGAATCTCGCCTACGCGAATCTAGCCCACGCAAATCTCACCGAAGCGGACCTTATCGCGGCAAACCTCACTGGCGCAACACTTTACAACGCGAGCCTCTTCAAGGCGCGCCTCGCCCGTGCAGACCTCAGCCGCGCAACACTCCTGCGAGCACAGCTTTACAATGCGGATCTCACAGGCGCGAATCTTCAGCACACCGACCTTACCGACGCCCCTATCGCTGACGCAGATCTCGCTGGAGCGGACTTCACAGACGGTAGTTCGCCGGGAATATTTCCGGTCCCAGAAGGGTGGACCCTAGACGCTCAATCCGGCCGACTGAAGCGTGACGACAGTAGAAGATCTAGCCTACCGGACCAGCCTGACGGTTCGACTGCATCTGACCATTAGTCGGATTTGACCAGATAAGATTGGCCTTACACAGGTTAACGGTAGGCACCCGTGCCAAGCTAAACATTGCTGGACACCTTAAGCTGAGGTTTTGCAAAGCAAGGGTCGGAGGCATCACCTAACTCAGCTGCGGACGAGACTGGGACCCAATCGCAGTTGATCACTTAGCTAAGTACACCGTGTCAGTTTCCTATGCCAGTCTGTAAGCCGTGTGTGTAGCTGATGATGATCAGGTTCTGGACGTTGAATACTCGGTTGAGAGCGATCGAGTCATCTTGCTCATCCTGGAGAGCGCCGGTGGAGCAACACATGGCCGCCCGGCGCGTAGACCGCGGCTAGAAACCGCCGTCCAGGCCGGGATCGGCCAAGCACCTGATGCGACAGCGCTGCGAGCCTGACCTTCGCCGAGGCTGCCCGGGGCTATGAGGAAACTGCTGGCCGCACTCGCGGCAGTGTTCGGGTCGATGACTCAGCTGGCGGGACAAATGATCACGGTCGAGCCAGGGATCGGCCGTTACACGCTCTTGAGTTATCAAGTTGCTAGCGCTCGAGGCGCGAAGCGAATCGGCGGGGTACCACTGACGTCGTGAGAGAAGGCAAGCCGAACGCTGACCACAGACCTGACCACAACGAGCCCCGACAAGTTGCCTTGTTCTCCGACCTTGCGTAGGGCGTACGGTCAGGTCAGCCACGGTATGCCGCAATGTGCCTGCTCTTTGCAAGCTGTCAGGGGTCGGCTGGTTGTGCCATCGTATGAGTGGCGTCCCGGGGTCCCCGAGCTCAGGGGAGATCTTGCTGGCACCGGGGCATGCCGAGGGCTTCGTCAGCGTCGTCAGTCAGCTAAGCACCCGGTAGAGATGCCACCGGTCGGGGATGCCCTTTAGGTTGTGTTCGCCGACGTCTTCGAACCGCAGGCCCGAGCCGGCGGTGAGGTCTTTCACCGTGGAGCTGACGAGGATCTCCCCGGCGCGGGCGAGCGCGCTGACGCGCGCGCCGATGTGGACCGCGAGGCCGCGGATGTTGTCACCGGCGAGTTCGATCTCACCGGTGTGGCACCCCGCGCGGATCTCCAGGCCGAGCTCGCCGACGGCCGCGCTGAGCGCCTGGGCGCAGCGGACGGCCCGGGCGGGCCCGTCGAAGGTCGCCAGCAGGCCGTCCCCGGTCGAGTCGATGTAGCGGCCTCGGTGCCGTTCGATCTCCCGGCGGGCGAGGTCGTCATGCTGGGCGAGCAGATCGGCCCATCGGGCGTCGCCGAGCTCGGCCAGCCGTTCGGTCGAGTTGACGATGTCGGTGAACAAGACGGTGGAAAGGATGCGGTCCAGGCCAGGCTGGTGCCGTTCGCCGGTGAGGAACGCCTCGACCTCGCCGACGATCGCGTCCACATCGCCCAGGTAGGGCGGGTCGTCGCACCCGGGCAGAGCCACCACCGTTGCCCCGCTGATCTGTCCGGCCACATGGGCCACGATCTCCGGTGGCATAGACGGGGCCCCGGGGCGGTGCAGCAGCAGCGCCGGAACATGAATAGTCGGAAGCACCGCCCTGATGTCGGTCTCCATGTCGAGCCGCTCGACCGCCTCGGCCGTCGCCGGATTCGCCGACAGCTGGAACATCGCCAGCGTCCAGTGCTCGAGGGTCAAAGACGAAGCATCCGGCGCGAACACCGCCACATGCTGCTGGACCCACTCACGGGTTCCCCAGCCCTGGCGGAGCTCACCGAGGTAACTCTCCCACTCGCCGCGGCCCCAGCCGTACGGCCAGCCGGGCTTGCGCAGCGGGCA
>Ga0126371_10006340_pt1 | contig 10523 bp, 11 predicted proteins | sample PanSoiMetaPlot_4_FD_110145 | JGI IMG/M metagenome (GOLD analysis project Ga0126371, IMG submission 110145) | Tropical forest soil microbial communities from Panama - MetaG Plot_4 | ecosystem: Environmental > Terrestrial > Soil > Tropical forest > Bulk soil | place: Panama | collected 2016-02-17
ATGTTCGCGCGTCGATGGGTATGTCTCTGGAGTACGAGCCTCCACGCCCACCGGAAGCCGCGAAGTAGTGGGGACGAATCATCGGATGAGTGAAGAAGTAAAAGCAGTTTCAGGCGTGCTGATTCCCGAGGAAACCTCTCCTGCACCTGTCGCACCTCTAACGCCGGCCGGAGAGAAACCGGGCGCCAAAAAAGAAGTGAACGATTTTCCCTTCGCTGTCGCGGTCGGCAATGTCTACGAAGGACCGCTGGACCTGCTGCTCGACCTGATCCGCAAGCAGGACATCGATATCTACGACATTCCTATTGCACGCATCACCGCGCAGTACCTGGCGTACGTCGAGCGGATGCGCGAGCTCGACGTAAACGTGGCTGCCGAGTTCATTTACATGGCGGCGGTGCTGATTCACATCAAGTCGAAGATGCTATTGCCCCGTGACCCACTGGCACCGGCGGACGCGGTCGACGACCCGCGAAACGAACTGGTCAATCGGCTGCTCGAGCACGAGAAATTCAAGTCGGCCGCGCAGATGCTTCTGCAAAAGCAGCAGATCGAAGACGCGATCTGGTCGAATCCGGCGCTCAAAGAATTCAAAGACGCGGAAGGGACTGAACCGGAGCTGGCCGCCGACGTCATCGACCTGGTGAAGACATTTCAGCAGATCCTCGATCGTGCCCGCTCACGGCCGATTCTGGAGGTCGACGAAGAGACCGTCACCGTCGGACAAATGATCGACTATCTGCGGCGGCGCCTCTCTCTCGAAGACAAGCCAATTCGTTTGAAACAGATGCTGCGGAATATTGACTCGCGGCAGGCGCTGGTTTGCATGTTCCTGGCAATGTTGGAATTGGTGCGGCTGCAGGCCATCCAGTTGAGGCAGGACCGCATGTTCGGAGAAATTTTGATTCGCAAGCACGTCGGCTTCGAGGCGATCATGAACGAGCAAGCCGCAGTGCGGGATGATTGGAAGTAGCTGATCGCTCGTCGCTGATGGCTGGTAGCGGTCAATGCCACCAGCTACCAGCCACAAGCTACGAACCATTAGCGAAAAAGCAGAGGTTGAATGAGTCTAAAAGCCAAACTCGAAGCGATCGTATACGCCACCGAAGCACCGGTGACGTTCGATCAGATCGTCCATCTGGTGAAAGATTCCGTAATCGCTGAAACGCCACAGGAAAACGGGCCAATGGACGACGCCGAGGTCCGGACGCGGGTGCGAGCGGCCCTGGAAGAAGTGGTCGCAGAATTCAGCGGCGCCGATCATGGCGTGGAGATCCGGCAGGTGGCGGGCGGCTACCGGATGTCGACCAAGCCCGAGCAACATGACGTAGTACGCGCCTTCGCGAAGAGCCTGAAGCCGCCCATTCGACTGTCGTTGCCGGCGCTCGAGACCTTGGCAGTCATCGCCTACAAGCAGCCGGTGACAGTACCGGAGATCAGCGAGATTCGCGGAGTCGATTCCGGAGGCGTGATCGCCACGCTGCTCGATCGCAAGCTCATCACTACTGCCGGACGCAAAGCCGTGATCGGGCGCCCAATTCTCTATAAGACAACGAAAGAGTTCCTGCTGCGGTTCGGGTTGAAAGACGTCAACGAGTTGCCCAGCATGGAGGAATTCGAGAAGCTCGTGGCCGCGCAGTTCCAGAGTGATCTGCTGCCCGCGGAAACAGGCGAGACGGCGTCGGACGAGTCGTCAGCCTCGCCGGAAGGTGAAGCCGGGGAGCCTCAGGAGAGTTCGCAAGGTGCACCCTCGGATGAAGTGGAAGGGCCACGCAAAGTAGACCTATCGGCCGAAGCCGAAAAATCCCTCGAAGAGCAGCCTGCAAATGTTGTGGCGATTCACTCTGGCGAAGAGCGTGCATCGTAATCCTGCACGGCCCTCTGCGGCGTAAATCAGCGGGCGAGACGACCGCTGGACAGCCGCTGGGACGGCGGCGCTACAATCGAAGTTCGGTGGTTGCCAAGTCGGGAATTGAATATTCGGCCGAACCCCAGCTTCAACGCAAACCCTCATGCCTCTCGAACGCCTGCAAAAAATCATCGCTGCCGCCGGAGTCGCTTCTCGCCGCAAGGCGGAAGAACTGATCTCGTCGGGCAAGGTGGCCGTGAATGGACAAGTGGTCACGGAACTTGGTACAAAGGCCGATCCGGAGAAAGATCACATCCGCGTGAATGGCAAGTTGCTGCACGGCGCCGAGCGACACGTCTATCTCGTGCTCAACAAGCCGAAAGGATTTGTCACCACGGTCAGCGACCCCGAGGGCCGGCCGACCGTCATGAGCCTGATTCGCGGTGTGGGGAGCCGCGTCTATCCGGTTGGGCGCCTCGACTACGCGAGCGAAGGTCTACTCCTCATGACGAACGACGGCGCGCTCGCGCACCGTCTGATGAAAGCCGCTTCGCACGTTCCGAAAACGTACGTTGTGAAAGTCAGTGGACAACCACGGGAAGATGCAATCGCCAAACTTCGCGGAGGCCTCTCCATCGCCACCGACGAGGGCAAACGCGTGCGAACCTCGCCAGCTAAGATCCGCATCGTGAAAGAAGCCGCGAATCCCTGGTACGAAGTGACGCTCATCGAGGGACGCAATCGCCAGATCCGGCGCATGTTTGAAGAGGTCGGACATCACGTGGAGAAAATCAAGCGCGTGAAATACGGACCGCTTGCCCTCGATGTGCCGCCCGGAAAATTCCGTCCGTTGACCACGCAGGAGGTCGATCGCCTGCGCACCGCAACTGGTCAGGTTATCGGATCGCATCCGCGGCCGAAAGCTGCGTCCTAGCCTGCGCATGGGCCGGTTCTTCGATCTCATCAACAATCCGGCAAGAGAATTGGGCGTCTTTGTCTCGGCGATCCCGAGCACAGCCAGGTCGTCCGGCGGCGAAAAACAGCAACTCATAAAGCTCAACGCGAATGAGAGTCCTTACGGGCCCTCACCGAAAGCTGTCGCCGCGATGCGTGCCGCGCTTGAGCATTCCAACTGGTATCCAGACGATTTGTCGGCTGAATTGCGTCGGAAACTAGGTGCGATGCACGGCGTTGCTGCAAATCAGATTCTGATTGCAAATGGCACTACGTCCCTGCTCGGTGTAATTGCTCGAACTCTGCTCGGACCGGAGCGGAATGCCGTGACGAGCGCCTGTTCGTTTATCTCGTACCCGATGGCCACACGTGCCGCAGGCGCCACGCTGATCGAGACGCCGCTGAAAAACAACGGCTACGATCTCGACGCAATTCGGGCGGCGATCCACGACCAAACGCGCCTAATACTCATCGCGAACCCCAACAATCCGACGGGCAGTCTACTGAATGCCGCGCAGATCGACCGTTTTCTCGATAGCTTGCCCACGCATGTGATCGTGGTCCTCGATGAGGCGTACTACGACTACGCAAGTCATTTTGCCGCACAACGCTCAACGGAATACTCGCATTCATTAGACTACGTGCGCGCCGACCGCAATGTTGTCGCGTTGCGAACGTTCTCGAAAGCTCATGGCTTAGCGGGAGTGCGCGTTGGTTATGGCATCGGTCCAGCGGAACTGATGGCGTATTTCGCGAGGGTGCAGGACACGTTTGCCGTGTCAGCGCTCGCCCAGACAGCTGCTCTTGCAGCATTCGATGACGACGCCCACGTACGCTTCGCCGTCGAGAAAAATGCCGAGCAAGCCGCGTGGCTGATGAAGGGAATCTCCGAACTTGGATTTAAGGTCCCCGAAACGTGGGCGAACTTTCTGTTCATTGACGTTCGACAAGACGCGCGCGAGTTTGCGCGAAAGCTGCGGCGAAAGGGCGTCTTGATCCGGCCACTGGGCGCGTGGAGAGCGCCGCAGGCCATTCGCGTCACGATCGGCACGGCGGAACAAAATCAGATTTTTCTTGAAGCGCTAAGAAAGGTATCCACCTAATCCACGCCCGTGCATGAACGTGTGCCGCAGCAGAAGGTCCAACCCACTAAGTTCCCCTCTGAATTGGCAACCTTGCTGCGCCGTAGAGCCCAGCATCACTTCCCAACAGCGCACGTGTGATGATCGTGTGTTGCCCGCCAACCGACTCGACCTGGGCTGACGCTCCCGAGGGCGTAGCAAGCGGGTCGACCGGAGCCGTCGCCGCCCACACCATCGAACGCTGGCGTAGTTCCTCGAAGATCGATGGCGCGAATGCTTCCCATGCGCTCGAAACGCCGCCCCCGATAACGTACATTTCAAGATTGAGGCCGTTGATCAGGGTGGCCAGCGCAATGCCCAGAGCACGCCCGGCGCGGCGAAAGATTTTTTGTGCGCCCTCGTCGCCTTGGATGGCAAGGTTATAGATTTCCTTTGCGCTGAACTCGACGTCGGAACTGGCCGCCTTCTTCAGGCCCGGCGCCTCACCGGCGGCGATCGCTTCGCGCGCCATGCGCACCACCGCGGTCGCGGAGGAATACTGCTCTAGGCATCCACGATTTCCGCAACCGCACGGGTTCCCCTCAGGCTCAACGGTCATGTGGCCGAACTCCCCGGCCATGCCGCTCATGCCGTGGTGAATCTTCCCGCCAATGACGATGCCGCCACCTACGCCCGTGCCCAGAGTGAGCATCAGCATGTCCCCGACGTGTCGCCCGGCGCCCAGCCACTTCTCACCGAGCGCGGCGCAGTTCGCGTCGTTCTCCAGAATCACCGGTGTGTTCATGCGCTTCTCAATCTCAGCACGCACCGGATAATCCGCCCAGCCGGGTAAGTTCGGCGACTCGCGCATCATGCCGGTTTTCATGTCGATGATTCCGGGAAGCCCGATGCCCACTCCGAGCAGGGTCCCATTCGTCTGATATTTAGCCGTTGTCTGACGGATCGCGGTGCACATGTCGTTGAGCACCTGGTCGCGCCCAACGATCGTCTTTGTCCCGAAGGTGACTTTTTCCATGAGGCGGCCTCGATCGTCAATGGCCGCGATACGCAGATTGGTCCCGCCTAGATCTACACCGATCGAAAAGTCAGACATATGGAGAGAAAGCAAAACAGACTACACCCGCCTATCCGGATTGTCGATTTCCGAAGGGAGGAGGCCGCGGTGGGAGCCGTGCCACAGGCTACTTTCAGACAGATGCCAGACGTTTAGTTGAACTCGGGATCTTACTTTTGGCACTTGGCACAGTAATGACTGCTACGGCCGACAATCACCACGCGCTTAATTGGCGACTTACAGACCAGACAGGGTTCGCCTTCGCGCCCGTACACGCGATGTTGGAGCTGGAAAAAACCTTCCTCACCGTCGGCATCAACGTAATCGGAGATCGACGAACCTCCCAGAGCGATCGCCTCTTTCAGGACCTCCTGGACCGTGCCGTAAAGAGCCTCGAGTTTCGCGCGCGGAACAGTCGATAGCCGTCGTTTGGGACGAATGCCAGCGCGAAAGAGCGACTCGTCAGCATAGATATTGCCAACACCGCGCAGCAGCTTCTGGTTGAGCAATGCGCTTTTGATCGGAGTCTTGCGGCCATGAAAGAGCGCGAGGAATCGGTCTTTTTCCACCTCGAGGGGCTCGACTCCGCCCGCATCGAAGTCTCCTTGGCTCGCCACGCTCAACCGGCCGAAACGGCGCGGATCAACAAAGCGCAACTCCCGGCCAGATCCAAGCTTGACGATGGCATGCGTGTGTTTTTCGATCTCAGCGCTCGGTTCGCAAACCACCATGCGCCCCGTCATGCCGAGATGCACGATCCACTGGGATCGCGGACCGAGCAGCTTGGTTTTCGTACGCTTGCCCGTCTTACTCTTCTTCGCGAGCGACCGTGCGGGCGCCGCGCCGTTACGCTCGAGTTCGAACACAATGTGTTTCCCCATACGGCGTACTTCGCGGATACGGGTGTGCTCGAGCGTACTCGCGATCTCCGCAGGACGTGACTTCATCGTTTGCGGTTTGGAACCCAACCAGATGGAATCGATTGTGTCGCCGGCGACGCGCTTTTGCAGTCCGCGAGCGATGGTTTCTACTTCAGGTAGTTCAGGCATGAAAATCAGCTCTCAGTTCTCAGTGAAAGGCTCCAACGGACATTCGATGCTGTCAAGGCGCATTCCGTCGCGACACCGCCGAGTCCCCCCTGCATCAACAGCGTGAGAACTAGTGCGGCCCTTAGTGCCTTCTGGCGACTGACGACTGGAGACCGACGACTGCTCAGTGGTATTCTTATTTGTACACACCCCGATCCGCTCAATTCCCAGAATTTTTCAGGACGGCGAAGACCTGCGGCGAAGCGTGTGTGCGATCCGCGGTGCGGGATTCTTTCGTGTACGGAGCTGGCTGTGAAGAAGGGTAAAACTGCGGTCATCGTTGGGGCGCAATGGGGCGACGAGGGCAAGGGCAAGATCGTCGACGTGCTTTCGGAAGGCTTCCCGGTCGTCGCGCGCTATGCTGGCGGCCACAACGCCGGTCACACCGTCATTATTAACGGGAAAAAGTTCATCCTGCAGCTTGTGCCTTGCGGAGTGCTGCGCGCTGGCTGCGCCAGTGTGATTGGCAACGGGGTTGTGCTCGATCCGATGGCCTTCCTGAAAGAAGTCGGCGGCCTGCGCAAAACCGGAGTGCAGGTGGATGGCAATCTCTTTGTCAGCAACCGGGCGCAAGTGATCCTCCCTTACCACCGCATGATTGAACTGGCCTCCGAGAACGCGCCCGGGCGCGTCAAGATCGGCACCACCTCGCGCGGCATCGGTCCGGCTTACGAAGACAAGATGGGACGGCGCGGCTTGCGGGTCGCCGATCTCCTTGATCTCAAGCTGCTCAAGACGCACATCGAGAACGCAGTCCGCGAGAAAAACATGATCGCGCATGCGCTGTTCAATTCCGAGCCTCTCGATGCCGACAAAATGTACGAAGAGTACGCCGCTGCCGCCGGCAAGATCGCGCCCTTCGTGCGCGACACCGCGGTGTTCCTGAATAAAGCGCTCGCCGACGGAAAATCTATCGTCTTCGAAGGCGCACAGGGCACAATGCTCGACATCGACCATGGCACTTACCCGTTCGTGACCTCCTCCAGCGCAACTTCGGGTGGCGCCGTGATCGGGACAGGCATCGCCCCGACGGCCATCGATCTGGTGATCGGCGTAACCAAGGCCTACTGCACTCGCGTGGGTGGGGGCCCATTCCCGACCGAAGCCAAGGACGACAAGGGCGACCTGCTACGCGCCCGAGGTAACGAATATGGGGCGGTCACGGGGCGTCCACGGCGTTGCGGCTGGATGGATTTGCCACTTCTCCGCTACGCTGGCATGATTAACGGAATCTCGTGGCTGGTGGTAACCAAGCTCGACGTGCTCGACGAGTTCTCCGAGATTCCCGTGTGTGTGGGGTACAAGATCGATGGCAAGCGCACCGACGAGATTCCCGCGCAAGCCACCGGCTACGAGAAGATCGAGTGCATTTACGAGAAGCGGCCAGGCTGGAAGACATCGACGCAAGGAATCACCGAGATCGAGAAGCTTCCCAAGCAGGCACGCGAGTACCTGGCGTTTCTCGAAAAAGAAAGTGGCGCGCGAGTTGGCATGATTTCAACCGGACCCGATCGCGATCACACCATTCTCGTCGATGAGTTCGCCGCTGCCATGAAAGCAGCCGGCAGGCAGCAGGTCGAAGCCAAGGCGTAGAATTGTCAGCCTTCCGGCGTCAGCTCACGGTGTTCCTGTATCTTTGAAGGGCTGATCGCTGGAGGCTGACACCTATTTTGAACGGAGCGCACGATGGTCGTTCTGGCGGTAACGTGGATGGCGAAAGTAGGACACGAGAAGGAAGTCTCTGATCTTTTCTCGAAGCTGACCGAGGAGTCCCGCAAAGAGCCCGGTTGCTCCATGTACGTGGTGCATCGTCATAAGACCGACGCTCGCCGCTACTTCATCTACGAGCAATACAAGGACGATGCCGCCCTCGAAGCGCACCGCTCCGCACCGCACTTCCTCCAATTCGCCCGCAAGGAACTACCCAAGATCGCCGATCGGGTCGAAGGCAACCTGTACGAACCGATCGCCTAGCCGCACCAGCCTGATGCGGATCGCACCATGACTGAATGGAACGCATCCGGCTACTCCAGGATTGCCCAGCTTCAAGAGAGGATGGCCGCTGAAGCTCTCGGGCTTCTGAAACTCAAGGGCAGGGAGCGGATCCTCGACATCGGCTGCGGAAACGGCAAGGTCACAGCACAGATGGCGAGTCGCATCCCAAAGGGCTCGGTGGTTGGGATCGATCCTTCGTCGGATATGATCGCTTTCGCCTCGAATCAATTTCCTGCTGCAACGCACCCCAATTTGCATTTCGAAGTCGCCGACGCCCGCAGTCTTCCCTTCCGCGACAAATTCGACCTCGTGGTTTCATTCAACGCCCTTCACTGGATTCCTGACCAGGATGGTGCGCTGCGTTCAATTCGCATGGCGATGAAACCAGACAGCGTCGCTCAACTTCGCCTGGTCCCTGCCGGAAAACGGAAGAGCCTCGAAAATGTGATTGAAGAGACGCGCCGCTCCCCGCGGTGGGCGAGCTACTTCGAGGATTTCCACGATCCCTATTTGCATTGGACGCCCGAACAATATGTGGCGGCCGCGGAGCGCAACCATTTTCGAGTTCAGGATCGACGCACCGAAGACTGGGCGTGGGACTTCAAGTCTCGCGAAGCATTCGTCGCCTTCGGGATGGTGACGTTTGTGGAATGGACCAAGCGCCTGCCAGAGGAGCGAAAGCTTGAATTTGTGACCGATGTTCTGGATCGGTACTGTCTGGTGGCAGGTGAGGAAGGCGTCTTCAAGTTCTATCAGATGGATGTGACGCTGATTGGGGCTTGAGAATTATTTCAAAACACCGGATACCACTCCATATCGTTCCAAATCGCGAATCTCAAGACCTTCCAAGTATTGTTTGCTTTTAGAACATCGTATACGCCCATTGCGGGACATAGACCGTCACATATCGAGAAGATGTTCCCGCCGATGACTCTCGCCTTCTTGGGAGAAATCCAAACTATCCCATCAACGTGAAGCATGGACCCACATCCGGGCGGACCAAGCTGCGCGGCTTTACTCATGACGACGTTAAGGTTGTTCAGCCGCTTCATGAACGCATCCGATGGTTCCTTTTGGTAGATGGTCAAGCAAACTGGTTTCTCGAATAACCCTTGGCGATAGTGAAACGAACAACGGCTTCGCTGATGTCGAGTTCATCTTGTACTTGCTGGGGGTGCTTCAGCGCGTCGGTGGGGACAATTTCCTCCCACCCCCGATCAACTTTTAACTCTGCTGCGGATAGGCCATCGCCCGTGGTCAAAACGAGAAGGACTACGCTGGCGCAGACAATAGATCCGACGATCAAGCTGTGATCAGGCCCTTCACGACGCCTCCGTGGTTAAAGGGACACCGGGAGAGCGCCAAGCGGTTCCTGCGGCTGGCTTTACAGCGGGGAGTAGCGGGAATGACAACTAGACATTGCTTGGGAATGTCGATTCATTTATGAGACTGCGGCCCAGTTAACTTACTTATTCTTATCGATCATCAACTCGCCGCCAGAAGCGTAACTCTCTTTCGAAACTTCCACGAACGTAACGACGATCGCCTCGCGGCGAGCATTCGCTTCTTCCACCATCGCATCGGTGATGCGCTGCGCGAGTTTCCGCTTCTGCTCGACTGTGCGGCCCTGGAGCATCGTGATTTGGACTAGAGGCATGGGGAATCAGTTCTCAGGTCTCAGTTCTCAGTTCTCAGTTCTCAGTTCTCAGTTCTCAGAAAGAGCTGGAGTCAGCCGACGAACGACGTCAAGCTATACGCCAATATCAAGCTGCCAGTCCTCTAGCGATTTAGGTTTTAACTGAGAACTGACAACTGCTATTTCGCCAACTCGTATCCGGCGAAGAAGAAGCTCAACTCGAAGCGAGCCGTCTCGTCGGCGTCGGAGCCGTGAATTGCGTTGTACTCGATGTTGGTTGCCCACTTCTTGCGGATCGTGCCCTCTTCTGCCTGCGCCGGATTGGTCGCTCCCATCAGCTTGCGCAGGTCAGCGATGGCATTTTCTTTTTCCAGAGCCAACGTCACGATGGGACCGCTCGACATGAAATTGGTCAGCGAATTATAGAAAGGCCGGTGTGCGTGCACCGCATAGAACTGCTCGGCCTGGTGCTTGGAGATTTCTAGCATTTTCATAGCAAGAATGCGGAAGCCATTCTTCTCGAACTGCTCGATGATGTCGCCGACCGCGTTCTTCTTCACCGCGTCGGGTTTGATGATCGTCAGCGTGCGTTCCAGCGTCTTCATGTAGTCGTTGGTCCTTGGATTTTTGGTTCGTCTTTACTAGAAACTTGTTGTTGGTCGTTAGTCCTTGGTGTTGGATAGAGTACGTCGTGGTCCTTGGTCGTTGGTCCTTGTCGACGAAAATTCGTTAGCTATTGGCGACCATTCCGTCGTCGCTCGTCAGTCTTCGCTCGTCGGCGCATTTCACTTCAAATATTACGGTCATTCTCACTTCATAATTTGTCATCCTGAACGAAGTGAGACAGAGTTGAACGCAGTGAAGG
>Ga0126371_10006341_pt1 | contig 10521 bp, 11 predicted proteins | sample PanSoiMetaPlot_4_FD_110145 | JGI IMG/M metagenome (GOLD analysis project Ga0126371, IMG submission 110145) | Tropical forest soil microbial communities from Panama - MetaG Plot_4 | ecosystem: Environmental > Terrestrial > Soil > Tropical forest > Bulk soil | place: Panama | collected 2016-02-17
CGCGGTACCTAAGTCGCTGCCGCCGAAATACTTCTACGACGAGCGCGGCAGCGCGCTCTTCGATGAGATCACCCGGCTGCCCGAGTACTATCTCACCCGGGCTGAGACGGCTATTCTTCGGCAGCACGCGACGGAGATCGCGCAGCTATCGCAGTGCGAGTCCCTGATAGAGCTTGGGAGCGGCACATCCGCCAAGATGGGTCTGCTGCTGCGGGCGCTCCTCGACGCAGGCACTCTGCGCGAGTTCGTGCCGCTCGACGTCGACCCGGCCGTACTTTCCGACGCTACGGAGGCGCTGGCGGCGCAATATCCCGGACTGCGGCTCGCGCCTTTCGTGGGGGACTTCGAACGGGACCTGGGTGCGTTGCCTGCGAGCACCGGCCGGCGCATGATTGCGTTCATCGGCTCCACCATCGGCAACCTGGAACCGGCTTCGCGGGCTGCCCTGCTCGAGCAGGTCGCAGCCGCCCTGACGCCCGGCGACTGCTTCCTCCTCGGAACTGATCTGGTGAAGGACGCTGACCGCTTGCGGCTCGCGTATAACGACGCAGCGGGGGTGACCGCGGAGTTCAACCGCAACATGCTGCTGGTCATCAACAGGGAGCTTGGCGGCGACTTCGACGTCGACGGCTTCGAGCACGTGGCTATCTGGGATGCCGCTCATCAGTGGATTGAGATGCGGCTGCGCGCCACGCACTCTCAGTCGGTGACCATTGCCGACCTCGGAATGACCGTCTCGTTCGCCGCTGGGGAGGAGATGCGCACAGAGATATCGGCCAAGTTCCGCCCCGATCAGATCCGGTCGGAACTCGCGGCGGCGGGCCTTGAGCAAGTGCGCTTCTGGACCGATCCGGACGATGACTTCGGCGTTACGCTGGCGCGGCGCCCGAGGTTCAGCTATGTCGCAGCTACTGCGAACGGCCGGTCCTCTGCGTAGTCGCAGGTCCCTTCGGCCTGGAACTGATGGGCAGCACGGACAACCTCTGCACCGAGTTCCCTGAGCTGTTCAGCAACGGTCTCGTCGGTGAGCCGCCCGTCCGGGTCGAACGACTGCCAGGACTGCGACACCGGCAGCACTAGCGGCACGCTCCAGGCACGCAGCGCACGGGCGATGAAGTCCATCGTGTTGACAGCCTGCAGCCCCTGGACTCCGCCCGATGTGGTCACCAGCCCGACCGGCTTATTGCTGAGGTACGGTGGATCGCTTTCGGCGAGGAGGATGAGCCAGTCGAGCGCGTTCTTGAATGATCCACTGACCGAACCGTGATAGGTCGGGCTGCTCCAGATCATCGCGTCACAGTCGTGCATCGTGTTCGCGAACTCGTGGGCCCCCGGCGGGATGGCGTGTTCCGCCGTGTAGAGGGGCAAGTTCAGATCGCTGGTCCAGATGAGCTGCGTCTTTGCTCCTTTGGCAGCCGCTCCATCAAGCGCGGTCCGCAGGGCAGTGAGGCTCGTGGATGCGGTCCGCAGGGAACCCCCGAGGCCGATGACACGTACTGGCGTAGCCATGTCCATCCTTCTGGGCGATTTGCGAGCTAGATAACCTAGTGCATGGACGTCAGCAGATCCTGGCAGGCCCGCTCCGCGCGCCGACACGCCTCTCCGCAGATCCGGCAGTGCTCATGAGAGTGCGCATGGTGCTCGCACTCAGCCCCGCACGCCGCGCAGGTGGCCAGGCACGCTGCCAGCAGTGGCCTTGTCACGTTGACGTCGTATTCGGTCTGGCGGCTCAGAACTCCGACCGTGGTCGCGCAGACCTCGGCGCAGTCCAGGCAAAGGCGGATGCATTTGACCATTTCGTTGAGATTGGGCTCGCTCAGGTCGTCGTCGGCGTCGGCCGCGCAGGCCTGAGCGCAATCGCTCAGCGCATCGATCGTCGCCGTCAGAGCATCGGGATGGACCTTGGCGGCTCGCGGATAAGCCTCTAGCAATGGCCTGGCATAGCTCACTGTTTCCCCCGTCCCAGCGAAGCGGCAACAGCGCCTAGGTACCCGCCCACCACGGCCGGTAACCGGCTACGTTGCGGCCTCTTTTACGGCTTACCGCTGTAGATGGCATTAGCTCGCTCGGTGGTGATTTATGCCGAATCTGGCCGACGCTCGATGCCAGCAGAACCGCCCGTTAGGTCCGGGCGTATTTTGGCAACATCCGCGTTACTACGGCATTGCCATCCGGGCGGCGCGGGCGCAAGTCCTGATGAGCGCGCTGGTACAGCAGGCGTCAGGAAGGGAGCTTTGAGCATGCCACAGGAGCGGCGCCATGAGGCGGACGATCTTGGCGACTACGAAGTTCGAGACGGATCCGAAACCCTGCAGGGCGCTCCCGGAGATGATCCGCTGGAGCGCGGGGTAGCCACTCCGGAGCGGTGGTCCGCAGGAATGAAATTCGGCTCCACTGCCTCTGAGCAGGAGACTGGTGAGTCTCTCGATCAGCATCTCGCCGAGGAGGAGCCGGACGTCGGTGCAGAGTCCGACGATGACCGGCCCGACCGTGGCTGGGACGAGAACGCAACCGACGAGGACGTAGCGAGGCTGGCGCACGACCTGGGCTCCGATCCGCGTTCAGGTCGGCTGGTGGCCGAGGATGAAGGGGAGTACGCGCCCAGCGAAGACGAGCTTGTGGCCTTTGACGCCGGGGTCGATGGCGGCGGAGCATCGGCCGAAGAAGCTGCCGTGCACGTGCAGGACGATGAAGAGGAGCCCGGCTGACGATCGCGACGCGCCGGGGCCGCGCATGCCAGCCCCACGCGTGCCGCGGGAGCGGGTCCGGATAGGAAATTCGATGGGAAGTCCTGTGGAGGCGTTCACCTCGCCAGTGGTGACTGACGATGATCATCTGCTGGGACCGGCTGACGCACCGGTGACAGTGCTGGAATACGGGGACTACGAATGCCCGTACTGCCGGGGCGCGGCTCGCGACGTGCACCGGCTGCTGGACCGGTTTCCTGGAAAGATCAGGTTCGTATTCAGAAACTTCCCGATCACGCAGCTGCATCCGCACGCGGAGCAGGCGGCCGAGGCCGCAGAAGCGGCCGCGGCGCAGGGAAAGTTCTGGGAGATGTACGAGCTGCTGCTGCGGCCATCATCGCAGCTCGATTTCGATTCGCTGCTTGGATACGCGGACCGGCTGGGACTAGACACCGGCCGGTTCGAGAACGAGGTACGGGGCGGGGTCTATGCGGGACGGATCGAACGGGACCTGAGCGAAGGCGGGCGCAACGGCGTGAACCAAACCCCGAAGTTCTATGTCGACGGCGAGCGCATCGACGGCAAGTTCCCGATGGAGGGTCTGGTCGATTCGGTCACCGCAGCGGTCAAAGATGCCGCCCAATAGCGCGCCGCTTAAGTCTGCGCTGACCCGAAGCCTGCGCTGGGCGGCTAGCTAGCCCAAGGCTTGCTGGCCGGTGGCAGCCGCGGCCTGGCTCTGTGCCCACCGCAGATCGGCCTTACCCGACGGACTGCGCTTGACGTCAGGGACGAAAACGATGCTCCGGGGCTTCTTGTAGTCGGCCAGCCGGTCGGCGACGTGCGTGACAAGCGTCTCGGCCGTCGGCTCGGCGCCGTCTGCTGGTGCTACGACTGCAGCTACGCGATGACCCCAGCGCTGGTCCGGCAACCCGACCACTAGCGCATCGCGGACGCCGGGATGCTCGATCAGGACCTGCTCGACCTCTTCGGCGAATACCTTCTCGCCGCCGGTGTTGATCACGCGGCTACCCCGGCCCCGGAAGGTGATCGAGCCGTCAGCCTCGAGTGAAGCCAGGTCCCCGGTGACCACCCACCTGCTACCGCCGAACCTACGGAAGGTCTCGGCAGTCTTGGCTTCATCACCGAGGTAACCGATCTCGTCGTCGGCAGGCGCAGCTAGCATGCCGACCTGCCCTGAGCCGGGAACGACGGCGTTTCCGGCGTCATCGATCACCCGCGCTCCGGGGGCAAGCGTGAAACTCGAGGTAATGGCCTTGTCGCCGCGCCGGGTCTCGCTGACTGCGAAGGGGCCACCTTCGGAGGCTGCCACCAGATCACGGCAGACGAAGTCTGCGTGTGCCAGCAGCCGTCGCTTGACATCCGCGCTCCATGTCACCCCGACGCTCAGGATGCGGCGCAAGGTGGCTAGATCGTACGGGCGACCCGCCCGGCTCGCGTGGTCGAGCGCGTCGGCCAGCGGCAATGCGAATACGTCACCAACGATAGAGATGGTGTCGACCAGCTGCTCGCCGACTGTCCGCGCAAGCTCGGCGGGGTCGTAGGTGCGCCCGGTCAGCAATACGACCCGGCCGCTGGCAACCAGCGCTCCGAGCGTTGTGTACATGCCCGTTGCGTGCATGAGTGGCGGAGCGGGCAGGCAGACGATCGCATCCCCGTGGTCGGTCAGCCGCTGTGTCACGGCCCGGAGCTCATCGAGTGAATCGGGGACCGGTTCGCCGATCAGGCGGAAGCCGTTGGCGGATATCACCGGGTAGAGCCATGTATGGCTGACGAGCACGCCCTTTGGCTTGCCGGTCGTGCCACCGGTGTACATGAGCCAGCGGCCGACGGGGCGTCGTGCCCGTGGCAGCGCCGCGGTCGCCTCGATGACCTGCTCGTAAGAGCTCCCAGACGTCCCGAACGGAGGTTCGCCGGCATCGCCAGCACGGACCAGGGTGTGCACCGACGGGGCACTGACCACCGCCGACATCACGCGCGAGGCGAGTGATGCGTCGAAGATGACCGCGCGCACCTGAGCATCGAGGAACAGGTGGAGCATCTCCTCGCCCTGGTAGCGGTAATTGACGTTGACGGGCACTGCGCGCAGCTTGAGGATCGCGAAGACGGATTCCAGATACTCGATGCTGTTGTAGAGCGCGATTGCCACGCGGTCGTCGGCCTGGACGCCGTGAGCGGCCAGGAAGCCAGCAAGCCGTGCGGCGTGATCGTCCAGCTGCCGCCAGGTCAGGCGTCGGTCTCCGTGTGTGACGGCGATGCGCTCAGCACGGACGTCGGCCACGGTTTCGAGGATGGTCGCGAAGTTCTCCTGCACGGCCTCACCACCCTGCGGCCAATACGCTCGGCAATGCGGATGTACCACGCATACAGTAGCGGCATGTCCGCAACCTCAGCGGTGGACGTCGCCGTCCGGCAGGCCTATGACGCGTTCGCGGCCTGGCCTCGGCGCAGCGAGCTCGACTACTGCGACCATTGCGTGTCACCGGAGGACGCCCAGGCGCTGACGACAACTCCAATTGGCGATATCGGCCCTGACCTGCTGAGCCACTATGTGCACAACGCCGTGTCCTGGACCTGGGGGACCCACGACGACTTGTGGTGCTACCTGCCGAGAATCCTGGAGCTAGTCGTCGCCGGTGACCTGGATCGCTTTGACATCAGCGGCCTGTTCATGAGCATCGCGATCCAGTGGCGCACCTGGTCGGTGGATCAGCAGGAAGCGCTGACCAGGTACGTCGTGGAGTTGCGCCGAGCCGTGCTGGCCGGGCGGGCGGACCCATGCCAGCTAGGGGCGGAAGATGTAATGGAAGCCGCCGACTATCTGGGCATCGCGGCTGAGGTCTGACGGCGCCAGGGCGATCAGCTGCCGGTGCTGCTGAACAAGAACGGGCGTAGCAGTTCACCGCAGCCGTACAGCAGCCGCGGCCCGAGCGGCATGCTCGCTGGTGATGGCTGGTAGTGCAGGAACGTATAGCCGAGCCGTCGGGCGAGTAGTCCGTCCGTGCAAACCTGGTCGCCTATCACGACGCCGGGTCGCGGCAGGTCTAGGTACGCGGCGACCTTTATTGGCTTACGGGCCGACACCATGTACATCGCGCGCAGCCTCGGCTGATCTGGAAACAGTGACGGCAGCCGGGCCGAGTTGGTCGCGAAACAGACCACCTCAAGTTCAGGGTTCTCCGCAAATCGCTCGAGAATGTCAGCGATGCCCTCGTCGAGTGCGGCCTGGGTGCCATCCCAGTAGGCGATCAGTGGCTCGATATCGATGATCGCCGTCCGAGCTGATAGCTCGCGAACGCGCTGAGCGACCTCGCGCTCATTTACGAGCCGTTTATACGGCGACTTCATCAACCCGGCTCGCGCGTATCCAGTCCGCCCGGCGCGCTTGGCGTGGCCGGCCTGCTCACCGGTTTGACAACCGGAGGTTCTGGCAGGCTGCCGTGGACCGCAAGCCGCCAGAGGCGGGGCCAGTCCACGTGTGCCTTCGGTGTCGGCACTCCGGGGCGATCCCTGGGGACGCGAACCCGCAGTGCAGCGCGGCGGATCGTGCAGCGCACCGGCGTCGGCAGCAGCATCGCCTCTCCGTCGACGCCAACCGGAATCTGCGGCGCATCGCCATCGACGACGACCTCGGGGCCTTCGAGCAGCGTCAGCCCAGCGGAGTGAGAACCGCGAACCAAGCTGGCCGCCTGTCGGGCGCTGGCCACGTTGATGCCGACGACGCCGAGCGATCCGCGATCAATCCGCGCTCGTCGGCCGAGGCCGGCCACATCGCCGGTGCCGTATGGATTGTTGCCCACCAAAACGGCTTGCGGTGTTCTTAGCTCCACGGTGCCGACACGGACATCGAGGGGCGTGCCCTGCTCGCCGCTGAGGAGATCGGGTAGCAGGCGGAGAGTCGAGCCCAGCTTGTCATCGCGATAGGCCGGGGACTGCACGACCTCCGCGTACGCGCCAAATGAGGCATTGTTGACGAACGTCTTCGTACCGACGCGGCCGAGATCGACGCACATGTCGACGCCGTCGGTGAGCGCGTCAAGGCAGGCGGCTGGATCGTCGCGGTCCAGGCCAAGATCGAGGGCGAAATGGTTACGTGTCCCCGCTGTGATAACGACGAACGGTATCCCGTAGTCCGCGGCGACGTCCGCCACCAGGGCCTGGGTGCCATCACCGCCGGCGACGCCGAGGAGGTCAGCCCCTCGGGCAACCGCTTGCCGAGCCACGTCGGCGACGTCGACCTCGCCCGGTCCCGTCATCAGGAAGACCTCGGCGCCCAGGCTCTCGGCCTTTACCTTCAGGCGAAACTTGTCTACCTTTCCGCCGCCCGACCGTGGATTCATGATCAGGAACGGGTGCGCTGGCCTCGATGCGGGCTCAAGCACTGGCATCCGCCAGTCGGCCGCGTGTGGAGCCAGCGCAGCGCGTGCTGCGAGCCCGGCAAGCAGCCAGGCGGCCGCCGACACGATCGCCACCCAGAGGAGGCCGTAGAACGCGAACACCACGAGCGCGGCGATGGGCGACGCGATCAGCAGGCCCAGCGACAGCCAGCGCGCCGGCCCACGTGTCGCGAGGAACCAGAAAGCGGCAGAAAGGCTGATGATGGCGCTGACGAGGCCGACCGCCAGCATGGCGATGCTGCGACGCTCGGAGAAGACGACGAGAATTACGAAGGCTGCGAGAGCGAGCAGAAAGCTCAGGCGGGCAAGCCATGCCCGGTAGGGTTCCGGGCCGGCTGCTACGGCGACTTCGGCGCCACTTATATCCGGCATCGACGCAATCCCCCGATTGTGCTTCCATCCCGGCCTGGTGGTAGCGGTCTGGCCGCCATACGCCGCGACTGGTGAACGCCATGATCACCCGATTCAGACCTACGCGCGTCACCCTGCCGGGGTGAAGGGGTGCTCGGGCCGGGATCTCTAGGCTGAGGCGAGGCATGCCCGGAACTGGGTCGCGCCGCTGTCGGGAGACCGCAGGTTCGAGTTCTGAGCCCGCGCGTGCTCACTGGCGTCGAAGTAATGCCGCGCGGGCGGCTTAGTAAGCCCGTGCGCGACCAGGACGGACATGATCCCCCCGACGATGACGGGCGGGGAGAGGATCAGGCCGAATGGGGCAACGAAGAGGAGGGCCAGCAAAGCCAAACCGGCGAAGCCACCCATCAACCCCTCGACCGTGATGACAGTCTCGCGCGTCCTGTTAGTGCCTCGCGGGAGACGGTAAGAAAGCCAGAACTTGCCGGCGGCAATTGCGCCCGCGACCAGTGCCAGCACAGCGAGGACGACGACGCCAGCCGTGATGCCGCTACGGGCAGGCGCCATCGCGAGATGCGCGGATCCGTAGGCGGTGCCGGCGGAAAGCAATGCCCAGATGGTGGCCTGCAGGCAGAGAAGGCAGACGGCGTCCCTTACGGAGGCTGGTGTCTGCTGCCGCGACATAGGACTTTCCGCGGATTTCTGCATAACAAAAGCCTATCGATGTGCGGCAGGAATTGGCGCCGCACCTTTCAGGATGGCGGGCTGACGATCAGGACTGTGGTCTGGCGTCAAGTCTGCAGCCAGGCCGCGTAGAAGATCCCGAGGCCGAGCGCCACGCACAGGCCAGAGATCAGCCAGAACCTGATCACTATTGTCACATCCGCCCAGCCCAGCAGCTCAAAGTGATGCTGCAGCGGCGCCATCTTGAAGACCCGTTTCCCTCGGCCGGTTCTGATCCGGGTCACCTTGAAGACGGTCACCTGAATCACGTCGGACATGGTGATGATCACGAACAGACCGCCGAGGATGATCAGCAGCAGCTGCGTCTTGGTACAGATAGCCAGGCCAGCGAGCGCTCCGCCCAGGGCCAGCGACCCGGTGTCGCCCATGAAGATCTTGGCCGGCGGCGCATTCCACCACAAGAACCCGAAACAGGCGCCGAGGACTGCTGCGGCGACCACGGCCAGGTCAAGCGGATCACGCACCTGGTAGCACTGCGAGGAGATGACGGTGCAGTCATTGCGCTCCTGCCAGATCCCGATCAGTACGTAGGCGGCCAGCACCACGATGGTGGATCCGGTGGCCAGACCATCTAGCCCGTCAGTCAGATTTACCGCGTTGGAGGTGCCGGCCACCATGATGACTGCCCAGACGATGAACGGCAGCGTGCCGAGTGCCGGGCCGACGTCCCGCAGAAAGGAAATGTGGGGATCCGCGGGCGTCAGGTCAATTCTGTCGGGGAAGTGCAGTACCTGGGCCGCGAAGACCGCCGCCACCAGGATCTGGCCTGCCAGCTTCGCCCGGCTGCGCAGCCCGACACTCGTTCCGCGGAAGATCTTGAGGAGGTCGTCGATGAGCCCGACGACTCCCATTCCGGTCATGAGCAGGAGCACCAGCACGCCGGAGGGCGTAAAGCGCTCGCCGGTGGCGGCGTGGCCCACGACGTAGCCGATCAGGGATGCGATCACGAAGACCGCTCCGCCAATGGTGGGTGTGCCGCGCTTGGTCTCGTGCGACTTGGGGCCCTCGACCCTGATTGGCTGGGCATAGCCATGCCGCCGCATCAGCCTGATGAACAGTGGCGTTCCGACCAGCGCGATGAGCAGGGCCACAGCCGAGGCAACGAGGATCGTTTTCAACCAAGGGGCCCCTCGTACGTGGTCGCCGGCGGCCACCCGTGCCACGACGTTCCACGGCGGTTCACGGTGAGCAGGCTACAACACCTGCACCGGAGGGCCGGTCTATCACATCCGACATCCGCCCGGCCGGGGGTGACGTGCACCGCCGGCAGGGTGGTGTCGGGCTAGCTGGCCTGCAGGGCTTCGGCCTGGGCAGGCAGACGCGCTGCCCTGACCCCGAGTCCGATCGTGCGCACGAGCACCATCGCGATCGCCATGAAGATCAGGCCATCCACGATCGCAGCTTCGGACACCTGGTTCGCGATCGCCCAGCTCACGATCTGCGCGGGGAACCAGTGCGCCGACCCGTAGGAGAAGGCGGCCCTGGCTGCAATGACGACAGTCCAGAAGATCGCGCACGGCAGCCCGGCCCGGCTGACCGGCTTGCCGGTCGTCGGGCTTCGGTAGACGGCCATCAGGACGTTAGCGGCCAGCCCGCACAGCAGGCCGACGGCCACTCCCGCGATCTCGACCGCCAAGGCCATGCCGCGGATGGACGGCCAGTCGACAAAGAACGGGATGATCACCGCAGCGGCGATAACGGGACGCAGCAGCCGTATCTTGCTGATCTTGCGCGCGGGGCCGAGGTCGGTCGCCAGCACGGTGGCCAGCACGACGCCGTTGACGATCATTGCATCGGTCAGTCCGGAAAGCATCTCGCGCTCCTTCGGGTGGGCTTCGTTAACGACTCCACATTCGCCAATTGCGCTGGTCAGCGCGTCAGAGCACGGGCTGGTCGCCGGCATGAGAATGACGGGCGCCGCCTGGTACCCCCTGGTACCAGGGCGGCCCGGCACGTGAGCCCAGGGATTCAGCTCGCGGGCTGACGTGCCACTGCCGCCCCCGGCCGATACTGGAGGCATGCTGCGCACGGTCAACGCGCTCGCCCGCGGCCTCGGCTTCGTATGGCTCGGCCTGCTGGCGTTCTTCATTGCTCCGCCGAGCGCGTCGTCCGCCCTGCCCTTTCAGGTCGCGTGCTACGCCGTGCTTGGTCTGGCCCTGCTGGCCTGGACCGTGCTGGAGGCGCCCTCAGCCACCGCGGCGCGATATTCCGCCTGGGCGCTGCCCGTGCTGCGCGGGGTGATCGCCTTCGCCTCGGGGCTTGCGGCCGGCGCTGGCGGCGGCGGTTCGGCCATGGTGGTCTTCGCGTTCGTGGCGGCGATGGCC
>Ga0126371_10006342_pt1 | contig 10520 bp, 7 predicted proteins | sample PanSoiMetaPlot_4_FD_110145 | JGI IMG/M metagenome (GOLD analysis project Ga0126371, IMG submission 110145) | Tropical forest soil microbial communities from Panama - MetaG Plot_4 | ecosystem: Environmental > Terrestrial > Soil > Tropical forest > Bulk soil | place: Panama | collected 2016-02-17
AGCCGCCACCTGGGCGGAGCCGGGCGCCATGCCGGCGCTCAGGCCGATCGTGAGGAACGACGCCGCAATCAGCGTCATGAGGCCGTAGATCATTCCCCGAGGCATATCGCGCTTCGGATCGTGGCTTTCTTCGGCCGCCAGCGGCAGCTGCTCAATGCCGAGGTAAACCCACAAGGCAAACGGCAGCTCGGCAAGGGCCGCGAGCGCTTTGTTCGCGCCTCTCGGAAAATACGGGGAGGCCCAGCGTGCCGCGTCGAACCGCGGGGCGGCGCCCATCCAAAAAACCGCCAGCACCAGCAGTGCGAGGAGCGTCACCACCACCGAAATGCGAAACGACATCTCCACGCTCCACACATTCAAGATCACAAATACCGCGTAGCACAGCAGCCACCAAAGCGGCTCCCAGGAACCGGGTGTGCCAAACGCCGCGCTCAAATACCCGCCGATCCCGACCACAATCACCGCGGGCGTCAGAATGTATTCCATGTTCTCCGCGAGGCCTGTGATATATCCGCCCAGCGGCCCCATCGCGGTGCGCGCGAACGAATACGCTCCGCCAGCGTGGGGCAGCGCCGGCGACATCTCCGCGATGGAAAAACACAGGCCGAGATACATGGCCGTCATCACCACCAGTGCCAGCAGCATGCCGCCAAAACCGCCCGCGGCGAGCCCGTAATTCCATCCGAAGAAATCACCCGAGATGACCGCGCCCACTCCCATCGCCCACAAGTGCACCACGCGCGCATGCCGGCGCAGCCGCCGCCGGCTCAGGTAAGCCGCGTCCGCCGGAGTGTAGGAGGCCTGCACGTCATCTTCAAGGGTACACGTTCTGCGTCAGTCGACCGGCACCGCGCGGTCGAAGACCACATCGAACGTGGATCCTGCCCGCAGATCCACTTCGCGGCCGCGCGTCAGCATCGTAGCGGCCACGCCGACGGCTCCGCCGATACCCGCCCCAATCCCAGCACCCTTCCAGCCCCTGTCGGCGAGACCGCCGATGGCGGCCCCCTCTGCGCCGATCACCGCGATCCACTCGGCATCGCGGCCCTTGGTGCCGCCCTGCTTAACCTCATGCTCCTTGTCATCCACCTTCTGCGTCGTGCCGTCGGAATCGACCGACTGTAAACGCGGCGCCACGCGAATGGTTTTGCCGCTGGCCAGAGTGATGCTCTCAACGCGAATTCCCAGTTCCGCCCGGCCTTTCACGCGGCCGCTGCGCTCCGAATGCGTCACGACCCCTTCCGCGTAGCTCTCTGTAGGAATCACGAATTGTCCGTTCACTAGGACCGGGCTGGCTGTGCGCATGTAGACGCGGTCGCCTACCCGGGCCGTGCGCGTGCTCACCGAATTCACCATCCGCAGCAGCAGGTGCGTGCCCTGCGGGATTTCGGCCGCCGAAAGCAGCCCGGCTAACGATAACGCCAGAGTCAGGAAGCGCACAAGACCTCCTGGTTCCATCTTACGGGACTCCGCGATCCACTGTCTCTTCCAGCCCGCCCGCGATTCGATGGAATTTGGTAAAACAATCAGGATAAGGAATGTTTTTGCGAAAGCTGTGGAAGTTTTGTGAACGTTTTCTCCGGGAGGGTGCATGTTACGCTCCCGAAGCGACATAGGTTGCACAGATTTTTTTTTGCGGTGAAGCACTTATCCGCCGAGGCTTGATGCATTCTGGCCTGTGCCCGATATAACGAGATGTCTGCGCCAATTATTGCAGAGAAGGGCCTGCCCACCAACGTAGATGCCGAGCGCTTCGTGCTCGGTTCCATCCTACTGGATGACAGCTTCTACATCCAGGCTGCCGGCACCCTCGAACCCGACGACTTCAGCCTCGAAAAACACCGCCGCATCTTCCGGCGTATGGGCGATCTCAACGATCGCTCCGAGAAGATCGATCGCGTCACCGTCGCCAATGAGCTGATGAAGTTCGGCGAGCTCGAAGCCTGCGACGGGCTGAGCTACCTGGTTTCACTCGACGACGGGCTTCCCCAGATCCCGAACCTCGACAGCTACATCCGCATCGTCAAAGACAAGGCTGTGCTGCGCCGCATCATCTTCGCGTCTCAGCACATGATGAACCGCTGCCTGCAGGGCGAGGAAGCACCGGAAGAAATCCTCGCCGGAGCCGAAGAAACGCTGCTCAAGCTGGGCGAAGCGCGGGTCAAGGCCGGCCTGCTCAATCCGCACCAGATTCTGCAGCAATACGACGGTGGCATCAACGCCTTCCTCGATCCGAGCAAGCGCATCAAAGGCATCAGCTCCGGCTTCACCAAGTTCGACGAATATACCGGCGGCATGCATGGCGGCGACTTGCTCATCCTGGCCGGACGCCCCTCGATGGGCAAGACGGCGCTGGCCTTGAACATCGCACAGCACGTGGCGCTGAAGTTGAAACAGACGGTCGCCATCTTCTCGCTCGAAATGTCGAAGGAATCGCTGCTCACCCGCATGCTGTGTTCGGCCGCGCGCGTGGACAGCGCCAAGTTCCGCGCCGGCTACCTGAGCCAAGACGAGCGCCGCAAACTGAACCACGCCCTGCACGAGTTGGTCGAGGCCCCGCTCTACATCGACGACACGCCCGGCGTGCATTTGATGGATATCCACGCGAAGCTTCGGCGTCTGAAAGCGGATCACGAGAAGACGGGCGGCCTGCGGTTGGTCGTCGTCGATTACCTGCAACTGATGACCGGCCGGGGCCGCTTCGAGAACCGCAACCAGGAGGTCAGCGCGCTGTCGCGCGGCATGAAGCTGCTGGCGAAAGAACTTGATGTCCCCATGCTGGTCTTGTCGCAGTTGAGTCGCGCGGTGGAGACTAGGCAGGGTGATCACCGGCCGCAACTCAGCGATCTGCGGGAATCCGGCTCCATCGAGCAGGACGCCGACCTGGTGGCATTCGTTTTCCGCGAGGAAGTCTACAATAAGAACCGCGAGGACCTGCGCGGCCTGGCTGAGCTCATCATCGCCAAGCAGCGCAACGGCCCGGTAGGCACGGTGAACCTGGTGTTTCTGCACGCGCAGACCAAGTTCGAGAATCGAGCAGAAGACACCGGCGAGTTACCCGAAGAATGAGCCGCGCCACGACCGAAATCCTCATGATCAACGTGTAGTGGAAGGATTGATATACTTCCTCTTTACGCAAGGAGGAATCATGTTTGGAAAAATCGCTGTGCTGATCGCGGCGCTGGCCCTTTTCGCGCCGGCCCAGGGAAGGAAAGGCGGCGGCGGCCAGCCCGTGCAACCGGCGCAGCAGGTGAAGCCCGGGCTGTATATGATCGCTGGCGCCGGCGCCAATTCCGAAGTTCGTGTCACCAATGACGGCCTCATCGTGGTGGATGGCAAGCTGCCGGGCGAACAAAACTACAACGACCTGATGGCGCAGATCAAATCGATCAGCAACCAGCCGGTGAAATATCTCATCGTGACGCACCACCATGCGGACCACACCGGCAACAATGATCGGTTCGAAGCCGCGGGCGTGCCGGTGATCGGCAACGAGAACCTCAAGAAAAACGCCGAAACTTACAACAACAACCCGAAGCCCGCGCCGCCCGACCAGACGTACTCGGGCACGGTGCATGCCGTGCAATTAGGCGGCGTCACGGTCGAGCTGTATCATTTCGGCCGCGCCCACACCAGCGGCGACTCCGTCGTTTACTTCCCCGACCTGAAGACCGTAGTGGTGAGCGATGTGGTGACGACCGGCGCCACGGGACCGCTCGCCGACTACGGCGGGGGCGGCAGCTTCGTCGAGTGGTCGAAGGTGCTCGACAGCATTCTCAAACTCGATTTCGATTCCTGCATCCCCGGCAATGGCGGCGTGCTGACCAAAGCCGACGTGGAAGCGTACAAGACCAAGATCGACACCTTCGTCAGCCGTGCCAAAGAAGCGGTGGCGAAGGGCGTGCCGAAAGATCAGCTCATGTCGTCGATCAAGACTGACGATCTCGGCTGGACACCGCGTGTACCGAACGCCGATCTGTTCTACGCCGAGCTTCAGAAGTAAGCTAAGGCAGCGCGAACGAGTAGATCGCGTTCTGGCCGCGCGGCGGCTTTAATTCGGGAGTCTCGGCGAGCAGGCTGTTATCGAGCAGGCCGTTGCCGGTGATGATCGCCACATACTGCTTGCCATTCGCCGCATAGGTGATAGTGCTCACCGATACCGCTCCGCCCACGATCGTCTCCCACAGCTTCTTTCCGTTCACCGCGTCGAATGCGTGAAAACGGCGGTTCATGTCGCCCTGGAAAACCAGGTCCCCGGCGGTGGCCAGCACCGCGCCATCGCTGGGCGACCGGCCTTCGTTGAAGCGCTGGATCTCGCCGGTCTCCATGTTGATCTTGGCCAGCGCGGTGAACTTGTTCGGGTCGCCGCCGGGCCGCGGGATCGGACCGCGCTTCTCGCGCGCGGGCGGATTCGCCGAGGGATCGGCCGACGTCATATCGAGGCAGTTATCGATGTACGGTACGTAAAGCGAATTTGTGTTCGGGCTGTATGCCGTGGGCCAGAAGCTGCGCGTATTGAAGAAACAGATGATGTGGTTCTCGCCCGGCTTCTTGAACACCAGGTCCCAGTTGATCTCGCTCTTGCCGGTTTTGCCGTCGATGTTCGAGATGAGGAAATTCGGAACGTCATAAGGAAACGGCGTCGCCCACAGGAACTGGCCAATGGCGCGGTCGAGCACGAATACGCCGCCGCCTTCGCCCACCATCACCGCGACGTCACGCTCTTCGCCGCGCTTCACATCGGGGTTGAACCACTTCACGTGCTTCGGATCGGGATTGAACTTGGTGCGAAACAGCGTGCGCTCATGGGTGTAGTCCTCGTCCCAATCGTCGCCGGCGAGATGCTGGTAATACCAGCCGAGCTTGCCGGTCTCGGGATTGAGCGCGAGGGTCGAGTTGCTGTAAAGGTCCGACGGCGCCGTGCGCGAGATCGCTTCCGGATTGCCGCCGTGGCGCGCCGAACGGGTGTTGGGCGTGGGATTGGCGACGCCCCAATACAGCATCTTGCGCGCGATGTCGTAAGTGCCCGGCAGTCCCCACGTGGACGCGGTTCGCTTTTCGACCGGTGCGCCGCCCCAGGTGTCGGGATTGGGATCGTCGGTGCCTTGCGTGGTGTAGAACTTCCAGAGTTCCTTGCCCGTGAGCGCGTCGTGCGCCGCGATGTAGCAGTTGGTGCGCAGGCCGTTAGCGCAGGTGCCGCCCGAGATCACTTTGCCATCGACCACGATCTCGCCCGAGGTATGGCCGCGATCGTTGGCTTTCGTTTCCCATCGTTGTTCGCCCGTGCGCGCGTCAAGACCGACCACGTAGCTGTCGGGGGCCGTATAGACCACGACGTCCTGGTACGTGGCGATCGTCTTGGTGCGGGCCGTGGTGGCAAGGTTGGCGGGAATCTTGCGCTTGTATTCCCAGAGCAATTCGCCATTGGTGCCATCGAGGGCCTGCACGACGCCTCCCGGCGCAGCCACGTAGATGACGCCATCGTGGACGATCGGAATGGTTTCGGCCGTGCCCGCGCCGAATCCGCGCGTCCACGCCATCCTCAGTTGGCCGACATTTTGGCGGTTGATCTGCTTGAGGGGGCTGAAGCGCTGCGCGTCGTAGGTGCGGCTGTACATCAGCCAGTCCTCGGGCTTCGGGTTCTCGAGCATCTCTTTCGTGACGGGCTTGAAATTCTGGACCTGCGCCGCAGCAGGACCCCACGCCGCAGCCACGGCGGCTACCACCAACAGAGTGCGATTGCTCATAGCCTCTCCACCATTCTGTAAGCATACAATGGTACCCTCTCAGCTATGGTGCGTTGGTGCTCGCTGCTGCTGGTGGCGACTGCCTGGCCGCAACAGCCGGCTGCGTTCAGCTACCCCGATCAAACCGAGGGCGATTGGATCGCCCGCGATTTCACCTTTCATACCGGCGACAGGCTCGCCGAATTGCGCCTGCACTATCTCACGATCGGTAAGCCTGCGCAGGATGCCGCTGGCCGCGTCACCAACGCCGTCCTCATCCTGCACGGCACGGGCGGCGCCGGGCGCGCCTTCTTGAGCCAGAATTTCAGCGAGGAATTGTTCCAGCCCGGCCAGCCGCTGGACGCTGCCACACATTACCTGATCCTGCCCGATGACATGGGCCACGGAAAGTCGAGTAAACCCTCGGACGGTCTGCGTCAGCGATTCCCGCATTACAACTACGACGATATGGTGCGCGCCGAAGCGCTCCTCGTGCGCGACGGGTTGCACATCGATCACCTCCGTTTGGTGATGGGCACATCGATGGGCGCGATGCACACCTGGGTCTGGGGCTATACGTACCCGGACCGAATGGACGCATTGATGCCGCTGGCCAGCGCGCCGGTCGCCATCGCCGGGCGCAACCGCATGTTCCGCGCCATGATCATCCAGGCGATCCGCAGCGATCCGGCGTGGAAGGACGGCGAATACAATACGCCGCCGGCGAACGCGCTGATCGCCGCGCAATACGCGCTGTGGATGATGACGAGCAGCCCGCTCCAATTGCACAAGGCGAACCCCACACGCGAGAAAGCCGATGCCGCGGTGGAAGCCTTGCGCCAGCGTGCCTTGCAGACCGACGCCAATGACATGTTGTACCAGTACGAAGCTTCGGGCGATTACGATCCCGCGCCGCACCTGGCGCAGATCGCGGCGCCGCTATTTGCGGTCAACTCCGCCGACGATGAAGTGAATCCGCCGGAACTGGGCATCCTCGAACGTGAGATCCAGAAGGTGGCGCGAGGCCGGTATATCCTGATTCCGATCAGCGACGACACGCGCGGCCACGCCACGCATTCGCGCGCGCTGGTGTGGAAACAGTATCTGGTGGAGTTGCTGCAGGTGTCGGGAGCGCAACGCTAGTCGGTTGGCATGCGTTCAGGCCCGTCGCGTAAAGCGCGGGATTTTCACATGGACCCGTCAGGGAGCGGATTTGCGCGCCAGGTAGAACGTGCGGCACCCCGGCCGAATCTTGGGATCGCGGGGGAAGAATGGCACGGCATCGTAAGCGCGGATGCGGTCGAAACCGGCCGCGCGCAGAGTGCGGTGCATCTCCGCGCCGCTCCACGCCACCTGCTCGATGTGCTCGCGATGCCTCCGCCACAGCCTCCCTTCGCGCAGGAACCACTCGCAATCGGTGACGCCGCGGTCGCGCGCGCGATCGTAGTCTCCGTGCATGATCAGTGCCACGCCGGGCTTTTCGGTGAACCATGCGCCCGGCCACACCACCTTGAACGCCAGCCGATTGTTCACGTCGAAATAGAAGTGGCCGCCCGGCCGTAGCGCCCGCGCCACGCAGCGGGCAACGCGCGGCAGGTCCTCTTTGCGCGGCACATGATTCAGTGCGTCAAATTCGCACAAGATCAGATCCACGGGCTCCGGCAGACGGAAGTCTCGCATGTCGGCGCGAATCACACGTAACGGCAACTGGGCGCGCCGCGCCTTTTCGCGGGCCAGCCGACACATGACCGGCGAGAGATCGACGCCGCACATGCGGACACCGTCCCGGGCCAACCGGAGCGCAGTTGTCCCAGTGCCGCACGCCAGATCGCAGGCGGATTCGACATCGGGCAGAATCTTGCCGAGGACCGTCCGGCGCGCGTGTTCGAAGTAGCCGAGGTGAAACGTAAACAGATCGTCATAGTACGACGCCAGCCAGCGATAGGGTCGATTACGTATGGGCGCGCGCATCCGCAATGCCTGTCCAGGAATTATAGAACCTCTGCGGGAGGCGCCGCAGCTGAGCGAGACGCAACAGGCTTTTGCCCAAAAGTACCGGTACATCAGGTTGGACGCTTCGGCACAATTTGGTTGAATTAACGAGTATTACGTCGTATAACAGAAACTTCAAAACTTGATTCGGGGTCAATACATGCGTCTGAGGACGATGGCAGAAGCAGCGCTCTTCATTCTAGCCGGGACGAACTACCTTTTCGCTGACCAGGTCGCCATCGGGCAACTCGCCCTGTCGTACGACAACGGATTTCAGGACGTCTCATTCTTCAATTTTACGGGCCTGGGCCAAGGCTGCCAAATCAATGGGCCCCAGTACTCCGTTTGCAATGGCGTTACGATCGAGAGCTGGTCGATGACCATCGATTTTACGAATGAGAATCTCTCCGATCCAGCGCCCAGCTACGACAATACGCTGACGTCGCCGCTCACGTTCACAAGCGGTCTATCGGACACAATCGGACCGTATGACGGAACCAACCCGTATTTGGGAGGGAGCAGCGGTACGTGGCAGATCCCGCTCAATTTCGGAAATTCGGATGAGCCCTCCTGCCCGCCGACGTGCGACTATCAGATCACGCAAGTTACTTTTTCAGGGGTCATCAGTGCCGTGGATACGCCGTTTCGTTTGGGAATGAGCGGCACTTATGACGCCAGTAACCCGAGCACGTATACCGTATTCAACGCGCAGCAAAACTTCTCGGTAATCTGGAATGTTCCCAGCGGCGATTACAGCAGTTTGATCTTACCGCAGTTCCTATACGACACAACCGATGTCTTCGTAAGTGATCAAGCGGCGCCTCCTCCACCACCTCCACCGGCGCTTCCAGAGCCTGCCAGTCTCGGTTTCTTCGGCAGTGGAGCCTTGGTTCTGGTGGCCCTAAGGTACCGCCACTTGCAGTCGGCTTCACGCGGCAGACGCCAGTAGGCACACTAGCGGGATGGTGGGCCTAATTCATCCAGTTATCTATTGAACGCGCCATGTAACCTCTGTTACGCTGTTACGAATTTAAATCCAGTCAGTACACGCCAAGCTTGGAGGCGTTCGCTGATCGTGTGCCGCTAATGTAAGAAATGCTCGGGGCCCTTGAATTTCGGAAATTCCTGGGTGCAGGACTTCATCGATAGTAAGCAATTAGGGCGCAGAACTACTTGCGTGTAAGACGGTATTCGTGTGTGCGTATAAATCGAGGTGTAAAGTGAAGGTTCTCCGGCCGGTCTCTCGATATCTCATCTCATCATTGGCATTGGCTTGCGCCAGTATCGCCTACGCGCAAGTTAGCCTCACCACGGTGAACCCGTCGGCCGCCCAACCGGGCAAGCCGATATCGCTGAGTGGCACCGGCTTCCCTGCGGGAACCATCAGCCCGGCTAACGTCAGCGTCACGATCACTCCACCCTCGGGCAACGGATCTCCCGTGACGGTTACCGCTGGAGTGGTGTCGGGCGCCGGCTCAAACCGCACTGTCGTGTTCTTGATCCCGTCCTCGCTTACTGTGGCGCAGCCGATCACTTGCCAGCTATCCCTTGCGGGTTCGGTGACCGGCGGATCGAACTTTTCGAGCACCAATACAGCCGCGCTGACAGTGCAGCCTCCACCCGCCGTTTTGAGTGGAAGCCCCGGCGCCGGACAACTGGGCACTGCGGTCATCCTTGCCATCGTCGGCAGCTTTACGCACTTCACCTCCAACAGCACCATTACCCTCAGCCAGATTCAAACCGGGCCTCCGATAGTCACTACTACCGTCGCGCAGACCGGGGCCACTACCTTCACGGATGCCACCCACATCAGCGCTGTCTTCAACATCCCGAGTAATGTTCCGACGGGCCCGTATACCATCACTGCTAAGACCGGCACCGAGACTGCGATCTTAGCCGGAGGATTCCTGGTGGCCTCCTCCGGCCCGATCACTCTAACTTCGGTCACCCCGGCGTCGCTCGCTGCCGGGCAGTCGACTACTATTTCGGTCGTCGGCCCCAGCGGGACTGGATTTCTCCAGGGGATCACGACCGCGAGTATGGGCGATGGAATCATCGCCGGCGCAGTCACTGTCACAAGCCCCACCACCGCGAATTTTCCGATTAGCATTGACCCGATTGCCTACTTGGGCAGCCGCACCGTAACCCTCACGACCGGAGCGGAGTTCGCTACCGGAGGTTTTTCGATCACCGGCAACGGATCCAGCCTGCAATCCGTTTCCGTCCCTCCTCCCGGCAACATTCCACAGGGCGGCGCCACACTGACCTTGACCGGTCTCGGGACGCATTGGATTCAAGCGGGCACGACGGTCAGCGCGGGCGGTGGCATCACCGTCGGTAACATCTCGGTATCGTCGAGCACCTCCCTCACAGTTAATATTTCGGTCGGCCCCGGTGTGCCCGTCGGCTCTTATCCGGTGACCGCCACAACGCACGGTGAGATAGTCAGCCTGCCGAATGCCGTTGTTGTCACGGCTGCGACCCCCTACCTCTCCAACGTCTCCCCAAACTCGGGCGCTCAAGGCCAGACCGTGATTGTGAATTTCACGGGCGTCTTCACCGGTTTCACGACCGGACCCCTCACCGCCAACTTTGGACCGAACGTGACCGTGAATTCGGTGACCGCCAGTAGCGCGACCGCGGCGGCCGCGAACATCACTATCGACAACACGGCATTCACCGGCGGCCGCACGGGCACCTTAAGCAGCAATGGCACCAACTACAATTTCTCCTTCACCATCACCCCGTCCAATGCCGCGCTGACCAGCGTTTACCTCCTAGGCACTGTGACTCCCGCATCGG
>Ga0126371_10006343_pt1 | contig 10520 bp, 13 predicted proteins | sample PanSoiMetaPlot_4_FD_110145 | JGI IMG/M metagenome (GOLD analysis project Ga0126371, IMG submission 110145) | Tropical forest soil microbial communities from Panama - MetaG Plot_4 | ecosystem: Environmental > Terrestrial > Soil > Tropical forest > Bulk soil | place: Panama | collected 2016-02-17
CCCGCCTGTTGCAGCGGGACGGTTTCGTGTCGGTCGGCGAGGCGGTGGGCACGGCGTTGCAATGAGCGTGCGCATTCTGCACGGCATCCGCGAGATCGCCGCCGATTACGACGGTTTCCTGCTCGATCTTTGGGGCGTGCTGCATGACGGCAGCCAGCCGTTTCCCGAGGTGCTCGACGCGCTCCGGTACCTCAAGGCAGCCGGCAAGACGCTGATCATCCTGTCCAACGCACCGCGCCGCGCTGCCTTGGTCGCCGATCGTTTGGTCGAAATCGGCATCCCGACAAATCTCTACGACGCCGTGCATTCTGCCGGCGAAGAAGCGTGGCTGCACCTCAAGCATCGCGATGATCCATTCTTCCGCGCGCTGGGCCGCTGTTGCTACTTCATCGGACCGCAGCGCGACGACCCGCTGCTGACGGGACTGGATTATCAGCGCGTCGCCGACGTGGCACAGGCAGACTTCTTTCTCGCCGTCGGACCGGGGAATTGGGAGGGGGATCTTTCCACCTTCACGGCCGTGCTCGACGCCGGGCTGGCGCGCAAGCTGCCGATGGTCTGCGCCAACGCCGACCTGGTGGTCGTTCACCAAGGCCGGCGCAGCATCTGCGCCGGCGCTATGGCCGAATATTACGAGCGGCGCGGCGGCACCGTGCGCTGGCACGGCAAGCCTTATCGCTCGGTCTATGATTTCTGCTTCGCGCGCTTCGCCGAGCTCGGCGTGACCGACCGACGGCGGATCGTCGCTTTTGGCGACAGCTTCCGCACCGATATCGCGGGCGCCGCCGGCGTCGGCATCGCCAGCGTGCTGACCGCGAGCGGCATCCATGCCGACGAAATCCGCTTGACGCACACGACGCCGCTCGACTCGCAACGGATCGTCGCGCTCGCCGCCGCGGCAGGCGGCACGATGCCGACCGCGGCCATGGGTGAATTCCGCTGGTAAGCCGTCAGTGCGCCGCGTGGTCGGCGCGATGCAGGATGGCGCCGTCGACGCCGGTTTCGTAAGCGAGTCCGGCCGCCGTCACTGCCGCCCCATCGGGAAAGAACGACTTGATCAGGCCCTTGCGCTCGAGCGCGACCCAGACCGCTTGGTTGTGCAGGCCGGTGGCGTCGCGCGTCATCACCACCGCATCGCCGAGATGGAAATGATCGCCGTGCGGCCGCGGCAGGTTGCCGACCAGCAACGCGCCGTCCTCGTCCGCGGGCCGCGCATGGCCGGGTATGTGCGCCAGCGCCTGCAACAACGCGAGCGTCCGCAGCTGCAATGGATTGAGATTGAGCGGATTCTTTTTCGGCGGCATGGCGGCGATCTTAGCGGCGGCGTTGAGTGTCGGAAAGGCCGTTGGCCACGCGGCTAGCCGACGAGAGCATCGACCAGGAACGTCACGCCGGTGATGACGTAGATCGCGACGATGAGCTGCTGGAAGCGGTGTTCGCTCAACTGGACGCGGACGAAGCGCCCAATCCACATGCCGATCGCGGTCGGAATCAGCATCAGGAAGGCGACGCCGATCTCGGGCAGGGTGGCGACCCGATTGGCGTAAATGCCGAACAACATGGCGACGCCGGCGACGGTGTACATCAGCGAGATCGTCGGAATGAATTCGTCCTTCGGCAAGCGCATGCCGAAGACGTAGAGCATGATCGGCGGGCCGTAGAAGGTGGAGATGCCGCCGAGCAGGCCGCTACCGATGCCGATGAGCGGATTGGCCCAGCGTTCGTGTTCGCGCGTCACCCGGATATGCGGGCTGAAATGCAGGACCAGCGGGATCGAGATGATCGCAACGCCGATGATGAGATCGAGGATACGCTCCGGCAGCACGACCAGCAGCCGCGTGCCAACGATGATCGCGACGAACAACGGCACCAGCAGGGTCCAGAATCGCTTGACCAGATGCGGAAACCGGCCGCCTTGGAGGCTCTGCACGAAATTGGAGCCGATGATCGGCACCGTCGTCATCGTCACCGCGGTCTTGAGATTGACCAGAACGGTCAGAAGCGGCACAGCGACCAACGGCAGCCCGATGCCGGCCACGCCCTTGACCGTACTGCCGGCGAGCAGGCCGAGGGCGCAGAGGAGTGCGACGGCCGTCGACACGACTCAGCGCTTGAGCCGGACGACGTAATCGCGGAACGCCGCCAGGAACCTGGCCAGTTCGTCGCGCACGCCCGCATCGATCAATTTGAGATTGGCGTCGAACTTCTTGGCGGCATCGCCGATATAGACCTGCGGCGTGTTCATGCAGAAGCAGTTGAGCGACACGCACATATGGCGCAGATGGTACTGCGCGCGCACGCCGCCGACCGGCGACACCGACGCGCTGATCATCGCGGTCGCCTTGCCGACATAGGGCGGATCGGGAATGCGCGAGCCCCAGTCGATGGCGTTCTTGAGCGGCGCCGAGACCGAATAATTGAATTCCGGCGTCGCGAACAAGATGCCGTCGGCAGCGCGGACGGTCTCACGATAAGCGTGCACGGCCGGCGGATAGCCCTCGACGCGGATGTCGTCGTTGTAGAGCGGCAACGCGCCGAGCTCGACGATTTCGATGGTCATGCCGGGCGGCGCGAGCTCGACCGCCGCTTTGAGCGCGGCGCGGTTGAAGGAGCCTTTGCGCAAGCTGCCGGCGATACCCGCAATTTTGAGTTGTGGCGCGTCGGTCATCGGCCTTCCCCCAAGCGAACCGATTCCTTAGCGAGGCGGCGACGCGGCGGGCAAGCAATTTCGGCCCGGCGCCACCTCAATCCAGCCATGCAGTGGGCAAGCGGCGCTCACACCACGCCGACAATGCCGAGGACGGCGGCAGCGGCGAAAACCCACAGCGGATTGATGCGCGTCCAATAGGCGACCGCCGCCGTCGCCGCCGTCAACAAGAAGGTGATCGCGTCGTGATCGGCATCGCGCGCCAGCAAGAAGGCCGACGACGCGACGAAACCGACCGTGACGGGCGCCAAGCCGTTCTGAATCGTCATGCACCATGGCTGGTACTTGAACCTGTCCCAAACGCGGAACACGGCGAAGGTCACCACCCAGCTCGGCCCCATCATCGCCGCCGTCGCCACGATCGCGCCGAGCAGTCCCGCGACCTGCCAGCCGACCAGCGTCACCACCATGACGTTCGGTCCGGGCGCAGCCTGAGCGATGGCGAACAGCGCCGCGAACTGCGTACCGGTCATCCAATGCTGGATCTCGACCGCCTGACGCTGCATTTCCGGAATGACCGCGTTGGCGCCACCGAACGCCATCAACGACAGGATCAGGAAGTTGATCGCCAGCGCGGCGAGCGCGCCCGTGTTTTTCATGAACGCCGCCACCAGCTGATGCCGATGCTCACGGGCGCCGCCGTCAAAAGCACCCAAGGCAACGGGAAGCGCAGGAGCGCCACGGTGACGAAGACCGCGACGATGACCGGCGTCGCTTCGACCGGCCGCCGGCGCAGCAACGGCGTCGCGATTTTGCCGGCCATGGCGAGGATCATTCCAGAGGCCGCGGCCGAAACCGCCAGCAGGGCGCCACCGACTTCGGGCAAATCGCCGTACCGGCTATAGAGCACGCCGAGAATGACGACGACGATGCACGGCAGGCCGAGGATGCCGAGAAAGGCCGCGACCGATCCCGGCAAGCCGCGGAAACGCGCGCCGACGGCGATCGACAGATTGACGATGTTGGGACCGGGCAGGAACTGGCAGAGCGCGAGCGTGTCGAGGAATTCGCGTTCGGTCAGCCAATGGCGATCGTCGACCAGCTTGCGCCGCGCCCACGGCAGCACGCCACCGAAGGCGACCGCCGAGATCAGCATGAAGTGGACGAACAGATCCCACAGGCCGGGATTTTGTGCGGCGGCGGATTCGGACGGCTGAACCTCGGCGGTCATGCGGCGGCGATCAATCGTGGCTGGCGGCCGCCGGATCGGCATCGGCGTGCGCTGCGCCGGCCCATAGGAGCGATCCGGCAACGAGCAAAACAGGCAATCGAATCGGGAGAAACCGCATCGGCGGCAGGCACCTCTCGGCGGCCATCTTCTGCGAACCGCCGCATTCCGACAACTGCACGAAACCTCGCGCGATCCTAGGGATGGGCCGTAACAGCGGTATTTTTGGCGCGTTTCGCTTCGTACGCTTCGAGATTGGTCAGCGCGGTGCGCAAGATCGGCGTATCGACTCGCCGCGCTACGCCGCGGCGGACCATGTCACCGATGACGTGATCGCCCTCGGTCGGACCGCCTTTGAGCATGTCGCGCATCATCGATGCCGAGAAACCGGAGCCGCGTTGGGTCAAGGCGCCACGCGCGCCGTCGTAGGCGGCGGGCGTCGGCGCAAAGCCTTCGGCTTTGGCGACGGTAGCGCATTCGGCGAGCGTCGCTAGCATGAACGCCTCGCCCGACGGCGCGGCCATGATTTCGCCGACCGTCGCGCGCGTCAGTGTCGTCGTTGTCGCCAGCGCCGCCAACAGGACGAACTTGTCCCACATCGCCTGACGGATTGCGCGGCTCGCCTCGAAATCGAGCTTGGTGCGCGCGAGGATATCGGCGAAGGCTTGCACGCGCGGAGTCGCCTGCCCGTCAATCTCACCGAAGACCAGCGATTGCATGCGGCCCATGTGCTGCACGACGCCGTCGGCATCGAGCGTCGCGCCGATGTAGCACGCGCCGCCGAGTATGCGCCGGGCGCCGAAGCGCGCGCTCAGCCGATCGAGATGCGCCATGCCGTTGAGCAGCGGCACGATCGCGCTATCTGCGCCCACCGCCGGTGCAATCGACTCGATCGCGCCGTCTAGATCGTAAGACTTGGAGGACAGCAGCACGATGTCGAAGGGCGTCGTCAATTCGCTGGCGACAATGGTTTTGACCGCGAGCTCCAGATCGCCGACAGCGCTTTTGACGCGCAGCCCGTCGCGCGCCAGCACGGTGCGGCGCTTCGCGCGCACCAGGAACGTGACGTCGGCGCCGCCTTCGACCATGCGGCCGCCGAAATAGCCGCCGACGGCGCCCGCCCCCAGAACCAGAATTCGCATGTTTTGCCCTTGGCTTGCGACGCGCATGCTAGCCTTCGGGTGCCGGCTTGCGAAGGGAACGAGGTATGCAATTTGTTTCGGCCAAGGGCGCGCATTCGCCGGCACTCGGCCTCGGCACCTGGGCGCTCTCCGGCCGCGCTTGCTACGACGCGGTGCGCACGGCACTCGCCATCGGCTATCGCCACGTCGACACCGCCCAGCTTTACGGCAACGAGAGCGACGTCGGCGCCGCGATCCGCGATTCCAGCGTGCCGCGCGCCGACATCTTCATCACCACCAAAGTGCCGATGGGCGAGTTGCGCGCGACACAGATCCGCCGCAACGTCGAGCAGAGCCTCGCGCGCCTCGGCAGCGATTATGTCGATTTGCTGCTGATCCATTGGCCGAGCCAGCGCGAGCCATTAGCCGAGACACTCAGCGCCTTCGCCGAAGCGCGCGCCAAGGGCCAGACACGATTCATCGGCGTGAGCAATTTCACGGTGGCGCTGTTGCGCGAGGCGATCGAAATCCATCGCGCCGACATCGTCTGCAACCAGGTCGAATATCATCCCTACTTGTCGCAGCAGCCGGTGCTGGCGGCACTAGCCAAGCACGGGCTTTTCCTGGCGGCCTATTCGCCGTTGGGCCGCGGCCGTGTCGCCGCCGACCGCGACCTGCTGCGCATCGGCCAAGCGTACGGCAAAACACCGAGCCAGGTGGCATTGCGCTGGCTGCTCGATCAACCCAACGTCGCGGCAATTCCGAAATCATCGAGCCGCGAGCATCTGGCAGCGAATTTCGCAATCTTCGATTTTACCTTGTCGGCGGCGGACCGTGCCGTGATCGACGCCAAGCGCGGCGTCACGCGGTTGGTCGATCCCGCGGGCTGGGCGCCGGTGTGGGATCCGGCCTGAAAGGCCGGATTCCCTCTGAATTTCAGCAATTTACATCGCACCCCCAGTGTGCACACTGTCCGGCACCCGGACGCAGGAACCACGCGATGAGCTGTTGCGATTCCGACCAGACCGCCTGGAACGGCAAGGATTTTCACCGCCGCACCGTGCTCAAAGGCGCGGCGGCGCTGGCTGGTGCCTTGGCGGCGGTGCCCGCGCGCGCCGCCGGCAAACGCATCCGGCTGGCCTTCTGCAGCCAGCTCCTTTGCATCATCCCGTATGAAGTGGCGCGCACCCACGGCTACTACGAGAAGGAAGGGCTCCGCGTCGAGCTCGTCTATGCGCGCGGCGGCGGCGCTGCGATGCAAGCGCTGGTTGGCGGCGCTGTCGATTACGGCGCGACGGCGCTCGACGTGGCGCTGGAAGCTTACAACAAAGGTGCGCCGATCCGCCGTTTTCTGTCGACGGGGAAGCTTCCGCTGTTTGCGCTCGCGGTCGCACCCAAAGCGGCGGCGACCATCACCTCCGTTAAGTCGCTCGAAGGCCATACCGTCGGCATATCCGGCCTCGGCAACGCCGACCATGCGCTGTGTCTCTTTCTGCTGCATCAGGCCGGTGCCGACGCGTCACGCGTCCAGTTCGCCGCGATGGGTCCGAACCTGCTCGAGGCGCTGCGCCTCGGCCAGGTCGACGCCGGCATGGTGCAAGAGCCAGCGCTGACGCTGATCGAGAAGGCCGGCGGCCGCGCACTGGTCAACGCGATGCAGACCGCGGATGCGCGCAAATATCTCGGCGGCAATTATGAGTTCATGGGCGTCGCGGCACGCGCCGCCGAGATTCCGGCGCGCACGGACGAGATGAAGGGGTTGGCGCGCGCGCTGTCGGGCGCGCTCCAGGCGGTGCAAACGCTGTCGCCCGACGATCTGGTCAAATCTCTGCCGCCGGAGATGACCACCGGCGCCGACACCGGCGCGATGCGCGATATTCTCGCGAAATACCGCGCCTCGCTCTATCCGACCACAGTCAAGATCGACCTCGCCGCCGCGGACCGCGTCGCCCAGTCGCTCGAGATCGCCGGACTGTTGCCGCGCGACGCGAAGACTTCGGGGCTCTACGACACCGCTATCGCCGGCTGAGCTACACAGCATGCTGCGTGTCGACTCGCTCGCGCTGGCTTATGGCGCGACGCCCATTCTCGAGGGCGTCAGCCTGGGAGTGCCGAGCGGGAAATTCGTCAGCCTCGTCGGACCGTCGGGCTCGGGCAAAAGCAGCCTGTTGCGTGCCGTCATCGGTTTGCAGAAACCACTGGCCGGCTCCATCGAAACCGACATCGGCGCCGGCGACGTCGGCATGCTGTTCCAGGACGACGCGCTGCTGCCCTGGCGCACCGCCGAGCAGAACGTCGCGCTCGGCCTCAAACTCAAAGGCGTCGCCGCCGGCACCGCGGTCGCCAGCGCTCGGCAATGGATCACCCGGCTTGGGCTTTATGGGCTGAGCGAGCGTTTCCCGCGCGAACTGTCGGGCGGCCAGCGCAAGCGCGTCGCGCTGGCGCAGGTCTTGGCACGCGAACCGCGGCTCATTCTGATGGACGAGCCGTTTGCCTCGCTCGACGCCATCGTGCGCGCGCGGGTGACACAGGACCTTCTCCGCCTCGTCGAGCAACGCGGCATTTCGGTGTTGCTGGTGACGCACGATCTGGAAGAGGCACTGGCGCTGTCCGACACGGTCTACCTACTGTCGCATGGGCCACGGGCGCGGATTTCCGGCCAGCACGAGGTGAACCTGCCGCGGCCGCGCGACGTCATCAAGGCGCGCAGCCATCCCGATTTCGCGCCGCTGCTGCAACGATTGTGGAATGACCTCTCGCGCGAGGTCGGCGGCCGCGCAGCATGAGTCCGAACGCCGCCTGGCTACGCAAGACCGTCGCGTTCGTCGTCCTTATTGGCGTGTGGGAGGCGTGCGCCGATCTCGGCTATTTCAATCCGCTTTATATGCCGTCGCCGTTCAAGGTCGCGGTGGCGCTGGTCCAGCTGTTCGCGCAAGGCACGATTTGGCCGCATCTGATCGCAACGTTCGGCGCCGCGCTCGGTGGCCTCGTCGTTGGCCTGATCATCGGCACGGTGCTTGGCGCGGCCGCCGCGTTGACGCCGATTCTCGGCGAATTGCTTGCACCGGTGATGATTTCGCTCAATGCCGTGCCGCGCGTCGTGCTGGCGCCGCTGTTCGTGATCTGGTTCGGCATCGGCATCGGCTCCAAGGTCGCGCTGGCGTTCATCCTGGTCGCGGTGCTGATCTTCTTCACCGTTTTCACCGGCATCCGCGACGTCGACCGACGCCTGGTCGAACGCATCATCACGCTCGGCGGCGGCCGCGGCGCGCTGTTGCGCGAGGTCTACGGCCCGTCAGTGATCGCCTGGATCCTCGGCAATCTCAAGGTCGCCGTCGGCTTTGCCTTCACCGGCGCCGTGGTCGGCGAATTTGTCGCCGCGACCAAAGGTTTAGGCTACCTCTTGTCGTTCGCGCAGAGCAGCTACAACGCCGCGCTGATGCTGGCGCTGGTGGTGCTGATCATGGCTTTCGTGCTGCTGCTCTTCGGCCTGACCGGCTGGCTCGAGCAGCGCCTTTTGCGCTGGCGCGGCTAGCTGTTTCTTTCGCCGTCGAGCTTTTCGACCAGCGCCGGCAGCACGCGCAAATCGTAACCCTTGCGCGCGGCATCCGCTACCAGCGGCAGCGAGCTTTCGCCATCCAGCAACGCGCGCGACAGGCCCCACAGCAAAAAGCAGCGCGTGCCGCTGCGGCAATAGGCGAAGGCCGGGCCGTCGCGCAGCATCGCTTTCTGGAACTGCACCACGTCGTTGCGGGTGATGCTGCCGGTAACCACCGGGATGAAATGGTACTTGAGGCCGTGCTTCGTGGCTTCGGCCAAGATCGTCTCGTGGTCGGGCTGGCCGGGCTCCTCGCCGTCGGGCCGGTTGTTGATGATCGAGGCGAAGCCCTGCTTGGCGATCTCGGCGACGTCAGCGAGGCTGATCTGGCCCGAAACAGTGAGCTGATCGTTGATCTTGGTGGGACCCGGCATTCAACCTCCCTGCGGCGCGTCGCCGCCAATGACGAATTCGGCCGAGGTTAACACGCCGATAACGTCACGCGCGAGCGGCGGCGCCCGAAGCCGGCCGCCTTGAACGCCCGGCTGCCTTCGGCTTTAATCCTGCCAGCGCGGGTGTAGCTCAATGGTAGAGCAGAAGCTTCCCAAGCTTACGACGAGGGTTCGATTCCCTTCACCCGCTCCAAGCTTCCGCCGATATGCGGTTGTCGCAGCTAGCGATGGAACTGCCATTCCATGCATAATATGTATGGAATGGCAGTTGTAATGCAGAGGCGTGGCGACTGGGCTAGCGCTTGTACCGGCCTTGGCGTGGAGTCCGGGCCGACGATGTCCAACCGGCTGATCGGCGGCCTATTCGAGGCGAAGGCAAGGACGCCGGGAGAGGAAGAAGCGGCATTACGGGCTGTGCTGCCGCTGAAGTCAGTTTGGTGCAACAAAAGTCAAGTTGCATGCAACCGCTCAGCCGAACGCAAATTCAGTGCTGAACCGCCGCCATCGGCTTCTGCCGGTCGCGGTCGCGCACTTTCTCGATGGCCGCGAGCGCGCGCGGATCGAGACCGGCGCCGGCGTGCTGCTCGAGATGCGCGACGATCGCCTTGCGCATGCGCGGGTCCCAGTACTTGAACAGATGATCGGCGATGCTGGCGACCGCCTTGTCTTCGGGCTGGTGGGCGAAGAATTTTCCGATTTGGTTGGTCATATAGACCAAGTTGCTGTCATGCGACATGTTCGGTCGTTTCCTGGGTGATGCGATCGCCGTTGGTGAAAATCTCGAAGCCGTCGTCGCGCACTACCGCCACCAAGGTGATCCGCGCGCGCTCGGCGAAGCGCACGGCGAGCGCCGTTGGCGCCGAGACGGCCGCCACGACCGGCGCGCCGAGCATCGCCGCCTTCTGAATCAGTTCGACCGAGACGCGGCTGGTCAGCAGCACGGCGCCGCTACCAGCGCGGACGCCGTCGCGCGCCAACGCACCGGCAAGCTTGTCGAGCGCGTTGTGCCGGCCGACATCCTCGCGCAATGCGACAATGCCCCGGCCCGGCTCCCAATAGGCGGCGGCGTGGACCGCGCGGGTCTGGCGATTGAAGCTCTGGCCGGCCGGCAACGCAGCGATCGCCGCCGCCAGCGCTTGGGCCGAAACCCGGAAATCGGACACCACTTCACGCGGCGACCGCATCGCCTCAGCCACACTGTCGACGCCGCACAGGCCACAGCCGGTCGGGCCGGCGAGATAGCGGCGGCGTGCGGTGAAGGAATCAGCGCGCTCGTTGGCAAGCCACATACGCACGTCGATGCCGTCGTCGCTCGGCGCGATCTCGATATCGTGGATTTCGCTTGCGCGCGTGATGATGCCTTCGGACAGGCTGAAACCTACGCCGAAATCCTCGAGATCGGCTGGCGTCTCCATCATCACCGCGTGCGTGACGCGGTTGTAGATCAAGGCGATAGCGGTTTCCTCGGGAACCGCGCGCTCGCCCGGCGCGGCGTCTCCGCTGCGCCAAGCGTTCCGTCGTACCCCTTTGACCG
>Ga0126371_10006344_pt1 | contig 10520 bp, 14 predicted proteins | sample PanSoiMetaPlot_4_FD_110145 | JGI IMG/M metagenome (GOLD analysis project Ga0126371, IMG submission 110145) | Tropical forest soil microbial communities from Panama - MetaG Plot_4 | ecosystem: Environmental > Terrestrial > Soil > Tropical forest > Bulk soil | place: Panama | collected 2016-02-17
AACGCTGGAACGTCGCTTGTGATAAGGCTGTGAACGCAGTGCTGGTCGCGGCGAACGTCACCCTTCCAAAGGATGGCGTCCCGCCCGGCCCGCTGGGTGCTCTCGCTGAAGAACTTTACGAGCAAATCACCGAAGCGGAGATGGCACTTTACCACCGAGATGTAATCGGCGCAGGCACCATCATGCCGGGTACGGAAAATGCCCAGCGCATGAGCGAGAAAGACTGGCGCAGTGCCATCGCGGCCAGCCACGGTTTGATGCCGGATAGTATCGGTCGTGCCGTGGAGGAAGCGGCAGCACCTCGGAAGGACTGGAAGGAAGAGCTAGCTCGCTTTGTGTACAACACCTGCAAGGCTGATTCACGAACGTGGACGCGCCAGTCGCGCCGAGTCGTTGGTCTGCCAGGATGGAATCGTGAAATCGAAAGCAACATCGTAATCGTCCTCGATACATCCGGCTCCGTCACAGGCCCAATTCTATCCACGTTCCTAGCAGAGTGCCGAGCCATCACGTCGTTGAACGGCATCACTGCGGTGGTTATGACCGCTGACGCTAAGGTGCAGCAAGTGATTCAGCCAGGCGAACCGTTTCCGAGTAAGTGGAAGGGCGGCGGAGGTACGAGCTTCATCCCCGCATTGAAGGCAGCAGAAGAGTACGAGCCGAACTGCATCATCTACCTGACGGATGGCGAAGGCACGTACCCAAAGGGTTCGTTGTATCCCGTGCTTTGGGTGCTTACCAAGTCGAGGGCAGTTCCCTTCGGTGAAAAGATTTTATTGGAGGGCATCGATGCCTAAAAGCCGCATGAACCACCCGGAATTGTCGCGCATTGGCGCGATGCTCGACGTGTTAGAAGCAGAAGATGCTGTGAACCCATCGAGAGAACGGGCGGATGCGCTTGGTCGCATCCACCTGCTCATTGCTGAGTTGCGGATTCGACTAGAGTCCGCGCTCGACGTTGAGGTGACGCCGCGATGAACCATTTTAGACATTGCCCGAAACACCGGAAGCCGCTGCCTTGCGTACACTGCGCGATGCTAGCGGAGCAGAAGCCGCTCGTTGTCATGGATGGCTTGGTGGACGAACAACCCGCAATCATATCTGCCGTTGAGGTTGTCGCGGAAGTGCGGCGAGGTCGTCCTCGAAAACACGTAGACGACAACGTGCGCAAGCGAGCGCACAAGCAGAAGCAGAACGAGCCTGAGAAGCAGCGCATGATAGACAGCATCATGCGGAAGATTAACGCCTATGTGTCGAAGGCACGCACCGCATCTGAAAGCAGAGCACAACAACGCGACCCGTTGTGCGAGAAAACATTGCAAAAAATTCGGCTGAACATTCGCGAGTGGAACCAGAAGATGCGTAGAAGTTTGGAAGCTTGCACCTATATGGAAGTGAAACGGTATTACGACGTGCTAGTCAGCCGTAAAGGCATCGCTGACGCCAAGGGTCGCCTTCCGGGTGAGCGCAGCGGCGAGAAACCGCAAGCTAACGGGATGTCGGAATTGGAGACCATCATCGCAGCCATCCATCGCGCAGAAGGCGAGTTGCCCGCTAAACCGGTTGCACCGGGAGGCCCCGGTCTCATCTCGGATGTTTCTTGGCAGGAGTTGCACCAAGATGACACCGAAGATTCGTACGGCACACGCCGCGCACCCGACCCCGATAAAGAGGAGGACTTACGGCAGCGCGCTGCTGTGCTGCTAGCGGACAAAGAGTGGGACGGCCCGCGCGTTTACGAATACTCGCTCTGCAAATCGAAAGACGAGTTGGTCGAGTACATCCTGCGCGAGGACAAGCGAGTCGATAAGGAGATGGAGACCCAGCAGTGGATGCAGTGTATCGCGGTCGGTGAGGGCGCGCCTAAGGTTTCCATCCGGCACTGCCGATACCGAATACCGCTGTGGGCGCGCAAGTGGAAGAGTTGAGGAAGGAAGACCGGGCGCGCGGTGCGAAAGCGCGCAAGCTGACGCGGCTGAGGCGAGAGAATAGGAAGCAGGCTTGGAGGGAGGCTATGGAAGAGTTGGAGCGCATAAGGGGAGAGGCTATTTCGTCGCCACCCGGAAAACAATGGTAAAGCCTTATGGCTCTATCATTTAACACCAAAATCTGCACATGTAAAGTTATAGATGAGGGGAGAAATCTCTCCTCGCCGTCAACATTAGGCGCAAGTTCCCGTCCCGTTCAGGGGCGAGCCGGGCTTGCGCCATCTCTTTTTCAGTTCGCAAATCCGGCATCACTACCGTTGGAGCACCATGAGCTTCGCTAGCTTGTCCGCTGAAAACCGAGCCATTCCGTTGCTGCGCGACCTTGGTTGCAGCAATGCTTTCATCAGCGTTGTGTGCCGCATCGAGGAATCGCGTCTGTCACGCGCTCTCCGGTTGCTGCGTCCACTCTCGAATGACGAGGGACTGCGATTGATTACGACGCTGACGAGATTGATTGAACTGCGCGATGCGGTGAAGCCGCTCACGCTCGACCTGCGCGACCCGGCGCAGGCTAGACAAACCGTGGACGCGTTCGAGGGTATGGACGAAGCGCAGGTGCGGGAAAGGATTTCGAAGTTGTTCGAATAGCTGTACGCCGGACGTGGGGCGAGCAGCTAATGCCCTAAGCGTTCGAGACTCGATTAGGTGGTAGGCAAGATGTCAACAGTAAAAATAATATGTGGTGAACGATTCGGTGACGCACGTTGCGGGCAGGAGAAATTCCACTCCGGTTTTCGTAACAAGCATCGTGGTACAGGCGAGTTCCTTGGTTGTTCTTGGACAGACGCCGGTAAGGAGCGCGTGATGGCTGAGCAGGAAGCTGAGGTTGCCGCCGCGAAAAAGGAAGGGCGAGCAGCTCGTCCGCATCCTGAAATTCCAGTGAGCAAGCACAGGTTTGTTGTAGAAGTATAAGCGCAGTGCAGCGTCATTCGGGTAGTTGGCGCACCGAGATGCTGGCCCGCAAGGGCAAGATACCTCCCGATTCGTGGAGGGATTGGGCCAAGAAAGGATGTGCGGTGGCGACCGGAAACGCATAAACGTCCTGCCTGACGGCGGGACTTTAAGGATGCAGTCATGCAAGCAGAAGTACACCAGTTTTTCAAGACAAGAGGTTTCGGCTTCTTGCTCGAAGGTTTTAAGAACCGCGTATTTTTCCATGTCAACGATTGGCAAAGCAGTATCGAGCCACAACCGGGTATGAGGGTGACGTTCGATTTTAAGCCATCGAAAAGGCCGGGATTCCCGCCTCAAGCGACTAATATCATGCCGCTGGAAAACGACAACAAGGCAGGTGCGTGATGGCTACTGACTTCAGCGCGCCTGTATTCCAACAGGCTTGGCAGTTGCTGGCGAACGCTTACCCTGACTCACAAGGGGCTACACCTGCTGTCCTTGCGCTGTTCAACGAGAACCGCGTGACCGCCGAGGATAGAAAGTCGTTCATCGATGTCTATAACCTCGCCCTAGACCCGTATCCGAACCTGCCTGAAGAGTTCATGGAGAACGGCGCGTTCGTCTCATGGTCGGGCGATGTCCATGACAAGCAGCCGTACGTGTGCGGCACCAACAACCCCGCGTCGTATAAAGTCCCCGCTGATTGGTGTAATTACGAAACCGCTGTAGGCTTCTTGTTGAAGAAGGTCGGCAAGAAGAAACTGGGACTAGTCGTCCGCGACGGGAACGTCGGGCTGGATTTGGATTCGTGCCTCAACCCTCAGGGAGTGGTTAGTGAGTGGGCGTTGAAGTTGATTGCGCTTATCCGCCGACTGAAGCCCGAGGGCACGTACATGCACGTCACCGCTTCAGGCGGGGGCATCCGTATATGGCTGCGTGTTCCATCGCTCGATGGGTCAAAGATTACGATTCACAAGTTGCCTCTTGAGTGGGCAGTGGTAGAAGGTAAGGCTGCTCAAGTGGAGGTTCTGACCACCCGCTACGCCACGTTGGAGGGTGAGTTGTACGATGACTCTCCGTCCACGGTAGCGGAGTTGTCCGCGAGTGAGTGGGCGCAGGTAGCCGACTACTTGTCTTCCATCGAGGTCAAGAAGAACAAGCGGTTGAACAAGTCGGCTCTAGGTGCATTTGCATTGCAGCCTGACGAGGGCTTCAAGCGTCTGTTCGAACGCGTAGGTTGGTCTCCGCTCATTGACCGTATGGATAAGATGAAGGACGCTCGATTCCATCATTTGTCGATGGACGCGGGCAAGATGATTTACTGTCCCCTGCCCGAACATAAGCCGCGCGGGGAGTATTTGGATTATTCCGCGTGCTTTGGCGCATTGAGCGACGAGCCGGGAGTGGTCCACTGCTTCGGTTGCGACTTCTCTGGCGACATGGTCAAGGCTGTGTTCGAGTTCGACCGTGGTGAGGATGGCGGACGCATCGAGTACAAGAACATGTACGAGTGCGCCCGCGCTATCTGTCGCGAACAGGGATTGAAGTTCGAAGAGTTCTTCCCGTCGCAGAAGTTTTTCGAAACGCCGCCGACGCCACAGCCGCCGCAAGCGCAGGATGAGAATGTCGAGGGCGATACCATCCCTGCGTACAACCCAGCTATCGAATGTGGCTTCTTCAAAGAGGTTATCGACGCGGTGTGCAACCAGACGACGATTCCACGCCAGTTCATGCACAACGTCGTCAAGTCGTTCGTGGGCGCGCTGGTGTCCGACCGACTGAAGTTCGACAACCTCGACTGCAACACCTGCCGCTATGCCGTGAACATCGGTACCTCAGGCACCAGTAAGCGCACGGTCTGGGACAGGGGCATCATAAACATCTTCGGCTCCCTCACAGTGACGAAGGGTGGCAGTCTCATCAAGGTGTTCGATAGCGTGGACTCAGGCGCGGGACTACGAGACGCATTCTTTGAAGCACCAAAGGATGCGCCGATACTGCTGATGATTGACGAAGCGCTGTCCTTGGGTAACAAGTCCGCTGAAACCAAGAATCCTGAAATCGTTGACACCATCATCGAGTTGGCGGATAGCACCTCCATCTCCCGCGTGAAGTCGAAGAAGAGCCAGAAGGTTAAGGCAGCGAAAGTACACGGTAACGCTAGATTGGGGATGTATGTGTGCGCTCAAACTGGCGAGGTCGTGACACTGGCGTTCCAAGGTCGTGGCAAGCAGGGCATCAACGAGCGACTGGATATCGAGTACAGCCCAGCCATCGAGCCGTCCGACCTGCCTCGTATATCGGAGTCCACGAAGGGCAACTTGGTGGACAGACTGCTGAAACTTCTGGCGGCGAACCAATGCTGGAAGGAGCCTATGTCCATGAGCGCGGAGGCGAAGGAGTACCTCGACGCTTACTGGGCCAGCCAGCCTCAGGAGGTACGCCAGAAGATACGCTTCCGCAAGAACCTGTGGTTGGACGTGTACATGAGGGCGTTCTCCCGTGGTGAGACGGTCGCCACGCTGGAAGACGCTAGGTTGTGCGCGGAGCACTTCGACCGCGACAAGGTCATCCGCGCCGTCCACTTTCAAGGCGAGATATCGGATAAGGTCTCGATGTACGTCAAACGGCTGAAGGAAATCGCCAAGGAAATGCGTCGGAAGATGAACAAGGGTCTGCCCGTAAGGGTGGTCGCCTTGTCGAAGCGCGACCTCCAGACCATGACCCACGCTTTTGACGACAACGACGACGTATTCTTTGACCGTGCCTTGAACGTGTTCGGAAAGGCGCACCTCTGGCAGGTAGCCGTTAAGGCGCACAACGGACAGACCTATACCAAGTTCATCCCGATGCCCTACATATGCTCCATCTGAAAAGAAAGGGTTTAACCCCATTTTTCGGCATCTGCTACGACACACACACTCACACACAAGATGCTACATGTAGCAGATGGATTTTTAAGGGGTAGGAACCGGGTGATGTAGGAACCATTTTTAGTGGTCAGCGCGTGCGTCGGTCGCCGGGCCACCGGTGCCGGGAATCGTCAGGGGCCGGAAGGGTAGCGGGTTGGCCGGGAGGCGAGGCCTCCAGGGACGGCAGTTGTCAGACCTCGTCTTCAGCGAGGTGTTTCCGGCGCGGAAAATGTGTCCAAAACATCAATTTGTCCGCTTTGTCGCGTTAGGAATTCAATAAGTCTATCATTTTGTTATACATATAGAAGCAGACCGAGTTTCAAGGCTAGAAATCGAACAGATGTCACGCGGGAGTCGTGACTGTAGGGGTACGGCGCAGCCGGTCGACGCGCCGACGCTAACCCGTGCAGCCGGAAACACGAAAGCCGCCCCAGCTTCGGAGCGACCTCGGATACAACGGTAATAGTTATCTCAGGCTCCCGCGAAGACAGTGGCCATCGCGGCGTCGGCCAGCTTGCCGTCGTTCTCCTGAACGTAGACGTAGGCAGCGGCCGGATCGTTGTGGGCAAGGAAGCCGGACACCGCGCCAATGCGCTGGGTCCGTTCGTAGACGCGCATCGCGCTGGAATGGCGGACGGTATGGCAGTGGACCATCTCGGGGTGCAGGCCAGCCATCGCACAGAACTTCTTAATTAAGGTGTGCAGGTAGTGACGGGTCAGCCCACCGAACAGAGCATTGGTGCCGCGCTGCTGGGCCAGTTCAACCAGCCCCCGCATATCGAGGGCAGGATTGGGCGAGGTGAGCACTCGGAACGTGCGGGTTTTACCGCGCTTTGCCTTCAAGATGCGGATGCGGTGCCCGCCGGTCTCCGGGTCGGTGATGATGTCGATGCCCTTTAGACCCGGAATCGGACGCTTGGCGTGGCGGTCACCGACGATTTGGGAAACGCGCGCGCCGGTGGCGTACATGGTCAGCAAAGCCAGATGGGCCTCGCGATTGCGGTACCCGTAGCTGACCTTCAGGAGGGCAAGTACTTCAGGATGTTGAAGATACTCCATTTCGTCACCTCTGATATAATTGTAACCGTATTATCTAACGATGTCAAGATAAAACTGTAACGAAAACTGAAAAGGGTACAATACTTTCTATGTATTGCGCTTAGCTGACATTGACAGGCGTCGGATAATGGTAACAGTTATCGGAGGCATCATGGGACGACCGCGAATCACGCCGATTTGCACGACACACTGGGCGCAGGGGCACAAGTACAACAAAGACGGCGTGTGTTCGTGTGGGTTCAAGCGAGTTGACGCTAAGCCGCCGAAACCGTCGAAGCCTGTTCGAATCGAGCGCACAACGCTGGGCCATCTGGAACGCATCGCGGCGAGTAAGGGCACGACTTTGCAGGATGTGCTACGAGAGGCACTGGGCGAGTACATCGATCGACACACGCCGCGCGTAGATTAGACGCAATCTCCGCACATTCGACGCAGTAATCTCCGCACGTAGCAACGCGTAGGGAGGGCCTGCAACGATTTCAACGCGGGCAATAACTCGCGGCTCTCGACCGCATCGGAGCAAGCCCGGAAAAGTTTTCTCACCAATTCGTTGGGTATCAACAAAAATTTTTCTCCGCTCTCGCGAGCAACTGTAACGTCCCTTCGCAGGGGCGGGGGATTGCCAGGGGTGCAACGCACCCAAGGGGTCGAGCCTCTCGCGCCAGCGTCTTCGTGATTAAAACGAACGTCAACGCGCATCTGGACGCGCTTCTAACGTCCCTACGCCAGCGAAGACGGCACCGGGGTTTCACAAGTTTTAGGTACCGAATTAGGTACCGCAGGAGGATGTATGGACGCACGCGACTTTTTCAAGCAGTTGGTGAGTGAAGGACTGGCTACGCCAGCCCGCGAACCGAACTGCCCGGATGTCGACCGCTGCATGCACGCGAGCCGGGAAGGTTGTATCGGAGCACGACTGGCAATCGAGGAAGCGGCGAAGTCCAGGCCGGTTGTGCAAACCCCAGACCCCCGCGCGGGAATACCGCTGCACGCGCGAGTAACGAAGGAGTAGAACATGCCACGATACGACGACGCACGCATCCGCGAACTTGATAACGCACCGGCCGAGAGTCTCACACCAGACCAGCAAAAGAAACGTGCTGACCGGGAAAGGAAACGCGCAGAGCGGAAAGCAGCGAAGGACAAAGCTGCCCAAGCTGAAGCCGCGCAGCGTGCCGAAGAAGCCAGCGAGACTGCCGAAGAGTTTTGGCAGACACAGCGAGCCAAACTGACGCAAGCCGAGCGGATGAAACTGGAAATCCTCGATGTCGAGATGAGGGAATGGAGTGCGGTGCTTCAAGATTACATCAATGGAACCGACCAGACGACCGAGCAAGACTTAGCAGACACGGTGGCTGACGTGGCAACGCTTGTGGAGGAGCACGGGGAGTGCGACACCGGCTTTCTCTACGTCCCGAAGTTTTGGCAGGACAAGGGCATCTTCAACGCGGTGATACAACGAGCGCAGACTATAAAAAAGTTTCGCGCGGATGAAATCGCAATTCGCTACGGGCTGTTGTCGACACTTCCCAGCCACGTCCTTGAACCCTTCAGACGCCGATTCGTCTACCCGAAGAAATCCAAGGTGGAGAAAGCTTACGGTGAAATCAAATGCGAAGATTGCGGGTTCAAGAACGTTGTGCCGTTGGAAATCGTCCTTCACTACCACGGCAGCAGGTACACATACCCATGCGAGTGGTGCAAGGTGACGAACGTTGTGATGCCGGAACGCAAGAGTCTCACCACTGAAGAGATTCACGAAAAGATTGCGCGTTACAAGGCGAGCAAGAACCAGTCAGGGCCGGAAGACCAAATCTACGATAGTTACGGCCGCATCGATTTCTACAAATAGTCCGGGGGCGAACCGCCCCATACGCCTTCCAGTTTTTACAAGGAGAGTGTCTAGGCAATTCCCGGCTTTGCCATTTCGACCCCAAATCTGTCACGCACCCACGATCAAGCACAGAAAAGGGGCCGAAATCAGGACCTAACCCCAAATCCAGTCCTCGAACATGGGTTGTCGCAGGGATGTCCCGGAAACGGGCCTAGGAAGCGGTTGGCGTGGCAACTTCGCTCGCGTTTCGGCCCTAAGACAACGCAGTAACTTAACGTCCCTATGACCATGGCACCCGGCAGGGGGTGGTCGCCACGAAATTCTAATAGAAGGTACTCCGATGTCGGCTACGGCTGACGGCGTTTTCATTTCAGGAGGAGCTAATGCCGACAAGTGAAGATATACGCCAGCGAGCGCTGCTCGAAGACCAAATTCCGCTCGAACAGATGACGCCGGACCAAATCCGCAGGAAGGATGCGCGCGACCGCAAGCGAGCACAACGTGAGTTAGAGAAGCAGGCGAAAGCGAAGAAGGAAGCGGCCAAGCAGGAAGAGGCCGGTGTGACCACCCTTCAATCGTGGTGGGACATCAACCGCTCGAAGCTAACTACAGAGGAACGCCAGAAACTGGAAGTTGTCCATCAAGAGATGGCCGAGTGGTGCGCCGTTATGGGTGACTACGTGAACGGCACCGACGGGACCACGGAGCAAGACCTTCGAGACACAATTGCAGACATCCGAGCATTGGTCGCGGAGCACGGGCTGTGCGATACGGGCTTTCTGGTAGTTCCGAAGTTCTGGGCCGACAAGCCGCTCTTCGAAGCTGTGATTAACCGGGCGCGGAACGTCCCTCAGTTTCGTCCAGACGAAGTCTTCGCAAGATACGGGTATTACACCGCGCTGCGACCCACCGCTTCGAGCCGTTCCGGATGAAGGACACCGAAGGTTAAGAACCCATCTCATAAATGCCTCAGCAGAATCAGAAACGAGGCAAGCTGGAGCATCCCGAGAAAGTTCTCGGCGTGACGTTCATATCTAACGACTAGTCGCCGGAAGTTCTGCAACCAGGCAAAGAGCCTCTCGATTTTCCACCGTCGTCGGTATCGCTTCAGCCGACGTCCATCCTGAGTCGAATTTCTGCGGTTCCGACGATGTGGAGCAATGACCTCGATGCCGTAGAACCTGAGTTCTGCGTCGAGGCGGTCGGAGTCGTAGGCGTTATCACCGATCAAGTTCTGCGGGGCGTCCGGAACAACCATCTGTAGCAAGGTGGACATGGCTAGTGTCACTTCAGGGGGAGGCGCAAACAGAAACTGGCAGCCCGTTACGATTAGCGACAGCCATGATCTTTGTTCCCTTCCCACGCTTCGTTTTTCCGACCTTGCGCTCCCCTTTTTGCGGGTGCGAAGCTCGCGTCGATAATTGCTTCACGGACATCGATTGCGCCTCGCTTACTGAGTTTGCGCGCAAGGGCAGTCATGATGCTCGTCATCACGCCGGAGCGAACCCATTGCTGAAATCGCCTATGACAGGTCCGGAACGAGGGTATCGGTCGGGGAGATCCGCCAGGGTGCACCAGTCCGTAATACCCACAGGACACCGTTCAGGATGGATCGGCGGCTCTTCCAAGCTCGCCCTCGGCGATCACGCCGTCTTATTGGTTTCGGGATTAGCGGATCGAGGGTCTTCCACTGTTCGTCCGTTAGGTCACGTGTATGGCGCATTCCTGTGTTGATGCCGTGCGAGCACTCCGGCGCAGCACCCGGTCGGGGACGGTTGGCGGAACGGTTCGGACTCCTCGGACTCCTTACTCGGACTCCTTGCAGGCTTGACA
>Ga0126371_10006346_pt1 | contig 10518 bp, 6 predicted proteins | sample PanSoiMetaPlot_4_FD_110145 | JGI IMG/M metagenome (GOLD analysis project Ga0126371, IMG submission 110145) | Tropical forest soil microbial communities from Panama - MetaG Plot_4 | ecosystem: Environmental > Terrestrial > Soil > Tropical forest > Bulk soil | place: Panama | collected 2016-02-17
CGCTCCGGCCAGCGAGTTGACCCCGACGGCGGCCACGCCCGCCGTCGGCTCGACGCCGGCTTTCTGCAGGAACCGCACGTTCAGCGCCATGCCGCCGACGTTGGACGGCGAGACCCGGTTGACGTACGAGGAGGCACCCTGGGTCAGGACGGTGGGCCAGAACGGCACCCCGACCGAGACGCCGCCGAGCAGTCCGATGGCGCTGGCCAGGTAGGTCAGCGCCGAGAAGCCGATGGCCACCAGGACCCAGGCCCACTGGGCCGACTCCAGCGCTGGCAACGGGTTGCCGACCTTGGCCAGCTGGGGCAGCAGGATGTAGTACGCGCCGACCAGCGCGGCGATGGCCAGCAGGTGCCGAGGCCGCACGCGTTGCACGCGGACCAGCTCCGGGCTTTCCAGGCCGCTGGCCGCCGCGGCCGTGGACCGGGTCCGGGTCAGCAGGCCGTCTTGCTGCTTGACGACGCGCCGGGTGCCGGCCGACAGGGCCAGCGGCTGCAGCAGCGGCACCGCCCCCTTGACCCCATCGGTGCCCAGGGCCTTGACCGCGGTCGATACGGTCCGGTTCTCGCCGGCCAGGGTGGCCAGCGAGGCTAGCAGTTCCGCCACGTCCAGGTCCATCTGCCGCCGCGTGGCGGACACCTCGGAGAAGCTGAAGTCAGCGATCACGGGGCGACCGTCCTGATCGACCATCACGTTCGCGGCCCGCAGCGAGCGGTGGGCGATCCCGGCCTTGTGCAGCTTGTCCACGTCGGCCCACAGCCGGGCGAGCAGGTCGTCTGTGACCCGGTCGACGGGAAGCTGCTCCAGCGGGCTGCCGTCCACCCAGTCCATGACCAGCAGCGCCGTATCGTCGTTGGCCTTGATGACGCGCTCGACGCTGGGCACAAAGACACCCGCTCGTTCGGCCATGACGCCGATCAGGGCCTGATGCTCGACCGCCTGGAACAGCGAGAGGGCGGGTCGGGTGTCGCCGACGTTCCGCAGCCGCACCGCCCGGCAGGCGCGGTACAGCAAGTCGGCGTCGCGCTGGTCGGTGCCCAGGGCCTTGATGAACCACCGCTGCCCGCCCGCGCCCGATGCGGCGAACGGCCTGGAGCCCTTGGACACCACGTCGGCCGGCCGCACCGATTCGGCCGGCAGGCCCGCGGACCGCAGCGCCTCGGCGATCTGGCCAGGCCCGATCCGCCGGTCGGGCACGCCGAACGCCACCAGGACCGCGGCGCCCACGGTCAGCCCGGTGGCGAAGGCCAGCAGCAGTTCCATCGGCAGCACCGTGCCGGTGACCAGGCGCACCACCATGACCAGGAGCAGCGTGAGCCAGGCCGCCCGCCGCCACGGCCGGCTCAGCCAGGGAGAGGCCGCTACGATGACCGCCACCGCGCCGGTGATCAGCAACGGGTCGGGGAACGCCGCGCTGGCCAGCCACGAGCCGCGCGCGAGGTTGTCGGTGAGCGCAGCGGGATGCGGGGCGTCGACCAGCAGCAGCAAGATCGCGGCCGCGACCCCGGCCGCGACCGCGGCTCCCGCGGCCAGCCCGCCCAGCAGGCGGAACCGGCGGCGCCAGAGCGCGGCCGCCACCACCAGAGCCGCGGCGGCCACGCACGCCACCTGCACGATGCCGGTCAGGACGTCGCTGGCCGGGCCGAATGTGATGCCGCCCACAGGCGCGTCCACGCCGAGCAGCCAGCGTTCAGCGGCCTTCGAGGCCACCAGCGACACCAGCAGCAGGATGCTCCCGGCGATCAGGCGGATCACGTCGCCCGGGTGGCGGTACCGGGAGGACGGCAGCAGACGCTCCATGGCGACCTCGACCGGATGTCCGCTCATGGCCGGTCGGCCCGCCGGGCCGTGTCCGGCACGCGCGCCCGGGCCGGACCCGTAGCCCCGCCCGCCCGGCGCGCCTGCCAGCGCCGCTGCAGCCCGCCCGCCACCACCGCGGCCAGCAGCGCGCACGATGTCCCGAGCAGGATCCCGGCCACGGCATCGGACAGCCAGTGGGCGGCGAGGTAGGCTCGCGAGGCCGCCATCAGGATCGAGAAGCCCACCGCGGCCGCGCCCCACGCCACCCGGCGCCGCCCCGCGGGCACCAGCGCGATGACCGCCGCCACGACGGTCACCGAGGCGGCGATGGCGTGCCCGGACGGGAACGACGCCCCGCTCGTGGCCACCAGCGCCCCGGACGGCCTGGTCCGGTCGTAGACATTCTTCAGCGTGCCGATCAGCACCTCGGACAGCACCACGGCCGCGACGAACGCGGCCATATGCCACCACCTGCGGCGCACGGCGAGGTATCCGGCGATGGCGATACGGACCGGCAACGTCACGTACACCAGCCCGAGCAAGTTGAAGAACTTGGCGATCACCGTGACCGGCGCCGCCCGGCCCGAGACCATCAGCCGCAGCCACGCGTCGTCCACCCGCTGGATGCGGACCAGGATGCCGTGGTCGGCGACCGCCGCGAAGGCCACCGCGGTGAGCGCCAGCACCGTCGCGGTGACCGCGGCGTCCCGTGCGGGGGCGCCCAGGATGGCCTCCTCCGGCGGTCCGGCCGCCGCCAGCCGGGTCAGCCGGAACATGCCGCGCCCCGCCCGCACAACGCCAGGCCCTCGGTGGTCCTGACATGGTCCACCATCCTGGCCCGAGGCATGAAGCCCACCGCCGTGTTGACCGGGATCGCCAGCAGGGGGGACTCGCCGGGGTCGAAGTTGAACTGGTAGGTGACGCAGCCTCCGGGGAAGGTGTAGTAGCGCAGCGCTGCGAACTGCGGGAGCGGGCGCAGCGGGCGGTCGTATCGCCGCGTTCCCGGCTGGTCGGACCTGACCTGCTGGGCACCGGAGACGTCGCAGGTCGCGGATAGGGTGACGGCGAGCGCTTGGGTGCCAGCCAGGTAATCCAGCCAGAACGTGGCGTGCCCGCTGGCGATGTCGGCGCTGTCGTGCACCGACCAGCCCAGCGGGAGCGCGGCGACGCAGGGCACCAGCGCCGCCGACGGGACCGCCTGAGCGGCCAGGATGATCGAGTGGCCGGTCCCGCACGTCGGAGCAAAGGCCCCTGGGTTCCCCGGCGGCTTGAACGCGGTCGCGCTGACGAAGACGGCTATGACGGTGGCCGCGAGAATTGCGAGGGCCAGGCCCACCCGCCGGAAGCTCCAGCGCTGTAGCGGGATCGGCTCCCGCGACGGCGCGAGAGCACGGAACGTGCCCAGCAGGTCGCGCGGGTCCTTCTTCATAGACGCGCGCAGCTGGGTCGGGCTCGCCACCCCGCGGGTGGCGGCGAACGCCTCGGCAAGTTCGGCCGGGGTGAAGTAGGTCAGTGCCCGCCGATACACCCGGTCCGGGTCTGTGCGCACCGCGAGCACCAGCATCATGTTGCCGAGGTCGACCGCCTGGCGCCACGGCGAGGGCCGGACCTGGACGAACATGACGTCGATCAGCAGCAGTTCCCCCCGGCGCACCATCAGGTTTCCCGGCTTGATGTCCCGGTGCGCGATCCCCGCGTTCCAGAGCTTGCGGACCAGCAGCAGGCCCTGATCGATCACGTCGTCATCGATGTCGGCGTCGCCCAGCTCGACCGCGCCGGAGAAGAACTCGGTGACGATCATGTACTCGCGCTCGGGCGTGATCTCCACCATCCCGTACGGCTTGGCCGTGCGGATCCCGACATCTTGCAGCAGCCGCAGGGCGTAGTCCTCGTATTCGGTCAGCCGGCGCACTGTCTGGAAGGGATGCTCGTCTTCCAGTGAGCCGTAGCGCACGGTCCGCCACAGCTTGTAGCCGCGGTCGGCGCGGACATGGCCCTTGGTGTACAGCTTGGCGAACAAGTATTCCTCGGAGCCCCCTTCGACCCGCAGCCGCAGCGGTGTCGAGCCGGCCGACGATTCCAGGCCGACGGGCTTGATATCGAGCACGGTCAGCCCGAGCTGGTCGCGGGTGGCCAGCCGGATCGCGTCGCCGCGCCGGCCGCCGACATCGACATGGGCGGTCCGGCCCCGGCGGTAGGCGACGGGGAACCACTCGTTAGGGGTGAAGTAACGGAAGGCCGCGACCGGTACCGCCACCCCGAGCGCGACGCCGAAGAGCACGTCATCGGGGTGATCGACGGCCAGGTACAGGCGGGCCAGGCCGAACACGGCTATGATCACGGCCGCCGCGACCTTGCCGTAGGCGCGGGGGCGGCCCGGTACGACCAGGCAGAACACTGCCGCCATTGCGAAGACCGTGACCGCGGCGACCGGGACCGACGGCGCGGAGTATCCGCCCCAGCTGCCGATGATGACCATGCCATACGGGCGTGGCCGGGTCAGGCCGTTGTAGATCAACTGCCCCGCGATAACCTCCAGGAAGAACAGGCTGCCCAGGAAGACTGCCAGGTGCCGCCAGCGCCGGAAGATCATGGTCAGGACCACGACCGACACCCCCAGCACGGTGCTCCCCCAGCCGGAGCCGGCCGCGTTGATCCCGTTGGCCACATCGGTCAGCCACGGCGTTCGCACCGCCGCCAGCCGGAGCAGTAGCCAGGTGTTCGCCTGATCACCCACCCGGCGCCAGGGCGTGATCTCGGAGAACAAGAAGGCGAACGCCACGATGACGACCGCGAGCAGGACCCACGCCGTGGTACTGACGGAGATGGGATGCGGCAGCGGCGGGGGCGCACCAGTCGGGCGCCGCTGGAGGCGCGTTCCCTGGAGGTGAGCGCTCCCGGACTGGTCGGCCGGCGGCGTCGGCGCTACGGGTCCCGGCGCTGGGGTGCGCTCTGCGCTCTCACTCATGACACACGCGGCCTTCCAGGCAACGCCGCACAGTCCGCCGCCGCGATCTGTTCTTATCGTGCACCGCTGGCGCGGCGGCTTGTTCCCATCATGTACCGCTGCGGCTTGTCCGGCCATGCTGCACTGTGGCTCACCAAGCTCGGATGATCGCGTCCACAGCTGGGAGACTGCCGCAAAACTCGCTTGGCTTGCGGTCAGGCGCGTTCCCAGGCCAGGGGATACCCCAGGATTCCTTGACCGTTACCCCCATCGGGTCGCGCGTCGCATGAAGCCTGGCAACGTCATCCAACTCCCGCTGGATCACGGTCCCGCCGCATGCGAAACCTGCATACCACGAGGGCATGTCTACCGGCCAAGGGAGGGAACGAACATGTCCTCTCGGCTGGGTCTCATCGTCCTGTCGGACAGCATCGTCTACGGCAGCATCGGTTACCTGATCGGCAGGCCGATGGGACGCGCGGGCTCGGCTTCTTGCTGCGGCGCAGAATTGGAAGATCTGGCGCAAGGTCCACAGCGTCTCGGCCAACCCCGATAGCCGCAAATAATCGGCGTTACGCGCGAGCGCCGCTGGGGATCCCGACCTGATTCCTCGCTCTCCGTAACGTCCGCTGTCTGGGCAAGGACGCCGCCGGCCAGACCGGCACGCGCGACGCTCACGAGGGTGTCGCCGCCTGGCGAGCTCGCCGCTGGTGAGGTGAGGGCGGATCAGCCGGCCATGCTGCGAGGCGGGCTGGATAACCAGGCTTCCCGGCTCCGGTGACGAGCACGACTGCTGGTACCGGATGCGAGGCCATCGTGCTTGCTGCGCCGGAGGCTCGCCCCGTCGGCCTGGCGTGGCAGGGTGCGCGGTGCTGGGGTATGGGCCTTAATTTCGGGCGGCTCGAAGAGCTCAGATAGCCCAGCTACGCTCACCATCCGGAATCGCCCATTCCGCACAAGAAGAGTCACACAATCTCACGGTACGTAACCGGCACCTGCCCGAGAAGACGCGGCAGCCCGCAGCCGACTGTCGGAGGTGATACGGGTGTGTCGTGCAGCCGATCGCCGCCTTGGCATTACGGCTAGCAGCAGAGCCGTGACGCTGAATGCATGCCTCATCCTTCAATGCCCGTCCACGATCCAACTGGCCGGCGCTGCCACGGTGAGCGCCGGCTCGCTGGATCGCCGCCGCGGCAAGACTGTAAGTGATCTTGGCTAGCGTGATTCGAGTCGCGCCTTGAGCTGTGTGAGGTCGCGGGGGATCTCGCTTCGGGCGCCGCGCCGCGCGAGTGGTGCGATCAGCTTTGCAAGTCCGCGGGCTTCGAAGTCAATCTCGAAGCTCACCATGGTTGCGGCGCCCTGGGCGAGTGGCGTGAACCGCATTTGGACGATCGCGTTGATGGGGTTGCCGACACCGTGGAAACCCCAGCTGACCGGCGGCTGGAAGTCGGTGACCTGCCAGCGGAAGGTGCGCGCGCCGCCGGGGACGCGCCGTCTCTCCAGGACCTGCATCCCGGCGCCGGTGAGGTCAGGGGTCTGCACCTGGATGTCTTCGACGGCGGCTTGCCACTCGCCGCGGCGGCGGACGTCGGCGACGTAGGCGAAGACCGCCTCCGGCGGCCGTGAGATCTGTACCGAACCCGCTGGCGTCGGCATGCTGCCTCCCCGCGTCAGCAAATCGTATAGCTTAACTATACTGAGTAAGCTAACGATATACTCAAGTCATGTCAACATCGGGCCTCCGGCAGCGCCAGGCGGCGGCGACGCGGCGGCGGGTGACCCGGGCAGCCCGGCGGGTATTCACCGCGCGCGGCTACAGCGCGGCCACGATCGCCGAGGTGGCGGCAGCGGCCGGGGTGGCGGTGCCGACCGTCTACAAGCTCTACCGCAGCAAGCGGGGCCTGCTCGCGGCAGTGATCGAAGGCTGGCGCAGCGAGTTCGTGCCGGCGGGCTTCGAGGCTGTCCCCGCCGATCCGCCAGCGGCACTTGCCTTCTGGGCCAAGACGACCCGCCGCCAATGGCAGCACGGCCTCGACATCGCGGCGCTCCTTACCGCCGCCGCCGTCTCCGAGCCCGAGGTAGCAGAGGAGCTGAGCGCGCGGCTGAAGGTCCGCGACGCATGGGTGCGCCGGGTCGCCGAGATCATCGAACCCAACCTTGCCCCCGGCCTGACGCCCGCCCAGGCGGCCGCGCTTCTGTCCGCGCTTGCGCTCCCGGAGCTCTACCGTGAGCTGGTGATCGTCCGCGGCTGGACGCCGGACGTCTACCAGGCCTGGCTCGAGCGGACACTGACAAGCCAGCTTCTCGCCAGCAAGGCCCCAAGACACAAGTGAGCATGCCGCTCATGGCATAAGCATGCGCTCACGCAACGCACCAATCCGGCATCCCCCGGTCTTCCGGCCAGCGACGCTGCCAATCAAGCGCAGGCCGCCACCGCCCCGGCCGCCCAGACTGGAGCCGAATAACCCCGTCACGCTGGGGCCACCGAGGGTTGACATGGCCAACGCGCACATTCCCGCCGTTCGGAGCGGTCGGCGGGTTCTAAGCGATCACCAGTCCGTTCGTGCAGATCGGCTGATCGGTTCGCGGCTGGGGTAAAAAGGCCTCCGCATATTACTTCCAGCGCGTGCCGGGCATGCCGTAGGAGGGAAGGGGAGACTGAAGGCGTGGTGTTTGTTGCCGATGACCTTGCGGCATGGCTGGTTGGGCTGGTCGCTGACGCAGGCCGCAAGAAGCTGACGACGTGGGTTCTCGGCACTGATCAGGAGCGGGCACTGCGCCGCGCCGCTACGGCCGCCATCCAGGCCACCGTGGTCCAGCTGGCCCCTTCGGGCGGCCAGCAGGCTGAGCAGCTGGCGATAGTGATCAGTGAGGTCTTCCGTGAGCCGAAGCCAGATGCGGCGCTGGCGGGGCAACCAACGCTGCTGCAGGCGCTGCAGGCAGGTGTCACGGCAAGCCTGGCTGTCTTGGATGACAGCACGCTCACTGGTACGGGCCAGTCGTCCGCGGAGGTGCTGGGGGTGCCAGCGAGCGTGCTGGCTGAGGCGCTGGCGAATCACTTGGTGCAGGAGATCATGGTCCGTGGGTCCGGTGGCGGGCCGCTGGCGCCGCTGGCGGATCAGCTGAACCACGACAGGACCTACCTGCAAGGCCAGCGGGTCGAAGGGGGACTTGCCAAGCTGGCTGGCTTGGTGAAGGCGCTAGCCGAGACGGCCAGCGGCAGGGTGATGCCGGGCAAGCCGGTACGGCTGCCGCCACGTCCGGCCTTCCTGGCCGGCCGGGAGGATCTGCTTGGCGACGTGGACACCCGGCTAACGGGCGGCGATGGCCTTGGTCCGCGGGTCGTGGTCCTGTACGGGCTGGGGGGTGCGGGCAAGACTAGCGTGGCGGTGGAGTATGCGCACCGGCACTTGGGTGATGTCGCAGTGGCCTGGCAATTCCCCGCCGAGGACACCACGGTGCTGGCAGCCGGGTTCACCGACCTGGCCGCCCAGCTTGGCATCGGCGGGTCGTCAGGGGGCGGGGATCCGGTGGCGGCGGTGCATTCGGTGCTGGCCGCCTTCCCGGCAGGTTGGCTGCTGGTGTTCGATAACGTCCCCGGCCCGGAACAGGTACGGGAGTTCTTGCCGCCGGCCGGGAGTGGCCGGGTGCTGATCACTAGCCGCAACGCGCTGTGGCCCTCCAGGCAGGCGGTCGAGGTGCCCGTCCTTGGCCCCGACGCCGCCGCTCGGTTCCTGGTGGACCGGAGTGGTGACCCTGACAAGCAGGCGGCCAGGGCCCTGACTGAGGAGCTAGGCGGGTTGGCGCTGGCGCTGGAGCAGTCCGCAGCTTACATCCAGGCCACCGGGGGCACCCTGGCTGGTTATCTGGCCTTGTTCCAGCGGCGCCGTGGCGATGTGCTGGGCCGCGGCGGGTCGGCTGGGTACCCCGGGACGGTGGCCACCACTTGGTCGCTGGCGTTTGCCGACCTGGAGCAGTCCGCGCCTGCGGCGGCCGGGTTGTTGCGGCTGCTGGCCTGCTGCGCGCCCGAGCCGGTCCCGCTGCGGCTGTTGCTGCAACCAAGGCCCGCGCTCGCCGATGACCTGGCCCCGGCGGTGGCCGAGGTGCTGGCTCCCCTGCTGGCCGATGAGCTGGCGGCCGGAGATGCGGTGGCGGCGCTGCAGCAGTATTCGCTGGCCCGCCCGGCCGGGGACGGGACGGTGTCCGCGCACCGGCTGGTGCAGGCGGTCACCGCAGACCAGATGCCCGCCGCCCTGGCCCAGGGCTGGCGGCGGGCCGCCGCCAGCGTGATCGAGGCAGCGATCCCCAGCGGTACCCGGCAGCCGGGTACCTGGCCAGCGTGCGCAGTACTGTTGCCGCACGTCCGGGCTGTCCTTGATCTGGCAAGCAATGGCATGGAGAGGATCGCGACCTACCTCGGCTCTAGCGGCAGCTATGGGGCTGCCCGTGACCTGTTCCAGTTGATCAATGACGCCCGCAGCGAAAATAACGCCTATGGCCCTGAGCACAGGGACACCCTGACCGCCCGCGGCAGGCTTGCCTACTGGACCGGGGAGGCGGGGGATGCAGCCGGGGCCCGGGACCAGTTCGCCGCGCTGCTACCGATCGAGGAGCAAGTGCTGGGCCCTGAGCACCCGGACACCTTGAGCGCCCGCAGCAACTTGGCCCGCTGGACCGGCGAGGCGGGCGATGCGGCCGGGGCCCGGAACCAGTTCGCGGCCTTGGTCCCGGTCCGCGAGCGGGTCTCCGGCCCTGAGTATCCCGACACCCTGGCCATCCGCGGGCACCTTGCGTACTGGACCGGGGAGGCGGGGGATGCGGCTGGGGCCCGGGACCAGTTCGCGGCCTTGGTCCCGGTCCGCGAGCGGGTCTCCGGCCCTGAGCATCCCGACACCCTGGCCGCCCGGGCCTATCTTGCCTACTGGACTGGGCGGGCCGGAGATCCAGCCTCCGCTCGCGATCAGTTCGCCGCCTTGGTCCCTGCCAGCGTGCTGGTGCTCGGTGCCGAGCATCCCAGTACCTTGGCCGCCCGCGCCTATCACGCCCGCTGGACCGGGGAGACGGGTGATGCGGCCGCGGCCCGGGACCAGTTCGCGGCCCTGGTCCAGGTCCGGGAACGCATCTCTGGCCCCGACCACCCCGACACCCTGGTAGCCCGCGCCAACCTGGCCCGCTGGACCGGAGACGTCGGCGATCCAGCCGCGGCCCGCGACCTGTTCGCTGCCCTGCTCCTAGCCCGCGAACGTGTCTCTGGCGCCGAGCACCCTGACACCCTGACCGTTCGCGCCTATCTCGCCCATTGGACTGGGGAGGCTGGGGATCCGGCCGCGGCCCGCGATCTGTTCGCGGCTTTGCTTCCGGTCCGCGAACGTGTCTCTGGCCCTGAACACCCCAATACCGTGACCGTCCGCACCAACCTCGCCACCTGGACCAGGCAGGCCAGCCAACTCACCTGAGGGCGACCTCGCTACAGGGCGGCCCGAATGACCCAGCGGCGACGGAGCGTGGCCGAGACAGAGCGCGGCACGCGCGCGGAGCCGCCTAATTGAACCCGAGGGCGCTGCGGTCTGCCGTAGCGTTCGGGAGGCCTGGTGGGCTGGCTCCCGAACCGCCTGCCGGTCACGCTGGGTGGCCTGGCTTGATATCGAGGTGCCAGCCTGCTGGGCCGTGCCGCGGTGTGGCTCGAAAGAGGCGTGAGCGCCAGCACTGTTATCAGGCATGCCCGCCGAGGTCGCATGGTCTGGTGCGAACGGTGGGAGTGCGTTGATGGC
>Ga0126371_10006347_pt1 | contig 10516 bp, 13 predicted proteins | sample PanSoiMetaPlot_4_FD_110145 | JGI IMG/M metagenome (GOLD analysis project Ga0126371, IMG submission 110145) | Tropical forest soil microbial communities from Panama - MetaG Plot_4 | ecosystem: Environmental > Terrestrial > Soil > Tropical forest > Bulk soil | place: Panama | collected 2016-02-17
AGTGTCGAAAATCATGGAACCGCCAATTCCAAGTGTCGGTCCGAATGACACGATTGAAGAATGCATGGCGCTTATGACCAACCGACGCGTGCGGTACCTGCCGGTTCTCGGACAAGGAAATCCAATCGGCATATTGTCGATCGGGGACATCGTCAATTGGATTATCCACGATCAGCGAACCACAATTGTGCACTTGGAGCACTATATTCATGGCCACGTTGCGAACTACCAATCGCCCTGAATGGCGTTCGATCGAGTCTATTCAATCTCGCCGATCAAATTTTCCTTGTTACATGTCGAGCACTAAGACGCTCCTTCCTGTAGAAGTGTCGCCGTAAAAATACCAGCCAATGAGCACTGGCCGCCAGCAGCGCTATTTGTATGACTGACGTTGAGGCAATACAGCGCGTCGCGGTAGCGCACCCTCGCGGGTTACGAAAGCCTCCGTACGAGTTTGTCGGCGGAAACGGATTGGCGCTTTCTCCGCAAAGGCGATCAACAAAACAGAAGCTGCTACGATCCGCGACGGGAGGTCGCACAGAAGTGGCTCTCGCTTGACTTGCTGCGAACGCACTTAAGCTCTAGAACCTACCGATTGAATCCGGGCCCCTCTGGCGAGGACGCCGAAAGTGTGTCGGCCAACCTCGCGATGTCGGATCACCTTTCCTGCGCCAGCTGGATCGACCGATATCGGGGCTCAAAACATCCGATGTCCCTGGCAAGGCTGGTCTGATCTCCTCTGGCGCGCACGTGCGGCGCACAGCCGAAAGAGGAGTACCATGCAATGCCGAAACATCCATCCGCGCCTTAGCGCGGCCGAATTCCTGACCAGCCGTCTCAATCACTCACGGCGAAGAGGTGATGCGGCTCTTGGTCACCGCAGCGGCCCTCGCGGCGCCGCGGGCGGTCGGCTCAATGTCATCGAGTGCAAGGGACCCATAGGGATCCCCACAAAGCCGCAACCGCTGAAGTCTCGAGCGTGGCGTGCTGATGCCCGGACTTCGCTGACGTGATTGCGCTGGTTGGTCGCCCGATGACGACGCAATCCTTGGTACCGACTGCTTGTTTCGTCGCACAAAGCAAGGTGCTCGTTGCAGATCAAAAAGCTTCGTTTCGGCAAATTTCGAGTCCTCAAGCGTCAAAGCTCAGACGCTTTTGGACAAGGGCGCCGGCGTTTCCACCTGATGGCGCGCGTCGCGAATGTGCTCACTCGCGACTGATGAAGTTGGCGCATCGTGCCACCTTTGCCGGACGCTGGCTCGACCAGATAGAGAACACCGGGACAATATGCCAATGATGTTCATACGCAACAATTGGCGGCGCCTGGCACCTTATTCATCTGCGAACCAAGCCATTCAAAAGCACGGCAGTTCTCTTCCTTAACAAAAAAGCAACGGAGAATCACCGCGGCAGAGTGGACTAGTTCTCGCGTTGGCTTCGTATACCGCACATGATGGATACGCGTGACCACGTCGGTCGACGGTTCCGCTTGGATGTGCTTAGCGAATTGCCTAGCTTACGCCGCTATGCGCGTACGCTCGCACGCAGTGAGATCGACGCAGAGGACCTAGTGCACGACGCGCTGGTTCGCGCATACGAAAGGCGCGCGAGCTTTCGTATCGGACACAATCTGCGCGTTTGGCTGATGTCGATCCTGCACAACGTTTTTGTCGACGGCGCGCGTGCCCGCCGCGCCGAAGTTCGCCGCCTCGCTCGAGTGAAAGAACTGCTCGAGCCACAATTTCCTCCGATACAAGACGTCCATTTGCGTCTTAGCCGGGTCTGGGAAGCGTTCATCGAGCTACCCGACGAGCAACGTGCGGCGCTCCACCTCGTTGCCGTCGAAGGTCTCAGCTATACCGAAGCGGCTGCTGCGCTTGCAATTCCGGTGGGCACGTTGATGTCGCGCATCGCTCGCGCCCGAGCGACGCTCAGGACCCTTATCGACAGTGACCTAGAAGTATCGACGACGGCACAGCCGGCTTACCCGCGGGTTGTCCGAGGTCCGCGTTGAGCCGATGGACGCATGCGAACATCGCGACAGGTCACCGGTTCCTCCCACGAGGTTCCGGCCTGCGTCTCAAAGATGCAGATATCGTAGGTGATATTCAAAAGTACATCAGAATGCCTATAGTCGTGACGAACGATTATCCCTGTAGAGCGTCGCACAACGTCCCCATCTTAGTTGGCGTTGTGAGTGCAGCTGGCGCGAGAAGCGAAGTTTCGACCGTTAATTTCCCAGATTGAGAATGGCACGGCGCGCTCTAGCGCTTGTATATTGCAGACGTTCGAATTTGCAGCGATCAGCGTTCCGCATTCCTCGATTTGGTCAGTAGGCTACCATGCGATGATGTGGTGCCTCGGGTGCAGCGAATCTGGTGGCTGTCAGGAGGAGCGAATGATGTCTCGCCTTTGGCACCTTTTCCTGGCTTTTTGCGCGGGCGCTGCGTGTCATTACATTCTAACAAATCCGATCGCTAAATATCCAACCTTAAGCGACGAAGACGGCTCTATTCAAATGTGGGAGAGAACGATTTCGCCGGCGCCTGCGACTTCGAAAAAGTAATGTTGCAATTTAGCTCCGATATGAAAAGCGGGCCAAAGTGCCCTCTTCCCTCTTTCTCATTGCCGCTGGGGAAGCATCCGCCAATCGACGGGCTAATTTTTGACCCCCGGTGACAAGTTGCTGCTCTGTCGGCACGCTCGCGCACAGTTTACATTCGACGATAATAACAACTACTCCGACCAGAATCAAACGAGAGTCGCTTAGCGGACATAGAGCTGTTTTGGCCAGTAGAATATTAGATGCCACTTCGGGAGCAGTACATATTTTCTTATTTTTTTTGTGGCGCATTTCACACACTCGTCTTGTTTTTTGAGTTAACACAAGGCTTGAGAGCAGGAGCTTCTGGAGGACAAGTAGTGGAGCTTTGGGAGTTTCGGAGAAAATCGCTAACAACAAAATCCCGTCTCCGACTCCTCTCGCGCTGACATGCCAGACGAACTGACAAGGAGTAGGCATGACCAGACCGCACTCCCACTCGAATACCACAACCTTCGAACCCGCGGTTTACTCTCGCGATCGTCACGATGAAGAGATCTTACGGGCGTTGGTAGCGGCCGGCGCCTTCGTGGCGCTCGCCGATGGTCGGGTAGACCCGGTCGAGCGTGAGGCGTTTCTCAGCTTCATCGACCGCCGGAGCCTGGTGCCTAGCATTTCCCAAGACGAAATCGGTCGATTTTTCGACGGCAGAGTCCAGCAGATCAAAAATCAATGCGATGAGATTGACATTGCGGAGCCGCTCCGCCCGCTGACCGGTCTGCCATCGGCGTCCGCAGTGGTTGGCGCCGCCGAGCGGGTAGCGGCCGCAGATCTGCAAATTCATCCGCGTGAGGTCGAGGCACTAAACCTTATTCGCAGGATTATGATGACGCCATCAGACCGAACCGACATCCCCGTACACCAGGCTTCTGTCCTTGAGGCTTTTTTGTTCATCGCAGCTCTAATCGCGATCGCTATCGCAGGTGCGATGATAATTGCCCTGGGCGTGAACGAGCTGGCTCACCAGACTGCGACGCAGAGATCAGTCATCGTGTCGCCGAAGAACATTGACAACTACCTAGAGCTATTTGCCAACGGACCGGGTCGCGGTTGGTATGTCTTGGGCAAAGCGCAATGCGACGTCAACCAGCCCAACTCGCCGGACTATTCATGCGAGCAGCGACCGACTACCTCACCGGCTTCACCGCCACGGCCGAACTAAATTTGCTACTCGGTCACGCATAGATGGGACACTTTCGACTCTCCCTCGCGACGGTTGCTCAGAAGCACCGGTTCTCTTTCTGTGTTCCACACCAAGCGACGCAGACCTCATCGCGCTTTGCCCGAGGCCCGCGAGAATAGCGGCGGAATTGCTACGTGCGCCCACGGCCGACTGGAAGACGCTGGGCCCGCGCCACGGGCGGACGAAAGTTTCATCACACGGCCGCTCGCGCCGCGAGCCGTGCCGCTTGTCCGCTGCGGTTCCGGTCGCGTGAAAACGGGCGCCGCGCTATCCCATCGTTGCTCGATCACCCGGTTTTGTCGTAACGACCGACGCGGGCGCGCTAGAAATCCCCGGTGCGAATTCAACTTACCTTCAATCGAAGGTGAAAGGTGCCAATCAACAGCGACCTGTTGATTGCTAACTATCGGGTGCCGATCGTGGAGAAAATGCAAACGGCAGACATCGCCACGCCGACAACCTTGGCGTGACCGCAAGATCAAAAAAGCAACGCCGCCGGCCGTTTGTCAATTGCGTCGGCAATCCGTTAGTTGCAATTTCCGTACGGAGCGCGTGCAATGTGCGCTTACACTCAGCCCCTCCAATGGCCCGAAGGCTGCCCCCGACGCTGTATGACGACGAGGGAGTGGCGCACTTCATGCGCGCGACCACGCGCTATCAAGATCTGGCGAACCTCAAGGCGTAACACTTTGTTTCCTTGACTGACGTTCCGCTCTGAACCTCCGCAGAAACCAAGGATCACCGATCGGGCGCCGCGATCTACTTCATGCTCTCCGGCCAGTCAGTGGCGATGACACGCGACCGACGGACCGAGCCACTCGATGAGCGCCGGGTTCGGCGAACTGCTCTTCGATCCCTATCTTGGCCGTCACGAAAACGTTTTAGTCTCCTTGCTACTATACAACTGGTAGGTTAGCTCCAGGGTATTCAAAGTGTGACGAACCGAGTCGGGATGAACGCTGCCATCGACGATGTCGATTTTGGCATCCAGCGTGGCGCCGTCCTGAGCTTGTTCGTTGATCTTCGGTCGATCCGCTCCTTTAGGCGCCTCCACCGCGTCGTGAGCAGATCGATTGTCCGTCGTGCGTCTGAGCAACTCGAAGTCGCCATTTTTGGATCAAGCGTTGTCGGGCAACCTGCGGCAGCGTATGGCGATCGTTCGGGCTCGAAGATGGGGCGCGCGGCGCGGAGCCGGCCGCAAGCGCCTGGGCGAGCGGGGGCAGTGCACTTGCAAGCTGTGCAGGTTTCTTGCGTCAGGCTGACCAGGCGCATTGTCGGCAATCTGTTCAAAGTGGGGCCCCAAGATGGATGAAATGGCGACGCCCGAACTCGTTAGTCACTCTGGAGGAAAGTCGGTTCAGGACCACATCGACGAAGTTCCCCTCTGGGCTGATGGGACCCACCTGTTGTCGGCGCCGATGACCGGGATGCAATGGTTGATATGGTCCCTTGCAGCTGCGGGAAAGTTTTTTGAAGGATTCGTCGTTTTCATGACCGGTGTCGCACTGCCGTTATTCTCAAGAGAATTTAACATCGGCGCCGCTGAACATGGCATCATCAGTGCCGCCAGCCTGTTCGGCATTCTCGTCGGCGCTGTAGGCCTTGGCGGTTTGTCAGATCACTTTGGCCGCAAAACCATGTTCGTCGCAGAGATGATTATCTTCGTGATCTTCTTGGTGTTACTTTGTTTCAGCACCAACTACATTCAGGTTGTGATCTGTCTGCTGGGGCTCGGGCTCGCACTTGGCTGCGACTATCCGACGGCGCACATGATTATTTCAGAAAGCATCCCCAGTACCAGCCGGGGTAAGCTCGTGCTGGGCGCTTTCGCCTTTCAGGCAGTCGGTGCGTTGGGTGGTACGGCGGTCGGCTACTTCGTCCTCTCGACTTTGCCGGAACTCAGCGCTTGGCGGTGGATGTACGCCAGCGCCATCATTCCTGCTCTGTTAGTCACCATTGGTCGCTTTTATATCGTCGAGAGCGCCAACTGGCTGTTCGCGAAAGGAGAAACGGAAAAGGCCCAGCGAGCGACGATGCGGCTGCTGGTTCGCAAGCCACAATATCCGTCCGAGATCAAGCTCGCAACCTCCGATACGCAGGCTGCAAAGGGTACTCATGTTCAACAGAGCTATGCGTCGCTGTTCAACAGCGTCAACCGTCGAGCAACGATTCTGGCATCGGTTCCATGGTTTCTTCAGGATCTCGGTACTTATGGTATCGGAATCTTTACCCCAACGATCCTGGCCGCCGCGGTGGGCGCCAATTCCGACCACGCCCGTAGCGTGTCCGATCTGATCATGAATGACATTATCGCCGCGAAGGGGGCGGCCTTGATCACCACGTTGCTGATCGTCGGTATCCTCTTCGCGGTTATGCTCACTGATGTCGTCGGCAGAATCAGGTTGCAGGTCTTCGGTTTCATTGGCTGCGCCATGGGCCTGTTCCTGGCTTCCGTCTCCGAGAACTTCACCGGCGGAACGCAGACGTTGCTAATCTTTGCCGGCTTCATGTTGTTCAACTTCATGACCAACCTGGGCCCGAATGCGCAAACATATCTCCTGGCTGGCGAGGTATTTCCCACGGCGATCCGTGGTAAGGGCGCCGGCTTCGCGGCGGCTGTCGCCAAGATCGGCGCTGTCACAACCGCTTTTTTGTTCCCTATTCTTCTTGGCACGATCGGCACGCAAGCTCTGCTCTACGGTCTGATCGCGACTTCAATCCTGGGGGCGATTATCACATGGATGTTCCGGATCGAGACGAACGGCGTGAAGCTAGACCGCCTCTCTCAGTAAGAGGTTGGCGCCGCGCTTCACGGCAACGCTCCGGAACGGAGTCGACTTGGCTCTGATTGAGTGCAAGGTTCGAGCTTGGCCGTTGCGTGTGCCCACTCGCTGATATAGGAAAGAGACGCATGATCAATTGTTCGAACCTAAAAGGTCCTACGCCCGCGAGTCATCTTGTCACCATGCTTGCCTTTGGGTTGGCTGCGCCTGCGATGCTCGTCCTCTCGCACGCGCCGGCGCGCGCTGACGATGTCACTCTAATCGAGACTGGTTCCACCCTCCTTTATCCGCTGTTTAACGTCTGGGCGTCCGAATACGCCAAAACGCATCCGGGGGTGAGGATCACCACGGCGGCTACGAACTCGAGCGTCGGAATCGAGCAAGCGATCACAGGGGCAGCCCACATTGGCACTTCCGACGCCTACATGTCGGACGCCCAGGTCAAGCAGAATCCACAAATCATCAACGTGCCGATGGCAATCTCGGCCCAGACCGTCAACTACAACGTTCCCGACCTCAACACCGCAAATCTGAAGTTTGACGGCCCCGTGCTCGCTGGCATCTATACAGGTAAGATTCGCACGTGGGATGACAAGGCGATCGCTGCCCTCAACTCCGGCCTAAAGCTGCCGCACAATGACATCGTACCGATCCACCGCGCTGAAGGCTCCGGCGACACGTTCGTTTTCACCCAGTACCTAACTTTCTCGACTCCGTCGTGGGAAAATAGCCAGGGCTTCGGTACGACGATTAAGTGGCCTCCCGTCCCTGGCGGCTTGGAAGCTAGCGGCAATCCCGGCATGGTGGAGAAGGTCGAGCAGACCCCCTATTCAATTGGCTATGTGGGCGTCAGCTTTTATGCGGACATAGCGAAAGCCAAGCTTGGGACCGCGGCGGTCAAAAGCTATTCCGGCGAATTTCTGCTGCCGACCGCGGAATCGATAGCGGCGGCCGCGGCGGCGCTCGGCCCGCGGACTCCCCCCGATCAGCGCCTCACCCTGGTGAACGCCCCAGGGCCCAACGCCTACCCCCTCATCAATTACGAATACGCAATCGTTTCGACCAAGCAAACGAACCCGGCGATCGCGCCGCCGTTGCGGAAGTTCCTACTCTGGGCCATCGCCCCGAGCGAAACGAATCAAGTATACTTGGATGAAGCACACTTCATCGCGCTACCGGCCCATATTTGGGTACTTAGCCACGATCAAATCGAGATGATAAAGTAAAAAGTCGGGCCGCGCTGACAGAGCTCGGAGCGAACCAAATGCCGCCCCAAGGGGGCGTGGTGCGCCGGCACGACCGGTGGATGCAGGCGTTCTCTGGTCTTGCGCTGATGGAGGCCTTGAGCGCATGATGGTAACCAGCAGGCGCGCGGAGTTCTGACGATGGACGAGTGCCATGTCGTTATCATCGAGGCGGTTGCTGGAGGCATCAGCCTCCCGCGCTACCTCGCGGCTTCCCGTGAGGGCTTCCCCCTGCCCGCATGTGGTGATTGGCTCCGCGCCCGCCCTCGTCCTCCGGTGCTTCTATATCAAGGACGAAATCCCGGTGCCCGGGTATGCGGATCAGGGCGCGTGGCTGGCGTAACCTGGGGCGGGCGATGATCGCGCCATCCGGCGAGCAGATCGAGATCGTAGCCGGGGATCAGCGGGCGGTGGTTGTCGCGGTGGGCGGAGGACTGCGCACATACTCGGTGGGCGGCCGCGAGCTTGTCGACGGATACGGGGCCGACGAGATGAGCTCGTCGGGGCGAGGTCAGGTGCTGATCCCATGGCCGAACAGGCTGCAAGATGGCAGCTATGAATTCGACGGGCGCCAGCACCAGCTACCGCTAAACGAGCTGGAACGCCACAACGCCATCCACGGCCTCGTGCGCTGGGCCGCCTGGACCGCCTCCGAACGCGAGGCGCACCGGGTCGTGATGGGGCACGTCCTCTATCCGCAACCGGGTTACCCCTTCGCGCTAAGGCTGAATATCGAATATGCCCTATTGGACAGTGGACTGCGGGTGCGGACAACGGCGACCAACGTCGGCGTGGCCCCATGTCCCTACGGGAGCGGCGCTCATCCGTACCTGACCCTTGGGACCGCAATCATCGATGGTCTGGTTCTGCGCGCACCCGGGCGAACCGTGCTACGCTCCGACAACCGCGGCCTTCCGGTTGGTCGGGAGGACGTGAACGACACGTCATACAATTTCCTGCAGCCGAGGCAGATCGGCTCGACAACGCTCGACCACGCGTTCACCGACCTCGAGCGCGACCGGGATGGCCTCGCTCGTGTCGAGCTCCGAGACCCCGATCATGGAACGGAGGTGTCGCTCTGGGTCGACGAGAGCTACGCCTACCTGATGCTCTTTACGGGCGACCCGCTTCCCGACGTCCGCAGACGCAGCCTTGGCGTCGAACCCATGACCTGCGCACCGAATGCGTTTCGGACCGGGGACGCTCTGATCCGACTGCAGCCAGGCGCCTCGTTCACAAGCACATGGGGCATCGCGGCGCGTGGTATAGGCGCCAAATAAAGCTTGTGCGGCGGCAATCTCTTTGTCACTTGCGCTCATTTGACTGCGACGGGCGCGGCATTGTCCAGATAGCGCTCGCTCCAGGCAGCAATAACGTTTCCCACGTAGTCGGCATCGTCCTTGCGGCTGAGCAGGTGATCGGCATCGGCCAGCGAGATAAAGCTTTTCGGATGTTTGGCCGCCGTGAAAATGCGGTTCGCCTGCTCGATCCCGACGGTATCGTCTCCGGGTGCATGAAAAATGAGCAGTGCCCGTTGCAATCGGCTAATGCGCTCGGCCAACCGCTGTCCTGAGAGATCTTCGAGAAATTCCCGCCTGATCCGAAACGTCCGACTACCTAGAACGACTTCCGCTTCACCGCGCTCATTGATTTCGCTGATTCGGTCCTTGAACAGCTCAATCGCGTGGAGCGGATCGGCCGGAGCCGCAATCGTCACGACGGCGCGCGCTTCCGGTACCGGGGCAGCCGCGGCCAGAACCGCAGCGCCACCGAGGCTATGCCCGATCAACATTGCTGGTGCCCGGTGCGTGCGCCGCAAATGGTCGGCGGCGGCAACCAGATCGGCGACGTTCGCGGAGAAACCCGCATTGGCAAACTCGCCTTCGCTCGCGCCGAGTCCGGTGAAATCAAAGCGCACGACAGCGATGCCGCGTGCCGCCAGCACATGCGCAATGCGGCTCGCAGCACGATTGTTCTTGCCGCACGTAAAACAATGGGCAAACAACGCGTAGGCGGCCGGTTCGTCAGATGGCCGATCGAGCAGTGCCGCCAGGCGCAAGCCGTTCGAATTTTTGAACTCGAAGTGCTCAACCGTCATAGCAAAGAGAATGACCTCATAAAATCGAGTGGATCGCGTAAAATGCCCAAGGGCGTTTGCACCGTCGCCGACGTCGCTCATACTCGCCTGCGCTGTCTCGGCCGCCGCGCAGGCTTCGGGCGTGGTCCATATCGACGCCAGCGCTTGGTCGAAACGCTAAGGCCACAACCACATCGTGGGATCTTATAGCACATTCAGGGGAATGCCGTCACGTCCAAGCTGCGTCGGGAACATCGCTCAAATGCATGGTAACGGTCGCAGAGGCCGACTATGCCTTCGCGCGATGAGCGCAGTTCACCTGAGCTGCTTTTTAGCTTCGCGCTTCTAGAGTGACGGCTTTAACTACTCGGTTTGAGGTTGAAGTTCAGTAGAAGGGCTGTAGTATGGTCGAAGCGGACATTTGGACCGGCCAAGCGTGACCTTAGTCGGGATCAATTGCGTATTGCGATAGGTAGTAAGATAAACGTCCGTACCCGGCGCCATCATTGAAATTGTGGAAATGAAATCGCTCCAACTTCTGAGCGGTGAGCCATTGATCGCGGTGATCACGTCGCCGGCTTCAATTTTCGCGCGCGCGGCTGGGCCACCGGGTTCAGGGCGGTCAAA
>Ga0126371_10006348_pt1 | contig 10515 bp, 5 predicted proteins | sample PanSoiMetaPlot_4_FD_110145 | JGI IMG/M metagenome (GOLD analysis project Ga0126371, IMG submission 110145) | Tropical forest soil microbial communities from Panama - MetaG Plot_4 | ecosystem: Environmental > Terrestrial > Soil > Tropical forest > Bulk soil | place: Panama | collected 2016-02-17
ACTCTTTCCTAGGCCCATTTAAGGAAAGGTGTAGATTGCAAGTTGTTGATTCTGCATGCGACGATCCCACAAAACTTGGGCGAAATTACTGGGCTGGTTCCTTTTTCAACAGCCACAGGCGATTTCACTCATTGACGCATTAATCACACATTTGCGCGGTTGCCTTCGCGACGGCCCGAGTCTCGTCCCTGGATTGATTCGCATTGGAGGGCTGTGATTTTATCGCAATCGACAGTTGTGCTGAGATTAGAATGTCCGGCCATGAGCATCGATGAAGTAATCCGATCCATAGATGAGCAGATCGGCAAGCTACAGCAGGCCAAGGCATTCCTGAACAGCACCGCTCCGGAAAAGCAACGGGCCGGGGACGTGGGCCACGAACAATGAGCGCAGCGCTACGTGCAAGAATCGCAGCGGCTCAGCGTGCGAGATGGGCTAGGGTGAAAGCTCAGGCCAAGAAGAAATGAACTAGCACCGGCTGCTTAGCCGCCTCCAGCGGAAGCCGGAGCGCCGATTCTTTCGTCCTGTGGTGAAAACAGTCCAGGCGCAAGCATGCCATACGCCAGCAATGCAGTCGCCGCAATTAACCCCAATCCGAAGAAACCCGATTCTTGTACGGTTCGGTATGAACCTGCGGCGATGCGGACTAGGACTCCGGCCACAAATGCTGCGCTCATACTTGTGACCACAGTCAGTGCCATTTGCTTGCGTCCTGATTCAGACGCTCTTAAATTCCACAGCCACAATGCAAAAATGATGAGAGTCGCACCGATTTGAACGGCGGCATCTGCGGGAGCGTCCCAACGCATTCCGCCGACTTGTATGGTCGAATTTGCGGCAACACCCCAACTTGGCCGAACAACGCTCGCGCCCATGTGGTCGGAGTAGTTGATGGCTAAGGCCGCGCAGAGGAAGGCGCATTGAGTACGGACTTGTGTCGAAGATTCAATCGCAAATACAAGCCCTAGCAACGCGAGGACAAATGCGGTCGCCACATAAATGGCCAGCCCTCCAAACCCCAGAAGGTCTAGGTGGTACGCCTTCGCTTTCAAGATGTCGGAGGCGAGCATTGCAAGGGCTGTGCAGACGGGAAGAATCAACAGTGTCGCTCGACGGGAATATCGAAACAGGAAAGAGACTGCAAACGCCAGCAGCGCCAGCACCGCGATCCACGGTCACGCAGAACGTTTTTGGGGTGCTTTAGAGCAGGAGTCTCTGGCTCTGGTTGGTCCGACGTATGCGGCTGATAGAGGTTGGGTCTCATCTGCTGGCATGTCATTTTCAAGGAGAATGAGTTGCCCTATGTGGAAACCGGGATACAGGACCTGTGGCGTATTAGAAACATTCGCGATTTCCAAGGTTAAGCATCCCCGATAAAGAGGGTGAATTCTCGGGGAACTCGTGCTTGAGAAACTGGACAGAGTTATAGGTAACGAATTGACACGTCACCAATCTGGGCCTTTTTGTCGCTGATCTGCGCAGGAGTGCATCCCTGAATTGTCACTTCAAGGCTTGAGTTATCGACCCATTTCAAAGTGAAGTCAGAACTGGGACATGATGCAGTGAGGAAGCTGCGCTCTGGATTCGGCCCAGTTGATGGCCGTTCAGTGTATGGGTTTTCAGCACGAACAATGCTCAGAGTGGTGTCTCTTTGCTCCGTCGGACGGCCTAGCCGCCATCTCTTCCGCACAATGGCACGGCCATCAACAATCGCTCCATACATTCGGTCTGGCGAGTACGTGGCCGTTTTGATTCCGTGGAGTGCATAACTGCTGCGTGCCAAGTACACGCACGTAAGCATCGCCAGCACCGCACTAAACACCAACAGTCTGCGACCCATTCCAACTCCGTACAGGAGTCGAATCGTAAAACGGAAACTTGGGCCGTTGCAAGCGCCACGCGGGTTCATTTGCGGTTCTTCGAACCCTAAAAAGAGGAATTCTCGGGGATTCGTGCAAAATCGTCAGCGCAAAATTAGCACAGTCAAGATTTCCCACAGTGGAACCAAGTCTCAAGAATCAAGCTGCCTCGAATCCAGTGCAGAACCTCATTTTGTGCTAGTTTGTGCTAACACCTTGTCCAAGTTGTCTATTAGTTCCTTCTAGACCCTTTAAGAATCAATAAGTTACGTGTTTCCAATACAGAACGGTTGTTCGATTCCGACCCGCGCCTCCATTCTTTCAACGCATTATAAAAGGGCGCCCTTTGGCGTAGGTTATGAGCACTGAACCTCATCACCTACGGAAGGAGCACCCTTGGCGAATATCAGTAGGGAAAGCACTCCAGCGCTCGAAAAAACTAGCAGCCATCCGCGGCCTCAACAAAAGTCACAATGCCGATCTGAAGTATGTCTACAAAAGCACCGCTAGCGCAGCGATCGTTCATCCCGGACCATGGAAAGACTTTCATGATGGCCTGCTCGCGAAAGGGATGAAGCCCAGCATGGCCCGTCTCACCTTGGCACGCAAGATAGCAGCCATCACTCTCATACTTTGGAAGAAGGGAGCACGTTTCGATCCGCAACAGCTGAAATCGCAAGCAGCTTGAGCGTCTGACGAGAACCGGGTCCACGCCCTAGGAATCATTCCCGGCGAAGACAAATCGGAGTTCGTGAGATGCTCGGGTTCGAGGGAGAGTATCCAGTAAGTGATTAGGCTCAGCCTCCGCCGTCCAGGCGAGCAAGTCTCAGTTTCAATCCTATGCCCCCTCGGACAACCGAAACAAGCGATAGACCGCGAGTCTCGAATAGAATCATGGTTGCCATTCCTGCAACCAGCTTGCTTGTCCCGTTTCAGGAACCAGATCGCGCAACTTCGCCCATGAATGAAAGCCTGGGACGAAACATTCCTTCCCGCGGAATTCTCTCAGAGCGGTCCTCGCGCTCAAGGGTTCGCTTCGCCACACACAACGCGCCCTTGACCTCTCCGGGCCCGCTCTGAAACCCCTCCGCTATGAAGGAATGAGATCTTCTCGAATGCAGCTAAGACGCGCAAACAAATTCAGGAACTCAAAAGAGGCGGAACGCCACCAGAACACCACACAGCTCCCAGGGTGAAGAATGTCTCTTGACATTCCCTTCTATAGAATCACTTACAGTCGGTGTCGATAAGTGGCTACGTTTTGCTGCTCACAAGACCCGGCAGCCGTCGAAACTATTCAAAAGTGTTCTCGGAGTTTGGTAGGACGGGAGTCTTCGCATACAAGAGGAAGGGACTGCAGGTTGTGCCAATCCGGGCAGGAACAACCTGCAGAGAGATCGTGGTTAGAGGCCGACCAGCCGAGATGACACGGTAAATCGCTGGAGATCAATTCGGGATTAAGGTTAGGTAAGTATCTTGTTGCGCTGGGATGAGTTGGCTATTTGTCCCTGCTGCACTGAGCGGACGCCGTCACGAGGACACGTCCTGGTGTTCCCATTTAGGTCCTTTACGAGAGCCTGATGGTAGCGGTGGGACCTAAACGGTCCCACCGGCTTGCAAGTGTTTGTAGCCTATCTCCCATCCCCGTCGTCGATCTTCGAGAACGAGGTTTTAGTGGCCGGAGCAGGTGTTCCCCTGAGACCTTCCCAAAGGATCTTGTTGTAGAGCTCGGGCGGAACTCGGTCTTCGGCTGAGAAGTCGAAGCCGCGGGTTTTCGCCGCCCAGTACTGGGCATCGTGCGTGGGTTTCAAATTGGGACCAGCGGCGAACTGGACCGTGTTCGGGTCGAATCCCAACCCTCCCATGGCGATGGGAGTCGTGAGCAGCGGCTTCAGAAGCGTCGACGCCACGGCATGGAAGTCCCACTTGCTTGACGAATCCCTGTCGAACACGTTCGCCATCGGACGCGCGTAGTAAGTGTTCAAGTTGATGTGCTCGGTGCCGAGGATATCCTCGATGGTGCGGAGCACGTTGGGCTGGCTGTAGCGGGTGCTCACGACGGCGTGCTGCTTCACATACGGTCCAACGATGTAAGTCGTGGCTCGATGTGAATCGACGTGGTCCGCTCCGTCCTGACAGTCATCTTCGATTGTGATGATCAGGGTGTCCTTCGCGTAGGGGCTGTTCGCGACAGCTTGAATCAGGAGACCGACAGCATAGTCGTTATCAGCCTGCTGCAGTTCCGGCGTGTTCACTCCACCCAACGCCGAGCCGAAGCTGCCTGTGTGATCGTGGCTGAGGCCACGGATCATCTCAAGCGATGGCAGATTGCCGTTGGCAACGAATTGCTGGAACTCACGGTTCCACTCGTTGAAGCGCCAAACGTCCGGATAGGCCTGATCGTATGCGCGGAAGTACGGATCGTAAAATTTGTTCTCATAAAGAAGTTGATTAGCGGTCGTGGTCTGAACGACGCCGGCGTTGAAAGGATCAGAGATGGGGTTGACCTTCGTTCCGATACTGCCCGGAGTGTTGGCCATCCAGCCGTAGTTACGGACTGTTCCGCCAGCGTTCAATACGGCGTTGAAGATGTACCCCTGCTGATAACCGGTTGGGCCGTCGGTGGCGGCATGGTCACCGTCACCAGCCAGGATGTTAGCGGTGCCACCCTTCAGAGCTGAAGTGGAATTGGTATAGGGTTTGGTTGTGCCGCTTGGATCATAGAACCGGTCGCGTGCGTCAGTGGTCTTCAGGTTGCTTGGAATATTCCGGTTCTGGCCTTCACCCTCATAGGAGAGTCCGCGGTTCACGCTCGCATAATTGATCTGCTGCGTAATGGTCTCCGTATTGGTTACGCGGCCACGCATAGACCAGGACCAGCCATCCATGGAGCCGTCGCCGGGATCCATGAAGTTGTCGAGGGTCACGAAATTCCGCGCCATGCGATGGAAGCTGGGGGTGACGAGTTCGCCAAAGAGAGTGAGCGAAGGATCGCCGTTGGAACCATTCCCCAAGTCGCCGAGCATCTGATCGAAGGTGCGGTTTTCCTTTACGACATAGATGATGTGCTTGATTTTGGAATGGAGGAATTCCATCACGTGCTTGTCTGACTCGGACGCTCTGCCCCGGTATCCGTTATTGGCTGCCACTCGGGAGGTCAAATCCTCGAGATCGTCCCCGTCCGGCACTTTAGCGCTGACGAGGGATGCGTGTTCCAGTCGAAATTGATACTGGTTGTTCGCATTCAACTTAGCGGACTCCGCAGCATTGCCGCCCGGGAACGTGATGTACTGGATGAAAGCCAAGTTGCCGAAACCATAGCCAGGATTCGGGCCTGTGATGCTCTTGCCGTTAACGATGTACATCCAGCTGCCGTCAGCACTGAAGGCAACATCAGTCGGGTCGTAGGCGGTGGGGAGAAGACCAACCGTTTTGAAAGCGTGCGGGCCGGTAAGAGGAATCACCGCGATCGAGTTCGAACCCGCATTGACGGCATAGAGCGTTTTGTTGATGGGGTTAATGGCGACCGCGGTCGGCGCTGCGCCCGTTGTGTTGTCGGGGAAATCCAGATGGGCGGGACCGCGTGTGTCGATCCTCCGGGTGATGGTGTTTGTCATTGTGTTAATGACGGCGACCTGGTCCTGATTATCCTGGGCCACGAAGAGCGTCGAACCGTCTCCGCTGAGCGTCATACCGTTCGCATTGCCATCCAGCTGGATGCGGGCCACCAATGAACCACCCGTTTGTCCGGCAACGTTGACGATGACGACCTCGCGATCCCGGTCAGAGCCGACATAGGCGGTAGCGCCTTTTAGAGCGACGGAGAAGGGGAACGTGCCACCCTTGGTGCCATCTGCGGCGCCCGATGTGGAATAGGGGCGCAGGTCGTATTCATACCGCACTGTCGCGCTTGCCGCATCAATTACGCTAATCGAGTCGTTATAGTTGTTCGCCACGACGAGCGTTTTGCCATCAGCCGAAATGGCAAGTCCAGACGCGTTGGACCCGACGCCACGACCCAGGCCTGAATTACTGGCACAGCCCTTTGCGGCGTGGCCAAGACTGATGGTGCCGCTCGGCGCGAAAGTGTTGCTGCTGTTGCTGTACACGTACACCACGTCATCACATCCGCCCGCAGCGTATAGCGTCTTGCTGTTTGGAGCCCAGACCAGACCCACATGTGCGTTGAGCTGCTGGATGACTTGCTTCAGGACAGGTTTTGTCTTGTTCGTCCCGGTGATGTCGTAAAGAAAGAGGAACTGGGTGGAAGCCGCCGTGTCGGCCTTCGTGCCCGTGGAGTCGATCAGCGAGTTCATGCCTGCGGTCAAAATTGCAAGGGTCGTGCCATCTGGGCTGACCACGGCCTTTACCGCCTCACCCGCGACGAACTTCGGATAATTGGTTAGGCCGGGGTTCAATACCTGCTGGATCGCGTGAGGTAGTGCCGTTGGTGTTATAAACAGGCCCGGCGGCGTGGCAGACTTCTGATCCTTATCGTCATCGTCGTCAAGCTTGGTTCGACTGAGTCCCCAAGTGGGAAGGGCAGACAGAGCGAGCAAGGAGACGGCGGCCAGCCACAGCCAACGCCGGTAACCTTTCTTGCGAGAAGTGTGTGCGATCATTGTTCCTCCTTCGATTGTCGGAATGGGATTTGTCCCGACCTCGAAGAAGTCTATGGAACGCACTTTTCCAAATGGTTCCGAATATGTGAATCTCTGTTGAATCTAATTACATGCGCGACCTGCCTCCCGTTCTCGGGCAAACGACCTAAGTCTCGCGGGGTTCGCCGTCGTTATCGAGCATGAGCACGGAGCGCGCGTCACACTTCCAGTTCCGTGAGATCAGTAACTTAATCAGTGGTCGCTACCGGCCGTGACGTCGTAGACACACATTAGGTATTCCCATTTCAGTCCTTTTGGGAAGTGGCTGCGAGTCGACTTGTGATCGCGTCTCTAGAACTCGGCACGCAGCAAAAACTGCATCTGACGCGGAGTGCCGGTTCCCACTGGTCCTGTGTTTACCGTCGAGATGATCGATCCAAAGATTCCCGGACCTGATGAAAGGTCCGCCTGTGGAGCTGCGTATTGAGGATGATTGAAGGTGTTGAATACCTCCGCTCGAAATTGCAGATGAACTCGTTCGGAGACCGAAATACGTCTGTCCAATCCGGCATCGACCTGCCACACGCCGGGCGCGCGTGCGATATTTCGCGGCGCATTGCCAAAGATACCAGCGGCAGGAACCGCGAATGCAGCCGGGTTGATCCATTGCTCTATAGTCGATCCGCCTGGCGGAGTCAGAGAAACTCCAGGTACAAGATTAGCTCGTTGACTTCTACTGTTGCCATCCGGAACAGCAGAAGCATCGCGATCAGTGGTGACGTTGACTGGGAATCCGGTGTGGGCTGAGACCATCAAGGTAAGCTCCCACGATCCGAAGATGCTGCGCACAAATCCCGGCGTGCTCAGATTTGATTTTCTGGATCCAAACGGAAGCTCATAGATGGAATTTGCGCTTACGACGTGGCGCGCATCGAAGGCGCCGCTCGCACGCTCGCAGGCGAGGCACGCAACGTTCTGAGCGACCAGAGAATCGCCGTCCCCGCTCCCTTCGGAGCCATCGTCGATCTCGTGAGAGTACATATAGTTCACCGTGAGCAGTAGCCCTTGTGAGAAGGAACGCCTCAGCGCAGCAGATAACCCGTTGAAGCTGCTGTTATTGGTATTGCCTCGCCAGTCGATCTGGCCAAACGCCGGGAAAGGCCTGGTTCCCATAATGGGATTGATGACGTTAACTTCCGACAATGTGAGCAGATGAGTGCCCTTGCTGCCCACGTAAGAGAGTGTTCCTACAAAACTGCTCGGTAAGGCTTGCTGCATAGAAGCGCCCCATTGGTTGACGCTTGTGTCTTTGCGACGCCGATCTTCCGCGCGTGGAGAAATTATCCCTGTGGTTCCGACGAGAAAGGGATCGATAGGAAACGCCAGGCCTGCGGTTGTCTTCTTTGATAACGAGTAGCGAAGCACCTCGTTCGACTCAGGCAAGTTCTGATCATCGAGTTGACCGTCTTCGTGGTAGATGCCGAATCCGGCTCGAATGACGGTCTTGCCTCCAAGCGCTCCAGGTGCCCAGGCAAATGCGACGCGAGGATCTATATCGCCGTAGTTCGGCTGTCCAAAACTGGCGCCGACTCCACAAAAGCCCTCGGAACCGCAAGTCGCAAAATCAAATGGATTCGCCCGACCCAGCACTTCATGGAATATGCCGAAGAGGCTGTAACGCGTTCCCAAGTTCAAGGTGAAATTCGGTCGCAGCTTGAACTCATCCTGAAAGTACCCAAAGTATTGCGTCTTGCGCAGACCATTGACCGGCAATGCTGCCACCAGAGTGGCAGAGTTCACCTGATTGGCGGCAAAGGCGTCTGCTGAGGCATAGGCGATTGTACCGTTCGCCGTACTGCCCTGGTTCACCTGAATTCGACGTATTTCGAAACCGGCCTTCAAGACGTGTCGGCCTTTCAACAAAGTCAGGTTGTCGATGCCAGAAAAGGAATTTCCTACTCCTGTACCAACGCGATTGCTGTTCAGCGTAGTGAAGCCGGGAACGGAAATGGCATAGAGCGATCCAGTCTGATTGATGTTAGTGGTGAACGCAGTACTGCGGTTGAATCCAAACTTTAATTCATTGACCAGTGTCGAGGAGAAAATGTGCAGCAATTCGATGGCGCTGTTGACAGGTCCAGATGTACTTTCCGTCTGCCCATTCAGGAACTGTCCTGAACTGGCAAGGGGAACGTCGCTTAGAGCGCGGTCGATGTTTGCGCGAGCAAAAGCCGTCGTCTTGTCGGAGAAGCGGTAATCCAGACGGAACATGCCGGAATCTTCGTGTACGTCTTGCGATCCTTCAACAACGAAGCGCGCAACATTCGGGCTGATTGGAGTCTGTCCCTCCGGGTATGCATTCACAATAGGAGCCAATACACGAGACTGGGCGAGTACTTTGGCGCGAAGATCTGCGCTCGGGACAAAACCAGCCAGTGTTTGACCCAAGCTCTGTCGATACCCTTCATAGGAAGCAAAGAAAAACACTTTGTCACGAACGATGGGGCCACCAACTGATCCGCCAAACTGATTTAAGTGGAAAGGTGGCTGCCTCGGATTCAAAGCATCGATCGGTTGTCTGGCATCAAAAGCGTTGTTCCGCAGGGCTTCGAAGACACGTGCATGAAATATATTTGTGCCAGAGGGCGACGTCACTACCATCTGGCCTCCTCCGGTGCCGCCCAGTTCAGCGGTGGCAAGCATGGAGTCGACTTTTACTTCCTGAATCGTGTCGAGGGGGATCGCGAGGCGAACGTAGGGCTGCTGAGCTTGATTAATGATGTTGGTCGCGTCGATGCCGTCATAAGTGAAGTTGTTGTCGTCGCGACCTCTGCCGGCAAAGCGGATGCTTCGCTGATTACTGCCGCCAGTGTCAATCGCGCCAGCCGCGAGCGCGGTCAAAGTGGCCCAGTTACGACCATTCAAAGTAAGTTCATTCACTTGCTTCTGCTCGATCTCCGTTCCCAACGAATCCGAAGTTTGATCGAGGGGCTGCGTCGCCGCTGACACACTCAGTTGCTCTGCAGCCTCGGCGAGTTGAAGTTTGACGTTCAAGGTTCGGGTTCTTCCCACTTCCGCAACTACATCGTCGAAGCGAGATGATCGAAATCCCTTGTAAGTGAACGAAACTGTATAAGTTCCAATCGGGAGCTCTGGGATGTCGTAAGCGCCTTGCGAGGAAGTGATTGTTTGTCGGTAGAGTCCCGTTGCTTTTTGCGTCGCCACTACGACAACGCCAGGCAGCACGCGTTCGTCTGGATCGGCGACAGTCCCACTCAGGGCAGCACGATCTACCTGCGCATGCCCAGCCGACAACAGGAACACAATGATCAACGATATGAAAAGAATTCTCGAGCGAAGCCGGTACTGCATGAACGACATCGGTTCATGAATGGGGGGAAGTGACTTCATGCTGACTCCCGGAGATGTCTGGCGCTACAGAATGGTGCGGCCATGTTTCTTACGGGAACAAAGAGGGGCATGGCACGTGGAGTTGGCCCGCACTTAAACGCTGCTTCGGGCAGGACTCCAAAACGTTAGGAGCACCGTGTTGACGTTGTGTTGGGAAAACTTAAAGGTATTGTGAATTACTCACCTGTGAAAATTCATGCGCAGCACTGGAGTTGCTGCACCATTATGATGCGAGGCCTTAGTACTATCTGGTAGTCGCTCGAAGTCCCCTCACGCCTTCCCGTCAGGGCGGGCCGATTCTAGGGAGTGCCGCATACATCTTTTTCGAGTTCATCAGTCTCCTACCGGCTCTCGTCTCAAACCACGTTCATCCACTATTCATCTCGCCGCAACCGAATCGCAATCGTGAGGCACTAGCTTTTCTTCGATCAATCTTGTGACCGACCTTTAACGGGGAGTTCGACTCCTCCTGAGAATTAGCAGGATATTCATACGCGGGGAATGTTGGCGTAACACGGTGGAACTAGGCTTCCCCGCGACGGCCCGCTCAGGTCGAGCCAGCAAAAAGGAGGCAGTTGCATGCAAACGTGCTCCACATCCCACGACGTCCGGCGAGCGCCGTGGCGCCTTGCTCTGTTCGCTCT
>Ga0126371_10006349_pt1 | contig 10515 bp, 9 predicted proteins | sample PanSoiMetaPlot_4_FD_110145 | JGI IMG/M metagenome (GOLD analysis project Ga0126371, IMG submission 110145) | Tropical forest soil microbial communities from Panama - MetaG Plot_4 | ecosystem: Environmental > Terrestrial > Soil > Tropical forest > Bulk soil | place: Panama | collected 2016-02-17
CTATGCGGACGCGAACCACAGCTCTCCTGATCGCGCTAATCGCGCTTGCTGGTGTCACGTTGCCGTTTGTCTGGGCGCGTTCATCTCAGATGGGGTCTTCTCTGAAGGACTTGTCAGATACCCCAGCACAAAGCAATGCGGATTTTTATGCCGCCGCGAATAGCGTCTTGCAGACGATGAGCAAAATTCTGGATTTGCCGGTCAAGTCACCGCTGAAAGAGAGCGTGCGCACCAAAGCCGAAATCCGGCAATACCTCGTCGACGAGCAGAACAAAGAGGAAACTCCAGAAAAGCGGTACGCCGACCGACGCACGCTCGAAGCCTTTGGGCTGATTCCCAAGGATTTTCCGCTCGATTCGTTTTTGTTGGACCTGCTCACCGATCAAGTCGCGGGATTGTATGATCCTCGGGGAAAGCAATTTTTCATCGCCGACTGGATTTCTCCGGTCGAACAAAAACCGGTCATGGCGCATGAATTGACGCACGCGCTGGATGACCAGAGTTTTCACCTGAAGAAATGGCAGGATGCGGTGCGCTCGAACGATGACGCCTCACTCGCGCGCGACGCGGTCATCGAAGGCTCTGCGCTCGCCGCCATGATGGACTACACACTCGCTGACCTCCACACCAATGTCCGCTCATTGCCGGATATCGCGCCTTTCATCGAAAGCGGCGTCGCCGGGCAAATGGACAAAGACCCGAACCTCGCAAAAGCTCCTGAATTTATTCGCGATGAGCTGCTGTTTCCTTATCTTCAAGGCGCTGAATTCAGCCAGCAGGTGCTCAAAGCGACGGCGGGCTGGTCAGATTTCAAGACTGTCTTTCAAAATCCGCCAGCCTCGACTCAGCAGATACTCCATCCCGAGTTGTATTTCCAGAAGGTGCAGCCGGAACCTGTAGAACTTCCGCACGTCAAATCGGCGCTGCCCAATAGGTACGCTCAATTGGACGAAAATGTAGTCGGCGAATTTGCGCTGGGCGAAATCCTTAAAAAATTCGACGGCCCTGGAGACGCGGAGAAGTTCGCTCCGATGTGGCGCGGCGACCGCTACGCGCTTTTCGAAAACAAAGATTCGAAGCAGACTATTCTTGTGGTGCTGTTTGCGCTGGACAATGAGAAAGACGCCGCTGAATTTTTCGGTGCATACCGCAAAGTTATCGAGAAGAAAGACGGTTTGACAGTGCCGCTTTCAAAAGGCTCGGAATTTGCGGCTTTTGCCAATGCCTATATCGGCTGTGCGCGGGACAAGTGCTTGAGCATTGAGGGCGCGGACCAGGCAACTTCCGAACGCATCGAACAAAAGCTAGGATGGACGGTAGCAGCGGACCAAAGCGAGAGCACCGCAAATGGCAGTCAGCCGATGCACTAAATACGGGGAATCGTCAGAACTTACTCAGCACGAACACTTCTCTACTTCTTAAAAAGATCCTCGAACGCTCTTCGCGCGTCGTCCGGACGGCCATTCGATATCGGCACAGCCGGTGCGGGCGTACTCGGGTGACTGACCGGCGAAGTGTCCTTCTCCACCGTCATGCGAAATTCGAAAAACGCACATTCATTTTTCACGTCCTTGCGCGGAATTCGCTCGGGAATCGGCTGCGTGCATTCAAACTGCGCCCCCGTGTCGAAGTGAACGCACTGTTTGCAGGAGTGCAGTTCGAACTGGCACTTAGGGCAGCGGCCCTTCTGGTCGAAGCCGGGCGCCAGAATCGTGCCGCAGTTGGAACACCGCGCCCGCATCACCGTTCCCACCATGCGCGGCGTGCGCGGCCCCATTTGCTCCTGCCTCGGCGGCCTGGGCTCGGATGGGCGCTCGCGCTTCTTATCCTCGCGATCGCGGTCGCTATAGCCCTTGTGCTTGTACTTCCGCTCCATAATTTCCCTCCGGAGATTGAACCATCGCCCCGCCAACTCAGCAGTCTCTCAGCAACTCACGAACAAACAGTCGGATGGAATACTCATTCTTACAGTCGGATTACTTGCGACACGAACCCCAAATCTCGTTTCAATGGAACTGAACTAATCGCGGCGCACACGCCGGTAAACCGAAGAACCATCTTCTGGCGGCTACCCTTAATTCTACTCCTTTGCCCATTTTCGGCAAAGCCCTTCTGTGGGCAAGTCCGGCACTATGAATTTCCGCGGCGCGCCGGCGGATTCCAGCACTGCCTCGGCCGCCAGATAGCCGCTGCGCACGGCTCCTTCCATCGTGGAAGGCCATCCGGTTCGCGTCCAATCGCCGGCCAAAAAAAGGCCGGAGAGGCCGGTCTTCTGCGCGGGACGCCACTGGTCAAATCCGGGCCGCGGTGAAACGGTCGCGTTCACCTCTTTTACCACAGTAGCCTTGAGCAGATTCGCGTCACGGCTTGCTGGCAACACTTCGTGCAGCTCTTTCACGCACTGGTCAACAATCTCTTTGCGTCCTCGCGGAACCAAGTCATATGACGCGCTGATGACGAGCTGCAGATATTGGCCCCATGCTTCATCTCCTTCACCATGCGCGTTCTGCAAAACTGCGCGATTGAAAATCCATTGGACCGTGTGATCCAGCAACGTTAGGAAAGGAAATTCAAGCAGTGCTCGGTCATACCACAAATGCACGCTGGTTATCGGCGAAACGTGCAGATTTTTTAGATTCGCAACAACCGAACAATCTTCACGCATCGCTTCTGGCAGTAGTTCGAGCAGCGCATCATGGGGCACGGCGGAAATGCAAGCGTCTGCTGTTTGTTCGCTGCCATCGTCGAGAACCGCCGAGCGGAATCGATGCTCATCAAATCGGAGCGCCCGCACCGTGCCGCGCGATTTTATTTCTCCACCTTTGCTCTCGATTGATTTTCGGCAGCCCTCATACAATTCACTGAGTGGAACGGAAGGAATACCCAGCACATATCCCTTGCGATTGCGCAGAAATGCTTTCCAGAAAACATCAATCCCATACTGCGCATCAGTCAATTCCAGTTCTTCATCGAGCGCACTGACCAGCACGACGCGCCAAAAGCGCCGAATCACGCTCTCCGGCTGCCCATTCTCGCGCAACCAGTCAAGCATCGTTTCCCCCGCAGCGGTTGCCGGTCGGCCCCCAGCGCGTGCGATGCGCAACAAGGCTTCGGCAACCGCCTTTTTTTCTGCGTAGGAAAGCGCGTTGAAGCGCAAGAACGACAAACTGGTGTGAAACGGCGGCGGCAGCGCCGATGATTTTATTGTGTTGACTCGCCCGTCGCGGCCGGCAAAAAACAGTTTGTCATAATGCCGGATTTTCGAGGACGCTCCGGTCCGTTCGTAAAAGTCCGCCAGATTCGTGCAGCAGCCCAGCGTCACGTGCTGGCAATTATCGATATGCGTGCCGTCCGGCAGCGCATACGATGTCGCGCGTCCCCCCAAATACGGCCGCTTCTCAAACAAACGAACGCGAACGCCGGCCTCCGCGAGCGCCGTCGCTGTCGACAGTCCCGCCAGCCCGCCTCCGACCACGATTACGCTCTCAAGCGCCATCGCCGCTGAACCAGCCCATTTTTGCTCTGAACAAGATCCATATTTTTTCAGCCGTGGAAAGCCGTGCTCGCTCTCCCCTCAAAACGTGCATGCCGCGGCGCTCGATTTTTTGGAGTATTCCGGAATAAATTCGCGCCATGGCCCACAGCGCCGCGCGGCTGTCCTCGCTCACAAGCGGCAGCAATTTCCATCCTTCACGATAAAAACTGCGCGCGCGGGCCGCCTCGAAACGAAGCATCTCAAGCGCGCGAGCAGCGGCAGAATTCTCGCTGAATTGCTTGACCTGACATCCAAATTTCACAAAATCCTCGCGCGGAAGGTAGACGCGCCCCATAGCCAGGTCTTCGCGCACGTCGCGCAAAATATTCGTCAGCTGAAAGGCAATGCCCATTTTCTCGGCAAACTCCGGCGCCCGTTGGTCTGTAAATCCGAAAACGCAAAGGCAGCATAGCCCGACTGCCCCGGCCACGTGATAGCAGTAACGCCGCAAATCATCAAACGTTTCATATTCCGCGACGCTCAAATCCATTTCCGCGCCGGCAATTAAATCGTGCAGATAGCGCGGCGGGATGCCGAAAAGCTTTACCGTATCTCGCAAAGCTGGCCACGCAGGTTCAGTCGTGCTCCTGCCAGCCAAAATGCGATCCATCTCGGCGCGTTGCTCTTGAAGACGCTGGCGCTTCACTTCAATCGAGCCCAGCTCGTCAGAAATATCGTCAATCCCGCGCATAAATGCGTATAAGGCGCAAAGCGCATCGCGTTTCGCATCCGGGAGCAGTACAAATCCGTAGTAAAAGTTGCGAGCTGCGGAACGCGCTAACTGACGGCAGTATCGGTAGGAATTTTCGACCGCGGCATCAAGCATGTCGGTCGGCGGCAAGGGAAGCTTTCGTCCTCGATTCGTTCTTCGCAGTTCGGCGAAAAGACGCTGCAATTCGCGAAATCATCGCCCAGCCAAGCAAGCGCGCCTGTGTCCGGCGGCTGATCGCGGGACGATGATGCAGCGTATCGTATCCGATCGCCTCAATCGCGTCGAGCACCGCGCTTCCGCCGCGCGTGAAAAGCTCCACATCTACGCGCAATTCCGCAGACACGCGATTCGCGAGAGCCGAGCCCGTCGCGAAAAGCGTTCGCGTGCGGCTGATCAAATCTTCCATCAACCCGGCAAATCGCTCGTCGAAATTCTTGCCAATGATGTCGCCTTCCATCACTCTATGCTCGGCGGCCACGTCAAGCGGAATGTAAATGCGCCCCTTCTCCAAATCACGGGCCACATCTTGCCAGAAATTCGCCAATTGCAGCGCGGTGCAAGTCGCGTCCGAGAGCGCCTGCCGCTCCGCATCACGATATCCCATCAAATAAAGAACCAGCCGCCCCACAGGATTCGCCGAATACCGGCAATACTCGATCACTCCATCCCACGTCGCGTACCGATGGACCGTCTGATCCTGCCGGAAGGCAATCAGCAAATCACGAAAAGGATCGATAGGAATATCGCAGGCGCGCGCGGTCTCGCCGACAGCGATGAGCACCGGATGCTTTGCTTCGCCGCGATAAGCCCGCTGTAACTCCTCGTCCCACTGATTGAGCAAATCGAGCGCATGCTTCGCATCTTTGACTTCATCGCCTAAATCATCCGCCCATCGGCAATAGGCGTAGACATTGTAAAAATGCTGATGCAGACGCGACGGCAGCAGCCAGGAGACAACTCTGAAATTTTCGTAATGATGCGTGGCCAGCCAGCGCGTGTAGAGCTGCGCTTCAGCGAGCGCGCAGCCGTCCGCCGGCAAATTCTTGGCGATTTCCAGTTCGTCTCGTCCGAGCATAGCGACATTCACGCCCGGGGATTGACCGCGGTTTTCAGTTCGCCATTGCGCTGCTTCATGTGCTCGAAAACGCGCGGCAGTTCGGTGAGCGGAGTCTCTCCCGTCACGAAATCGCTGGCCCGCACGTCGCCGCGCGCAATCGTCTCCAGGGCCTCGCGAATGAACCGCGGAGTGTGATGGAATGTCGCCTTCAGGGTAATCTCGGAATAGTGCAGCAGCGCAGGATCGAACTCCACCTGCGTGCCGTGCGGGCAGCCGCCGAACAAATTGACTTTGCCGCCTTTTCTAACCATTTGCATGGCCCATTGCCACGTCGTCGCGGAACCTACCGCTTCGACCACCGCATCCGCGCCGCGCTGTTCATCGGTCAATTCGCGAACCACGTTCACCGGCGAATCCATCGTGGACACATCAAATGCCGCGTACGCGCCCAGCCGTTCCGCCGCCTGGGTCTGGCTTTTTCTCTTGCCCAAGGCAATCACGCGCACGTCTCTGGCTGAAAGCGCCCGCACGAATTTGAGCCCAATAGGCCCGCATCCGATAATCACTGCCGTATCGCCGGCCTGAATTCCCGTTTCATGGATTCCGCGCAACACGCACGCGAGCGGCTCAACCATTGCGGCATCGCGAAAACTCACGTGCTCGGGAATCTCGAGCAAATTCTGCCGCACGATGCGACCGGGGATTCTCACATATTCAGCATACGCACCGTTGTTGAAGAGCAGATCCTCGCACAGATTCGGCTGGCCTTTTCGGCAGTAGAGGCAGCGTCCGCACGGCGCCGAATTCCCCGGCACAACGCGCATGCCAGTGCGAATCTCCTTGCCCACTGCGGGTCCGGTCTCCTCAACCACGCCGGCCAATTCATGCCCAAATATCGCCGGCGGCTGAATCATCCGCGGATGCGATCCTTGCTTCCAAACTTTCAAATCCGTTCCACACGTCAGAGCCACTTGGACGCGCACCAACACTTCATCTTCCTTGAGCTTGGGCACTCCCACCCGCTCAATTTTCAAATCTTCGCGTCCGTAGAGTACGGCCGCGGTCATCACGCCATTGGTATCAGTCCTCATGAATGTGTGATCAGCACTTTTAGCGTATCGTCTTCGGGCTTGGCAGCTAGTTCCAGCGCTTCGGCGATCCGCTCTGTCGGAAAGCGGTGCGAAATCAATTCCGCCAGCGGCAGCCGGCGCGCGAACACGATTTCAGCATACTCCTGTTGTTCCGTTATCGAAGCGCTATAGCTGCCAAGGATTTCCTTTTCTTCAATGCCCACCGCCGCTGCGGGAAACTCGATTTTCAGCACGGGATCGTTGTGTGCGAATAGCAAAACGCGCCCGCCTGCCCGCGTCATGTTAAGCGCCTCAGTCACGAGCTTGGGATGCGGCGCGGCAAGCAGCACCACATCAGCGCCTCGCCCCTTCGTCCGCTCTCGCACCTCGGCAGCTACATCATCCGATGCCGGGTTAAATGCGGCGGTTGCGCCAAGCTTCAGACTCGCAGCGCGCCGGCCTGCAAGCGGATCCGTAGCCACAATTTCCGCGCCTTTCAGTTTGCACAAGCCCGTCAGCAGCATTCCGATCGGTCCTTGGCCCGCAATCACGACAAATTCGCCCTCGTTGACGCGCGCCTTCCACACTGCCTTAGCCGCAACGTTCACCGGCTCAATGAACGTGGCCTCTTCAAAACTCACCGCGGGCGGTATTGCCAGCATCCCCCGCTCGACGATCCACGGCATCGCTCTCACATATTGCCCAAAGCCGCCGCCACTGGGATTGAATCCCGCCGTCAATCCGACTCTTTTGTATTGCGCGCATTGCGAGAAGAGTTTCCGCTCGCAGTAGAAGCATTTTTCGCAGGGCACATGGTGGAAACTCACCACGCGGTCGCCGGGCTTGAATTTCCGCACGCCACGTCCAACCTCGACCACGGTCCCTGCAAGCTCATGCCCAAAAATCTGCGGAGGTTCGAGGAAACCGTGAGCGATTTTCTTCAAGTCCGTGCCGCAGATCCCGCACGCGGCTACGCGAAACAACACTTCTCCTTCGCCTATCTGCGGTATCGGCACTTCCTCGCACACGACTTTCCCCGCGCCGCGATAAACTCCCGCCAGCATTTTTCCATGAACGTGCTCCTCGCGTGAAAATTCATTTGCCTGAGTGACCGTCGAACTCATGCGCGCTTTGCTCCTGCCATTTCTCCAGAATATCTCCGAGCAGCGGCTAGCTCCGGCACATAGCCATCGAGGAACTCCGCAAGCCTCTTCGAAGCGGCGCTGCTCCTTCGAGCCAGCCGGATCACCGCCGGTACTTTATGCGGCGCTCGCGCGATCTCCCTCGCAACTTTGGAAACTTGCACTGTCCCGTTTTCATCCAGCACTTTGCCAAAATCCATAGGCAAATTTTCATCCGCCGCGTCGCTGATTGCGCGGATCGCAATGGAAGGAATTCCCAGCCCAGCGGCCTCGTTCATAACTGCGAAGCTCTCCATCTCTACTGCTTCAGCCATTTTTCCCAGCCGGCTCTTCCCCTGCGTGCTAAGCACCATCTCGGCAGACGTCAGCAGCTTCTCGATAATCGCGGCCTTCTGCGTCTCAGCGATGCTCAACAATTCCGGGTCAGCAATCGTCTTGCGTCCAGTCTCAAGCTCCACGACCTCTCGCGCTGCGCAAACCTGCGCAATCTCAATTTCCTTGCGCAGGCTGCCCGCCAAGCCCGAAGAAATACAAACGTCCGGCCGCCATTCGAGCGCTGCCCGCGTCGCCTGCCGCGCGTTCGCAAAACCCACGCCGGTAAGGAGAATACGCGCCTCTGCGCCGTTGAGTTTGCTTTCGTAGATGCCTAAACCATCAGCTGGGATTTTCGAAAATTCGCGCAGCCCGCGCCACGGTGCGAATTCCATATCCAGCGCAAATGTAATCAGGATCTTCACCTTTACTCTCGGGCCTGCTTACACCGCTGAAGCGTGCGCGACGCTCGCCCGCTCCGGAATCGCCGCATAACCGTTCGCCACATACCACTCAACCGCACGCCGCAACGCATCCTTCACTGGCGCCGACGTGTATCCAAGTTCCCTGCGGGCTTTTTGGTCACTCACAAACATCTTATGCCGCGCGATTCGCACGCCCTCGACTTGAATCCGTGGCTCGCGCCCCATAATCCGCGAAAACGCCGTATCTCCTAGCGCCGCGAGCAGCGCAACCGCATGCGGAATTTTCCGTGCGGGAGCGCGCAATCCGGTGATCTCCGCCAGGTGATCGAGCACTTGCTTGAGCGTCAAATTTTCGCCGCCGAGTAGATATCGGTCGCCAATTTTTCCGCGCTCGGCCGTCAACAAATGTCCTCGTGCAGCATCTTCCACCGCCACAAAATTCAAACCCGTCTCCACGTAGGCCGGCATGCGCCCCAGCAAAAAATCCAAAATGATGCGGCCAGTCGGTGTCGGTTTCCAGTCGCCCGGCCCCACTGGCGTCGTGGGGTTCACGATTACCACCGGCAATCCTTCATGCGCCGCGCGTAAGGCTTCCTGCTCCGCCAAGAGTTTCGATTTCTTGTAATTCCCAATCATCTCGTCAACAGTGGTGCGGTTCGTTTCATCCGGCAATCCGGCGCCGCGCGACACAGCAATCGTCGCGACCGTGCTCGTGTAAATAAATTTCTCAACATGCGAACGCAGCGCCGCGGCCAGCAGATTTTTCGTTCCAGCTACATTGTTTTCGTAGATTTCTTGCGGGCGCTTGGCCCAGAGGCGGTAATCCGCGGCTACATGAAAAACGCGCCGCACGCTTTTCAGCGCGCGATCAAGCGATGCCTCGTCTCGAAGGTCGCCTTCCACCCATTCCACCGCGACGCCATCCAGTGCATTGCGCCGAGCGCCCGGACGCGCCAGCGCGCGTACAGATTCCCCTGCAGCAACCAATTGACGCGCCACGTGCGACCCAACAAATCCGGTCGCGCCAGTGACCAGCGCCGTCATAGAATGCGGAAGGCCTCTTCCTTTTCAGCCGTCTGCGGTGGCGGAATTAATGGACGCGAGGTGGAAGTTCCGTGCCCGTTTCCGTTCGCGCCCTTGGCTTTCGGAGCGCCCTTGCGCCCGCCCATGCGCCCGGAAACCTGCCACTGCAACATCTTCCACGTGTCGCCGAATTTGCTATTGCCACCGAGCACCGCGGACGCTTCGTAACCTGATTGCACCATGCAATTTTCGCAGCGCGGATCGCGTCCGTAGCCGTATTTCTCCCACGGCGTATTATTAATCAGGTCGCCGAACGTCTTGTGGTGCTCATCCGTCATCAAATAGCACGGGCCTTTCCATCCGCGCGGGTTGTACGTCGGATTGCCCCAAGCCGTGCACATCAAATCGCGCTCGCCGCGCAAAAATTCCATGTAAATCGGCGACGTGATTACGTTGAACTGCTCCAGCAGCTTGCTCGCGCGCTGGAATTTTTCATTCACATCCTGGCGCGACATGAAGATGTCCTTGGTTTGCACCGACGCGTACGAATACGCGGGGGAAAGCATGTTGCCGTCAACGCCCAGCGTCCGCAGATACGCAAACAGGTCCGCGATTTCTTCTATGTCCGTCTCTTTGTAAACAGTCGTGTTGGAACACACCAGAAATCCCGCCGCCTTCGCCGCCTTGATCCCCGCGATGGCCTCGCGGAAAACGCCGTCGCGTTCCACGCACAGATCGTGCGTCTTCTCCAGGCCGTCCAAGTGCACGTTGAAGAAAAACCGCGACGTTGGCGTAAATTCGTGTAGCCGCTTGCGAATGAACATTCCATTCGTGCACAGGTAAATATTCTTCTTACGCGCCAGAATCTCTTTGACCAGCCGCCCAATCTCCGGATAAATCAGCGGCTCACCGCCGCAAATCGAAACGATGGGCGCGCCACAATCGTCCAGCGCGGCGAGGCACTGCTCCACGGTCAGCATTTCATTGATCGTCGGCTTGTATTCGCGGATGCGCCCGCACCCCGTGCACGTCAAGTTACATGCGTGCAGCGGCTCAAGCATCATCACCAGCGGAAATTTTTTCTCTCCGCGAATCGTCTTCGCCGCCAGATATTTTGTCAAATTGGCGGTCAAGCTCAGCGGAAACCTCATCGTTTACCCCCGTCCATTCGGTAGCTGAATTGACTCGGATCAGCCTGAAAGAATTTCGCTCCCTCGGAAGACTCGTTCTTCCGGTTGC
>Ga0126371_10006350_pt1 | contig 10514 bp, 11 predicted proteins | sample PanSoiMetaPlot_4_FD_110145 | JGI IMG/M metagenome (GOLD analysis project Ga0126371, IMG submission 110145) | Tropical forest soil microbial communities from Panama - MetaG Plot_4 | ecosystem: Environmental > Terrestrial > Soil > Tropical forest > Bulk soil | place: Panama | collected 2016-02-17
CGGGTAGCCCTCGGGACTGACCGGGGCGACCTGAGAACGGATCGAGGCGAGAACCGACATGATCATACCAATGTGATTTACCGATGAACCATCAGCTGTCGTCGCTCGGCGTCACGCCGGCCAATGACACCGGTCAGGCAACCTACAGCGGTTCCGGGTCATATTGAACTACCCGCCATTTCTCCCGGGTCGTGGCCGTCCCCGGACTTGATCCGGGGATTGTCCCGGCCACCTCGATTGTGCTCGCTCCGTGCTCTAACACTCGCGGTCGCCGGGACAAGCCCGGCGACGACGGCGGGAGGTGATTCGAAACGATCGAAATCGGCTGTAATCGAAATGCCCGAATTCCTATCGTAGCGCCCACCAGCAGCGCATTCGTGGTACAATGGTATCGCCTGTAGCACGGTGCTCGGTTACGTACCAGTCGGTGCATTGCCGATAGAATCGCCCGTATGGAGTGACTTCGATTCGCAACGGCGCGCGGCGGTACTGCGTGGCACGACCTTGTGTATCTTGCGCAAGCGCCGGCGACGCCGCCAGCAGCACTGTTAGTCCCACCGCATAAGCCGTTATCGATATCCGCATAGCCCGTCCCCCGAACGATGACGCCAGACCAGCGTTCCCCATCATGGCGTCGGCGTCAACCTCGCATTATGAATGCGGACAAAATAAAGCAGATGAGATTCCAAACTCGTTATCTCGAGCCCGCCCCATGCCCGACAGCCCCATTGCCAACCCGCTGGCCTGGCGCTCCGTCAAGACGCCGTCGTTGACGGACCTGGAAATCCTGGCGCGAGAGGTCTTTGCGCGCCTGCCGGCCAAATTCCGGGCTCTATGCGAGGAGCTGGTGATCCAGGTCGATGATTTTGCCACTGATGAGGTGCTTGACAGTCTGGACATAGAAAGTCCGTTCGACCTGATGGGGCTGTTTCAGGGCGTCGGCCTGCCATTCCGTTCCGAGAGCGCGCCGGTACAAATGCCAAACATGATCTGGCTGTATCGCCGACCCATCCTTGACTACTGGGCCGAGCACGATGAAACGCTCGGCGCAATCGTAGCGCATGTGCTGGTGCACGAGATCGGCCATCATTTCGGGCTGTCCGACGCGGACATGGAAGCGATCGAGGAAGCGGCCGGATGAGCTGAGATCAGACATGACCGCTCTCGAACAGCTCGGTATCTTCGTTGCCCATTCCAGAACACCGGCGCAACATCTGCGCGAAATTCTCGAGCTTCACGTCGCCGATATCGTCGGCGCCTGGATTGCGAGCCTGTCCACCCCCGAAGGCGCCGCGCTGCTGCGCTGGCGCACAGTCTCAGGTGAAGGAGCGACGCCTGGCTCGATGCATCGGCTGCGGCTTGACGTTGCGACCCATTGCGCCCTCGCGCGGCTGAGCGAGATCGATGATATCCATCTTGCCTCGACGACGACGCCCGGCGCGATCGTGGTGCCGGGCGCGGTTACAATTGCGGCCGCGTGCCGAAACCGCGATCCTGATGCGCTGGCCGCCGCCATGGTGGCCGGCTACGAAGTGATGGTCCGGTTCGGGCAGGCGATCGACGGCCCGTCAGTTCTCTATCGCGGCATCTGGCCGACCTATTTCGCGGCGCCGCTCGGCATCGCTGCCGTGGCGGCGCGGCTCCTTGATCTCGATGCGCGGCAGTGCGCTCACGCGCTGGCGCTGGCCCTGGTGCGATCCGCTCCCGGTGTCGGGCGTCATAACGCGGCCACAACCTCGCGCTGGCTCGCGGCGGGCCAGGCCGCCGAAGCCGGTCTGACGGCAGCGCTAGCGGCGCGCGCTGGTTTCACCTCGGACCTCGGCCTGCTGGATAGCGGATATTTGCCCGGCGTCTTTCAGGTAAATTCGCACCTGGGTGTACTGACTGAAGGAGCTGGCAGGCGGTTCAGACTTGGCGAGGTCGCCTTCAAGCCGTGGTGCGCGGCGCGCCAGACGATGGCGGCGACACAAGGCTTGATCGAGATCATCGGGTCCGGAGTTGCGGCCGACACCATCACGCAGGTGATCGCATTTGTGCTGCCGCCGCATCATCGCATGATCGATCGCGGCGTTACGGTCGGCGACCGCGCATCGTTTCTCACCAGCCTGCCTTATCGGATGGCTCTCGCGGCGCTGACCCCACATGCCGCGTGGGACGTCGGGCAGGCGCCCGCGAGCGTGCCGGATAACATCTGCGCGTTCATGGACCGGGTTACGGTTGTGCCCGACGAAGCCTTAATCTCGAAATTTCCGTCACAATGGCCGGCCCGCGTCGAAGTCATGACGTCGTCGGGCCGTCATCAGCGCGCCGTGACGGATGTGCCGGGCGATCCGGCACGACCGTTCGATGCGGAGGCGGTGCGGGATAAATTCCGCCGTTTTGTGGTACCCGTCATCGGCGGTGCGGCTTCGGCGCAAATGCTGGGGCACGCCTTCGGCTTGCTCAATGGCAAAGCCAGCGCCACGGGGCTGCTCGATCACATCGACAAGATTTGACGGCGCCCGGCAGAACGAAAAATCCAATTAAAAAACGGGACGCACGCCGCGTCCCGTCCGAATCCCTGCGGTTTTTGTCGCGCTGGTCGCGTCGATGTGGCTTGCCCGTCTGACGCGTCCACCTCTCAGGTGCCAACGGCGTCGCTTACGCACTTCTTGGTGAAGCTTGTTTTGGCTGCGCCGGCAAGCTTCTTGTCGGCAGCCTGGGCCGCACAGGAGGTCGTTGCATCCTTTTCGCATTTCGTCATGAAGCTCTTGAGTGCCGCGCCGGCAAGTTTCTTATCGGACGCCTGGCCTTTGCACGTCGCGTCCTGCGCGAAAGCGGTCGCCGCGAAAGTCGAGAGCAGTGCTGCCAGCAATATCTTTTTCATCGGATCCTCCTTGATTGTGTATCGGCACGAATCATTGCCCCAGCCGAGCATTGTGGCGCGGCGGTTATACGTGAGCCGGCGATAAAATCCAGTGACTACCGCGCCGGGCGAACGACCGCCGGCACTCCCGATCAGCGAGCGGCACCCGCCACGACGTGAAGCCCGCACTCTTTTTTGCTGCTGTCTTCCCACCACCAGCGGCCGGCGCGCTCAGGCTCGCCGGCTCGTACCGCGCGGGTACAGGGCGCGCAACCGATCGATAAAAATCCTTTTTGGTGCAGCGGATTGGTTGGGACCTCATGGGCTGCGGCGAAGTCTTGCGCGGCTTGGCGGGACCAATCGATCAGAGGGTTGAACTTGAGAAGATTGCGCTGCCGGTCAGCGGTGACAAAGCCAACCTTGCCACGATGCGCCGACTGATCAGCGCGCAAGCCCGTAATCCACCCTTGCGCACCTGCGAGCGCCCGCTTGAGCGGCTCGACCTTGCGCACATCGCAACAGGCGATGCGCGCCTCCTTCGCATAATAGAAACCGTTGATGCCGTGGGCCGCGACGAGTTCTTCAAGTGCCGTGTGCTGCGGATAGATTGCCCGGATGCGGCGGCCATAGCGCCGCTCGGTCTCTTCCCATGTCGTATAGGTTTCCGGAAACAGCCGGCCGGTGTCGAGCGTAATCACATCGATATCGAGCCCGGCTTCGCAGATGTGGTGGAGGATGACCTGATCCTCCAGCCCGAAGCTGGTGGTGAAAACGATCGCTCCATCGAGGGCGTTGCGGATGCGGGCCAGCCGCTGGGTCAGATTCAGACCCGCAAGCACGCGATCGAGATTGGCTGCCCGCACCGCAAGAGCCTGGGATTTTTCGGCCGACGCCGGAACGCTTCCGGATTGGTTATCGAGTGCAAGTACCAGTCCCCCGCCCGCGATGTGCCCGCCGAAATCAAGCACGATCCGCCCGGTGCGTGGATTGGCCTCGTAGAGATCAGCCGCAATCGGATTGGACAGCGCAATCTCCACTTCGCCAACATGATTTTGGCCGATGGTATCGCGGTTCGCTACAGAATGATCGCCCGGATCGAGCGTATTTCCGATTGCCGTGACGATGCCGCGGGTTTCCGCAGTTCCTATCCGCACCGTGACATAGGCGCGGGTAGCGAGGGGTGAGTCGTGCAGCCAGAATATCCGCGCCTTGAGATGCCGCCCCGACGGAACCCTTTTCTTGGCATGCGCAATCACGTCGCCACGCGCTATGAACAACTCGCGATCGAGCGTAATGCCGACCGATTGCCCGGCACCGGCCCTGTGCGGCCCGGCGTCGCCATTGCCCGGCCATGCCTCGATGCCGCGCACGATCGCGCGTTTGCCCGAAGGCACCGCCACGATCTCGTCGCCGACCGCGATCCCGCCGCTTTGGATGCGGCCCGCCACGATGCGGCGATCATCGAACTTGTAGACCGCCTGCACCGGCAGCCGCAGCGGCAACGCGGTCGCCGGCTGCGCCGGCGTGAAGCGATCAAGTGCTTCGATCACCGTTGGCCCACGGTACCAGTCGATCGCGGCGGTTCGCTCGACGACACCGTCGCCGTGGCGTGCCGAAATCGGGATGACGGCTGCAGGCTTGAGATCGAAGCCGTGCAGTTGGGCAGTGATCTCGGCGTCGATTTCACGGAAGCGATCGTCGTCGTATCCCACGCGGTCCATCTTGTTGATGACCACGACCACTTGCCGGATGCCGAGCAGATGCAGCAGATAAGCGTGGCGCAGCGTCTGCTCTCGCACTCCCTCTGCCGCATCGACCAGTAGGAGTGCGGCGTCCGCCTGCGATGCTCCGGTGATCATGTTACGCAGAAATTCGGTGTGCCCGGGGGCGTCGATCAGGACGAAATCGCGCGTCGGCGTACGAAATCGAATCTGGCTTGTATCGATGGTGATACCCTGATCCCGCTCGGTCTGTAATGCATCAAGCAGGAACGACCATTCAAACGCCATGCCACGCCGGATGCTGACCGCCTTGAGCTGTTCGAGCTTGCCGTCCGACAGGCTTCCGGTCTCGAAGAGCAATCGTCCGATCAGGGTCGATTTGCCGTGATCCACATGGCCGACGATGACGATGCGTACCAGCGGACGCGAAGTTGCGATTTGCGCGCTCAGCCGGAGAGAGACATGGGCATTCATGATGTCGATACTTTGCGGTTAGAGAGCATGGGCGTCGTCAGAGATATCCGGCGACGCGCAATCGCTCGAATGAATCCTCGGACTCGTGATCCATGGCGCGGCCGACGCGTTCGGGCGTTCGCGTAGTGTCGAGCTCGGCAATGATCTCATCGATCGAGCGGGCCTGAGACGGCACCGGCAACGTGATGTCGGCATCGCCGAGCGAGCGATAACGTTGGCCATTGCTGGCGAGATAGAGCGGGATAATTGGTATGCCTTCACGTCGGGTGTACGCCCAGATGTCGATCTCGGTCCAATGCAGGATCGGATGAACCCGCAAATGGGCACCGGCTGGAAGCCGGGCATTGAAGTGATCCCAGAACTCCGGCGGCTGGTCGCGCACATCCCATTGACCTTCGAGGCCACGCGGCGAGAACACCCGCTCTTTGGCACGCGTGGCTTCTTCGTCGCGGCGAATGCCAGCAATCAGGCCGTCGAAGCCGTGCTTGGCGAGGGCAAGTTTCAACCCCTCAGTCTTGCGCGCCGCCGAACGGGCGGCCGGCGGAAGGGTGGGATCGACCGCCTCGATCGGTGGACAGGGCTCAACAATCAGGTCAAGGCCCCATTCGTCAGCATAGCGATCGCGAAAGGCATACATCTCGGGAAATTTCTTCCCCGTATCCACATGCATGGCTGGGAACGGCATGCGACCGAAAAAAGCCTTGCGGGCAAGCCATATCATCACATTGGAATCCTTGCCGAGCGACCACAGCAGGGCGAGCTTCCTCATGCGGGCGAACGCCTCGCGGAAGATGAAGATGCTCTGGGCCTCAAGCTCGTCGAGCCGGTCCATGCGTCACTCCAATTCTGGCACCCGCAGGCCGCTGATGTCCGCCGACGAGAAGGAAGATGTCGTCCGGTCGCGCTCGGATGGGAACTTGTTCCAAGATCTGCCTCGACAGAAAATGAAAAATTTTTCTATTTACGTCGCCAAATACATATCTATATAGAAAATCATTCTCGTCAACTGGGAAATTTCGCAGATGCGTTTCTTGCTAAATCTTTCCGCACCGGGGCTCTACCGCCGCAATGAAATCGAACCCATGACACGAGCTCGAATGAATCTGCTCCGAGGCCAAGAGGGCCATGCCCGCTCATTAGCAAAGGCCGTGAGTTGGCGAACGGTCGGCACCATTGACACATTCATCATCAGTTTCTTTGTTACAGGGAAGGTAAGCCTTGCCGGCGCCATTGCCGCCGTCGAGGTCGTGACCAAAATCACGATCTACTACCTGCACGAACGCGTGTGGGCTGTGGTACCGTGGGGACACCGCTAGGCGCCCGAAATGGCGTCGGGGCCGCCGGCCCTGAACGAATGTGGCTTTCCTGTAAACTGCCTGCATCCGCATGAACGGCGTTCGCTATGGCTTTAACTCCCGCCGATCTATTCGCATTTCTCGATCGCCTGGAGATCTCTTATTCCACGGTGTCCCATCCGCCGTTGTTTACAGTTGAGCAATCCCGCATGCTGCGGGGAACAATCCCCGGCGGACATACCAAAAATTTGTTCCTCAAGGACAAATGTGGCGCCCATTTTCTGGTCGTGGCGAGCGAGGACGCCGCGATCGACTTGAAAGGCCTTCACCGCCGGCTGGGCGCCAAAGGGCGGTTCTCCTTCGGATCGGCAACCGCCCTGCAGGAGCTGTTGGGGGTAGAACCCGGCGCGGTCACCCCTTTCGCTGCGATCAACGACGTTGGCGGGCAGGTTGCGGTGGTGCTCGATGCTCCTATGCTAGCCCATGAGCTTTTGAACTATCATCCGCTCGTCAATACCATGACAACCTCCATCTCACGGGCTGGGTTGATGAAGTTTCTCAAGGCCTGCGGGCACGAGCCGCGCATCGAAACCGCCTCCGAGCCGGCTCTTGCATCTGCATCAACGCTGTAAGGCTGCGGTTGCAATCGGGTCGTTGCTCACCATTTAATCAGGGTCTAGATAGGGGCGCTTGCCTCGCACGGGACAGAGAAAGGTCGACTTGGATGAATGTCGGGGTTGCGCCGGCGACGGCCGATAGTCTTGTCAAAGACACGACGACGCAGACCTTCAGGAAGGACGTGCTCGAAGAATCACGTCGGCAGCCGGTCGTGGTTGACTTCTGGGCGCCGTGGTGCGGACCATGCAAGCAGCTCACGCCGGTTCTGGAAAAGGCGGTGCGTTCCGCCAAGGGTGCGGTCAAGTTGGTCAAGATGAATATTGACGACCATCCGGCCATAGCTGGTCAAATGGGAATCCAATCCATTCCGGCCGTCATCGCCTTCGTCAATGGCCAGCCTGCAGACGGTTTCATGGGAGCCTTGCCGGAAAGCCAGGTGACTGCTTTTTTGGAGCGCCTAACCAAACAGGAAATCCGCAGTGAGGAACAAGAGCTGCTCAAATCGGCTGATGCAGCACTGGTGGCCGGAGATCCGGCGGGAGCAGCAGAACTATACTCCGAGATTCTGGCCGGCGAGCCGGCCAACGCGCACGCACTCGCTGGCCTTGCGCGGTCTTATTTGGAGATCGGCAGCATCGAGCAGGCCAAACACACCTTAGCGCAGGTGCCGGGGGAGAAGCGCAATGAGGCCGCGGTCGCGGCAGCCCGCGCCGCGTTGGAGGTCGCCGAACAAGCGGCCCATCTTGGGCCGGTGGCTGAACTGGAGCAGAAGGTCGCCGCCAACCCGCTCGATCATCAGGCCCGTTTTGATCTTGCCATAGCGCTGAACGCCAGCAACCGTCGGCAAGAGGCGCTCGACCACTTGATCGAGATCGTTCGCCGCGACCGTAAATGGAATGATGATGGCGCCCGCAAGCAGCTTGTTCAATTCTTCGAGGCTTGGGGCCCCACCGAAGAACATACGGTTGCGGGCCGTCGGCGGCTGTCGTCGATCCTGTTTGCCTGATCCGTATTTCGTAGTTGTGAAGGTCTGATTTTGATGGGCCTGAGTGGTGGTCGAAGGGGCCACGTCATGCGTTAACATATTTGGAGCACAGCGATGCCGATGAATGCGGTCTATCGCGGTCCCGCCGATCTGCCGGCGACGATACCGGTGTTCCCCTTGCCTGGAGCGCTGCTGCTCCCACGTGGGCAAATGCCGCTCAACATTTTCGAGCCCCGCTATCTTGAGATGGTGGACGATGCATTGCGCGATCGCCACCGCCTGATTGGCATGATACAGCCCGATCCGGCGCATCCCGGCACGGAGGATCGGCCGAATCTCTATAAAATCGGCTGTGTCGGCCGGATCACCCATTTGTCCGAAACTGGCGATAGCCGGTATTTGCTGCAGCTTACTGGCGTTGCCCGCTTTCGCATAGTCGAGGAATTGAATGTCGCGACCGCCTATCGCCAATGCCACGTCGACTTCACGCCTTTTGTTGACGATTTCATCGCCCGCAAAGGCGAGGAGCTGGTTGACCGCAAGGCCGTGTTGGCGGCGCTGACATCGTTTCTCAAGGCGAACAATCTCAAAGCCGATTGGCAGGGAATTGAAAGCGCCCCCAACGAGGCCCTGGTCAACGCCCTCGCCATGATGTCGCCTTATGACCCAGCGGAGAAGCAGGCGATGCTGGAAGCCCGCGATTTAAAGACCCGTGCCGAGATTTTGGTCGCCGTCACCGAAATTGCCCTCGCCAAGAGCCGAACTGAGGATGACCCTCCGCTACAATAGTTGCGCACACCGCCCTTCACGAATTGTCATCCGGCTTGAATACCGGCCAGGAAACCGGGATAACCTGCCATCTCCGAGTTAACCCATGGATCGTGCCATGAATTCTGTATCAACCGACCGTCCCGCAAGCGCCGTCGATCCCAAGCTTCTGGAAATTCTGGTCTGCCCGCTGACGAAGGGGACGCTCGAATACGATGCCGAGAAGCAAGAGCTGATTTCGCGGGGCGCCAAGCTTGCCTATCCAATCCGCGATGGCATTCCAATCATGCTTCCGGAGGAAGCGCGTCTGCTCGATTAACGGGCGGCGCATCGAAACGCCAACCGATTTTGATCGCAATCGCATCCATCAAATCGTCACATCACGTTTGACCGAATCACGGGAAAAAATACATGCTCAAGATCTGGGGAAGGAACACATCCTCGAACGTTCAGAAGGCGATGTTCGCGGTCGGCGAGCTGAAGCTCGCGCATCAGCGCATCGACATCGGGGGTCCGTTTGGTAAGAACCGGGAGCCGGCCTACCTCGCCATGAATCCCAATGGGCTTGTTCCGACTCTCGAAGAAGATGATGGCTTTCTGTTGTGGGAATCAAACTCGATCATTCGCTACCTCGCCGCCAAGTACGGTGCCGGCACGTTGGAGCCGTCAGAGCCACACGTCCGTGCGCGCGCCAGTCAATGGATGGATTGGCAGCTCTCGGTGCTCGGTCCTGCCATCACCCCCGTATTTTGGGGCATGATCAGAACACCCGCCGAACAGCGCGACCACAAGGCGATTGCCGATGGCAAGATCAAGACCACGGCAGCGGTGAAGATTTTGGATGAGCACTTCACCAAGATGCCTTACGCGGCCGGCGATAAGTTTTCCATGGGCGACATTCCGATTGCCATCATGTGCTACCGCTATCGCGAACTTGTGCCTGAACGGCCGGCCTTTTCTAATTTTGAGCGCTGGTACGCAGCCATCGCGGCACGCCAGGCATTCCGCGACCACGTGTCGAGCATCCCGCTGACATGATCGCAGACCAAGGACGCTGGCATCACAGGGCTTCACCGCGCAACAGTTTCGGTAGCTCGCCTATGAGTCCGGCGGCTTCACGGATGAACAGGCGCTTGAGCGCCGGCACGCGATCCACCATGCCGAGGCCAAGATCGCGGGCGAGCCGCAGCACGTCGGAACGATTGGAGAACAGCCGGTTCAGGCCGTCCGTTGAAACGCTCATCGTCACGGTGTCGAAACGGCGCCAGCGTTGATAGTGTTGCAGCACTGTAGCCTCGCCGGGGTCGAGACCAAGGCGCACCGCATCGACCACCGCTTCGGCGAGCGCCGCGACGTCGCGCAGACCCATGTTCAATCCCTGCCCAGCAATCGGGTGAATGACATGGGCGGCATCGCCAACCAAGACAAGCCGATCGGCGACGAAGCTGCGCGCTACCCATAGGCCGAGAGGATATGCGGATCGCCGCCCCAGGACGGCAATGTCGCCAAGCCGAAGGCCGAACCTCTTCTCCAATTCGTGGTGAAAATCTTCATCCGGCAGAGCAACTATCCGATCGGCTTCCGCGGTCTCCTCGGTCCAGACGATCGAGGAGCGGTTATGGCGTAGCGGCAGGATTGCAAATGGACCAGCCGGAAGAAAATGCTCTTCGGCACGACCGTGGTGGCTGCGCTCATGAGAAACGGTCGTTACAATCGCGGATTGTCCATATGACCAGCCATAAATTACAATGCCGGCGCGTTCGCGCAGCCGCGAACGGGCGCCGTCCGCCGCCACCAAGAGCTTGGTC
>Ga0126371_10006351_pt1 | contig 10510 bp, 12 predicted proteins | sample PanSoiMetaPlot_4_FD_110145 | JGI IMG/M metagenome (GOLD analysis project Ga0126371, IMG submission 110145) | Tropical forest soil microbial communities from Panama - MetaG Plot_4 | ecosystem: Environmental > Terrestrial > Soil > Tropical forest > Bulk soil | place: Panama | collected 2016-02-17
CCGTCGGCCAACGAAGCAGGGTCCTTTCCGATCGGTTGTCGAGAATGCAATTGCCCCGCTGTTGCCGCACGGGAATGCGCGCGCAGGTGAAATTGCTCGCCGGTGCGGTTTGAGCCCGCGCACATTTGCGCGCCGTCTTACGTCGGAGAGCCTCACGTTTTCAGACGTCTTGAACCATCTGAGATGCGACCTGGCCACGCAATACCTGACCGATCACGCCTTGTCGATATCCGAAATTGCCTGGCTTCTCGGTTATCAGGAAGTCAGCGCATTCACCAATGCATTTAAGCGTTGGACGGGAAAAACGCCGCGAGAAGTACGCTCCCAACCGCAGCACGCATAGGCACGAGCGATATCCGCTCTGGTCTTGCGAATAACGACGATCAGCGGACGTCGAGCCCGACTACCTTGGCGGCTGTTGCGGGGGCTGTATTCGATCACCTGCACTTTCAAAACTGGCGCGTTTGATCAAGCCTTTGGCTCAAACCCGCAAGACGAAATCAAAGAACCTCTGATAAAGCCCTGTTCGCTCGTCAAGCAAGGAGCAGGGTCATGTGGTGGAGCAATTATTGGCAAGCGCCTTGGATGTTCCTCGGTCCAATGAAGATGTTGCTTGTTCTGACGGTGATATGCATCGCGGTTAATTTGCTCGCAATTCGCATGAGATTTACCCGCCGCGCCACCGGCGAAACCAGCCCGGGCACAGCCGGAGAGGGCTTTGTGCTGCTAAGCCAGCATGTTGACGCCCGCCAGGCGGATGGTCGGCACGTGGCCTTCGAAGAATACAGAAATGAGGCGTTGCGGCGAGCTGACCAGGACGAGAAGGAGTTTCGGGAACTCATGGCCTATCTACGCATGGCCAATCGCCCGCGTTTCGGAACTGGCGCGTTTGATCAAGCCTTTGGCTCAAACTAGCAAGACGGAATCAAGCGGTTTCTGGTAAACCCCGTTCGCTCGTCAAACAGGCGATTGTTTGCGGGAAGCCACACCAAAATCGAGCGGGCATATGATGAACGCCAGACCGACACATTGTCGTTCAATGAACGGAGCACGCAGGACTTTGTGTTCCAGGACAAAATTAGTTTTTGAAACATCGCCGCGAAAAATGACTCTCGAAACACGCCTGGCTCAAGCTCACGTCATGCTGCTGGTCATGTCAAAAGATGAGCACGGTTCAAAGTCCGTACCCTTGGCGCGATACGGTGCATATGAGGTCCGGCTCGTCGAGCCGCCCTTGGGGTCCACTGCCTTCGTCTTCTGGCTCGAATTGTTCGATCACGGCTGTCAGGTTTCCATAGACAGCGGTGGCGCTGACGATTTTGAGGAGGCCCTGGCGACAGCCGAATATCTCGCTTCGCGCGCGGAAGATCTGAGTAAGGCACTATTTTGAAAAATAGCGACGCTCGCGAAATTGGCGAGTTTAACCCTGTCGCATTCCAAACGGTGCGGCACTGTGGCTGCTGCCGTGAGGTGCCGACGAACGCCGGCCTGCCTTGAGAAAGCCATTCCAGAGCCTGGGTCGGCATTTTGGAGGCAAAGGACTAAATTGCGCATGACGGCTGGATGATCGATGCTCCGGCTCGCGGCGGCTGCGACGTGGGCTTGCCATCCGAGCTGACAGCTGAGTGCTGTGCTCGAGAAATACGTTGGTCGGCTACGGCGTTGCTGAGACTGCTTCTTACGGGCCCGACCTCTTCAAACTGTCCATACATGACCGGCTATGTCAAAATCGCATAGGCGGGTCGCCACAGTCAGGTTATACGAGGCTCGCGGAACGACCTCCGACGGCAGGCCGGGAGGTTGGCGCGTTTGGCTGCCGGGGCGCCTGAGAGGCTCTGATTGGATGGATCGATGAACGACGTTTCCGTGCCACAACCGATCACCGCCATTGCCCCGCAATCGCAAGCCGCGAAGCGCCGCACGATCGCGTTTCTCAACCTTGCCCATGCGATCGACCATTTCGTGTTGCTGATCTTTCCAACCGTGGTGATTGGGCTCGAAGTCGTGTTCAAGCGCCCTTATGCGGAGATGATCGCGCTGTCGACGGCGGCGTTCGTGGCGTTCGGGGTGTTTTCGATCCCCGCCGGCTGGCTTGCCGACCGCTGGAGCCGGCGCAACATGATGGCGCTGTTCTATTTCGGTTGTGCGGTGTCGCTCACTGCTGCCGGCCTCGCGTCGACGCCCCTCGTGCTTGCCGTCGCGATGTTTCTGCTTGGCACGTTTGCCGCCATCTACCACCCGGTCGGCATGGCGATGTTGATCGACGTATCAAAGGCCCGCCCGCGCACGCTTGCCTTCAACGGCGTGTGCGGCAATCTGGGTGTCACGCTGGCGGCGGGGATTTCCACTACGCTTGCGGCCTGGATCGACTGGCGCGCCGCGTTCCTGGTTCCGGCCGTGGTCTGCCTGGCAACCGGCGTCGCGTATCTTGCACTGGTCGCCGACGACCGGCCTCGCATCGGCAAGCGCAGCACGACCGCAAGCGTAACGCTGTCGCCGCGCGCGGCCGCGATCATGTTCGGTTGCTATGTGGCGATCTCGCTCGCCGGCGGCCTCACCTTCAACACCGCCCTGATTGCGCTGCCGAAGCTCATTGACGAGCGGGTCGGCGAGGACGTGCCGCTGATTGTCGTAGGGTGGCTTGCAACCGGTATCTTCCTGTGCGGCGCACTGGCACAGGTTGCCGTGGGCCGGCTGATCGAGCGGGTGCCACCCCATTTCCTGTTCGCCGCGGTCGCGACGGTGCAATTCATCGGCGTGGTGTGGGCCGGCTACGCCGCCGGCGCGGCGCTGATCATGGCGCTGGCGGTGGCGATCGGCGGCATCTATGGGCAGACGACCGTCGGCGACATTGTGATCGCGCGCTACACTGCCGACGCCTGGCGCGGCCGGGTCTATGCGGTGCGCTACTTTCTCACCTTCATCACCTCCGGCATCGCGGTCCAACTCATCGCCCAACTCTATGGTCGCGGCGGCTTCGACCTGGTGCTCGCCGCCATCGCGCTGACGGGCTGTACCATGATGGCCGGCGTGTACGTGATGGCCGCCGCCGTCAACGGGGCGGAGACGGCGCACCGGACGGCGCAGCCCGCGGAATAGGGCCGCGACACTGCCGCCGCGTCCTCTAAGCGGTCCCCGATCGCGTTCTGAAGTGGCTGGCAGGGGCGCGGCAAGAGACGATCACATCGCTCCGGGCAATCGATCAACGCCCCTCTGGCGTCTCACTGGTGACACCAAAGTCGGACGATTTCGCGCCGACAGCAGCCGTGAGAAATCCTTCGGCCGCAAGTCCTCGTTTTAGCAACTCGCGCACAGCCGCCGCCCTGCTGGGCATGCGCTTCTTGAAACGGAAATCGTCAAGCGCGGACAACTCCTGCGCATCGAGCATAATTTGTAAGCGCTCCTCGCGCTGCCTCAAAGGTTCGGACATGTGTCGGCCCCATCTGAGAAGATATCGTTAAATTAGCAATCGACGTGTTGTTAGTCAACAACTCAATTGGGCATAAATGAGAAATGCGAGCGTTCATTGGCGATGTCAAACAGGGCACAGTTGGCGACTATTGAGTACATGTTGCCCCTTCATGAAAGTAATAAGAAGCAGTCTAATAGCTGTTATACTAATACTATAATTTTTTATTGACGATTACTCTGGATTGGCGCAGTCTACTTATGAAATAGCAGATCATGCTGCGTGCATTGCGCCATACGAAGGCCAACCGTGTGCCACAGCGCAGCCTTCCTCTCAAAATGAGCCGTACCAAGGACACCGCGATGCCACAACTGATAGCGCCGACCGAAGTTGAATCGCTCAACAATCTCAGGTGCGAAGTTTGTGATGCCACGATGAGACTCTATGGAATCGAGCTTCATCCGACCATCGACTGCGCAGACTTGCGAACCTACCTTTGTCCGCGCTGCGAGGAGGTGCAAACGGCGGTGGTATCCAGTTGGTCGCGTTTGCATCCGACCGGGGGGGCGCTTCTCCCAGGAGCAGCCTTTGATGCGGAAACGACCGGCCTCCTGGGCTCGGCGTTTGATGCCGCGTGGGAAGCCGCGGCCGCTTCGGACAGCTCGCTTGCTGACGCGCAAGATGAGACCTCGGCCCGCGAATCGCTCGCCAGATGTATCATCGAAATAGTCCGGCAAGGTGAGACAAATCCTGATCGCCTCGCTGAGGATGCCTTGAACCTGCTAAAACGTAGATCGTGAAGGGCTCATCATGGATCACAACGAGCTTGAGCGAGTTCTCGACCGCACGCCGTTCATGCTGACCCGCTGTGGCCGCAACCTGCGGTATCGATTCGTCAGCCGATCTTATGCGGACATGATCAGGTGTCGAGCCGAGGATGTTGCGGGCAAGCCTATTGTCGAAGTGATGGGGGAAGAGGGCTTTAAAACGATCTTGCCGCACATAGAGAAAGTGCTGGCGGGCGACCGCGTTGAATACGAGACCGAGGTCAACTTCGCGGGCGTCGGCCCGCGGCTCCTGCGGGTCATTTACCAGCCGGACCACGATGGGTCGGGCATGATCGATGGGTGGATTGCCTCCATAATCGACCTTTCGGACAGGAGGCGAACCGACGAAGCGCTCCACCACCTCGCGAATATCGTCGATTCGTCCCAAGATGCGATCGTGAGCAAAGACTTGAACGGGACCATCGTCAGTTGGAATCCAGGCGCCGAACGGTTGTTTGGGTACTCGGCAGAGGAGGTGGTCGGCAAGCCCATAACGATATTGATACCGCGCGAACTTGAACACGAGGAACAAATCATACTCGACCATATTCGTCGAGGCGAGCAGATCAGGCAGTACGAGACCAGGCGTCGCCGCAAGGATGGAACCACAATAGATATCTCGTTGAATGTGTCACCGGTGAGAAATGCAAGTGGGCGAATCGCGGGGGCGTCGAAAATAGCCCGCGACATCACGGAATGGAGGCGTGTGCGAGAACAACGAGCGGCTGATCTGCGGGCGATGACGCTCTTGCGAGAGCTTGCAATCAGATGTGTGCGGGATGACGTCGACATTGATCGGTGCCTGCAAGACTTTGTTGAAGCGGCCATTGCTATTACCAAAGCTGACAAAGGAAATTTACAGCTATTCGATTCACGGTCAGGCGGGCTGATTATACGGGCCCAATTCGGGTTCGAGAAACCATTCTTGGAATTCTTCAAACGTGTTGCGGACGAGGGTTCGGCGTGCGCAGCTGCAATGCGCTCGATTGAGCGCATCATCGTCGAGGACGTTGAGCTTAGCGAAATCTTTGCTGGACAACCCTCAAAAAGGGTTCTGCTCGAAGCAGGCGTGCGGGCGGTGACGTCCGTGCCATTGACCAGCAGCAAAGGAAATGTGCTGGGCATGATCTCGGTTCATTTCTGCGAACCGCACAGGCCCAATGATCAAGATCTCGGCTTAATTGACCTTCTTGCCCGGCAAGCAAGCGATTACCTGCAGCGCAAGGAGACCGACGAGATCACGGGCATACTGATCCGGGAGCTACGGCATCGAAACACCAATCTATTCGCGGTGATCCAGGCTATTGCAGATCGAAGCCTTTCCGGCGATTACACTCTGGCTCAGGCAAAGACGGCCTTTGAGGGACGACTGTGGGCACTGTCACGGGCCAACCAATTGGTGACGAAGTCAAACGGAAGCAATGTGAATCTGCGACACATCGTGGAATCAGAGCTGGAGTCGTACGCCGGGCGTACGAATGTGGATGGCATCAACGTCACGCTCGGCCCGCAGGATTCGCGGAATCTGTCGTTAGCGGTGCACGAGCTGGCGACGAACTCCATCAAGCACGGGGCATTGTCGAACGGCAGCGGAAACATCGGAATTTCTTGGAGTGTTAACGGGACTGACAGCGCTGCCATTTTGAAATTCAGGTGGTGCGAGAGCGGGGGACCGCCTGTCCAAATGCCAACTCGCAAGGGGTTCGGGACTTACCTGCTCAGGACGGCGTTCAAAAACGTCCGGCTAGATTTTGCGAGCGGTGGCTTCAACTGCGAAATCGATGTCCCCCTCGGCGAGAAGCGCCAGTGAGCGTACCAATGCACCCCATTGGTTGCGCGGCCAAAGCCGATCCTACTTGTAGTAAGGGGACCTTCTGAGCGCATCGACGGATGGACTCGCTCGCTTCAGCAGGAGGGTTGATGCCCACAACGACCTGTCTTGCAGGCGGCCGGTTAACCTCAGCAAGCGGACTCGACGCGGTGGGTTAGCGTGCAATATCTTCCGTTTTCTGAGTGACCCCGGATATCCTGACTCGCGGCGGTTCTCGACCCGAGGGCGCCCAGAATGCCGAATTCGAGCATCAGCTCGAGTTACCGGTCATACCTGCAATGAAGCTAAAGGAGTCTCACATGACAAGGCCTTGGTTTGTTGTAGCCGCGCTCGCGGCATCCGCGGCTCTTCTGCCACTGACCGTCGGCGCCCAGGGGCCATCCGACACTGCGCCGCCCCCTTACCGCCCGAGCCTGGCCGATCTCATGAGCGCCACCGTCCAGCCGCGTCACGTCAAGCTCGCCTTCGCGGGCCGCGAAAAGAACTGGGTCTTTGCGGCGTACGAACTAAAGCAATTATCGGATGCGTTCGATCGCCTGTCGGTCCAGTGGCCGCAGTGGCGCCAGCAGCGGATCGTGGAGCTGGTCGAGACCATCGTAAGGGATCCGCTATTCGAGCTCGACATTGCCATCAAGAACAAGGATGAAGCCAAGTTTGCCGAGTACTATGGCCATTTGACCGATGCCTGCAACGCCTGCCACCAGGCAGCGCTGCAGACTCCAGTGGTCATCCAGGACCCCAAGGAATCGATGTTTCCGGACCAGGACTTTCGGCCGAAGCAGTAACTCGCCGCCGCGCTACGGTGCACCTCGTTGGTCGATTGGAGGGCCTGCAGCACCTTTGGCACCATCCGCCGGTAGTGTCCGCTGCAGGAATTGCGGAGGGCGATCTGTCCGTGGTTCAGGCGAGCAAGTTCGAGTTTCTCATCAATGGGCGCTCGGCCTCGACATACCGCCCTCCGTGCTCGCCATCGCCGACCAGGGTGATCGAGTAGCGGACTGTTGCACTTCGGCTTCGGGCCATAAAGGGACGAACTCGCTCACGACAGGTCAATCGCACGGACCACGCCATCGGTTCCTCATTTATCCGGCGAAAACAGCTTTTCGACAGCTTCCACTACCGTCCCTTTAATGTTCGTCTCGCAATATCTCATGAGCTTCTCCGCATTCGATTTGAGCTGCCCAACATCGACGACCATGTTGTTGCGCTTGCCACTGTAATAGCCGCTCAGCCAGATTGCGATATGTTGCGGGTCTGCGACTTTGAAAAGGATGTACTGCTCGCACGTGATCTTCGACACGTCCATCGTCACCTGCGCTTGGGCACCAGACACCGCAAGAGCGGCGAGCGTAACACTTAGCAATACGCGGTTTAGCATTTTGATCGCTCCTTTGCCCCCGTGCTCAACGCCTAGAGTGAGGCTAAAACTGCCCTTTGGCAAATTCCTTCCAATGAGGTCTGCCATGCCAAAGCCGCCCTCACCGGATCACAGCGTCAGCCTGGGCGAGCAGGCTCGGCGGAATCGTGAGATTAAGCGATTTAGCGATTGTCAGGTTGATAATGAGTTCGAGCCTGGTCGATTGTATCACCGGCATAGCGGCCGGCTTGGTGCCCTTTAGAATCTGCCCGACATAAATCCCGCCTTGGCGCCAGGCCTCCATGCGGCTGGCGCCATAGCTGATCAAGCCGGCGGCGGCGACATCGGCGCGACGTTCGAACATCGTCGGAATTTCATGTCGCAAGCTCAGCGCAATAATATCGTCGGCATCGCTGGCGAAGACGGGAGATGGAGCGACCACCAGCGCGTCGGCGCGGCATTCGACCAACTTCGCGAAGGCCGTCTCGTAATCGCGGTCGCTGCCGATCTCTGCGACGATGACTTGCCAACCCGATGCGCCTGCTGCGGCGCGTATTTCGTTCTTCAGTTCTTCGATCGCCCGCGATAGCGGAGAGTCGGAAGCGTAAGCGCGCCCATCTTCAATGAGATAGCCGATTGCCATCGCCCGAGGAACCAATTCGCGCACGATACCGAGCCTCTTGCTCATCAGCCCGGTGGTCGTAAAGGTCACGCCCGTCACGTTGTCACCGAGACGGCCGGAGCTAGCGGCAGGCCCTAGCTTTGCCGGATCGGAGCCGGCCACGAAAACAATCGGAATCGTGGCGGTGGTGCCCCTCGCGGCGAGGGACGCCCCGGCTCCACCGGCGACGATCAGAGCTACCGGATGGCGGAGGAGATCAGCCGCGAGTGCCGTCAATTGGTCGCGCCGGCCGTTGGCAAATCGGTATGCGACCGCGAGGTTTTGCGCCTCCACGAAGCCCGATTCCTGCAGGCCCTGAACGAATCCGGCGGCCGCATCGGAGGCGTAGCTCTCGACTGTCGCGGCATGCAGGAACCCGATGACCGGCAATTGCCGTGGTTGCGCTCTAGCGGCGCGCGGCAATACCGCGGCTGCACCGCCGAGAAGCGACACGAAACGTCTTCTCCCGATGCTCATGCGTGCAAAGCCTACACCGGCGCGCAAAACAGGTGCTCGACCTTGAGTCCGAAGCGGGTGTGGAGTTCGTCGGCGAGCCGCTGGCGGTGGCAATGGGCAGGGTCGCGCTCGTAGCACAGCAGGCAGAGCGGCCGGCCCGATCGCGCGAGAGAGGCTTTGGCCAGCGCTGCCAGTCCATCAAGCTCGTGTTGCGCCTCGGGGGTCGCGAGATGGCGCTCGAAAATGCGCAGCATCGTGTCCGCATGTCCGCTACGCGCCGCAAGCCGCCCCTCTTTCGGGGTACCGAGTTTTTGCAGATGGACATAGCCGATGCCATGCTCATCAAGCCCAGCGGCGAGCTGGCGTTTGGAAAATCCCGGCCGACGCGATGCCGCGACGGCACGTACATCGACCAGGAGTCCGACCTTTGCCTGCGTCAGCGCATCGAAAAATGCGCTCGCGGTCGATTGCTCATAGCCGATGGTGAACAGCGGTTTCACGATATCTGTTCGAGCCGCCCTCTATGGCCGAGCGCCCTGCTGCTCGGCCAGGATTGCATGGAACATGGCCTCCTGGACGTCCGCCTCCAGCGTGCAGGACGCGGGGTCGATGAACGGATTGGGCGCACCATCCTTGAGCTTGGCGTATCTCTCCTGCATGTTGTATTGGGCGCCGTGATCGCCGAGCTGCACATCACAAGGCAGCGCGCGCACGGTTTTGAATGCGCGGTTGAAGGCATCGACAAGCGCGGGCGTCAACACCGCCGGCGGGCGCAAGCTGCATCCGAACATCACGTTATAGGTTTTCCCGCCTTCCTCGGCCGTTGTGGTCCATGTTGTGCAGCCGGGCGTGTGTCCCGGCGTCAGGTGCGCGATCAGCGTCGTGCCGCCCAGCGTCACCGCTTCTCCATCGTGCAGAACCTTGTCGATCGGGTGCTCCTTGCCGCCTGGCTTCATCGCCTGCAACGCCGGCACGTCTTCGGCCATCGCCATCACCTGCGCACCGGTCATCTGCTTGACCAGGGCATCGCCTTCCTGATGATCGCCATGGGCGTGGTTGCCGAGCAGGACCTTAATATCCGAGAACCGGAATCCCAGTTGCGTCACCGATTTTTCGATCGTCGGCACGTTCCGCTCATAGGTGCTGTCGATCAGGATATGTCCTTGCGGTGTTACGACAAGGAAGGAGCTGAGGGTATTGGTCCCCACATAGTAGATGTTGCCGATGATCCGGTGGGGCGGGAATGCCGTTATTCGGTCGGCTTCCGTGCCCATGTTGCGTGCCAGTATCGACCGCGGGGTATAGGTCTGCCCTTTTACGGTGACAGCCGGATGGTCGGGTGGCGGTACTGCCTGTGCAAGGCTTGCGCCCGGACACAGGATGAACGCGCCGAGAAAACATGCGAGCAAGTGCATTCCGGACATGTTCTTCATCTTACCCTCCTTCGGCCTTCGCCGATCAAGCCGCCTTCCTGCGGTTAGCCTCCAGCCGGGCGTCGACCAGCGCGACGTTCGCGTCGATAACCGGATGGCGCAGGCCCTTCTGGGCGGCGATGAGCTGCACGAGCTTGTCGGCGCGCTCGATGTTCGGCGCGCCGTTTTGAAGCGCGCGCGCTGCAGAGGCCGGACGCGTGAGGCTCATCGCCGCAGCGGCGTATTTCTCGAACGGCACGAGATCGCTCGGGGCGGCGCCGAGCTTGACGCAGAGATCGAACACGAAATTGTAGACCGACCGTGATTCCTCGAGATTGGAATGCACCGCTTCCTGGGCGGTCCGTATGCCGTCCTTGGTGATGCAGCGGTAGTTGCCCGCTAGCAGCATCGCCCACTTGGCGAGCGGCACGAAGATCGAATCGTGCACCTTGAGCTTCACCGGCAGCTCGACCTTGCCTTCCGGCACATCGAAGCGTACCGCCTGGATGTCTCTTTCGAGTTGGCGCAGCATTGCGGTGTAATTTTCGTTGTCGAAC
>Ga0126371_10006355_pt1 | contig 10507 bp, 9 predicted proteins | sample PanSoiMetaPlot_4_FD_110145 | JGI IMG/M metagenome (GOLD analysis project Ga0126371, IMG submission 110145) | Tropical forest soil microbial communities from Panama - MetaG Plot_4 | ecosystem: Environmental > Terrestrial > Soil > Tropical forest > Bulk soil | place: Panama | collected 2016-02-17
GCGTCGAATTGCAGACGCGCCAATGCGGTCATCGGAAGGAGCGCCATCTTCCCCTTCTCCAGCCTGTTTGGTCTGAAATAGGGAGTGTCCTGCTCCCGATCCATAGCCGAGTAGCTGAAACTTTCGGCTTTATCGGCGCCCTGGTGCTATCCTTCGCTGAATATTTGCGCGGGCGGTGTAAACGGCAGGCCGAGATCGCGGGCAACCGCCGGGTGTGTGACCCTTCCCTGGCAAATATTAAGCCCATTGCGCAAGTGCGGGTCGTTGGAGAGGGCCTGCGGAGCGCCACCACTCGCGATCGCAAGCACAAAGGGAAGGGTTGCATTGTTGAGCGCGACTGTCGAAGTGCGCGCGACGGCTCCCGGCATGTTGGTCACGCAGTAATGTACGACCCCTTCCTCGACGTATGTCGGTGCGGCGTGCGTCGTTGGCCGGCTCGTCTCGAAACAGCCGCCCTGATCGATCGAAATGTCGACCACCACCGTTCCCGGTTTCATCGCTCGGACGAGTTCGCGGCTGACGAGCTTCGGAGCGGCCGCGCCCGGTATCAGCACCGCACCGATGACGAGATCGGCGGCGATGACCTCGCGCTCGATATTTTCCATGGTGGAGAACAGCGTGTGAAGCTGTGCCCCGAACTGCAGGTCGAGCTCATACAGCCGCGGCAGCGAGCGATCGATAACGGTGACGTAAGCCTCCATTCCCATCGCCATGCGCGCGGCATTGGTGCCGGAGACACCGCCTCCGAGGATGACCACCTTTGCCGCGGGGACACCAGGCACCCCGCCGAGCAGGACGCCAATGCCGCCTTGCTCCTTCTCGAGACAATGGGCCCCGACCTGGACCGCCATCCGCCCGGCCACCTCGCTCATCGGGGCGAGAAGGGGCAGCCCGCCGCGGGCGTCCGTGACCGTTTCGTAGGCGATCGCAACAATACCAGACCGGACTAATCCATCGGCCAAGGCCTTGTTCGCAGCGAGATGCAGATAGGTAAACAGAACCTGTCCTTCGCGCAGCATTGATACTTCCTGCGGTTGCGGCTCCTTGACCTTGACGATCAATTCGGCGCCCGCAAACACTTCCTCGGCGCTTGCCGCGATGCTGGCACCAGCGGCCGCGTAGGATGTGTCGTCAAATCCGATCTCGGCTCCCGCGCCCTGTTCGACCAGCACTCGATGGCCATGATGCATCAGCTCCCGCGCACTGCCGGGGGTGAGGCCAACACGGTACTCGTGGGTCTTCACCTCCTTGGGGACGCCGATCAGCATGGAAAGTCTCCGCTTGAAGTCTTGTCCGTGTGGCGCGTGGCCCTGCGCGACGCGGTGGTGGTCTACTGTTCGCCTCGTCCGGCAGTCGTCGATGCCACTTTCGGAATAAGACTAAGCAATCTGCGGCAGCCTGCCACAGGAGCGCAGCTAGCCTAAGAATTCCTTTGCCGAGAAAACGTTTCCGAAGTTAGTCCTCTTGCACACAGAGTTTCCGCACTACCTCGTCGGCCAGCGGCAGGGATGCCGTAAGCCCTGGGGACTCGATCCCGTATAAGTTCACCAGGCCCGGTACACCATGCGTCTCGGGACCCTGGACGACAAAGTCGGCGGCGGGCTCGCCCGATCCGCTGATCTTAGGCCGAATTCCAGCATAACCCGGCTCGAGCGAGCCATCCCGCAGGTCTGGCCAATAGGTCCTGACGGCAGCATAGAATACCTCGCCGCGCGCCGGGTCGACCGAATAGTCGATCGAGGGGATCCATTCCACATCCGGGCCGAACCGCGCTTGCCCCGCCAGATCCAAGGTGATGTGTACGCCAAGCCCGCCCGCGACCGGCACTGGATAGATAAGCCGCCGGAACGGCGCGCGACCGCTAAGCGTGAAATAGACGCCGCGGCAGAAATAGGCTGGCGGGATCGTCTCGGGCGGCATTCCTTCGAGCGCATGCGCTAGGGCCGGGGCATAGAGGCCGGCGGCATTAACCAAGAAATGACAGCGGATCGTCGTCGGGTCATCGCCGCCGACGTTAAGCTCGAAGCGGTCATTCAGAGCGACGCCGGAGAGCACCGGTGTGCGTAGCACCACGATCGCCCCCGCGGCCTCGGCCTCGCCTTGGTAAGCCAGCATCAGCGCATGGCTGTCGATGATCCCCGTCGACGGCGACAACAAGGCAGCGATGCAGCGCAGCGCCGGTTCGAGCCGCTGGGCCTGAGCTTGATTGAGCCATTCCAAATCCTCGACGCCGTTGCCGCGGGCGGTGGCGGCGATCTTTTCGAGACCCGAAATCTCGGCTTCGCTCGTTGCGACTATCAGTTTGCCGACCCGCGCGTGCGGGACGCCGTGCTCCTTGCAATAAGCGTAGAGGCGTTGGCGCCCGGCGATACAGGTGCGGGCTTTCAAGCTGCCGATTGGATAGTAGAGCCCGCCATGAATGACTTCGCTGTTGCGCGAAGAGGTCTCGAACCCGATCGTGTAAGCGCGCTCTAGGACGAGCACGCTAAAGCCGGTCAGCGCGAGTGCGCGAGCCACCGCCAGTCCGATTACGCCCGCCCCGACGACGACACATTCAATTTCGTCCATCTCATGGAATATAGCGCCCTGCGGCCTGATTTGGCTGACTGCTGCATAGTTTCGTCATGGAGGGCGCGACCCTTTGCCGCTGTTAACCATGTTCTAAATCAGACATAATCGAGATACAATTCGTTACATAAAGATCGCAGGCCTTACCGGCGAAGCAAGAGTGGGGCGGAACATGCATCGGACCGACAGCGAAGAGGAGATTGCCGAATTCATCCGCATAAGAGGGATTACGCGCTGTCCGACCGCATGCGTTTCGCCGACCCAGGGGTCGGTAGGGGCCGCGGACCGTGCAGCATTAGAAGCGCACGCCGTCGCGCGCGACCGTCTGCAGCGGGCGAAGATCGCTGCCCATGCGCGGTCATTTTGGCCGCGAGGCTTCGTCAATTAACCGATGGGATCCTTTATCGAGGGGATCACAGTGTCGCGGTGTGGCTATCAGGCGGTCGAACCCGAGCCGTGAACGAGCGCCATCGAGAAATAGACGGCATCCTCAGGGTTTATCGAGGCTAGTGGCGCGACCCGTTGGGTCGGCAATGTCGCGTGCGCGACATAGATTGCGCTGCCGAGTAGATCGAGCCGCTTCAGCACGCCGCGTACTTTCTCGATGTGGCGGCCGAGCTTGACAATGGCGGCGATGTCGGTCCGGGCGAGGCGAGCGGCGATTTGCCCCGCCTCCAGCGTCGCCGGGATCACCGATAGGGCTTCATCATGCGAGACGAGCGGGAGAGCCGCGGCGGCAGCGCAGGCGGTCAGCGAGGAGACGCCTGCAACGACCTCGATGCGATACCGTCCGACGAGACGGGTGAAGATGTTGATGAAGCTGCCGTAGAACAACGGATCGCCTTGGCAGAGAAGCGCGACGTCACATCCGCGATCCAATTCGCCGGCGAGCGCCCCGGCAGCGTGATCATATATCGCGACGGGGATCGGCCCCGGTCGCATCGGAAAGCGGATCGCAACCTCCCGCTGATGCGCTTCGATCCATGAAGCGACGATCGAACGGGCGAAGCTCGCGCCCCGCTCCGGCGCCGGATAAGCAATCACTGGCACTTCCCGCAGCAGCCGCAGCGCCTTCAAAGTGAGCAGCTCCGGGTCGCCGGGCCCAACGCCGAGCCCGTATAAGCATCCGCGCGCGGCCGCCATCAGCCCGGCTCCAAATGATAGAGAAGCAGCCGAAGCTTGCCGCCGCCCGACGAGTAATCGAGGCCCTCGACACAGTCGAGCGGTCGTACGGTTAGCCGATGGCTCGCCAAAGATTTTTGGAACTCCGCGTCGAAGCGGTCATTGACCAGCGCCATTCCGGCGCCGGCCAATTGATCGCTCGCCGGCGCCGCTGTCACGAGCCGGGTTTCCGTGCCGAGCAGAAAGACGAGGCTCGGCTCGCTGTAGCCAACCGAAAGCACCGCTTCACCCGGACCCGGCGGGTGCCGAGCGAGCAGCGCCGCCGCCGACCGGCTCAGCCATAGCGAATTGAGGCCGGGTGCGACCTCGAGTGCGGCGGGCAGTATGAAGGCCGCGCTGAGCGCGGCGGCCAGACCGGCTGCGTGCACCGGCCGCCAGTCAAGCAGGAGAAGCAGCAGAGCCGAGCCAACCATTATCAGCGCTGCTGCGACAATCGGCGGCGAGAGCGCTCCGCCGAACCGGCCCGGCAACACAAGCAGCGCAGCCGCGAGGGCGATCGTGATCATGCCCCACAGCACCTTGATCGCTCCGTCGAAGACGCGCGCTCGGCACGCCAGACGCTTTGCAAAGCCCTCCGTCAACGCACCGCCGGCGAGCAGTGCCAGCGCCGGATAAAGCGGGAGCACATAATGCGGCAGCTTTGTCGGCACGAGCTCGAAAAAGACCCACGCCGGAACGAGCCAAGCAAGAAGAAAGCGCTCGGCGGAAGCGCGACGCTGCCGCCAGCCCCAAGACAGCGTGGGAACGACAAAGAGCGATCCCGGCCAGAAACTCACGACCGCCAACGCCAGATAATAGCCTGGCGGCGCCCCGTGCGCTTCCTGCGCACCTACCAGCTTCGGCAAGAGATCCTTCGACACTGCATCGAGGATGAACTGGCCGCCTGTCGCCTTCTCGACCGCGACCAACCAGGGCGCCACGATCAATGTCGTCACGAGGATCCCAGCGGCCGGCCGCAATCCTCTGATCCAACGGATGTTACGGTCGGCAATCGACAGGGAAACCGTTGTCAGCAGCGCGAGCACCAGCGCGGGTGGCCCCTTGAGCAACATCGCAGCGCCCTCGGCCGACCAGAAGAGCAGCGGCAACGGGGGGGAAATCGACCGGCCTGCGCGAGTGCTGGTGTAGATGACGCCGAGCGCCCCCTGCCCTGCTACGACGGCAGCAAGAAGCGCAGCATCGGTCTTGGCGAGGTGTGCTTCGACTACGGCACCGAGCGCGCTCGCCATGAGGATGGCGGCGATAAACCCGCCTTGCGGCGAGCTCAAAAGGCGCATGCCGAACGCGAAAGTCAGCAGCACCGCGGCACTCGCCGCCAAGGCGGAGGGCAGCCGATAGGGCCAGATCGCGGCGCTTTTGGGCGAACTGAACAGTGCAACTGTTGCCGCTTGCAGCCAATGGATCCCGACCGGCTTTTTGTTGCGCCCCTCATCCTGAAAGCGAATGCGGGTGAAGTCGTGGGTCTCGAGCATCTGCCTGGTCGCCTGAGCGAAGCGCGCCTCGTCACGGTCGAGCGGCGGGATGGCCGCGAGGCCCGGCGCATAGAGGATGAGGCAGAGCACGCAAAGCAGCAGATAGGGCCGGAGGCCGACCAGCAGGACCTCATCCCTTCTGATGAGCCCGAGCCGCGAGCCGACTCCCGGCAACGGAAGGTTGGGTCCAGCCACAGTCCGGGGGAATTTTTTCACATCTCACCCGGGCTTGACCGTAGCGAGCTGGGTCACCGGCGCCAGCGGCCGCCACAGGCAACTTCGCCCGACCGGCTCGGCGCGGCTGACGGCGATCCGAGTCAGCGTCCCGCCATGCTGTGCGTGCCAATCAAGAAGCCGCGCCTCACCCTCCGCGGTGACAACATTGGCGACGAGACGGCCGCCCGGCGGCAAACGCGCCCATCCCTCCTCCAACAGATTCGGGGAAGCGATCCCGCCGCCTATGAAGATCGCGTCGGGGTGGGGCAAATCCCTCAGCGCCTCTGGCGCGGCACTGGCCACAATATGCAAACCCGGCACCCCGAGCGAAGCGGCGTTGCATGCAATCATCGCCGCGCGCGCCGGGTCGCGCTCGATCGCGATCGCCGTACGGCCGGTGCCGCTGCGCAACCATTCGATCGCGACCGAGCCGCAGCCTGCTCCGACATCCCACAGCGTTTGACCGGGAAGCGGGTTAAGCGCTGCGAGAGTCGCGGCGCGGACCTCGCGCTTGGTCAGTTGGCCGTCATGCTCGAAGGCGTCGTCAGGAAGACCGGCAAGCAGCGTTAATGCGTGCGCTCCGGAACCGGGCCGGCATTCGATAGCAAGAGTGTTGAGGTCCGGAACCCAGCGGGCACCCCAGTTTTGCGCATCGTCCTCGATCGCGCGCTCGCGATCCCCGTCGAGATGGGCAAAAACGGTAAGCCGGCTCGGCCCCCAGCCGGAGCCTGTGAGCAGTTCGGCGACGGCCCGCGGGGTGCTGCCGTCCTCCGACAGGGCCAGGATGCGGCGATGCGGGGCGAGATGGAGCCGCAGCCCGTCGAGGGGCCGCCCGTGCAAGGTGATCGTCGCACAATCGGCGAGCGGCCAGCCGAGTCGTGCGGCCACCAGGCTAAAAGCGCTCGGCTGCGGGATAATCGTCATTTCTTCGAGCGCAAAGCGGCGGCTCAGCGTGACGCCGATGCCGTACCACATCGGGTCGCCGCTCGCCAAAACGGTTACCCGCCGACCGCGGCGCGCTTCGATGGCGTCGATCGTCGCGCCGATCGGGCGTTCCCACACCATTCTTTCGCCCACCCCTCCCGGCACCATGTCGAGATGCCGGGCGCCGCCGACCAGTAGCTCCGCGGTTTCGATGAGCGCAAGCGCTGCAGGGTTGAGGCCGGCGATCCCGTCCTCGCCAATCCCGACGACGGCGAGCCAGCGCGTCATCGCAGATTCGCAAGCGCGTTGACGCCTGCGGCCGCAAGCGCGCTGCCGCCACGACGGCCGTGTACGGTGATGAATTCGACGCCGTGCCCGAATACGGCGAGCGCCGCTTTTGCTTCGGCCGCACCGACGAAGCCGACGGGAAAACCCAGCACGAGCGCTGGCTTCGGGGCGCCCTCGGCGAGCATCTCGAGCAGGCGGAAAAGCGCGGTCGGCGCATTGCCGATCGCCACCACCGCCCCGGCCAAATTCCGCCGCCACAGCTCGACCGCGGCAGCCGCGCGCGTCGTCCGCAGGGCACCTGCCAGCTGTTGTATTTGGGGATCGTGCAATGTGCAGATGGTCTTGCGCTCACCTGTGATCCCTGCCGCGACCATTGTACTGTCGACGAGGATCGGCGCGTCTATGGCGAGTGCCCGTTGCCCGGCCGCGACCGCTCGTGGAGACCAAGCAAGGTCGCCGAGTATCGTGGTATCGCCGGCTGCGTGCACGAGGCGCAACGCGAGCGGCTGCAGCCTACGAGGGAAGCGCGCGACATCCGCTTCTCGGCGGATTATCGCAAACGACCGCCGTGAGATTTCGGCCGGGTCGCGAAGGTAGATGTATCGACCGGGCGCGGCGCGCTGCCCCTCACCCTCCTCCCTGGACTTGATCCCGGGATCCGCGAGCCTGTCTCTTTCTCCGCTTGACCCCCTCCCTTCCCTCCCCCGCGAGCGGGGGAGGGTTAGGGAGGGGGCGGGGAGAGGGTCGGGGTGAGGGGCAGCTGCCGGCACGACAATCGGCTTCTGGTTTGCCGCCGTGACGCCGAGGGTCCAGGCCTCCTCGGTTTCCACTCGGCGGCGCTGCTCCTGGCTCAGACCGGGATCGCCGGCAAACAGCGCGCCTAGTTCGCCGGCTCGGTCGCGTGTCGCGAAAAACCGCGCCACGGAGCGCACCTGGGTCGCATCCTTGGGTTCTCCGTCGGCCGGCGATACGGCCCACAGCGAAGGGTAGACCTCGGCGATCACGGCCGACCCGTTCTCGGGGGTTTGCAGACCGGTTTCGAACGGCCAGATCCTCACGCGATCCGTCCAGCGCGGATCATCGCGCAGCGCGCGCACCACCGGTATGCCGGTCAGCGCCTGGCCGCCGACCGAGCCGGCGCCGAGCAGCTTCCAGCAAGGCTGGGCGCTCGGGATGTGCAGATCGACGAGCCGCCGCTCGGCCAATCCGTTCTGATCGTGCGCGCGATGATGCTTGCTGCCGAGATAGGTTCTGGCCGGCACCGGCGGACAGCCCCAGAACGGAAACCGGCCGCCGGATACTCGCAGGTTCAGCGCATCGGCGACATCGAAGCGGTTATTGAGATTGTTCTCGTCGTCCCAGAGCAGGCTGGCGATCTCGTCCCAAACCGCGCGCCACAGCCGCCCGGAAAGGCCGAGCCGAGCGGCAAAGCCGGCGGGGTAACCAAATGGAAAATCGAAACCTAAGAGAACCCGCTCGCCCCGCGACAGCGCCGCCGCCAGCCAATCCTCGAGCAACGCCTTCGCCGCGTGCCGCGTCGGCGGATTGGCGAGCCTTTCACCATCGGGAGCGTGCCAACAGATCCAGATACTGTCGCGTCCGGTGCGCGGTACGGTCGCGGCGCTCCAATCGACCATCACGAAGGTGTCGAACATCATCGGTGGTGATCGTGATCGTGATGATGCTCGCCAACGCCGATCCCGCGGACGTGGTGATGGTGCCCTGTCTGCGGCGCGCCGGCGTCGTGTTCGTAGCCGATGATCTGTGTCCGGTATTTGCAGAGCTGGCAGTTCATTGCCGGCTGACCCTCGCCAAGCTCGGCAACGCGCTCGCAGAACGCGTCGAGCACCCCTTCATGATCGCGCAGATAAAGCGCGTTGACGAACTCGATTTCGGGGAAGAGAGCGGCGATGCTGTCGGTTTGCGCGCGGATGCGTTTGACCAAAACGCCGGTAAACAGAAAATAGGGAAACACGATAATGCGGCGGAAGCCGAGCCCGGCCGCTCGCGTCAGCGCGGCATCGACCCGCGGATGGGCAACCCCGCTGAAGGCCGCTTCCGCCCAGCCGAAACCCATGCCTTCCCACAGCATGCGGGCGAGCTTCGAGATGTTTGAGTTGGCGTCGGGGTCATTGGTGCCGCGCCCCACGACGAGAAGCAGCGTCTCGGCGCGAGGTATTCTTTCATCGGCGGCTGCGGCGATGCGGTCGGCAGCCGCGCGAAGCAACCTTGGATCAATCCCCAGATCGCGCGCCAGACGGACATCGACATCGGGATGATCAGCAACGAAGCTATTCGTCTCCCAAGGCAGGTCGTTTTTGACATGACTTGCGGCGAACAGCATTCCGGGAATTGCGAATATCCGCCGCGCGCCGCGCGCCGCCAAAAGAGCAAGACCGTCGCGGATCGTCGGGCGGGCGAATTCGAGATATCCGGTCGCAAAGTCGACTTCCGGCAAACGGACGCGCAGCGCCCCGGCAGCCTGCTCGAACTCGGCTATCGCTTCCGGATCGCGGCTGCCGTGTCCGCACAGCAGGATCGCGCTCTGCGTCATTTCCCGACCCTCCCCCAACCGCAACAGGCGCCGCCGAGCCGATGACGGCGTCGGGCGTCGATCCGCTCTTGCTGCTCGTCGCGGCGCTCGTGGTCGACGCTGTGTTTGGCGACATGCCGGCCCTCTTCCGGCAGATTCCGCATCCCGTTGTGCTCGCGGGCCGCGCGATCGCATTCTTCGACCGCAAGCTCAACCGGCCGGCCCGGAGCGAGACCTCGCGCCGCGAACGCGGCATCGTCACCGTCGTCATTCTGGTTGGCGGCGCCGCATTGCTCGGGCGGCTCGTTCAACAGCTCTGCCACGGCAGCCTGCTCGGAGCAGCGGCAGAGACTTTCGTCATCGCCACGCTGCTTGCCCAGCGCAGCTTGTTCGAACATGCCGCCGCGGTTGCGCGGGCGCTCGACAGCGGCGGATTGGCGGGCGGCCGCGAGGCGGTGCGTCACATTGTCGGCCGCGACCCAATGAGCCTCGACAGACATGGCGTCGCCCGTGCGGCGATCGAAAGTCTCGCGGAGAATTTCAGCGACGGCGTTGTTGCGCCCGTCTTTTGGTATCTGCTGCTCGGCTTGCCTGGGCTCTTCGCATACAAAATGGCCAATACCCTCGACAGCATGATCGGCCATCGGACGCCGCGCTACCGGAGCTTCGGCTGGGCGGCGGCGCGCCTCGACGATGTTCTGAACGCGATCCCCGCTCCGCTCAGCGGACTCCTTCTGGTGATAGCGGCGGTGTTCACGAAAAGCGGCCGCGCCGGCCGCGCGCTGCGGATCATGCTGCGCGACGGACGCAAGCATCATTCGCCGAACGCCGGATGGCCGGAGAGCGCGATGGCTGCGGCGCTCGGTCTGGTGCTGGCGGGCCCGCGCCGTTATCCCGAGGAGGTCGTTGCCGATCCCTGGCTCGGCGACGGCACCGCCCGCGCCGCAACCTCCGATATCGTACGCGCGCTGCAGCTCTATTGCTTCGCCTGCTTCGTGCAGGGTGGCTTGCTGCTGGGTGCCTGGCTTGCCGCGCATTTTATGCTGCCCGCTTAATGCCTGCTGGCCGAGCGGCGGCCAATAAGGCCGGCAAGTCGAGGCTGCGCCCGAGATGATCGGCAAGCGCGTCCAATGTGCTGTCAATGCGATGTTCATAGCCGATCGCATTCGCTTTTGCGCCGAGCGAAATAAGAAACGCGCCGCGGAATTGGTCGCTGGCAAACAGCCCGTGGAGATAGCACCCGGCAACACGTCCGTCTGCACTGGCGGCGCCGTCTGAGCGACCCGCCATATGCAATATCGGCCGTCCGAGACCGGGCCCGGTA
>Ga0126371_10006356_pt1 | contig 10507 bp, 7 predicted proteins | sample PanSoiMetaPlot_4_FD_110145 | JGI IMG/M metagenome (GOLD analysis project Ga0126371, IMG submission 110145) | Tropical forest soil microbial communities from Panama - MetaG Plot_4 | ecosystem: Environmental > Terrestrial > Soil > Tropical forest > Bulk soil | place: Panama | collected 2016-02-17
GTTCTACGTGGGCAGCTTTCGCGGCATCGCCGGAATCGCCTGGGGATGGGTGGCAGCCTATCCCCTGGTGGCGCTACCGATCTATCGCAAAACGCTTCAGACGATCGGGATGTCTACCACTGAATACATCCGAGCGCTGTTCCCGGCGCTGGAAGCGACGGCAGCGATGATCCTTACCGTTGTTTTCGTGAAACGTGGTTTTCCGGCAACCTGGCCGTTGCCTACGAGGCTTTTGACCGAGATTTCAGCTGGAGCGACGGCGTATGTGGTTGCACTTGCCGTGCGACACCGAGACCGAATGATCGCGCTGTTCAGCATCGCGGCATCTGCGTGGGCGACTAGATCGCGATCGAACCTCCGCAAGGGAAGTGTTCCAGAAGTGAATTCCGAGGCGCAAGCTGTGGTCGAGACTCGATGAACCGATCTGTGCAAAGCCAACATCTGCTTGGGTTCTTGCACGACCATGGGTTTTTATCCACCGAGAGTTGTGGGAGGTGGCAATTCAGCGAAGCTTCACGCCGGTGTCGATTTCACCGTTTACACCATAATAGGGCAATGGATTAAATGCGGAATTCTGTGGCACCGAGGAGTATGCGTTGTGCTCCCGATCCCCGGCGAAGATTCCGTACACCGCGTTGATGCCATAGCTCTCGAGTTCGATTTCTTGCAAGCACGTGCTTTGCGAAATATCGAATAGAGCGATATGGGTAGGTTTGGCGAGCGTACCCTCTCCTAACGTTCTTTTGACCCAGCGTACATTTTCCTGAAACTTGGTTTTGCGAATGCGTGAAAAGCCCACCCACACTTTTCGCTCATCCAGCGGCAGAATCCCGCGACACCATGCCGGCAGCTTAACTCCATCGCCATCTTGAATTGCCCGGAGATCGACAACTTCTTGAACTCGCAAGGTCGTTCGGCTCACTATCACGATTTTTCCGTCCACCGCCGTGAAGTAGATGAGGTCGCCAACGATTAGGCCATCATGAGGGAACTCGCCGGCAAGATCCATGCGGCGATGAGAACCATTCAACGAGACCGCATCGCGTTGGTGGAAGCGTGTAACCCAAATCTCGCCGTCAAGCTCAAAGACGAAATTCGGATGTGATTTGTGCGGCTTGGTGCTTGCGACTTTTCGGTAATCAACGTCCCTGGAAAACGTCTCCCACGCGTCGCCCCCGAGCACATTCCAGGCAGCAAGAATCTTTCCCTGCGGTGTGAGCTTGAGCACCATCTCTAGGCCAGTATTGGCGACGAGCAGGTTCCCGTCCGACGAGACCGTCACGTGATGCAGGTCGTTAAAACAGGGCAAAGAAAGGTAGCACACGCGAGAAAACTCCGGAAGCGCGTAGCACATGACCTCGGTTTTCGTGCACGTGTACAACGACTTACCGATTAGTACCCCACCATGGAAGTGAGCTGACGGTTTGCTTCCTGCCAAAACCTGTGGCGGGCTTTGATACTCAACGCAAGTCCTCAGACGCAGGGTTTCCGTATCGAGTTCCACAATCAGGGCCGCCTCATAGAGCGACCACTCGTCCAGCGGTCCCGGCTCCTTGAATCCGGGGTTCCGCTGCCTGCCGCCCAGGATGTAAAGCTTGGACATAGAAGGCGTAGATGGGCAATCAAGATTGTGCTGCCGAGTGCTTATCGTATTTCTCTACCCCATCCCGTTCCCAACACCGGAGTAAATCTTTGATGAATTCTGGCCGTTTCTCTGGCCGATAGGCGCGCGGCTCCTTTACGATCGACCACAAAGTACCGGGAGCTAGGCTCGTGAACGAGAAAATTCGCGACATCTCCGTTGTCGTCACGTATCACAACCGCGAGCAGTATATCGACGAGGCCATCAAGTCGGTATTGGCGCAGACTCTGAAGCCACTCGAAATCATTGTGGTCAATGACGGATCGACGGTGGCGGCTCGACGTCATCTGGAACGGTGGCAGAACGACTGCACGATCGTCGATCTTCTTCGACAAAGTGGACCGTCCGCAGCGCGAAATGAAGGCGTTCGTCACGCGCGCGGGACCTTTGTTGCTTTCCTGGATGATGATGATATTTGGCTGCCACACAAACTGGACATTCAGCGCAGATTTCTGGAGGAGCACCCAGAGTGTTCAGCCGTCCACGGCGCGGCGTGGTTCTTCTTTTCGCATCGGCCAGAGTGGTACTACAAAGGCTTTGCGCCGGGCCCGATGACTCTGGCCCAAGCTCTGACCGACGAGTACTGGGTCATGACCCCTACCCTGTTTGCACGGAGAGAAATGTTGGCAGCCATGGGCGGATATGACGTTGGCTTTCGAGAAGCCGAAGACCGCGACCTTATCATCCGATGTTGCGCCGCGGGGCACCGGATCGAGGGAATTCCAGAACCCCTCGCGCGCGTGCGCCGCCAGGGCCATCCCAGCTTGACGCATCGACGCTGGCGCGTGTTCCGGACGGACTTGCGCATGTGCTGGAAGCATCGAGCGCTGTATTTGCGGGCCTATGGACCACGCGGTGTCCTGAGTTTTGTTCTGGAGAAAGTGCAGTTGCCAAGCCGTCAAACTCGGTATGTCGATGGAGCTGTGCGGCGTCTGCTTCGCTACGTACCGGTAAAGTACGAAATCAGGCCTACCTACCGAGAACCAGTTCTGGAATCCCGGCCTTTCGCCTTCGCGCCGTGTCCACCTCACCCGCCCGAGCTACTGAATGAGAACCAAGCATGACGAATGGGCGCATCGTCGCCATTCTCTTTATATATTCGCGACGTGTACATTGATTACACTGCGATCATTTGAGCAAAATACGCTCGGACTTGTAACTGTATACGGGGCGTGAGGCGTCGCCAGGTGTTTGCTCTCAGTCACAAGTCGTTCGGACTACACAGATCCGGTGGTCGAAGTCGCAAAGTTGGAGACTCCAGCTATTTTCCGGGAAGCGCCGAAGTAGTCCGGAGAGGCACAAGCGGTTGTGGCAAGATCACCGGTTGATCCGCTCGGCTCGTACTTCAGGGTTTCAAGAAGTGGTTCCCAGGCTTTCTCGATCTGAGCAGCGCAGGTCGCTGGCAACTGCGCTTTCCATGCGCCGGCTCTTGCCTCACCTACGAAAGGCACATCTTTACGATGGCCCTTAGTGACGATCCACATTTCGCCTTCTTTCTTCTCCAATTCGCGCATCCGGTCCGCGGAGCTGCGCTCGACGGCAGCTGCAAGTCTTTGGGCTGAAGCGTCAATTGCGAGGAAGCGCGCGATTCTTCCTAACTCAACGGTGGGCTGTTTGACCATATCTTCGTAACGAAGCAAAAGAAAGCCATCCGTGTTCCCGCGAGCCGCCAGCCAACTTCCTACGTTCTCTTTCCAGGAACTGTACTCGTTGACCTCGCCGCGTATGAAGCGGGCCACGTAATCCTGCATCGGGTAGCCGTCTGGGATGCGGCGCCGCTTCAGCGCAAGACGATATTCGGATAGAACTACGTCCCGGGGATCGCGAACGATGTAAATGACTTTCCGGTATCGGTGATCGAAGTAGTTGTGACATTTGATGATGCGGGGCCGAGGGATCCTCTCCAGCATGCGTCGCGAAACCGATGCCGTCGCCGGCACTAGCCGGTCAAGGTTGGCAAAGCTCACATCTTGATTGGGGAAGACGAGATTGGCGACCAGAAAACGGCTCCAGGTGCTGCCCGATCGCGGATAGGAGATGAGGAAAGTGTCATCGGGATGAACCTTAAAATACCGATTGGCTCGATCCCGCCCCAGTAGATACTTAGCAGCGAATGTGAGTTCGTTCAGCATGGGAGCGCAAAGAATCTCAAGAGAACTAATCCTAAGCGGAGTCTTTCGATCTTACTCGTGCCGTAGCGCAAAATTCATCAAAGATTTATGCAGGTATCGCGCACCAAATCGGTGGATCTAACCGAAACTTTATCGAGTATTATTGTTGGCGAAACCTAAAAATCCGGCCGATACCGTATTCTGTCGGACCATTCCTCGTCATCTTGTGAAGCGACCGGTTCTTATCATCGGCTGGATTCCTCGTATCGTGATGGCGATTGCACGCTCACTTCATCGTCATGGCATACCCGTCGATGTAGCCGATTTTGTTACTCCACCACTCTACTCGCGGGCCATTCGGAAGCGATTCAAGCTGCCACACCCGAGCACCGATGGCGAAGTTTTCAAAACCGAACTTCGACGGGTCATTAAAGACGGCGGACACGACATGCTCATTCCCGCCGACGATCAGGCACTCGCCGCCGCAATTCGTCATTATGACGATCTGGCGGACCTGGTAACCGTTACTTGTCCACCTCCGGACATCACCACCCAAGTTCTGAATAAAGCGCTGACGCTCGAGACCGCCAAACGTTGCGGAATTCCGGTCCCGAAGACCGTGTTAATCAACGATTCGTCTGAGCTCCATGATCTCCGAAACCAAATTCCATTCCCATGGATTCTGAAGCCGGTGGAGAAGCAGATGCGCGCAGAGGAGATCAAAAGCTGCCGCCTAAACGGCACGGACGACGTAGCCACACGATTTCCGCATTCCCAAGCCTTCACTCCGCCGATGTTGCTCCAGGAGTACTGCGAAGGTGTGGGGGTTGGAGTTGAGCTGTTGATGTATGAAGGCGAATGCATTGTGGCTTTCCAGCATCGCCGTCTAAAGGAATTTCCTTTCACCGGCGGGATGGCAGTCACCGCCATTTCCGAGGCTCCCGATGCTGTCCTGGTGAAACACTCGCTATCGCTTCTACGCGCTTTGGAGTGGGACGGAGTAGCGATGGTTGAATTCAGAGTCAATCCAGTCGATGGCCGAGCTGCATTGATGGAAGTGAATGGGCGATACTGGGGGACGCTTTCGCTACCCGTCATGGCGGGCATCGATTTTCCGTTGTACCATTGGCAATTGTTGCATGGGGAAATTCCTCAAGTCCCGTCCTACGCAGCTGGACTGTGCTGGCGATGGAGCGGTGGATATCTTGCGCGTTTGAACGGGATAATCGCAGCATCGATGGGCTCGGGCCCCTTGCGCAGGAGGCTCTGGGCAGAACTCGCTGGCAGTGTGCACGATTTTACCTTCAAGACTCGCGATCCGGAGCTCTGTTTCTTCGATCCGCTTCCGGTTTTGATCAGCTTGGGGAGGTCGATGAAGTTCGTTGCGTCACGCAACTTCAGTGCCGTGCTCCGGCGCTTGCCTGCAAGTAGGATCATCCGGAGATCGATCAAGGTCGCGGGAACCGTTTCCGGGAATTGAACGAATAGGTAAGGCCCTTTCCTGAATCGTACGCTTCGCATTCCGCAAGAATCGCACGGCTTGTGGAAAACGTTCCCGCACGGACCGCTTGTACTCACGCGCTCGCTCGGATGACCACAATAAGGCACCACCGAACGTGAACGGCCGGGCGAAGTGAAACTCGCGATAATATCCCGTTTTCGCCCCCCATCGGGACTTGTAGCTGTCCTTCCCTCCGAGGAAGTCATAGACGCGCACTCCTTCGGAAATGAGTTGCTTCAGTACCTCCCCGCGCAGTACGTAACCTACCCGATCAGAAGAATGTTCGGGATCGTAGCCTTCCTGAAGCTGAAACACACGATCTTTATATCGAAAGGCAAATTGAGCAGCGGCGATTTTACCCCCCAACTCGAGAATCCAGAATTCCAAGGCGCCGCGTAGGAGCAGGCAGCGACTAAGCTCGGCATAAAAGTCTCGCCGTTCGGCGGAAGAGAACGATCCAGGTTGACCCACTTTTTCCCAACGAGCCTGATGCAAACGAAATAACGTCTCCAGGCACATCGGCAAGTCTTTCGATTCCGTGCAGCGATAGATTTGGACGGTGTAGTACTTGCGCAGTCGGCGCAGGTAGCGAGGCAAGTTTTTCTGATCTTCCGCCGATAATCTTAGCCTGTACTCTTCCCAGGTTGCAGGAAGTGCGATCGAAGACGATGGCGTGGAATGCTCGAAAGTGATCCATTCCCGCGTTTGTAATCGCGCGGCAATGCATTTTGCGGACCCAGAGTCTGGAGGCAAGGTATTGAGCACGCAAACGTCCCAAGCGTCTCTTATCTGCATCAGATAGCTCAGGACGGAATCGGCGAGTATGTTTTCGTAGCCCTTCTGCGCAGGAAAGTCGAGATTATCGGAATCGTAAGTGCCGTCGCCCATCATGCGCAGCACCCTAATGGGAAAGCCCGCGTAGCGCTCCCGCGAGATCGAAAGCGGTGCGACACCGACTAGCGAACCCGAATCGAACAGGGCTAAAACCAATAGCTGGCGCCGATCGCCAAAGCTGCGCCACCAGTTTGCCAGCCAATCGTAGGTGGAAAACGTTGTTGCAGGCGGGTATTCGAGAAGCAATCGGTCCCACTCGGAACGCAGGCTCTGAAGCTCGTCGAGCGTGTGATAGACGCGAAGTTGTTGCTGACCTGTCACAACATTCACTCCGACAGCGACGCCGCGCGCGAAACTTCGTACCCCTGCAATTCGACGTCGAGCAAGTAATCCTCGTGCCGCCCACGGCGGCGAACCAAATGCTCCTCTGGGCCGTTCACCCACACTTCCGGAGGAGATGGATGACTCAGAAACTGAAGCGGGCTGGCGGCGCGCGCGTAGGCCCCGGATTGAAAGATTCCAACCAGATCACCCACTTCCGCACTGGGCAAGTGAACCGAGCGACCCAGAGTATCGAGGGGGGTGCAAAGCGGGCCGACGACATCGTAAGTGTCAGTGGCGGACGAGCCAACTTTATTTAAGATCGCGATGGGAAAATTGCGCTTGATCACTTGCCCCAAATTGCCCGAAGCCGCCAGATGATGATGCATTCCGCCATCGAGAATCAGATACCGCTTACCGCGGGACGCTTTAATGTCATTGATTCTGGCAACGTATACTCCCGCCTCGCCGACGAGGAAACGGCCCGGTTCGATGACGAACTGAGTCCCCCCTAAGCAATCATGGTTCTCAATTTCTTCGACGAGCTCAAGCAAAGCTTGCTTCAGTCCGGAGAGGTCTAATTCACAATCTCCGTCGAAGTATGGAATCCCGAGGCCGCCGCCAAAGTCAACCGTGCGAAGCGCGACTCCGGTCGCCTTGGCGGATGCACCTGCGATTTCGAGCCCTTTCCGATACTGGGCGAGCACTAGTTTGTGATCCAGAATCTGGGTGCCAACGAAGAGATGAATTCCGCAGAACTCGAGCGACGGATCATGAGCGAAACGCTCGAAAACAGATGGCAGGTTCTCTTCGTCAATTCCAAATGGTCCCGGCTTACCGCCCATCCGCATGGCGCCGCCCTGGACCTCTTCGCTCGGGTTAACTCGTATGCCAACCCTGGCGCGCACTCCCATTCTTCTGCTAATCGCGCTAATTCGCTCCAGTTCCAGGCTGGACTCGGCGTGGATTTCCCCAATCTTCTGCTCGATCGCGAATTTCAGTTCTTTGTCGGTTTTGCCGGGTCCAGCAAAGAAGATTCTTTCCGGAGGGCATCCAACCGCGAGCGCCTGATAAAGCTCCCCCGCCGAAGCCACTTCCAGCCCGCAGCCACGTTCGAGAAACAAGCTGAGAAACGCGGGGTTCGGATTTGCCTTGACGGAGTAGTAGATCGAGAATCGATCCGGAAGCGTGTTGCGAAGGGCGGAATATTTTCGTTCCACGATGCCCTGGTCATAAACAAAGAGCGGAGTTCCATGGCGCGATGCGATCGATGACACGGCGAGATCGCCAGCGAGCAGTTCGCCGTCAGCGCTGCCCCTCCAATAGGAGACCACCGTCTGTGGGATATGCATCACAAGCCCTCAAGCCGGCGCAGAGACGGATAGTCGACCTTGCCACTACTCGTTCTTGGCAGATCCGGGACTTCCTCGATAAACTTCGGCACCATATAGCGCGGCAATTTCTCGCCACAGAACAATAGCACCGCTTCCTTGTCCACCGGCTCGCCATCGCGAGGAACCACGAAAATCTTCACCGCTTGCCCCAGCATCTCATCCGGCACCCCGATCGCGGCCGCATGCCGAACCTTCCCGCTCTGAAACACTGCTTCTTCGACCTCGGTTGGGCTGATCCGATAGCCCGATGACTTGATCATCGTGTCCCGACGCCCGACGTAATAGAGGAATCCATCCTCATCCATTTTCACCAGATCGCCCGAGTAGCAGACTTTTTCTACCTCGCCCATTTCCGTCGGCAACAGAGGATTCGGCCGCAGCACTCGGTCCGTAGCGTCCTTATTTCCCCAATAGCCCAAAGACACCGTGGGACCGCGATGCACTAGCTCCCCCACTTCGCCAGGCTTGCACAATTGCCCTCGATCGTTGATAAGGAGAATCTCTGTGTCTGGAATCGCCTTTCCCATTGAGGTGGGCCTCCGGTCCAGCTCTCCAGGCGGCAGATAGGTCGAACGAAACGCTTCCGTAAGCCCATACATGAGGAAAATTTGAGAAGAAGGTAGCAGTGTCTGCAAGGTTTTTAGAACGTTTTGCGGCATGGCGCCGCCGGTATTTGTGATGTAACGCAGAGCAGGTGGCGGGTTCTTCGATAACGTGGAATTCGGTTGAGCCAGTAAACTCCAGACTGTGGGCACGCCGGCTAAACCTGTGATCCGCTCTTTCGTAAGGGCTTCGACGATTTGCCGCGCAAACACAAAGTTGATGAGCACCAGCGTGCCGCCTTGCTGGAATGCCGTGGTCAGCTGATTCAATCCGGCATCAAAACTGAATGGAAGCACGGCCAGGATGCGATCCGCATGTGTGATCTGAAGATAAGTCGAAACGATCGTAGAACCTGCAATGACATTTCCGTGGCTGAGCATCACACCCTTCGGCTTACCGGTCGATCCGGAGGTGTACAGAATCGCTGCCAGGTCCTTGCCGATTCCCCAATCCTGCCACAGCGTGTGTGGCTTGGCTTTCGTCATGGTGTCGAATTCATGTACGGGAAGCGCGATCTGCGGGTGCTGTTTGCCATCGACAACCACAACAAAACGTACCGAAGGAGTGCTCTGGAGAACAGGCGCAAGCGACTCTAGTTTGGTGGCCGTCGTAATCAAAACGCTGATGCCGCAGTCGCAAGCGATGTGGGCCACCTGTTCAGGGAAAAGAAAGGCGTTAATAGGAACGAATACGCACCCAGCTTGCGAGACTCCAAAAATCGAAAGAACCTGCGGAATCCCTGCTTCGAGATAGATGCCAACTCTCTCACCTCGCCGAAGGCCAGCATCGCGCAGGCTTTGCGCCAGACCAGCAACCAATCCGCTGATCTCGGCGTAAGTAAGACGTTGGTCCCCGTGAACCAGGGCCTCCTCGGAAGGAAATCTTGCTGCGGTCGTTCGCAGCATGTGATGGATCAGAAAGTCCATGTATTCACTCACTCATGCTTGGTTTGTGTATCAATCGGCCGACAAAAGGCGCGAACTTGGTAGCCAACGCGTGTGCCATTCCGCCGCGCGCTCCTTTAAATATGTAGAAGTGATGGACCGCGTGAGTTTCGTTGGTCCACTTCATCTTCCACGCTTGATCCTGGCCAGTGATGTCATAGCGTTTAACACCGCGGGCTTGGCAATCTTGCAAGATTTCCTGGACAATCAGGTGACCTGGGGCGAACTGCTTGAACTTCTCGTTGTAGGCCACCATTGGCGAATAGCACCGATTGCGATGAATCAGCGAAAAGTGGGATGCCAACAGTTCGCCGTTCCATTCAAGCATGTATAGTACGAAGTAACCACAACGGGCGGTCCATTCCGCGATCTCATCGTAGTATTGCCGCGTTCCGCTACGAAGAATCGCGCTCCCGGCCTGACCTTTCCAGCCGCTCGCCTCCAGTTGATAGAAACGCTCCAGGGCATCACGATCGGCAGTCTCAATGCGATAGAAATGCAATGGGCTCTGGCTGGCCATGCGTCGTCGAATCTGACGTAGTTGGCTTCGGAGCTTGGAATTCGGGGGCAGTTGACGGAGGTGCTCGGGGTCGACCGGGATGGGAACGTATGGATTCGGCCGGTCAGCCAGTTGAATCGTTCGAAATCCATCCGCCGCGGCTTCGGCCGCTAAACTCGAAGCCGTGCTGCCCTCAGGCGTGTCCCGAAACTGCAACATGTCCCAGCCTTCCAGGTTCCGCAGATACTCCCAAGTCGCACGGATTGCTGAATTCCCGTCCGTTCCTGCCCTTCGAACCGCATCATAGCGGCCGGGGTGGCAATTTACCGGGGCGCGCAATTTGCGGACCGGTAGCTTGCAAAATGTTCCGTCTTCTCGTATCAGCGGCAACAGCAAACTTAAGCGATTAGCCCTTCGGGCGGCGATGATGTGAACTCTGGCACTGGGAACAAAGGTGCGCATATAGGCCCGAATCCACTCAGGACGGTAGAACGGCTGATCATCGGCAGCATCGGCGCAAAGTTCCCCCCACTCGTCTGCGACACGGTCGATGGCCTCGAGCCCGCCACAATACGATCGCACCTCAAAAACTGAAGCTGACTTAGCGTTTGCAGCGGGCTCTAGAGCTGTTGGGATTGAAGAGGATAAGGGCAAGTGA
>Ga0126371_10006357_pt1 | contig 10507 bp, 12 predicted proteins | sample PanSoiMetaPlot_4_FD_110145 | JGI IMG/M metagenome (GOLD analysis project Ga0126371, IMG submission 110145) | Tropical forest soil microbial communities from Panama - MetaG Plot_4 | ecosystem: Environmental > Terrestrial > Soil > Tropical forest > Bulk soil | place: Panama | collected 2016-02-17
CGGGGTTGGGGCGGCCAGGAAGGTGGGGCGACGAAGGGGCGGGAGCATCGGCATGAGGCCGAGATAGAGCAGGGGCGAGGGGGTTGGCAACTGGGGGCAGTGCGCCTGCGCTCCCTCTCCCCCTTTAGGGGGAGAGGGTCGGGGTGAGGGGGGCTCTCCGCGAGTCGTTACGTCTGAGTTTGCCGAGGCGCCCCCTCATCCCGACCTTCTCCCCCTGAAGGGGGAGAAGGAGAGCGCGCGCACTGCCAGCCTAACCGTGACGCCGTCGTACCCGCCAGGCGTGGCGGCGGACGCCGTGCGCATGCGCCACCGGGCGCATACCGCAGCCGCGCCAGTGGCGGCCGCGTGGGCCGCAGCGGCGCCAGCGCGCGGCCTCGGCGCTCGGCAGCACGCGGTCGGCGCCGATGATGGCGTGGCGCACCGACGCAAGGGTGAAGCGCGTGCCGCCGGCGGCGTCGTCGAGGGTCGCGGCGGCGCTGGCGAGGACGTCGTCGGTCAATTCGGTGCCGTGGCCGCCGATCAGGCGCTCGTAAGCCGCGACCAGCGTCACGTACGGGTTGACGTAGATCCAGCCCGCGCGGGTCGGCACCTGGATGTCGAAGTGCAAGTGGTACGACGTGCCGTTCTCGTGACCGCTGAAATTGCCGATCTGGCCGATCACCTCGCCGGCCTTGACGGTGCGGCCGCTGACGACGCCGGCGGCGTCGAGCAGCTTCGGGCGCATGTGCAGATAGCGGAAGCGGATGTGCTCGCGCGCGGTGTTGACGATCAGCCAAACGGCCTCCTGTCCTTGCGCGCGCAGGATCGCGCCGTCGCGCACCGCGACCACGTCGCTCTCATGGCCTGTGCAGCGGTCGGCGCCGAGGCTTTCGGCACTGCAGCCGGCGGCGCCGATGACACTGATGTCCTGTCCCTGGTGTCCCATGCCGCCCGGGCACTGGCTGAGGTAGAACGAGCGGCTTTCGCAAAAATTGTCGCGCCACGGAAAAGCGCGCACGCCGCCGGCGACGCGGTTGGCGTAGAACTGCGTGTTGGCGAAGGCGGGCGCCGCGGCGAGCGGAAAGCGGATCGCGGAATAGACCGTGTCGTCGGCGCGGCCGGCGTGGCCGCGATAGCCGGTGCCGGCGACGAGGCGGCCGGGCGCGTAATACGTGAAGGTCGGCGAGACGGCGGCGGGGCGCGCGAGCGCGAGCGGTGCGACGGGCGGTGGCGACGCCGATTCAGTTGCAGACTTGGGCGTGCCGCCGACGATGCGCAGCCTGTGCAAAAAGAGCTGGATGACGCGGTCGGCGTCGCGGCAGGTGATCTGGTGATGGCGCGACACCGCGGCGTCGAAGCAGTCGGTCGCCACCACATAGGGCACGCCGTAGCGCACGAAGGTGTAGCGGACATAGTCCTCGACGTAGCTCCGCCGGATGCCCGGGAAGTCGGCCTCGAGCGCCGGCACCGGCGTGCCCTGATCGGCGACGTCGATGTCGTAGAGGAGGCTCGAGCCCGAGATCGCGACCTCGGCCTCGGGCGCAAAGCGGATGTCGGCGAGCTCCGGCACGCCCGCGAGCGGAAAGCGGAAGCTGGCGTCGAAGCCGGAGGGGCCGGCGGCGAAGAAGGCGGGATGGCCGAAGCCGGCGTAGTAGGCCTGATCGGAATCGCGGGCCGGATCGCGCATGAAGCCGTCGATGTCGAACGGCAGCAGCACCGGGATCGGGCTTTGCGCGAGGCCGGGCAGCAGCGGCGCGGTCGCGGCGGTGAGGCGCGCCATGGCGGCGTCGACGCGCGGCATCGCGGCCTCGCGCGCGCGCGACGCGACGACGGCGCCGACCGCCTGGGCGGCGCTCGCCCAGTCGACCGCGGCGCGGGTGATGCGCGGCGGCTGCATGTCGCCGGCATCCGCCGATGCGGCGGCGCACAGCACCGCCCCCGCCGCAACCGCTGCGACGCGCCACATGTCCGAAGGCCCCCCGGCCCTGTGTGTGTCCGCCGACTCAGTACCTTAAGAAAATACCGGCGGTTGACCATGGGTAAGGGGGTGCATGTGAACGGTGGCTGAATGAAAATGGTTGTAAAACACCGTCATGCCCGCGAATGCGGGCATCCACGTCTTCCTTGCAGCGATACACAAATAAGACGTGGATGGCCGGGACATAGGCGAGCGAAGCGACGCCGTTCTTCGAACGGCTATGCCCGGCCATGACGTGGAATTTAACGCCTCACTTCTTCACCCGCGTCCACACCTGCTTCTGGCAGAACACCAGCAGGCAGCCCTCGACGTTGAGCTTGTCGGGGCCGGCCGGGACGATGGAGCCGCGATAGGTCTTGCCGTCCTTGGCGTTGTAGAAGCTGCCGGCCCACTTGTCGGCCGTGCCGCCGTCGGGACGAAAGTCGATCGCGACCTCGATGCCCATCATCGGGCGGCCGCGCTTCGATGCGTCGGCGTTCTGGGCGTCGGTGCGCGGGCGGCCGGTCGCCGGGTCGTTGGGCTCGCGCAGCCACACGATGGTGCCGCACATGTTGGCCCCGCATTTGGCCATGCGGATATGGGCGTCGCCCGAGTCGGTGAGCCACACGCCGGAAATATCGGCGGCGCGCGCGGATGGCGCGAGGCTGAGGCCGAGCACAAGCGTCAACGTGAAGGCAAAGAGAGAGCGCGTCATCTGGCTTTCCTGAAGAAACGGCGACCGCGCGCCGCGCGCGGGCGCGAACTTAGCCCGTCATGGCCGGGCTTGTCCCGGCCATCCACGTCTCGGCAACACGCAAGTAAGACGTGGATGCCCGGGACAAGCCCGGGCATGACGGAGTAGGATCGGGATCTCGGACAAAATGTGGGGACTGCCATGACACGAGTTTTCGGGGCGTGCGTTTTGCTGGCGGGCGTGGTGCTTGCATCGGGCGCGTTCGCGGCAGGGCCGGCGATGTCGGTGAACTGGACCGAGGTCGGGCCCGACCAGGACGAATGCGTCAAGGCGGCGTCGGCGGCGGTGAAGAAGAACAAGTTCACCGTCAACTTCGAGGTCATCAGCAACCGCACGATCTATGGCGAGCGCGGCCCGATGACGGCGGCGGTGCGCTGCGTCGCCGACAAGGGCATCGCGTTCGTCGCGGTGGCGGGCGGCGACGGCAAGGAGACCGGGACGCTGGCGACCGCGATCCGCGACGCGATCGAGCCGGGGTCGAATGCGAACGAGCCCGCGCAGAATGCGCCAGCGCCCCCGCGGGATTCGCAGGCGCCGAGCTCGCCCTCGAAGGCCGGGAAGGATTGAGCACCAAGTACACCGTCATGCGCGGGCTTGACCCGCGCATCCACGTCTTCCTTGCGGCAATTCACCAAGCAAGACGTGGATGGCCGGGACAAGCCCGGCCATGACGTGTTGGTTGGATTGAACCTATTGCCTACTGCACCAGCACGCTCACCCAGTAGCAGGTGCCGCGGTCGCGCTTGAACTCGGCGCTCCACTGCGGGCCGGCCTGGGCCGGGGAGAAATCGAAGCCGAGCTTGAGCGTCTTGACGCCGCCCGGATCCTTGCGGGCGAGGCGGCTCATGCGGGTCGCCGAGGTCCACGACCAGGTGGTGCCCAAGACCGGGTCGAGCACCGCGAAGGTGTAGCGGCCGTCGCGCACCTTGAGCTTGCCGGAGCCGAGGCCCTCGAGCGCGTCGCTCGCGCCGAGCAGCGTGTAGCCGCTGCCGATGGTCTGCAGCGGCACCGGATTCCACGCGGTGTCGGCCGGATTGGCGCGCAGCAGCGGCAGCACCAGGAAATAGAGCGAGTCCGGATCCTGCGCGGCGGCGGCGTCGCATTCCGACATCGCCTGCTTGACGTCGGCGACGGTCGGCATCGCGGGCTCCTGCGCGGCGGGCGGCGCGCCGGGCGCCGGGTAGGGGCTCGGAATGCCCGGCACCACCGGCTCGTTGGTGCCGGGCAGGAGCGCGGGGCGGCCATGGAGGACGAACGCGCCGATCGCGCTCGCGACGAGGACGGCGGCCGCGATCGCCGCGAAGGCGATCTCGCGGACGTCAAGGCGCGGCACGAGGTCATGCGCGGCCGGGAGGCCGTCACGGAACGCGGCCCACTCGGCGCGCGCCGAGCGCCGCCAGGCGTCGAGGTCGAGGCGGCGCGCCGGCCGCGGCGGATAGCGATCGGGGCTTTGCGCGGAGGCGTCCTGATAGGAATCCTGATGCGGTTCTCGATACGATTGCTGATGCGATTCCTGATACGATTCTTGCGGCCACGCCGCCGGCGGCGGCGCGTTGTGCGCGTCCGTGCCCGGCGCGGCGGGCGGCGCCCGCAGCTGGCGATCGAGCCGCGCCGCGAGCGCGCGCAGCTCGTCGAGCTTGGGATCGGTCGGTGCCGGGTTGCCGGGCGCGGGTTCCTCGGGCGCGCGACCGCGCGCGAGCTCGCGCAGGAGATCGAGCGGGTCTCGCGGGCCGGGGCCGCGCGGTTTGGGTGGGTCGTTCACCATGGGCGGCGAATCAAGGCCGGATTTATGTTATCGCGATGGCCGGATGCGTCGAAAGGGGCGCCCTCTATTTCCCTCTCCCCACGCAAGTCGGGCTTGCCCGACTTGCGCACTAATCTTGCCGAACTCGGGCAGGCCCGAGTTCGGGCGGGGAGAGGGAGAGCAACCGCATCAGCTTGCGACTGCGGAACCAGTGGCTGGCCTGCGCGACGGCGAGCAAGATCGCGGGGAGCGCGGTGGCGCCGGCGAGCATGAGCAGCCAGTCGGTCGTCGATATCGCGGCCTGCGGCGGCTCGAGCACGGCGCCGACGATGCCGATCGCAAGGCAGAGGAGCCAGATGGCGACGGCCGCATAGGCCGCCGGCGACTGCGCGGGCCCTTTGCGCGCGATCAGGGTGCGGATGAGAAATGCCTTCAGCCCGGGTGGCGCGGCATTGAGGAAAATGTTGCGGTTGGCGGCCGGCACGGCCAGAAGGCCGGCGGCGAGGCGGTCCGCGAAGACGGGGTCGGCGGTCGCGGTGGTCGCGATGTCGCGCCATTCGGCGGCGCCGAGCGCGGGGCCGCGCAGCGCCGCGAGCGCGAGCAGCGCGTCGTGGCGGGCGCCAAATCCGGCGCCTTGCTCGCCACTCGTGCGGTCGCCATCGGTGAAAAGACGCCGCTCGCTGGCGCGCGCATCGATGAAGCGCCAGCCGCGCAGCACCAGCGCGATGCCGGCGACGATCGACGCGAAGCCGAAGATCGAGACGGCGGCGATCAGCCCGAACTTGTTGAAGGCGGCGAGCGCGGCGACGCGCGCATCGGGCGCGCCGGTCACGAGGCCGGTGCCGAGCAGCACGGTGGCGGCGGCGCCGCCCAGGATGAGGATCGCGCAGAAGGTGGCGGTGAACACGATGGTGCGCGGCGCCGGCGCGCCGGCGCGCATGGCGCGGTCGACCAGGTTCGCCAGCAGCTTCGGGCCCGCATGCGCCGCCAGGATGAGGGGACGGCGCACGTCGGCGTTCTGCTGCTCGCAGGCTCTGACGAAGACCTCCGCATAGTCGCGGTCGGCGAGCGCGGCCTGCACGGCCGGATCGAGCGTGCCGCGCGGGCCAACGACGATCGTCGCGATCGCATCCTCGGGCGCCGGCCAGGTCACGAGCGCGCGCACCGCGTCCGCGATGGTCTCGGGGCCGGCCGCGATCTCGCTGCGGTCGGCGCCGAGCGTGCGCACCACGAGGTCGAAGGCGCCGCGGCCGAAGGCGCGGATGTAGAGCGCCTCGCCCTCGACCACGACGGCGAGCGGCCGGATGGCGGCGACCTGGTCGGCAAAGAACTCGCGGGGAAAGCGCGCGATGAGCTCGGCCGGCAAGGTCGCCTCGCGTGCCGACGCGCCGACCAGGGGCGCCTTGCCGAGGCGCAGGCGAAACACGCGGCGCTCGCCGACCGCGATGACGCCGACGTCGCAGGTGAAGCGGCCGATCGGCGGCGCGTCGGCGGCGCCCTGCGGCTTGCGGGCGAGCGCGCGCAGCCGGTCGAGCCCGCCGGCCTCGGCGACGTTCCAGAACACCACGCTCGCGAGCCGCAGCGGCTCGCCGCCGGTATGGCGCGCGATCGACGCCATCAGCGGCTGGCCGGGAAGCGGCGGCACCTCATCGTCGGTCATGCCGCGTGTTTACACGGGGGGCCGCGGGAAAAACATAGGACCGGTGGATGCAAAAAACCCGTCATCCTGAGGTGGCGCGCGTAGCGCGCCCTCGAAGGATGATCGGTCGAGACGGTGCAGCAAGCGAGTGTGCGGGGCGTCAGCGGCCCTTCGAGGCCCGCCTTCGCTACGCTACGGCGGGCACCTCAGGGTGACGATGACTAGGGTGCCGGCCGAGAACAGGTTAGTGCGTCAGCGCGTGCCGATACGTTGGTGCCGCAGCCAGAAACCGGCAAAATCAGCTGCGTCCGCCGTCCCTGTTGTGGCCGGTTGTCACCCGGCCGGCCCGCATCAACGCGGGAGGGAAGGCGCGTGTTCCGGGCGAGGTGGCGCGAGCGGATGAGCCGCATGCGCGGCGGCGGCCACGGGGCTGTCGACGCCGCGCAGCGTGTAGCGCATCACGGTGCGCGACTCGGTGCCGCCGCACTGGCGGCAGCGCAGGGTGTAGATTTCCTGCGATCCCGTCGCCTCGATCACCTCGACCGACATGACGCCCCGGCAGCGCGCGCAGGCATCGTGCGGCACGGTCATGCTTTGCAGCGACTGGACGAAGAGATCGACGCGCTCCGCAAAGGCGGCGCTGGCCGCGAGGCCGAGCCAGCGCGCTTCCATGCGCTCGTAGAAAGCCCGTTCGCTCTTGAGCGTGCAGCGCTGAGCCTGCTCGCGCGCCGTGGCGGCGTGGGTCAGACACAGGATGACGTTTGCGCTTTGCGACTGGAGCACGACGCGAGACCCGGCGGAACCCGCAAAGGCTAGCACGCGCGCGCTCGGGCGCACGGAAAATCGTCATTGCGCCGCGACAGAACGGGCCTGTGGACAGTCGGGATAAGTCGAGGAGTCGCATGGGCGGGCCGGAACCTGTGTGCCAAAGGGCACAAAATTTGTCCGGCCCTTTTTGCGGCGTGTTCGCCCACACGACACCCTCAGGCTGCAAGTGCGAGCGGACGCCGCACGCGTGCTCGGCCCATCCTTCGAGACGCACCCGCGCTTCGTGCGGGTGCTCCTCAGGATGAGGAGTCCTGCTGGAGCTTGCGCGCGGCGCTGGCGAGCGCGCGCCGCAGGCTCTCGTCGAGGGCGAGGCTGATCAGGTCCGACGTGTAGGCGTGGCCGACGTGGCAGCGGTAGCGAACCACGTCGTCCTCGTCGATTTCCCACATAACGCCGTGGCCGGGCAGGTGAGGACGGAGCGGCGTCCCAGGCGATCGAGCGTGCTCATGGTCGGTGACTGTCGGTTGCGTGCGATTTCGGTTTCGAACCTGATCGAGGCGGCACCGGCCGCGGTGGGCCGGCCGGCTCGCGTGCGAGGGTCGCCAGCAAGGCCGGCATCTCGCGCAGCCCCGCGATGTGATCGGGCGTGAGCATGCGCAGCGCATTCGCGGGCATCTCGGGAAAGGCGGCGTCGGTTGGATCCTGCACCACCGCGATGCCGCCGCACCGGTGCAGCGCATGCAGGCCGGAGGCGCCGTCGCCGAGCGTGCCGGTGAGCACGACGCCGACGGCGCGCGGGCCGCAGCAGAGCGCGACCGAGCGAAACAGCGGGTCGATCGCGGGCCGCGCATTGTTCTCGCGCGGACCGCGGCCGAGCCACAGATGCTCGCCGTCGAGCAGCAGGTGGCATCGCGGCGGCGCGAGGAAGACATGGCCGCGGCGCACCGGATCGCCGTCATGCGCGAAGCTCACCGGGAGCGGGCCGTCCTGCGCCAGGATCTTGTCCAGGCCGGAGGTGAACTCGGCGGACAGATGGATCACGACCAGGATGGCGGCCGGGAAATCGGCGGGAAGCTCGCGCGCCAGCAGGCGCAATGCCTCGAAGCCGCCCGCCGAGGTTCCAATGGCCAGAATGTCACGGTGAGGCATGAGCACTCCCATGGGCACTCACCTGGGCACTCCCCAGGCATTCCGGGCCGTTCCAGAAACCTATCTGGGGCAACGGGGCATGGCTGGTTACGTTCCGCTGCTTTGCCGACACTGGCGGGCGCGATCAGACCTGCGCGCGCCGGCGAAAGCTGCGGCCGCGATCGGACCGCGGCACGCGGGTGACCGGGCGAAACTCGCAGATCCGCGCCGCGGGACTGCGCGCCAGCGAGAGTACGAGGTCGGCGAGGCTTTCGCCGCGTTTCAATCCGTCGCGCCGGCGGGCGACGTCCGCGTCGGACCAGCCGCCCGCCTTCTGTCGAATGGGCCGGCCGGCGCCCGCAAGCCAAATTCGCAGCGGGATCACCACCTCGGGCCTCCTTAGAGCGTATTTCGTTCCGCGGGAACGAAATACGCTCTGCTTGCTTGTTTGGCGCATATCCTTGTCGGCGAACCGGTGTCCACTTCGCCGGGATATGCGCCGTGCCGCTCACGCCGCCTTGCGGTTCACGTTGCGCTCGGCGATGACGTTGAGCTTCTGGTCGGCGGCCTTCTCCTCGTCGAGGTTCTGCTGCAGCACGCTCGCGCAATCGGCGCGGCCGAGCTCCTTCGCCCAGGCGACCAGCGTGCCGTAGCGCGTCATCTCGTAATGCTCGACGGCCTGCGCGGCGGCGATCAGGGCGGCGTCGAGCACGTGCTTGTCCTCGACCTCGCCGGCGACGTCCTGCGCTTCCTCGATGATGCCGTCGATCGCCGGGCAGTCGACACCCTTGGCCTCGACGCCGTGCAGCTTGAACACCTGCTCGACGCGCTTGACGTGGTTGCGGGTCTCGGCGAGATGGCTCTGGAACGCCTGCTTGAGCGCGGGCTCGGTGGCCTTCTCGACCATGTCGGGCAGTGCCTTGGCGATCTGCTGCTCGGCGTAATAGATGTCGCGCAGCGTGTGGACGAAGAGGTCGTCCATTTTCTTGATGTCCTTGGTGAAGAAACCCATCGGCTCGTCTCCTGTTGCCGGGCGATTGCACGTCCCTCGAATCGAAAATCTTTCGCCGCCGCTTTCGTTCCGGGACGTCGCTCCGCCGTACGCTCCCCGACCCGGCGCCCGCATCGTTGGCGCCGGGCTGCGCGCGTACGGATGCCGATTGCAACGCGTGAGTGCCGGCGGCGCCCGCGGAACTTGTGCGGCGATGCAACGTTACCCGCTCGACCCGCCTTTCATGCCCCCGCAGGGGCGGGACGAAGGCCCCGGCCGCTCATGCCGGGGCCTTTTCAACGCGACGAGTCTGCGACGCATGCGCGTGATTGAGCGCAGCGCGCGGCGGATGTCCCGAGGCGATGATCGGACAGGCCGTGAGCGAGACCCGACGTCGGGACAGTGATGACGGCCGAGGAGGAAGACGTGGCGAAGAAGGCGAAGAAACGGAAATATTCGCGCAGCTCCGGCAAGGAGGTCGCGGGCGAGATGCGCCGCTACAAGCGCGGCACCGCGCGCAGCGGCCGCGGCGGCAAGGGCGGCAAGGTGAAGTCGCGCAAGCAGGCGATTGCGATCGGCCTGTCGAAGGCGCGCAAGAAGGGCAAGAAGGTGCCGAAGAAGAAGTCGAAGTCCTGAGTCAGCGCCCGCGGATCACTTGCCGGTCCACGCCACGTTCCACCGGGGCGGCGGCGCGAGCGCCTGCATGGCGGCCGCGCTGCGGGAGCATCGAGCGGATCTCGTGCGCGCCGCAACGCCGGCAGCGGAAGCCGAACACCTCCTCGGCGTCGTGAATTTCGGCGGCCTCCAGCACCATGAGCCCGTGACAGGACGGACAGCCGTCATAGGGCAGGACCGCGCCTTCCATCGTGTGCAGGAAGAGATCGACGCGCTCGACGAAGGCGGTGCTGGCCGCGAGGCTCATCCACCGGCCTTCCATCGCGTGGTGAAAGCTTTTCTCGGCGGTGCTCTTCGCGTCGGCTGCGTGCTCGCGGGCGACCGCAGCGCGTTTCAGATACATCAGCACATTGGCGCTTGGGCGGAGCAGCACGGCACAGACCCACACGACAAAAGCGGCAGGTTGCAAGGCTAGCACGATTTCGCGGCATGCGGGTGGTAGCGCGAGGAGGCGCCATCGGTCGGGCGGCCGACATAGCGGCTTGGCGGCCGCCGCAGCCCGCAGCCCGCGGCGACCGCCGGCCACCGGTTCCCCGGAACCCGGGCGCCGGCCTGTGGTTAGGAGGGCATGACGCGACACCGCCGAAAAGCCACGCGACCGCGGCCGGCGCGCCGCTGGCGCGACCGTCCCGACATCGACGAGGAAGACGAACGCGAGGCCATCGTCATGTGCCTCGACTGCGAGGAAAAGCCCGCCGCGCCCGCGGCGAGCGCGAGCGCGAGTGCGTAACGCCATACCCGCATCACTTTCGGCGCGGCTCCTCCAGATCTTTCCCGGCCTCCATCAGCCGGCCGGCGCGCGCCGCCGCGACCGCTTCGGCGAGCGTCGTGGCGGCGTTGGCGACCTCCGTCTCGATCGCCGGATCGGCGTC
>Ga0126371_10006359_pt1 | contig 10506 bp, 11 predicted proteins | sample PanSoiMetaPlot_4_FD_110145 | JGI IMG/M metagenome (GOLD analysis project Ga0126371, IMG submission 110145) | Tropical forest soil microbial communities from Panama - MetaG Plot_4 | ecosystem: Environmental > Terrestrial > Soil > Tropical forest > Bulk soil | place: Panama | collected 2016-02-17
ATCTCGTCGCAGCAACCCGCAGCTGAGCGCGGCTTCGGTCTTTCCGGCGGCGGCTGCGGCCAACCGGCCGATCTTCTACGACCGCGCCGGCAATGCCCGCAGCGTTTCCGGGGTCTATTCCGATCTCGTGCGCCGTTTCGGGGACGCCAGCGACGGCTGGGCACGATGGTCGCGCGCGCGGCTGCGTCAGCCCCGGCAAGGGCAGCTCCGCGCGTGACCGACGTTGCGGCGGCGACTCAGGCTTGTGCGGTTGCGGCAGCCGCGCGGATGGCGGCGCCCGCGGTTCCGGCGCTGCTGGCGAGGCAACCCGCAGCGCCGGCCCTGCCGACTTCAACTCGCTGTTCAGCGATCAGGACCGGAGCACTGCCGTCGATCCGGGGGTTGCGCGGCGCCTCGCCGTGGGCAAAACGGTGGCGCAGCTCCGCGCCCACGCTGATGTCGCCCGGATGCACGGTTCGCGCGACCTTGTTGCAGCTAGCATGGAGATGATGGCTGGCCGATTGACTCCTGCCGCCTATCTGCGGTCATGGCGCAAGCCGTTGGTATTAGCCGCGTTCGCCAAGGACGATCCAGTGCCGGGGCTCGTCGACCTGCCGCTTGCGGCGGCGCGGGTTCTTGAGCTCTACTGGGCGCGGGCCTCCGCACGGCCGGCACACGGCGCCCACAGATCACGGCTGCGGACGAGCCACTAGGCCTCCAATTCCCAATTTTGTAGGATCGATTGAGCTCGTGTGTGAACCCATCAATGGTCGCTGAGTCTTGTCCCGGGCTTGAGCCGGGACCTTTCCCAACTCCGGAGATTGGAACGGTCCTGGCTCAGGGCCGGGACAAGATTGAACGGCGCCCCATCCTGCGGTGCAGGGAGACCTTGCTTGCTCATAGATTGGCACACCCATATTCACAGCCCGGAAAATCAGGCCAAGCCCTATTGGCGCGGGCGCTGCCCGATGACGCTCGACAACGTGCTCGCCGCGCACAAGCTTGCCGGCCTCGACAAGAGCGTCATCAGCAATGCGGGGCACTTCCTGCGCTTCTGCGAGAGCTTGGCGGAGACCGTGGCGGGGCTCGAGGACTGCAACCGCTACCTCGTCAAATGCCGCGATCTCCACCCCGACAAGCTCGTTGCTATGGCGACCGGTGTGCCGGGTGGCGGTGATGAGTGCCTGCGTGAGGTGGAGCGGGCGGTAAAGCAAGACGATTGCCGCGCCGTCATCATCAGCGCCAGCCATCACGGCAGCTATCCCGACGCCGATGCGGCGCGGCCGTTCTTCAAGCTCGTGACCGACCTCGACGTCCCCGTCTTCGTCCATCCCGGCGATTCGACCACGCCGGCCACGGCCGACTACCGGCTCGCGTCGAGCGTAAGCCGCCCCGCCGACAACTGCTTGGCGCTGGCGCGGCTGATCGTGCGCGGCGTCTTCGAGGAATTCCCCACCCTCAAGCTCGTCGGCAGTCATCTCGGCGGCGGCATCTGCGAGGTCATCGGCCGCATGGACTACGCCTACAACCTCCCGGATTTCGCGTTCTTCCTCGGCCCCTACGAGCCCGTGCTGATCAAGCATCCGCCGAGCTACTATCTGCGTAAGATGTATTTCGATTCGGCGAGCTACGCGCCGCTTGCCGCACAGATGTGCCTCAGGACGGTCGGCGCGGACCATTTCCTGTTCGGCACCGATGCGCCGCCGATGATCCCGCTCAAGCGGGAAGGCCTCGAGATGATGGATCATATCGGCATGACACCGCAGGAGCGGGAGAAGGTCATGGGCGGCAATGCGGCGCGGCTGCTGAAGCTTGGATCATGATTGTGTCGCTAAGGTGTGATATTCGCCCCGCTATAGCTGGTTCCGCTGAGCTCGTTTCGAAGGCCTTGAAAGCGCGCGGCGAGCGACCGTAGAATTCCACATCAAACAAGGGAGGAGCCTATGAAATATGCCTTGTCGATAGCGGCCGTGTTGCTTGCCGCCGGTGGACCGGCATTCGCGCAGTCAAGCCCCGGCGATCTCGTCAAGCAGGCCGTTGCCGCAGAGGGCGGGGCGGACACCTTGCGCAACCTCAAGAGCCTCTCCGTCAAGGGAGACGCCAAGTTCTGGGAGCCTGGGCAGTCGTTTGCCCCGGGCGGCGAGCCGCGCTTCCTTGGCGATGCGACCTTCACGATCGCCTGGGACGTCGCCAGGGGCGTGGCGCGCACTGATTGGGACCGCGACCAGAAGTATCCCGATCCCCCGATCAAGCTGAAATACACCGAGCTGTTGTTCCCGGCTTTCGGCGTCGTGTCCGACGAGAAGGGCAGCCAGCCGATGTCGCGCATCCGCATCGCCGCGTTGTTGCGCGAGCTCAAGCGCTCCTCGCCTCGGCTCCTGCTCGACGCCATGGATGATCCGAGCAATGTCACGGCCGTCGAGCCGCAGAAGCTCGGCCAGCAGTCGCTGCCGGCGGTGTCGTTTAATGACACCGGAACGAGGTTCACCATCCTGTTCGACGGTGCAACGCATCTGCCTGCCGCCATCCGCAGCCGCGACGACGATAACATCAACGGCGATTCAAACTACGACCTCGTACTCGGCGACTGGAAGGCGGTCGGCGGCGTGCAGGTTGCGCACGCGCTGTCCTACCAGATCAACGGCGTCGAGGTGGCGAAGCTCAACTACCGTGACCTCAGTGCCAATCCGGCGATCCCGGCCGATGCGTTCGCGATCTCCGATGCAGTGAAGAACGCGGCCGCGGCCTTTCCGCCGGCGACCGGTAACGTGCCCTATCAATGGGTGCTGCGCCGGCTGTTCCTGACGCGGCTGCTGGACAGCGACAACGTCATCTATCCCAATGGTGGCGGCCTCAAGCTCGTCGAGCTCGCCCCCAATGTGCAGCATGTCGAGGGCGGTACCGCCAACAACCTGATCGTCGCCATGAAGGACTATCTGGTGATCTTCGACGCGCCCTACGGGGAGCTACAGTCGCGTTGGACCATCGACGCTGCCAAGGCCAAGTATCCGGGCAAACCGATCAAGTATCTCGTGCTGACGCACCACCACATGGACCATACCGGTGGCATGCGGACCTTCGTGGCGGAGGGCGCCAATATTATCGTGCCGGCACCGGACAAGGCCTATTTCGAGAAGGACGTCGCCGCGCCGCGCACGCTCGTTCCCGACGACCTGACAAAAAAGCCGGCCCCCGCGGCGATCGCGGAGGTCAAGGACAATGACCAGATGTCGATCAAGGACGATACGGACGAGATCCGCCTCTACAACATCTCCAATCCGCACGTCCAAGGCATGATCATCGCCCACGTAGTCAAGGGCAACGTGGTCTACGTCACCGACCTGATCTCGCCGCGCGGCAAGATCGAGCGTTCGCCGGCAACCGTCTCGGTTGGCGCCGTGCTGCAGAAGAACGGCATCACCGGCTCCGTCATTGCCGGCGGTCACGGCACCACCGCCAAGCAGGCCGACATCACCGAGGCTTTGAACTGATAATCCCACCACCGTAGGGGCGGCCATTGCGGCCGCCCTGTTCCTATGAGAGCAGCCCATTTTATCTGGGTTTCTGAAAATGCCCTGAATTTTCACCATAGGCAGACCCGTCAAAGCCGGTCACTGGCGACCGCCATATGATCGCGGTACGTTCCCCAATGCTGCTCACCTTGCGCCGCGCCCAAGGTCACCGCCTCGGTCATTGGGGGCCCGACGACTACGACGTGCTCGACGGCGACCGCGATGTGGGGCGCATCTATCGCATCAACACGGCGCACGAGCAGTGGTGGTGGGGCGTGTCGTTCATGCTCACCGGCCGCATGTCCTACGGCACCGCACCTACGCGCGAGGACGCGATGGCCGCATTCCGTGCCGAGTACGAGCGCTGGCTTGAGGAGAGCCGATGAACGCCTAGGTGGAATGGACCGACGACGGCTGGAAATTCGGCAAGCGCGTCGCCGAGGCCTGAATGCCTCGGTCCAAGGTGGCCGGACCAAGACACCCACGAGAACGGAGCTAAGGTGCCGGCTGGGGCAGCCCTCCGCTCTGCGTGCCTCAGGGCGATCTAATTGTGCAACCTCGCTGCAATCTCTCTATGTCTGCGATTTGCCTCTTCATGTAGTCGGCCGACATTGTCGCGCTCTCGTTCGCCAGCATGATCCACATGTCGCGGAACAGCCTGAAAGTTTCCTTTCTGTCCGGATCGTAGGCGGCGTCCATCAGAAGCTCGCACTCAGCAGCCCGATCGAATAGTTTGGCTCGCCCGGTCATGATTATCCCCCCTGTCATCCAGCGTGTAGGCGAATCAGTGCACATCACCTCATCGCGCTTGTCGGCACGATGGCCGACCCCGGAGTCTCCAATTAATCCCGCCGCCGCGCCATCAGTCGAGCCGCGCTCCTGTGGCGTTGTGCCGTGTACGGCACGCAGCGGTCCAGCACCTGCTAGTCACCCTCAAAATTGGAACAACGGCAAGTGATCGGATTTGATCGGCCATAAGCCCGGCTTGGTGCGTTGGGTGTTCGGCCGCCTCTCCATGTCTACCCATTCCGGGGAAAGTCGCTGGGCCCCGACGAATCCCCTAACTCCTCGTCGGGGCTCTCCCCTTTGCCTGCGCCGCGTATCAATCCCGCCGCTGTGCCACCAGCCGATCGATCAAGGACGCGATTGAGGCCCACGCACTGACAGATCAAGCGCACCTTGGCGCAGCTTCTCAGGGTCACGTTCCCCCTCCGACGCCAACTCAATAATCCGCTTGGCGATGGCCTCTTGAGCAGAAGTCGGCTGGCCATCGATTGCCCTCTCATAAGCAGCACTCAGCACGGCGATGGTTTGGGGGCTGAATGCAGTGCCAGCGGGAGGAAACATGCGCCCTCTGTTTTCGTTTGCCGGACCGAACAGCCAGGCGCGCTTGGCCCGCTCAGCATCGAGCAAGAAGCGTTCCAGGCTTTCAACGAATTGGTAGCTGCTCGCGAGATGACGCCAGGTCTTCGCCAAACGGTCATAGTCACTGCGCAGAATTTCGTTGGATGCTTCGGATGCGCGCAGTTCAGCAATATTCGCTTGCGCCAAACAGTCTGCGATGTGGTCGCTGAGTTTTTGCAGCATGGCACCCTCCCACGCTACTATAGGCGGGAGCGCAATCCGTCTCTCGGTCACCGGCGCCCAACACCCACTGCCAGTGATAGGCGAACGATACCACTTCTTCGAGACAATCACCAATCAGGATGTGAGAGCTATGTCGGATGGCGGACTCAGGTCCGCCGCCGCGCCAGCAGCCGGCCGCGCTCAATCGGCGGCACGTTGAATCCAATGATCGCCTGCTTAATCGCTGTGTCGGCGTCGGGCTAATTGTGGGGTCGGACGTACGACAGCAGCCACACGCATGGTCATATGCATTACCCCGCGGGGTTACAGAGATTATGCCATGGACCATGGACGACAACCCGTAGCTGCTCCGCGCGCGAGCGGTGCGCTAGGCTCGGATCAATCCATCACTTCGACGCTTGAAATTTGGCGACACTCCCGCTCTTACTATGGCGGCCGGTACCGCAGGCTAGCCGCCGCGGCTTCGGCGCTGGTGATCGAGCTATGCAGAGTAAGTTCGAACTGCCATTGGAGCGCAAGTGCGCCGAGCCAGAGGCCTCCGCGCGCGGAGAGCATTTAGCAAATCTCCTCATATTGTCCTATGAGCCGATGTTCACGTGGCGTCTGGATGGCGTCATCGAGTTCTGGAACAATGGAGCCGAGCGACTTTATGGATTTACAGCGGACGAGGCGGTCGGGCAAAGCGGTCACTCTCTGTTGCAAACCAAATTCCCGGTCGAATTTACGGTGTTGAAGTCAAAGCTTCGAAATGAGCGATTTTGGTCGGGGGAGCTGCGACACATCTGCAAAAACAGTCGCGAAGTCATTGTAGACAGCCGAATGCAGCTGCTCGACGATGGCACCGTGCTTGAAGTCAATCGAGACGTTACCGACCGCAAGCACATTGAAGACGCGCTGCGTGAAACCGACCAGCGATTGCGCTGGCTCGCATCTATCGTCGACTCTAGTGACGACGCGATAGTCAGCAAGAATCTCGACGGCGTGATCGCGAGCTGGAATAGAGGCGCAGAGCGCATCTTTGGCTTCTCTGCCAAAGATGCGATTGGCCAACCCATCACGATTGTCATTCCGCAAGACCGGCAAGATGAAGAACGGGAAATTCTAGCTCGTATCAGGCGAGGAGATCGCCTCGACCATTTTGAGACCGTCCGTCATCGCAAGAATGGCAGCTTAATTATCGTTTCGCTGACCGTATCCCCAGTAAAAAATGCAGAAGGACACATTGTTGGAGCGTCCAAGATCGCAAGGGATATTACCGAACAAAGGCGGGCTCAAGAGTTGATCGCCACCCTGGCGCGAGAAGCGGAGCACCGGAGCAAGAATTTGCTCGCGAACGTACAAGCCACCGTCCTGCTTTCTCAAGCCGACACACCCGAAGGTCTGAAGAGGGCGATTGAGGGCCGAATCCGCGCTCTCGCGAATGTTCACTCGCTCTTTGTCGAGAGCCGCTGGGTCGGGGCTGAGTTGTCGACCATCGCGAAACAGGAGTTGGATCCCTATTCTGAAACGGATGTCAGGCGCGTCCGAATAGACGGTCCACCGGTCCTGTTGGAGCCCAACGCCGCGCAGGCCATTGCTGTCACTTTGCACGAGCTGGCAACCAACGCCGCCAAGTACGGAGCTTTGTCCGTGGCGAATGGCCGGCTCGACGTAAATTGGTCGCATCAATCGGACGGGCGATTGAGCTTGCGCTGGATTGAGAAGGCCGGTCCAGCGGTGCAGGCACCGACGCGCACAGGCTTTGGTCGACGGATCATCGAACAAATGATTTCTCAGCTAAAGGGGAAAACGCAATTCGACTGGCGACACGAGGGACTTGTCTGCGACATCACCTTCCAGGTGTGAATCGCGCGCAGCCGGGCAATCCCGAATTTATGTTAATCAGGGTTGTGCGAGCGGGTCGAACAGGTTGTTGTCGAGCCGGCCGAGCTGGCGCGCCGCGGGTAATGTCGCCATAGGGCAGTGCGCCCAAGGGGGCCGAGGCGATCGATTGCGTTCGCGCGGAGCCGCCCCGCGGCGTTCACGGCCGTCTTCGACGGGCTTCGAGGCGCCGCTACGCCGCCACGCCAGCCGGCAGCTCAGTACCCGAACTGCTCGCGGATGATGCGCTCGTCGAGATTGTGCCCGGGGTCGAACAGCATGTGCATGGCAATGCTGTGATCCATCTTGATGTCGACGGCGAGCACGTTGCGCACCTCGTCGTGGTCGGCGACCGCGGCGACCGGGCGTTTTTCCGCCTCCAGCACCTCGACACGCACCTGCGCGGTGTCGGGCAATAGCGCGCCATGCCAGCGGCGCGGACGGAACGGGCTGATCGGGGTAAGCGCCATCAGCTGCGCATTGATCGGGATGATCGGGCCCTGCGCGGACAGATTGTAGGCGGTCGAGCCGGCGGGCGTCGCCACCAGCACGCCGTCGGCGATGAGCTGGTCACGGCGCACCTTGCCGTCGATCAAGATGCGCAAGTGCGCTGCCTGGTAGGTCTGCCGAAACAGCGATACCTCGTTGAAGGCATGGTAATCGCGGACGGCGCTGTCGGTCGCCCGCGCCTGCATGAGCAGGGGGTGGATCACGGTGGCGCGGGCCGCTGCCAGGCGCCCGTGCAGGCCATCCAACTGGTACTCGTTCATGAGGAAGCCTACGGTGCCGCGATGCATGCCGTAGATCGGCTTGCCGGCGCTCATGAAGCGGTGCAGGGTCTGTAGCATGAAGCCGTCGCCGCCGAGCGCGACGATGACATCGGCCTGCGCGGGCGACACGTTGCCGTAGCTTTTGGCGAGCCGCGCCAGCGCCTCCTCGGCCTCGGCGATAGGGCTTGCCACGAAGGCGATGCGCTCGAAGGTGGCTTCACTCAAGGTGGCGTGACTCGAGGTGGCTTTGCTCAAAAAGGGACATCCCATGGAACGCGCGCTTCTCGTCTATACGACCTATCCCTCGATTGTCGAGGCGGAGCAAGCAGGGCGCGCCGTCGTGGAGCAGCGCCTCGCGGCCTGTGTCAATATCCTGCCCGGCATGGTGTCGCACTACTGGTGGCAGGGTGCGGTTGAGCGCGGCGAGGAGGTGGTGATGATCCTCAAGACACGCGCGTCGCTTGCCGCGCGTGTCTGCGCCGCGGTGAAACAGGGGCATTCGTATACGACGCCCGCCATCGTGGTGCTGCCAGTCGAGCGTGTTGATCCAGACTATCTCGATTGGCTGATGGCGGAAACGGAGGCGGCGACCTTGAGCTTCACTCCCGGGTCCGGATGAATGCCGGATGACCGGCGCCGGCAACGCTCATTCATGCTGATGAACAGCCGGTGTCGTCGCGCTTCAGAGTGAGTTCAGTGCGGGGCGTGCATGGTCGCGCCAGGATCGGCATTGAGGCCGGTCGTCTACAGCCGCACTCGAGCGGAACTCAAAAGAGGGATTTTTCACATGCTGCGCAAATTCGCTGTCGCGCTGATCGCGACGACCATGCTGGTAGCGCCGGCGCTGGCCGGCGAAGCCGTCAAATCCACTCCGGCGACGCCGGCGGTCGCAACCACTCCGGCCGCGACGTCCGCCGTGTCGACCGGGACCAAGGCCGACACCAAGCCCTTCAAGGAGGTCAAGAAGGCCAATGTCGCGCGCCGTCACATCGCGATGGCGAAGCACGGCAAGCACCTTACGAAGATCGCCAAGCACAGGAGCCAGGTGAAGACGGCGAAGGTTGCGAAGACCGTCGCGCCATCGGCGACCACTGCGTCGACGCCTTCGAGCATGCCGTCGGCCGCGACCGTCAAAAGCGATACGGCCGGCAAGACCCAGACCATCAAGGCCGACAAGCCGGTCAAGAAGACCATGATCTCTCACCGCCACAACGGGCACAAGCTAGCCATGGTGAAGCATGGCAAGGTCAAGACCGCCAAGCGCATAGGCAAGACCAAGATCGCCAAGCAGGCGGGCGAGGTGAAGACCGCCACGCACATGAGCAAAGTCAAGACCACCCAAGGGACGGGCAACAACAAGGCCAACGTCAACTGATCTTCATCCTGCCTGCATCAGCGCATGGGTGGGCTTCCGCGCCGGCCTGCGGTTGAACAAGCCGCAGGCCGTTGCACTTTCGATTTCTCCGTCACGCTGCGATGAACGCAAGTATCCTGGTGCGTGGCGGTAACTCCCGTGCGGCGCGCCAGGATAGTAGATCTCCTTGGCGTCCCTGATGAGCTTGGCCGACTTCTTCGTCCTGACCGGGACGATCTGATCGTCCTCGCCGTGCAAGACCAGCGTCGGAATGTCGAACTTCTTGAGATCCTCGGTAACTCGGTCTCGGAGAAGGCTTTGATACTTTCGTACGTGCCCTTCGTGCCGGCCTGGATGCTCCAGAGCCAGAACTGATCGAGAGTGCCCTGGCTGACTTTCGCTCCAGGTCGGTTGGCGCGTAGAAGGCGAGTGCAAGCTCCTTATAGTCTCATAGTATTGACGTCTTGGGCATGATCGGAGGCACTGCCGCGATGAGGACGACCTTCCTCACCCTGCCGGTGCCATCGTGGCCGATGTAACGAGCGACCTCGCCCCGACCGGTGGAGTGGCCAACCAGCATCGCCTCCTTGAGGTCAAGGGCCTCGATGACTGCCGCGAGATCGTCCGCATAGCCGTTCATGTTCCGGGCCGGTGCCCCAGTCCTTATAGCGGTGCCATCTTTGGTGGTGATCCAGGTCATCGCTCGGGTTTCCTTTGATTGCTCGGAGCGGCGGGAGGATTTTGCCCGCGAGGGCGGGAAGTTCTGCGCAGCGCGGAGAGATTTTCGTCGACCAGTGGCCATATTGATCTGAACCAAGAACCAGCCGATCGCGGGATGGCGGAAATTTACATCTCGGACCTGGCCCGCTAGGCTTGCCGGATGACATTCTCGCCCCGCCTCCGGTTTCGATACGCCAAGACCATCCAGCGACTCGTGCTGGTCTCGCTCTTCGCCGCCGTGTTCGTGGTTGCCCCGATACGCGCGCGGGCAGAGACCATCACCATCGGTCTTGTCGGCGCGGTCTCGGCGACGCACTGGCCTATCTATGTCGGGCTCAAGCAGGGCTACTACGCGGCCGCCGATCTCAAGCTCGCGACTGTGTTCACGCTGTCGAGCAATGCGCTCGTGCAACAGCTCGCCGTCGGCTCGCTCGATGCGGCGCTGTCGACCGGCATCGTCGATCCCCTCTATGCCATCGACAAAGGCGCGCCGATCGCGGTGCTGCGTCTGGAGATGGTGTCACCGCCCTATGCGCTGGTGGCGAAGCCCACCATCTCGAGCCTCAGGGAGCTCAAGGGCAAAACGATCATGGTGGACGGCCCGAAGGGAATCACGCGCCTCTATGTGGAGCGGATGCTGGCCGCGAACGGCATTAAGGCGAGCGAGGTCGAGATGCTGTTCGCGGGCGCGACGACGGCGCGCTTCGCGGCGCTGCAGGCGGGC
>Ga0126371_10006360_pt1 | contig 10506 bp, 9 predicted proteins | sample PanSoiMetaPlot_4_FD_110145 | JGI IMG/M metagenome (GOLD analysis project Ga0126371, IMG submission 110145) | Tropical forest soil microbial communities from Panama - MetaG Plot_4 | ecosystem: Environmental > Terrestrial > Soil > Tropical forest > Bulk soil | place: Panama | collected 2016-02-17
CGGATTATTGTGGCGGCGGGCCACATTCATAACTATCAGCGCTTCTTTCAGGACGGCGTGACTTACCTGGTTTCGGGTGGTGGCGGGGCTAAACCACATCCGGTGGCGCGCACGCCTGCAGACCTGTTTCAGGACCCTGCGTTTCCGAACTATCACTATGTCGAGTTCCGGTACGACCGAACCAAACTCGACGCCACGATGTTTCGGCTCTCGGGCACCGATGCGGCGAAACCGACGTGGGAAGCAAAAGACCACTTTATAATTCTTCCGCGTTGACGATGTGAGTGCCAGCGGCAAGAGCATTCGACCAAGAGTCCGATCCTATTAGTTGTGTAGCATGAGGTATGTTTTCCCGCCGGAAATTTCTGGGTTCTTCTGCCGCAGCTTTGTTTGTATTGCGGTCTGATGCTCAGGCGCAGCAAGGTGCGCCTGCGACTGCTGGTTCTCTTCCACCTGCAATTGCAGCTTTGTCTGATCTTTCGGGCCAGGGCAAGCCTTTTACCAATGATGAGCGCCTGGCCCGCATCGAGCGAGCGCGGCAGTTGATGGCTGAGAACAAGATTGATGCCATCATCCTGGCGAACGACGCGACATCTTCGGTTTACTTGGCCAATATTCGTCTAGGCGGCGAAGAGCGCTTCTGGGCGCTGGTGATTCCGGCGAAGGCGAAGCCGTTTGTGGTTTGTCCCGGGTTTGAAGAAGATCGCGCGAAAGAACTGCTGGCCGCGGGGCCATTTGCCAAAGACGCGGATATCCTAACGTGGCAGGAGGATGAAAGCCCGTTTGCGTTGACGGTGAAGGGACTGCGGGATCGCGGGATCGCGGCAGGGATGGTCGGACTCGACGAGGAAATGAAGTACATCTTTGCGGATTCACTGGCCAAGGCGGGGCCGGAGTTGCGGTTTGTGAGCGCGGTCCCGGTGACGGCGGGTTGTCGCATGATCAAAGATGCGCATGAGCTTGCTTGCATTCAGTTGGCATGCCGGGCGACGCTGCTGGTGTATCGCGCAGTGTATCAGTCGCTGAAGGAAGGCATGACGACGCACGATGTTCGTGGGCTAATTCAGGCGGGATATCAGCGGGTGGGATTTCCGGGCGAAGCGAGCCTGAACATTGGTGAGTACACGGCGCTGCCTCACGGGTCGAGGCAACCGCAGACGATTCGCGAAGGCACGATTCTGATGCTGGATGACGGCTGCGAAGTAGAAGGCTATACCTCGGACATTACGCGGACGTTTGTGCTGGGCAAGGCAACGGACAAAATGAAAGCGGTCTTCAACATTGTGAAGAAGGCGCAAACGGCGGCGCTGGCGGCGGCGAAACCGGGTGTTGTAACCGGCGACGTTGACGCAGCGGCGCGCAAGGTGGTTGCAGACGCGGGCTATGGGCCGGGTTTCAAGTACTTTACGCATCGCGTGGGCCACGGCATTGGCATGGACATGCATGAGTGGCCATACCTGGTGAAGAACAACATGTTCGGCTGGGAGTTGCATCCGGTGATGCGGCCGGGCATGGTGTTCTCTGATGAGCCGGGGATTTATATTCGCGGCGAGTTTGGTGTGCGGCTCGAAGACGACATGCATGTGACGGAGAACGGAGCGGAGTTGTTCACGCCTCAGAGTCCTTCGCTGGAAGATCCGTTTGGAAATGCGGCGTGACGATTCGCGAGATCAGGCCAGAGGATGCGCCGGAGTGGCTGGCGATGCGGTGCGAGCTTTGGCCGGATGGTGATGATCACGATGAAGAGATTGCGTCTTTCTTTGCTGGTTCGCTCGAGGAGCCTGAGGTTGTTCTGGTGGCTGACGATGATGGTTTGTTGATTGGCGTGGCTGAGCTTTCTTTGCGGCGGGATGTCGCCGGGGTGGAAGGGAAGCTCACTGGCTATGTTGAGGGGTTGTTTGTTCGGTCGCCGTTTCGTGGTCGTGGTATTGCCTTGCAGTTACTGAGGGCTTCGCAGGACTGGGCTCGTGAGCGTGGGTGTGTTGCATTCGCTAGTGATCGAGCGGGGCGGGTCGTCGTGGATTGGGAGTTTGGTGGCTAAAGGTCGCGTATGACTGTTCTTACTACAAATCTCGATATCGGTATCGCGGTTACCACGCTCGTAAGTGCGGGAATTGGTGCATATCTGGGAGCGTATTTGAAGAAGAAGGGTGAGAACCTTGCAACGCATGAAGATATTGGCAAGCTACTTGATCAGGTGCGTGCAGTGACTACCATCACGAAGGAAATTGAGGCGAAAATTCCTTTGCTTCTCACCCCGTCACGCGAAACCCGCGCGTGTCGAGGGCCCCGATTCGCAAAGGATGGGGCACCCGTTTTCGTGCTGACCGATGCGAAAAAGTAGATCCTTCGCCTTCACTTCGTTCAGGGTCAGGATGACAATTCGAGGTGGGGTGCACTTTTACTGTGACGGTTCTCATTGCGGCATTTTCGCTTTCAGTCCATCGATGTATTGACGCCAGAGGGCTGCGAGGTAGGTCCAGTCGGCGGGGGATGGGGTTTCCTGCGTGGTTTCGGTGCGGGTGACGAAGTAGAGGGCCGGGATGCCGATAGAGGGTTGCGCCTGCATGTAGCTCCACCACTCTTTGAGGTTGGTGGAGGAGGCGTTGTCAGTGTCGACGAGCGGCCAGCCGGTGATGTTGGCCATGCGGGCGCGGAGGCGCATCATGTCGGGGACGTTGCGGCTGGCGTACCAGACGTCGTTGAGCCGTATGACGTCGGAGGATTCGCGGAAAAGCGCGTTTGTGGATTGCGTTTCGACCATGGCGTCGGTCTTCCGCTTGTGCGTTTCGCTGTAGAGGATGGACTGGAAGCGGCGCACGAATTCAATGCCGGTGGCAGGGCCAGTGAGCGGGAGGCCGGGCGCGGCGGGGGAGCGGACCCAATCTTCCTTGAAGCCGTCGACACCGAGGTCCTGGACGAGATGGCGGATGCGTGGGCGCAGGAAGGCTTCGTATTCGGGCTTGCCGACGTCGGCGATGACGCACTTACCCTGATAGTTGACGCAGAGTGATGGCGGGAGGCCGTCGGTGTCGGCGACGGGGACCCAGAGGAGGACGTGGCGTCCTTTGGCGTGCTGCGCGGCGATGAAGCCTTTCATGTCGGGCCATTTCTGCTGGTCGACGTCGAAACTGCCGTAGCCTTGCTGCCACTTGTCGTCGATGACGACGGTCCCGATGGGGAGTCCGCGCTCATCAAGTGTGGCGAGCCATTTTTCGTAATTTGCCTGCGTGGAGAGCTTGTTGGCGGAGCCGCCTTGCGGGACGGATTCGACGGTTTGCTCGGCCCATCCGCAGAAGATGGGCAGGTGATGCCAGTAGATGTCTTTTGTAACTGGATTGGTTGCAAATCCGCTGGACGTTAGCCATGCGGTAAAGTGGCGGAGCGCATCGAGGGGGCTGTAGGCCATGTTGAGGGTGAGGACGGGCGATGCGAATTCGCCATCGACAGCGCGGTAGCCCATGTAGTCGACGTAGAAGGATGCTCCGGCATAGCGCGAGCCGGAGTATTCGAGGGCGGGGAACTGGTAGTCGCCGGGTTTGGCGCCGATGCCGATCCCGGTCCATGTGTTGTTGAGGTGGAAGGCGAGGAAGAGCGGCGGCGGCGCGAAGGTTCCGGCCATGCGCTCGGGGCGGAAGTCCTGCTCAGAGCTTTCTTCGCGGCCGACGCTGAAGCCGAGGATCTGCGGCATGGCGATGTTGAATTCGAACTGGTCGGCGAGGTTGGGATTGGGAGCGAAGTAGCGGTCGGCATAGATGGTCGCGTCCCATGCGTGGCCGGGGGTGGTGCCGTTGTCCCATCGGTTGGAGACACCGTTGGCGAGGAAGTAGCAGCGGCCCAGTTTGCCGGAGCCGGTGGCGAACTGCTGGAACTCGATGTGGTCGGGGAAGAAGCGCCACTGAAAGCGGCGGCTTGCCCAGAGATTGCTTTTTGCAGTGGCGTTGAGCGTGTAGATGTCGTCGCTGGATTTCTGCAACGAGTAGGTGATGTTGGAGAGCTGTTCTTCCGCGGAAGCGGAGGCGAGGCCGGCGATGATCGGGACCTGTAAGACGGTTTCGTGCTGGCGTTCGATTTTGATTTGTGCGGGTGCGCCGGGTTGTTCGCTGGCCGCGATGGTTATGGAGTATTGCGGCTGTTCGATGGACTGTGTTTGGGCTTGGCAGCAGGAGGCAATCAGCAGACCAAGGAATGGGACGTAGTGCAGCTGGGTCTTCATGGAGGTCGTTCGTCTATTGGGTCTTCACGGGTATTTTACGGGATTGTGCTTTAGGCGTGGGCTAACGCGATGTCGCAGATTTCGAGTTCGAGGCCGCCGAATTCGGGATGGTCGTTTTCGCGCAGTTTGTAAGCGAGGTGGAGGATGCTGTTCTGTTCGATGTGCATCGAGCGGATGCGTTCAGCCCAGTGCCATCCGATGGCGGGGAAGGTGATGGCTCGCGGGCCTTGCGCGAGTTGCAGGCGGACGTGCTTGTCCTTGATGAAGCGCGGAGCCGACGCGACGCGCACGTTCTGCGCCGCAAAGACGGGTTCTTCGTTGCCCATGCCGCAGGGTTCCATGCGGTGTAGCCAGGTGAAGAGCGCGGGAGTGATGCGGTCGAGCGGCAGGTTGGCGTGGATGGTGAGCGGGCTGCCTAGATCGTCTTCTGTGAGGTTGGCGCGAGCGTAAGCTTCGAGACGCTGGCGGAGTTCGGGGACTGCGGATGAGGGTAGGGAGAAGCCTACGGCGTGCGCGTGTCCGCCAAAACGTGTGAAGAGGTCGTGACAGGTTTCGATGGCGTTGAGGAGATGGAAGCAGGGGATGGAGCGGCCTGAGCCATGTGCCGTTGTTGGTTGTAGTTGGGTTAGGTCCTTGCTTTCCCACACTTCGCTCCGCGAAGTATGGGGCACCCGGGGTTCTTCTGAATCGGGAATTCCGTTTTCTACTGTCTTAGTGTGTTGATCTCCCACCTTAACGCCCAACAGCGGGGCGCTAAGATGGGGCACCCGTGGTTCGTGCTGATCGATGCTGTCGGCTTCGTGGGTGATGACTAAGGCAGGTTTGCCGGTTTGGTCGACGATGCGCGAGGCCAAGATGCCGATAATGCCGCGGTGCCAGCCTTCTCCATCCATGACGATGCAGCGGGCCTGCTCGAAGGCCGGGTCTTTGAGGCGCTCTTCAATTTGCGTGAGGATGCCGGCTTCGGTTTCGCGGCGGTCGGTGTTGAGGTGTTCAAGCTTTTCTGCGAGTTCCTGGGCGCGCTGCGGCTGGCGTGTGGTGAAGAGTTCTACAACGTCGGAAGCGATGTCCATACGCCCAGCGGCGTTGATGCGCGGGGCGATGCGGAAGGCAATGTCTATGGGTGTGAGTTTGCGCTGCGATGGATCGAGATTCGCGGCTTTCATCAGCTCGCGCAATCCAGCGTTGACAGGGCGGCGGAGGCCATCGAGTCCGAGGGCGACATAGATGCGATTTTCGCCTAGCAGGGGGACGGCGTCGGCTATGGTGGCGATGGCAAGAATTTTGAGGAACGATGGCAGGATTTTGGTGTGGGCGCGCTCGGCGTCGTGCGCTTCGAGGAGGGCCTGCGCTAGCTTGAAGGCGACTCCGGCGCCGCAGAGATGCTTGCAGGGATACGAGCACTCTGGTTGATTCGGATTTAATACGGCGAGCGCTTGCGGGATATTCGTGCCGGAGACGGGATCGATTTCTGGCAGGTGGTGGTCGGTGACGATGAGGTCGAGGCCGAGGGTTTGGGCGGCGCGGGCTGCGGCAAAGGCGCGGATGCCGGTATCGACGCTGATCACGAGACGGACGCCGTCGGCAGCGACGGTTTCGAGCACCTCGTCGCGCATGCCGTAGCCTTCTTTGAGACGATGCGGGACGTGGAAGCGGACTTCGCCTCCGAGCATTTCAATGGCGGTTTTGAGGAGAACGGTGGCGGTGGTGCCGTCTACATCGTAGTCGCCGTAAATAAGGATGGGTTCGCGGTGCTGGATGGCCTGTTGCACGCGCGGGACGGCCGCGGACATGCCGCACATCAGGTAGGGGTCGTGAAGGTGCGCGAGTTGCGGGTTGAGGAAGCGGTCTACGTCTTCGACGGTGCGGACGCTGCGTGCAAGGAGTAGTTCGGCGACAATGAGCGGGAGGTTAGCGGCGCGCGACAAATCTGCGGCTGCGCTTGTGTTGGAGTCAGGGCCGCTTTGCGTGTAGATCCAGCGTTTTCGCGCCGGCTGGCGGCGGGTAGCCGCGCCGTTGACTGCGGTTGCGCTCACGATCAGTCGTCTTCGCCCTCGTTCTGTTCAAAGACGATGTCGCTGAAGTCATCGACAGATTCGAGGAGCTGCTGGTAGCGCTCATACCATGAAGTGGACGACTCGTGCAGGAAGGCGACACCCTGGTGGACAAAGCCGAGCTGAATGTATCCCATCTTGCCGACATAGTTGATTAGCGACTGCGCTTCTTCGACTTCGGGACTTTCATCGTGTGGGTAGTCGAGGTCCTGCAATTCTTCGACGAGCAGCTCAAGGTCTTCTTTTTCGAGTGTGACATCGCTCATGGTGACGAAAGGCGCGCCAGCGGCCTTGGCGGTTTCGACGAAGTCCTTCCAGCTGTCAGGATCGACGTTATCTTCCCACATGACGCTGGGCACCTCTTCGCCAACGTAGCCGGGGAGTCGGCGCATGCCGTGGCCTTCAATGAAGGCAATCATGTCGTCTTTGAGCGAGAGCAGGTTGTCGGATTGCATCATCAACTGGGACTATGCGTCCAGCGGTTCGCGCCTTCGGCACCCTTTCTTGGCCAGGGATCGTTTTCAAGCCATGGCTCGGACCAGCCAACTTTTGAATTGTACGATAGAAACAGGAGAGGAAATTTTGGCGAAATTTGAGCGGCACGTTTTTGTGTGCACCAATGTTCGGGAGCCGGGGAGTGCACGGCCTTCATGCACGAGCGACGGCATTGGCAAACTGCACGGAATCTTCAAGGACAAGATTAAGGACGCGGGACTAAAGGCCACAGTTCGCGCCAATAAAGCTGGATGCCTCGACCAGTGCGAGCATGGGCCGACGGTGGTGGTGTATCCGGATGAAGTCTGGTATGGGCATGTGACGCCTGCCGATGTGGATGATATTGTAGCGGAGCATCTGGTGCGTGGGCGGCCTGTCGAGCGCTTGATGCTGGCGGTAGAGTGCATCAATACGGCGAGCTGTCCGCATCGGGCAGCCGTGGGCCCAGACAAGTAGAGAGTAGCTGCAAGCGCGTCTGGCGATTCAAAATCGAGGCACACTGATTTTGCGGTCAGGTAGACCGCATAGGGAGGACAAAAGCGGGAGAAGAGACATCAGCCGCCCGCTCGTAGACGAAAAAGTCGGCAAAGGAACCTTCTCCGGTGTCCCAGTTGTAGGGATAGCGGTTGGGAATATGCCCAGCAAGAGTCCAGGCGGGATAGCGCTCGGCAATGTCCTGTGTGACGCAGCGGTGACGAACGTGCGGCGGGCCCCCGGCATTGCGTCGGGCAGCGGTTTCGCGGTTAAGGTCTGAGCAGTAGAGAACCACATATCTTGTGGCTGCGCCGAAGAGGTTGTCGAGGTAAGGGAAGTAGATGGTGTCTTCAACCAGGTGAAAGATCACATCAAGCGAGAGCGCAAGGTCGGCCTTCTGACCGGCGTACTGGCTGGTGTGGAGGAAATTGCGTGTGGAGTCGGCGGCAAAACGCTTGCGGCACAGATCGACAGCGGCATGGGAGACATCGACTCCGAGGTAGATTGGGTAGGTTGCGCGACTGAGTTGGTTACCGTCTCCGCAGCCGAACTCAATAACGGACTGAATGCCGTGCTTGTCAATAAACCGGTTGAGCACCTCGGCTTTGAATTCCGCGAACTGGTCATAGGAGCCGGGGCCGGAGTTGTCACCGCGGGAATAGCGTAGCTCCCAGTAGTTCTGTGAGCCGGGAAAGCGGAAGCGCGCAAATGTGCGCCAGAAGAGCAAGGAAAGCGAGTGGCGGACGTTCGCAATGGGGGAGTTAGTCATCGAGACTCCAGAATCTGGTGCTGATTGCAGTTTATCCTTCCTTTTCGCCATGCTCAGAGTTTGGATGACAGGTGTTGCGGGTTTGATGTGCGCAAGGGCCGTGAATTTTGCTCGGTTTCGTATGCTATCGTGCGCGCTTTGCCCGATGAAGCTTAACATCGTCATCCGGCTGCTTTCGCTAGATAGAACTGCCACTCCGACGCCTTCGGATGCCAGTGCAGTTCACGCAACGCCCCCCGCTTCACCGGTGAACTTCAACGCTTATGATGTCGGATTTGTTCCGGCGGTTGCTGACCACTCCATCCAGAGATGACTATGGCTCATTTGAATCTTAATGATCAGTGAGTTGAAGCTGGACATCGGGACAGCTTTGTACAGCCATAGATTGAGGCTCGATACAAAACGCAGATCCTTCGACTTCGCTGAGGATGACAAATTTTGTTGGACTACATTAACAGCATCAGCAAATAGGCGGTTATGCGTCCTGCATGACAACAGCACGATGGCGGACCCTTCCTTCTGCTAGTCGTGTGAGCACGTTGTTTAGCTCATTGATGGGGTATGTTTCAAGGATCGGTTTCACTTTGCCCATTGTCGCCAGCTTTACTATGTCGATGAGATCGGCTTTGTCGTTCAGGGCGGAGCCTATGACTGAAATCTGCTTGAAAAGCGTCGAAGTAGGATCGACCTGGATGGGTTCTGTACCGGGTGCGGTTGTGACGAACCTGCCGTCAGGACGCAGTCCCTGCAGGGCTTGGCTATTTTGCTTCATGTCTGGCGTGAAGGAGAGGATGATGTCGGCTCCGCCTATGTTCGTGAGCTCTTGACCGACATGGTCTTTGATAACGAGAACCTCGTCTGCTCCGAGATTTTTGGCATCCTGAACTTTGCCGGCAGAGTTGGTGATGGCGATAACTTCATGTCCGAATGCCTTGCCTACCTGAATTGCAAAATGACCTAACCCGCCGATTCCGATGACGGCGATACGCTCTCCAGTCTGGGGGCGGGCAGCACGATAGGCGCTTATTGCGGCGAAGCCCCCGCAGAAAAGTGGAGCCGCGCTTTCCCATGCCAGTCCGTCGGGCAACAGAGTACACCCCTCTGCCTCGGCGATCATGTAATCCGCGTAAGCGCCGCCATTGGTCATCCACGTCTTCGGCTCCATGCAGTGGCGCGCTCGCTTTTTCTGGCAATAGACACACCTGCCGCAGCCTGCCTGAAACCACGAGACGCCGACACGATCTCCAATTTTGACGGATGTAACACCGGGGCCGACAGTATCGACCACTCCGGCTGGCTCGTGCCCGGGAACAATGGGTAGAGGGAGCGGTAATTCTCCATTCCGTATATGGATGTCGGTTCCGCAGACACCGGAGGCGTGCAGACGGACGCGAACTTGTCCGGAACCGGGCTGAGGATCGGGGATTTCCTGTACTTTGAACGGCTCCTTGAGTGCCGTTAATACGAACGCTTTCATCGTAGGCTCCTCGAAAAATAAAAGTGGACCTGGGTGCGACCTACCGAGCCTGAGAGATATTCAGATGAGAAGAGTCTATGGGAAGATCGCGGACCGGAACGTGACGCCCTGCAAAGTGATTTATCATACACCGGCCAAGAGGCGAATCGCTCGTTATTTTGGGGTGAAATTGTGCGGGGTATCATCCGTTGAAATCAGCGTCAGGCAGGGGGAACTGCGCGTTGCTGTGATGGTTGTCTTCTTGGAAGGACGGCTTCACTTGCAAGGGCCTGAATTTGCGCTGTTTCGTATGCTATATTCCGAAAAGGCCGATGATTTTTTCGAAAGAATATGTTGGATACCTGGCGCGCCACACGGTCAAGCATCTCATGGATGCGAAGATGATCCGCACCGACAAGGCAAAAGTGGTGGAGGAGCGTGTCTATAACGGTCTGCTGGAGGAGTTGCAACTGGAAGACCGCATCAACGAAGAAGTCCGCGTGATTCTGGACGCCTATCAGGACGACATGCGGAAAACAGGCGCGAGCTACCCTGAGATGTTTAAGAAGGTGAAGCAGGAACTGGCGCGGAAGTATAAGGCGGTGCTGTGAGAATTACGCGCGACAAGTTGAACAAGCTGGCGCATGTGGTGGCTGACACGCTGGCCGAAACCGATGAGGCTGAGTTTCTGGAGGATCGCAATACCATCAGGCAGGAGGCGCGCAAGGCGCTGGAGCACCTGCTGACCGAGGAAATGCGCATCGACCAGGCAGCGCGGCAGAAGATCGAATCGCAGCGCAAGGTCATTCTGGAAGGCAGTCAGGAATGGGACATTCTCTATCGTAAGTACTACACGGATGAAGTGAAGAAGCTGGGAATTTAGCGCTGATTCTTGCAGGCTGTCTGAAGTTGATCTTCTGGTAGAATCAAAAAGAGCCGGCAGCGCCCACGCTGGCTTATCTTCTGGCGCCATGGTGTAATTGGTTAACACGCCGCCCTCTCAAGGCGGAGAGTTCGGGTTCGATCCCCGATGGCGCTACCA
>Ga0126371_10006362_pt1 | contig 10505 bp, 9 predicted proteins | sample PanSoiMetaPlot_4_FD_110145 | JGI IMG/M metagenome (GOLD analysis project Ga0126371, IMG submission 110145) | Tropical forest soil microbial communities from Panama - MetaG Plot_4 | ecosystem: Environmental > Terrestrial > Soil > Tropical forest > Bulk soil | place: Panama | collected 2016-02-17
AAGAAGGATGATGTAAAGGACGATGTTAAGAAGGATGATGTAAAGGACGATGTTAAGAAGGATGATGCCGCAGCCACGAAAGAAGGCGGCAAAGAAGAGAAAGACGCCGAGGCGGAGAAGAAGGAAGCGGCGGAAAAACTGGCAGCGGAAGAACAGGGCAAAAAGGACGACCTGAAGAAGCAGATCAACGCGCAGATGAGCGAGATCAAGCAACTGCAGCGCGAACTCAATGTGGCCCAGCGCGAGGCCGGGCTGCGCGCGGCGGCTTACTACGCCGACGCCGGCGTGATGCTCCGCGACCAGACCAAATATGCCGAGGACAGCCGTAATCTCCAGACCGAAATTGATTCCAAACAGCAGTCCCTGGCCCAGGCAAAACAGAAGCTAGAAGGCCTGCAGGAACAGGCGCGGAAAAGCGGGATTTCGTCCAGCGAGCTGGAGTAGAACTTCCGCAGCGAATCAGACCTTAGACATACCAGTTCGGAAGGCGTAGATTTAGCCACTTGAGGCTCTGATCTTGTTGCTTTCCCTTCTGCTATCAACGTTCCCGATTAATCACGGCAAAGTAGCAGGTCTCCAATTTTCTGTGGAATGAATCTAAGGCTTAAGGAGAACGATGAAGAAGATCGGCCTGTTCTGTTTATTTGCCTTGGCGCTGCTGCTGGCAGGCTGCGATAGCACACCGGAAAAGCCCGCGCAGACTTCCAATGATATGGAGACCGGGCGCCTGGCCCTGCAAAGAATGGTCGTACCGGCGCGCGGCTGGGCCTCAGACGCGCAGCCCATCCGCATGAAGTCCAACGCCGGCAAGGACAATACCGGCCATGACGGCAAATCAAGCTACTGGCAGACTACGTTTGCCTCGGCTGGGCGGCAGAAAATAGTAACGTTCAGCTGGTCAGGAGCGCCGCCGCGCGGAGTGGACCATGGCACGGAAGACACTTACAACGCCGGTAATCGTTCCACTCAGCCCTTTGATCTCAGCTTCCTGAAAGTTGACAGCGATAAGGCCTTTGAGGTGGCGCAGGAACATGGCGGCAAGCAGTCGCTGGAAAAGAATCCGCAACAGCAGGTTTTCTACCTGCTGGACTGGGATTCACGCATCAACCAGCTTCGCTGGCATGTGATGTACGGCACCAGCGAAAACAACGCCCAGCTCACGGTGATTGTGGATGCCTCCACCGGCGGGTTCATTCACAAAGAATAAGTAAATTGCCACAATTGCCACAATTGCCATAACTGCCAAAATTGCCAGAATTTAAATTGAAACTTTTGGCAATGCTGGCAATCCCGGCGATTTTGGCAATCCCCTACTTTCCTATCGTGTAATTGATTACTTCGATCTGGCGTCTGGCTTCGCTGGCCATTTTTCCGCTGGGCTGCAGACCCAGATATTTTCGGTAGAAAATGCGGGCCTCATCCAGGCGCTGGAGTCCCTGCAGGCTCTCTGCGAGGCGGAAGTTGGCGGTGGGATCATCGGGGAGAATCTGCAGCGCTTTGACCAGGCTGGTGTGCGCCGAGTCGAAGTCATTCCTGGTTAGGGCATCTTCACCTTGTTGGATCAACTGCTTCGCCTGCTCCGCATCCTGCTGCGACGGCAGCTTCACCTGCACGTGGGGAGCAATCCGGCTGACGGCTTCGTGGGCCTGCTTGGAGAGTGGGCCATCCGGCAATAATTTCAGGTAGGCGTTGTAGTTTTGATATGCCTGGTCGTAAAACTCAAGTTTGTCCTGGGTTGCGGCGAGGTAGAAGGTGGCCTCAGCATCGTTGGGTTTGTAGCGCAGGGCCTCGTTGAAACGGTCCAGAGCCGCGCGATAGTTCTTGCGCTTGAGATAAAACTGGCCTACTTCAATATCTTTGGCCGCCTTGTGCGGGTCCCAGGGAAGAAGCTCGCTTACGCCACTGTTGTCGCCGGAGGTTTTCACTGGGCCATTCATGTTGAGCTGCGAATCTTTGCTGGAACTCTCGCCCTTTGGCTGTTCCGATTCTGGCTGATCTTTGGGCGGTGGCGGCGGTTCCTCCTTGGGCATGTTCCGGGGCTGGATGTGCGGCTGGTCATCCTGCGATTGACCCTGTGCCTGGGCAACGCAGAGGGGAAAAAGCAGGAACAGGCTAAGGACAAAAACGGACTTCATGTGAATATTTTAGCTGGGAATGGTTCTGGCAGTTCAGCCTTCGCAGAAACTAAAAGGCCGCCTCTGAGAGGCGGCCTTTTTGCTGCGCATTATCTCTGGGGGAGGAGAGACGTCACTGGCTCGTACTGGGAGCAGTATTCTGCGCAGAAGCTGGATTTTCCTGGCCAACGACATTGGTCATCAACCGAACTTCAACCCGGCGGTTCTGGGCCCTACCGGAAGAGGTGCGGTTGGAAGCCACGGACTTGTCTTTGCCCAGGCCAATCAAATAGATCTTGTGCGGTGGAATGTTCTTTTCTGAGAGATATTGCACCACGGCATCCGCCCGGCGCTGACTCAGACCGTAGTTGTAAGCAGCGCTGCCGACGGAGTCGGTATCGCCCTCAACCACTACGATATAGCCCTTGGTATTGGGAACATCCGCAATAAGCTGATCCAGGGCCGTTTTCGCCTTGGAGGTCAGGTCAGCCTTGTCAAATCCGAAATGGACTGAAGTTTCAACCACGGGACGATAGCTGTCCAGATTGGAGACCTGGTTGGCCAGCGCGTCGGCGCGGCCTACTGCCTGGGAAGCCAGGGTCTGGGCCTGGTCGGCGCGGCTGCGGGCGTCAGTCGCCTTCTGGTCGGCTGCGCTCGCCTTGTCGTTCACGCCCTGGATACCCTTTGTTGCCCGGGCGTCGACATCCCGAATGGCGTTGGTATTCTTGGCGGTCAGGGCGTCAAGTTCGTTGGACTTATCAATGATAGGTTCGGTCTGCTTCCGGACGTAATTCTTGGTGGCACAGCCAGAACTGAAGGCCAGAATTGCTCCGGCACAAAGCACTGTCAGACTGGATTTCACGTTCATGGGGGAAACTCCTTGGGCCTGTAGGCGGCTCACATGCCGCTCAAACGCTCACGCCTGTGTAATTAGCAAGCTGCTTGCCATTAGAGCCCTGGAAGTTGCCCGGTGTAAGTCTTTTAAAATCAATAAATTGGAAACTGAATGAAGCTGGCTAGGCCTCTTTTGGGGAGCTTCCACAGTAGAATTTTTACCCACCTTGGCTTTGTTAACATGAATCTTTGGGGCATGTTATTCGACGAGCGCGGGCTTAGTTGGGCGGGTAAAACATCGTCTCGCAGCCGAGGGCGGCTGCGCTCAAAAGCTTTCTAAATGGACCTGATTGAGAAAATCCGGACTCTCCCTCTCCAGCCGGGGGTGTACCTCTACAAGAATGCTGAAGGAGAGGTGATCTATGTAGGCAAGGCCAAAAACCTGCGGGCCCGCGTGCGTTCCTACTTTCAGGAGGGTGTGGGGGAGGCCAACGCTAAGACGGGTTCTTTGCTGCGGGACGCAGTAGATGTTGAGTACATCGTGGTGGCCAATGAGAAAGAGGCCCTGGCGCTCGAGAACAATCTCATCAAGCTCAAGAAGCCGCGTTTCAACATCCTGCTGCGCGACGATAAGACATACCCTTACATCAAGCTGACGCTGGCCGAACGCTTTCCCCGGGTGTATGTTACGCGGCGGCTGAAGAAGGACGGCAGCATCTACTACGGGCCTTATTTCCCGGGCAATCTGGCGCACCGGATTGTAGACCTGATCCATCGCCATTTCATGATTCCCTCGTGCAAGGTGGATTTGACGCGCTACCATCCGCGACCCTGCCTGCAGTACTACATCAAGCGCTGCCTGGGGCCGTGCGTGAAGGACCTCACCACCATTGATGCCTATTCCGAGGCCGTGCATGACGTGCGCATGCTGCTGGAGAGCCGCCAGACGGATCTTTCGCGCTCGCTGCGGCAGCGCATGGCGCAGGCAGCTGAAGAACAGGAGTACGAGCGGGCCGCACGCTATCGGGACCTGCTTTCGACGGTGGAGCAGCTCCAGGAGAAACAGCGCATCGCTGCTGCCGAAGGCGACGATGTGGATGTGTTTGGCTATCACTTTGAAAACCAGATGTTGGCGGTGAATGTGTTCCACATGCGTGGCGGGAAAATTCTGGATCGTCGCGAATTTTTCTGGGAGGAGTTACCGGAGCAGGAAACAGGGGAGGCGTTCAATCCGGGCGAGTTCTTTTCCGCGCTGCTCAAGCAGGTCTACATTGACCAGCAATATGTGCCCCACAACGTGCTGGTGCCGGTGGATTTTGAAGATCGCGCGGCGCTGGAAGAACTGCTGGGAGAGAAGCGGCATGGGCGGGTGGAAATTCTGGTGCCGCAGCGCGGGGAGAAGCGGTCACTGATTGATCTGGTGGGACAGAATGCCAAGCAGTCTTACGACCAGCGTTTTCGCGTGATGAAGCCAGCGGCCAAGGCCATCCAGGAGGCGCTGCAGGACGCGCTTACGCTGCCGGAAATCCCGAAGCGGATTGAATGTTTTGATATTTCCCACATTCAGGGCGCGGAGACGGTTGCTTCCATGGTGGTGTGGGAAGACGGCAAGATGAATAAGAGCGAGTACCGCAAATTCATTGTGCGCACGGTGGAGGGCGTGGACGACTTTGCCGCGATGCGCGAGGTGGTGACGCGGCGCTACAAACGTCTGCGCGATGAAAAGAAATCTTTCCCCAGCCTGGTGCTGGTGGATGGCGGCCTGGGCCAACTTCATGCAGCGGCCGAGGCGCTGGAATGTTTGGAGATCACCAACCAGCCGTTGGCGGCGATTGCCAAGCGCGAAGAGATTATTTATGTGGCCGGACAGGAAGATGAGCCGGTGGTGCTGGAGCGCCACTCGCCGGTGCTGCACCTGGTGCAGATGATTCGCGATGAGTCGCACAGGTTTGCGGTGACGTTCCATCGCAAGCGCCGGCAGATGCGCGACCGCAAATCTGAATTGCTGGAGATTCCCGGTATTGGCGAACGCACCCGACAGCGGTTACTGCAGCACTTTGGCAGCGTACGCGCGGTACAAGAGGCCGATGCTGTAGCGTTGGGCGCGGTTCTAACCAAGCCGCAAACAGAGGCCGTGCTGAAGCATTTTGAGAAGGAAGCTACTGGCTCCTAGCTGCCAGCTAAAATCAAAGGCAAAAACAAGCTTACCGCTGATTTGCGCTGATTACGCTGATAGGGGGAATCCGTCAAAATCAACAGCGACAAGAGCAATGACCGCAGAACCTTCAACATCGGTGGAAGCTGTTTCGGAAGTTCCGGAAGCATCACCTGCTAAACCTCGATTCGATGATTGGTTTGCGCGGGAGCTACGGGGATTTGGACCGCTGGGCATTCTGGCGATCCTGGTAATCCTGTTCAGTAAGTTTGAGTTTTTTGCCGGCAGGTCATCGACGTTCGTGATTGTGCCGCTGGGCGCGGTTCTCGCGCTGGTGTGGGCGTGGCGATCAGGAACGCCATGGAGCGAGATCGGCCTGGGAAAACCAAAGAGCTGGGTCGCCACCATTGGTCTGGGTATTTTGTTTGGCTGCGCTTTCAAGTGCCTGATGAAAGCACTAGTCATGCCGCTGCTGGGCGGTCCACCGGTCAATCAGGCGTTTCAATTTCTCGCAGCAAACAGAGCCGCGATTCCCTTCGCGATTTTTGATTTCGTGGTGGCCGCGGGGTTTGGCGAAGAAATGTTATTCCGCGCCTTTATGTTTGAGCGCTTGGGCAAGCTGATGGGAAAGGAAGCGGCCGCCAAGACGGTGATGGTGCTGCTAACTTCTGCCTGGTTTGGAGCAGTGCATTACTCAGGACAGGGTCTAGCGGGGGCAGAGCAGGCGACCATCGTCGGGCTGGCGTTTGGCGCTATCTTCGCCGTCACCGGCCGGATATGGATGCTGATGGTCGCGCATGCCGCATTCGATCTTACCGCCTACGCAATGATCTATTGGGGTTGGGAAACCCGCGTGGCCCACTTCTTCTTCAAGTAATCGAAACTCAGTATCAGCCGCAGATTTTCTCAGAAGCCCGCAGATTCACAGACATTGGCAATCGGGTCATCGGGTCGTCGGTTCATCGGGTCATCGAAAGGCCCAAGATCAAAGAAATCCAACCCCTCGAAAGCAAACGTGAGCTGCACTTCACTATAATCATCCTAATGAGACTCCCAGCCTTTGTCCTGTGCCTGATAGTTTTTTGCGTGTGCCTGGGCGCGCAACAGCAGCCGCCTGCGTCTGTAAATGGAGACCAGCCGAACAAGATCACCACCTCAGTTGACGTGGTGAACGTGGTATTTACCGTCACGGATGATGACGGCAGATTCGTGAAAGATCTGACACGCGACCAGTTCAGGATCCTGGACAACAACCGGCCACCCAAAGAGATTACGAGTTTCGAGCCGCAAACGGGACTGCCTTTGCGGGTGGGACTGCTGGTGGACGCCAGCAACTCCATCCGCGACCGTTTCAAATTCGAGCAGCAGGCCGCCACGGACTTCCTGCAGCAAATGCTCAATCCCGACTCAGACAAGGCGCTGGTGCTCTCGTTTGATGAGCAGTACGAGCTGGTTCAGGATTTCACCAACGACATTGATAAGCTTTCCGCCGGAGTCCGCAAGATCAGTCCCGGAGGCAGCACAGCCTTGTGGGACGCGGTGTATTACACCTGCCGGGAAAAGCTGATGAAGGAAGGCAGCTCGAATCCGGTGCGCCGCGTGATCGTTTTGATATCGGATGGCAGTGATACTCAGAGCCACGTCTACAAGCAGGAAGCAATTGATATGGCGCAACGCGCTGAGGTGGCGATTTATACCATCAGCACCGGCCTGGGCTTCGAGCGCGGTGAAGGCGATCACAATCTGAAGCTGCTGGCGGATGCGACCGGCGGACAGGCTTTCTTTCCGCTGAAAATTGATGATGTGGAATCTGCATTCGTCCGCATTCAGCACGAGCTGCGGTCGCAATACTCGATCTCTTATAAACCTGACAACTTTGTCCCCAACGGTCAGTACCGGACGATTTCGATCAAGACGATGCCCGAAAGCTTTAAGGTGAGAGCGAAGCGGGGATATTATGCGAGAAAACAATAGACGCCTAAGAGCTGCTTTTCTCTGCCACCACAGAAAGCAGATAGTTCCTTACATCTTCTCTCAATCTCGTGTTGCGCAGCACATCCTTGATCATGCGCGGCGGTAGTTCGGCGGCGAATTGAGCGGTTTTGGCGAACGGCGTCTTCTCGTGGCCGAGTAGCACCATCTTGATCTCATTGCGGCGAGACCACTTGTCATCCTCACAAACGGCAAATACCAGAATCTCAGTAGCATCGTCTGATCGCAATGCGCCGACGATCAGTGCTTCAGTCATGTGTGGATTGGCGAGCGCGGCGCGCATGATGCGCTCTTCGGGATCGAGCAGCAGCGTTGCGGCTACGCGTCCCGGGCTCTGTTTGGCCAGGCCGTAGCGCTCACCGGAAGAAATGGTCTTTAAGCGACCGATCAGAGTTTCTTCGGCTGCGCGCTTCACATCAGCGGCGACGGCGGGAAACAGCGCCACCTGCATGAGTTCAAAAGCATACAGGTTGCGGATGGCAGGAATGGAAACGTGGCGCGAGGTGCGCGGGTGCATCACAATCGCGATTCGCACCTTGCGATGCTTGATGATCGCGCCGTTCTTGTTCAACTCTTCCAGCGCTTTGGCGGGAAGATCGCGGCGGTTCAGCAGCGCGAGGGCAAGATCCTCAGTCAGGCGGGAGTTCCCGGCGACGGCGATCAAGACTTCCGGCGAATGATCGTGTATCAGTTGCTCAAGAGGCGCATCGGGCAGCGGCTTTTTCTTTGCCGCTTCCGGTGAAGGCTCCGTCACCTGACGGCTCCCTGCTGAGCAGCGATGGCCAGCGCGCCCAGTACGGGACGCACATAGGCAAAGCTGAGCGCCGCGTTGGGCGAAGAAACGCGGATCGCATCCTGAAATGCGTCGCGAACCGAGGCGGCCCCGTGAAGGACGCCTCCGGCCATGGCTACGCGAACCACGGCGTTGGCAGGCCAGAGCCGCGCGATGACGGCGCTCGCGAGCTGCGCCAATTCCTGACCGGCACGGGTAAGGATTGATTGTGCGGTGGGTTCTCCTTTTTCGGCGAGGGCCGTCACTGCTCCAGCAAGCTCGGCGAACCTGGTAGATGCATCCGAGTTGGCGATGCGAATCACCTCCTCCGTCGATTGCGCCCGCCACAGTTCTGTGATGGATGCCAGCAGACCGTTGTCCCTGGAGCGATCATGCAGGCGCAACGCGGCGGCCAGAGCTTCGCGGCCAATCCAGAAGGCGGAACCTTCGTCGGAGATGGATGATCCCCATCCGCCGGCGCGGGCGCTTTCGCCTTTTTCATTGCGGCCGTAAGCGATGGATCCTGTGCCCGCAATCACCAGCACTCCAGGCAACGCGCCAAATGCAGCGCGATGAGCGATGATGTGATCGCCCAGAATCTTTACCTGGCCGGGGATGAGTTCATGAATCACGCTCTCAGTCCAGGCCCCAGCGCCGGCCACAGAGGCTCCGGACATGCCGATGCACACCTGAATTATCGCTTGCGGAGTTATTTTCGCCGCTTCACAGGCCACGGCGATTGACTGAAGCAGATTGCGGCGAGCTTCCTCTTGCCCAACGCGGGTCAGCTTGCACGTGGCAGTGGTGGCCTGTCCCAGCAGCTCAGCGCCATTGCTCACCGCGCTCTCTGTCTTGGTGCCTCCGGCATCGATCCCTAAGAAGAATGACATGGGTCAGGAATTTACGATTTTTGATTTGTGATTTTTTGAACGCCAATAATTTTGTTTTTGCTTTGCCGACTGTTTGCTGATACTGATATTCTCGTGCGTCTTCACCCGGTTGATGTTGTCATCATCGCGGTCTATCTGATTTGTATCACACTCTTTGGGCTCCGATTCCGCAAGTCACAAAGGTCTCTGCGTGATTATTTTCTGGCCGACCGGAACATTCCCTGGTGGGCCATCGCGCTCTCCATCGTCGCCGCTGAAACCAGCACGCTTACTATTATCGGCACTCCCGCAATCGCATACGGAGGAAACTTTGGATTTCTGCAGTTGGTTCTTGGATACCTGCTGGGGCGGGTGATCATCTGCCTGATCCTGCTGCCGCAGTATTTTCGCGGCGAGATGTTCACCGCGTACCAACTCATTGACCGGCGCTTCGGACCAATGCTGCACCGAATCACCGCTGCAGTATTTCTGGTCTTACGATCAGTGGCTGAAGGTGTGCGGGTCTGGGCAGTCTCAATCGTGATTTTCACTGCATTTCAAATCAGCGAAGTGGCTGCTGTCTCCGTAATCATGCTGCTAACCCTGATTTACACCTTTGAGGGCGGCCTGGCGGCGGTGATCTGGACAGACGTGGTGCAGATGGTAATTTACGTTGGCGGCACGATTGTGGGCTTTGTCACGCTGACCCATCTAATTCCTGGGGGATGGAGCGCGATCCACGCGGCTGCCGCCAATGCCGGCAAGCTCCAAATATTCAATTTCTCGATTAATTTTTTTCAGTCTTATACCTTCTGGGCGGGGTTGATTGGAGGCATGTTCCTGACCACAGCCAGCCATGGCACGGACCAGCTTATGGTGCAGCGATTGCTGGCTGCGCGAGGCGAGCGGGAATCAAAGCTGGCGCTATTGTGGAGCGGCGCGGTAATTCTGGCGCAGTTTACTCTGTTCCTGCTCGTGGGCGCGGGCCTTTGGGTGTTTTATAAACTGCATCCGCAGGAAGCCTACTTCCGCACCCCTGACTACATCTTTCCCACCTTCATTGTTCAGCACATGCCTCGCGGCGTCTCCGGGCTGCTGATTGCTGCCATTCTGGCAGCAGCCATGTCGAATCTGAGCGCGGCATTGAATTCGCTTTCTTCGACCAGCATGGTGGACTTTTATTTCCGTTTCAAACCGGATCTTCCCGAACGGCGCAGAATTCTGCTTTCCCGGATTGCCACAGTGGTGTGGGCAGTCATTCTGTTTGGTCTGGGATTGGCGTCGCGGCACGGCAAGAAGGTGCTGGAAACGGGCCTGGCGATTGCTTCGGTGGCATATGGCGGAATGCTGGGAGTTTTTCTTCTAGGCGTTCTGACGCGACGCGCCAAACAAACTGGCGCAATTATTGGTATGCTCTGCGGACTGGGTTTGAACATATATATCTGGAATTGGACCAAAATCGCGTTTACCTGGTATGTGACGCTGGGGGCAATCGCCACGTTCGTTGTGGGTTACGCCGCCAGCCTGATGGAGCCTGATGCAAGCCGTTGAAAAATCTCGCAGCCCGGAACTGGTACGAGAGCTGAATGTATGGCACTCGACCGCAATCGTAGTGGGCACCATCATTGGCAGCGGCATCTTTCTGGTTTCCAAAGAGATGATGCAGGACGTGGGCTCCGCCGGGCTGGTGTACATGGTGTGGATCGTCGGCGGGCTGCTCTCGTTCTTTGGCGCGCTGACTTACGCAGAGCTGGGCGCGGTGCGGCCGT
>Ga0126371_10006363_pt1 | contig 10504 bp, 11 predicted proteins | sample PanSoiMetaPlot_4_FD_110145 | JGI IMG/M metagenome (GOLD analysis project Ga0126371, IMG submission 110145) | Tropical forest soil microbial communities from Panama - MetaG Plot_4 | ecosystem: Environmental > Terrestrial > Soil > Tropical forest > Bulk soil | place: Panama | collected 2016-02-17
CGAGCAGATCAGCCGTGCTGGTGAGCAGCAGGGCAACTTCCCGCAGGCCTTCACCCACCTGGCGCTGATCAGCGCCGCCTTCAATCTCGACCGCGCCCTCGGCTGACAAGCCGCGTCGAGGACATCAACAGAACGGTTCAGCCGATTCCGAAGATGACGGAAGCGTGCAGCCCGCTAGGCAGGAGTTAGCGGGTTGCACGCCTCCGCTGCCGTCTTCGGTCCGGCGACGAATCGCCATCCCGCCGCCGTCCAGTAGCTGACCGGCGCACAGCGCCCGGCCGGCGGCTGGCACCCGACCGTCGACCGCCTGCTCCTGCGCCAGGGCTGGCGTGGCCGGCGGGCCCGAGGCGGCGGGCGTATCTGGCAGCGTCTTCATCGTGCGGATGCGGGAACCGGCTCTTCTTGACGAGGCTCGGCGCCTCGCCGGGCTTCTGAAGCGAGGCGCCGGCAGCAGCCGGAGCGATGCGCAGCGCGGCCCGCTCGCCTGCCCCGGTCAGTACAGGCTCGTCTGCTGCGGCCAGCGCAGGCTCGCCCGCCCCGGTCAGTACAGGCTCGTCTGCCCCGGTCAGCACAGGCTCGCCCGCGGCGTCCAGCTCCGGCTCTGTTGCGCCGGCCAGCACCACCTCGCTTGGCGCGACCGATGCGGCCCGGTGGCCTCGCTCGTCGAGTGCGACCTGGTAACTGCTAAGCCCGATGCCCGCCATGATCGCGAGACCGCCGACGAGCTGAACCGGGCCGAGCGGATCGGCGAAGAGCACCGTGCCCATGGCGGCGCCGATCAGCGGCTCGATGTTCAGGAAGGCGCCAGCCACGTCGGCGGCTACCTTGCTCTGGCCGAAAGCGAACAGTGCTGTCGGACCCACCGTTCCCCCGACCACCAGGCCGATGGTGGCCAGCAGCGCTGTCGCGCTCATGGATCCGGCAAGGTGCTGCTCGGTCGTCAGCGCAACAGGGAGGACTAGGACAGCTGCGGACATTAGTTGCAGCGCGGTTACGGCAAGGGGATCGCGGCCACGGAGCAGCCTGGCCTGCGAGACGGTGAAGCTGGCCGAGACAAACTGCGCAGCTAGCACGAGCCCGTCGCCGCCGAGGGTTGATCCTGAGCCCTGGCCGCTGGCGATGAAGCCGACGCCAGCGAGGGACATGCCGAATCCGACCCAGGCAACCGGCCGCGCAACACTGTGCCGCAGCGTCGCGGCGATGATCGCGACCAGCACCGGCGTGGCACCGATGAGCAACGCCGCGTGCGTCACGCTAGTGCGCTCTATGCCCAGGTTCTGCAGCAGGACCGAGCCGCCATAGCCGAGGCCGCCGGTGACCAGGATTGCCGGGCTACACGCCGCACGCAGCCGGGAGCGGCTCACCACCATCAGGATCGCGGCCGCGAGCGCAAACCTTGCGAACGCCAGCCAGGCAGGCGGCATCCAGCCAAGGGCGACCTTGGAAAGCGGCACCGTAGTGCCCCAGAGGACGCCGGCGGCTATCAGGGCCGGGAAGATCAGTCGACGGTTGCTGCTCATGACTTAGCATCACCGATGGGACTTCTCAATTCGGGCTTCGAACCTGAGAACGAGATATAATTTGAGATCATGGCTGTAGAACTTGACGAAATTGACCTCAAGCTGCTCGCCGAGCTACAAGCTGACGCCGACCGCACCAACGTTGAACTGTCCAGGTTGGTCGGATTGTCGCCCGCCGCGACGCTGAACCGGGTTCGCAGGCTGAAGGGATCCGGGGTGATCAAGGTCATCAGCGCCCGGCTGGACCCGGCGGCTCTCGGGTTCCCGCTGCAGATGTACGTGGCCGCCACGCTGGGGCGGCACGACCCGCGGGCGACTCTTGCGTTCGAGGAGCAGATCAGGGCACTGCCCCAGATCATCGCTGCGGACAACGTCACGGGAGAGATGGACTACCTGCTGACGATTGTGGCCAGGGATGTCACCGAACTGCAGCAGGTGCTAGCCACACTTTCAGCTCGCGGCAGCCAGCGGCTGGTGACCTACCTTCGCCTGGAGGAAATCAAGCCGCCGTCGCGGCTGCCGCTGCTGCCGGCCACATCGGTCTCCCGCTAAGGCGGGCGAAGCACCAGGCTGATCTCCCCTAGAAACGACACCCTGCTGGTTTGGTGACCTCCAGCGCCCGGTATGCGGCGTTTGCCCTGACCAAACCAGCAGGGTGTCACTGGCGGGGTGAGGCGCGCAAGCGAGCAGACGCGCGCCGCCTACTCAGCGCCCACGGGTTGCGGGCCGGCGGCGGCAGGGCCACCGGGCTCACTATCACCGGGCGCGGATCTAATGTGGTGCTTGCCGGCCGCCGCCTCCGCTCCCACGACCGGAGACACCTCTCCCGTCGACTGCCAGACCGCCCTCACGATCACCTGGATCGCACCGGCAGCCGGGATGGCCAGGAGTGCTGCCACGAAACCGCCGAAGAAGCCGCCTATCCAGCTGCCGAGCGACGCACCCACGAGAATCGACACCAGGACAAGCAGCGGGTTGATCCGCACGGTCCGGCTCATGATGACGGGGTTGAGCACGTGGTTCTCGATCTGGGTGTAGATCAGGAAGACCACCAGCGTCACCACTCCCGCCGACACCGAGTGCGTCAGCGCGAATAGCACGACTGGGATCCCGGCTAGCGCACCGCCGATCATCGGCAGGAAGTCGACCAGCGCTACCCAGAGCGCCCACAGGACCGGGAACGGTACCCCGAGCAGGAACAGCGTGGCGAGGACCACCACGCCTGCGATGACGGATGTCGCAAAGTTTCCGAGCATGTAGCCCGTGACCGACTGGTTCACATCCCTGGCGATCGTGCTGTACCGGTCAGCCCGCTCCGGTGTCATCAGGCCGAGGAGCCCGGTCCGCAGTTTCGGTGCTTCCAGCAGCACCAGCACAACCAGCACGAAGATGGTGAACAGGGTGAACACCAGGGACACTGCACCCTTGCCGAGACTCAGCGCTGGATGCGCCAGGTCGCGGCCGTAGCCCGCCAGCTTCGGCGCGTTTTTCTCCACCCAGGCCTGCAGGTGGTACTTGGTGACCACCCGCCCGATCCAGCCTTCGCCGTGCTGGGCATTCCTGACGTAAGTAGGCAGGTTGCCTGCCAGGTGGCTGATGCCGTTGACCAACGGATATCCGAACGCCACCGCCAGCCCGGCAAACGCGCATACAGCTATAAGTGTCACCAATGCCACCGCGATGCCGCGTCGTTTGACCCACCGTTGCAAAGCCACGACCAGGGGATTCAGCAGCAATGCAATGAACCCCGCGACGACCAGCAGCAAGATCACGCCACGCAGCCGGTCGATGATCTTGCCGCTCAGATAGGCCAGCACCACCACGGCAACCGTCACGAGGATCGCGCGCAGCGGGACGTTCCGCGCTTCCGCCGCCCGCCATAGCCGGGCCCGGCGAGTCTGCGACGTCGGGGATTCCAGGCTCACCCGGCCAGCATGCCAGCCCGAGCCCGGCAACCGCAGCTAGTGGACCGGAGGCGGCGTGCCGTGGGCACTTGCCACAAGTGTGGTGTCCCACCGGCACACTTCACACGCAAAGGTGAAAGCAGACTGAGCGAACTCCAGCGCAGTTGCGTGCGGATCCGCACTAGCGCGGACGTCGTCCCAGTTGAGCAGGTACTCGCCCAGGGCACCATCCCAGCGCGCGGCAGCGGGCTCGACGGACCCTCCGCCGAAGGACGGCGGAGCGGGATGCGTGTAGGCGTAGAACGCCGCTGCTGGGTGACGCGGATCTCCTGGCCACCACCCGATTGCGACCTCCTGGGCATCCATCGCGTTACGCATGATGAAGTCAGGCGACGGCGGCTCGGCCGAATGACCGGAGAACAGGCTGACCGCCAGGTCAAACGATCCCCACCACGCGTTGACCGGAGTAGACCGGCCGCGATAGGGCGCGCGGAACTCAGTCAGCACCATGGCAGCGCGGTCAGCCGCGGCAAAGTAGGCGGCTACCTGGTCGCGGTTATAAGTCGCGTGCTCGTCGTCGGCATCGAGCGGCACAGTCCACGGCACCTCCTGCGGTGTCGGGTCGATATGCACGTCACCGGCCAGCCTGCGGACCGCAGCCAGCAGGTCGCGCGCGACCGCACCGACAGGCCGGTCTGGCGCCAGCGGAACGCGCTCAACCCGGCCGTCGCTGTGCTCGGCGACTGCCTCGTGCGTGTGCAAGTTCAGCAACACGACCAGCCGACCAGACCCGTCGGGGGCCGGCAGCGGCGCGGTCTCCCAGCCGCGCGCCGTCAGCCGCAGTGCAGCGTGCTGCAGTTGCGGCTCGGGCGGCGCGAGCGCGACCGCGAACTTGCCCAGTACCTGAGTGTGCGCATGCAAGGTGTCGCAGGTCGCGCTCCACTGCTCGTAGGACACGGCCGGCCAGGCATCTGTCATAACTGAACGCTAGTTGGTCGGCCCTCGATTCGGTCACGCGACCCGAGTTAGCCGGCGCTCTGTTGCGTGCCTGCCAGATTGCGCCTTGCGCCCGCCAGATCACCCTTTGAACTGCTGACAGATCGCGCGTTGCGCCAGCGCCAGCCGGGGATCCGATTGACATGTGACCAATCGGTCACCTATTCTCGAGGACGTGGATGAGGTGTTCAAGGCCCTAGCCGACCCGACCCGGCGTGAGCTGCTCGATGAGCTCTTCCGTGCCGACGGGCAGACCCTCAGCGCGCTAGAGGAACGGCTCCCGATGACGCGCTTCGGCGTCATGAAGCACCTGAAGCAGCTTGAGGAGGCCGGCCTCGTCGTCACGAGGAGGCGGGGGCGCGAGAAGCTCCACTTCCTCAACCCGGTACCGATCCGCCTGATCCACGACCGATGGGTCAGTAAGTACGCAGAGCCGTGGGCCGCCGCGCTCAGCGACCTGAAAGAGAAGCTGGAGAGGCCGATGGAAAAGATCTTCGAGATCTACATCCGCACGACGCCCGAGCGCTTGTGGCAGGCGATCGTCGACCCGGAAATCAGGAGCAAGTACAACTTCGGCGCCGGCGTGACGTCGGACTGGGCGCCGGGATCGCGCCTGGAGATGGGTCACCCCGGCGTGACCGGGCTCCTCGGCGAAGGCGAAGTCCTTGAGGCCGACCCGCCGCGCAAGCTGGTTCACACTATGACCGCGCTGTGGGGCGATGACGTCAAAAGCGAGGGGCCCAGCCGGGTCACCTGGGAGATTGAGCAGGTCGCTGACTCCTGCCGCCTCGTTCTTACCCACGACCAGCTCCGCGAGGGCGCCAACGATCAGCTCTACGGCGGCTGGCCGATGATCCTTTCGGGTCTGAAGACCTGGCTGGAGACGGGTGAGCTCCTGACGACCCCTGGCTCGCTGATGTACAGCGGCCAGAGCTGATCCGGTACCGGCAACCGAGCGAAAGACGACAAAATGCCAGACACCGACAATCGCACCGCACGCATCACCGGCGTCCGCACCATCGGCGTGCCGGTTCGCGACCAGGGCAAGGCCCTGGAGTTCTACACAACCGTCCTTGGCTTCAGCAAGCGCCTCGACGTGCCGACACCACAGGGAACGCGCTGGATCGAAGTCGGTCCGCCCAGCGGTGAACCCTCTATTGCGCTGGTGCAAGAGCATGACGGGGTTCCGGCAGGCGTCGAGACCGGCATCCGGCTGACCACGGCAGATGCCGACGCCGCTCACGCGGCCCTGCTAGCCCGAGGCGTCGATGCCAGCGAGGTGCTGCGCTGGCCGGGCGTGCCGCCGATGTTCAGTTTCAGGGACCAGGACGGGAACGGCCTGGAACTCGTCCAGCAGCCGTAACAGGCGGCCGTGCTAGCCGCGGGGCGCGTCCGGCTGCCCGCGGCTAGACGGTTCGGCAAAGTACGCCACGACCCGGTCTCTGGTCGCGTTGGCCTCTTGGCGGTAATCGCCGTGGCGGCGCCAGTGATCACGGTTGAGGGTGATTAGTTCGTCGTAGGTCTCACAGTCCGCTCCGGTCAGCTGCCACAGCATCAACCCAGGCAGGTCTGTGGCGACCTCCGGAGCCTGCAACGCTTTCAAGCTTGACCTGCTGCCGGGCGCCATGCCAGCCCATTTCGCCAGCGACGCGCAGTGCGCCGGCCGGCCACCAAATCACAGCAATAGGGCTGGTGCTGTGGCTCTAGCCACAGCTCTAGTACAAGCGCTGTGCCTCCGCCGTCACCCTCGGCCGCAGCGAAGGTGACAAAAAGTGCACAACTACAGCGTTACCTCGGCGCGAACGGGGGCATCTCCCCAATGCCAGCCTCTGACCGCAACGCTGCGGCTCCCCTTGGCTACGGAGCGCGCCGCGTGCTTGACATATTGCGCGCAGCGCTTGATATAGTATGCGCATGACCTTAAGAGGAGGAGCTAATGATTGATACCCGCGCGCTGGCGCAGGAAGTCCAGGATCAGTTGCTCGCCGTCGTGCACCGCGGCCAGGAGCAGCTCCGCAAGAGTCAGGACCAGGTGCGCAAGAGCCAAGACCAGGTGCGCAGAGGCCGCGAGGCGGTAGTCGGCGCGATCCGCACCGGCAACGAGCGAGCTAAGACGGCCCGGCCGAACATCCCGGCGCTGAACACGCTCGCCGACCCGGCCAAGCTGCGGGCGAGTGCGCAAGACCTTGCTGACCAGTTTCTTGCCAGCCAGCGGCACCTTGCCGACCGGGCTATTGCCGGCCAGCGGCACTTCGCCGACCAGGCTGTCACGAGGCAGCGGCACCTTGCCAACCGGGCCGTCAAGAGGCAGCGGCACTTCGCCGACCAGGCTGTCACGAGGCAGCGGCATATCGCCGACCAGGTTGTGGCTACGCAGCGTCAGCTCGCCAGCAGGGCGCTGGAGTCCGCCAGCCCTGTCGTGGCGGAGCAAGTTGCCAAGTTGAGCCAGGTAGTCGGTGCGCTGCCGGGAGTGCGGAGACTCGCACAGGCGGAAAACGGCACCCGGAGCACCGCCACGGCGGAACGCCTCGCAACGCCGGCTGACATGGCTGCCGACGGCAACGTGACTCAGTTGCACGTATCCGGTGAGACTCCCGCCACCGGCACGGCGCGCGCACGCAAGCCGAGCACTCCTCGGGCGACTTCCAAGTCGGCGAGCACGAGCCGGAGCGCCAAGCCTGCCAGGGCGACGAAGGCCGCTAGCACCGGCAAGCCGGCCCGCGCCAAGTCGGCGGGCACGACTAGGTCTGCTAGCACCACCAAGTCGGCCAGCACCAAGTCGACCGGCACCACGAAGTCGGGCGGCACCACACGGCGGACCAGCACCACCAGGTCAGCCAGCCAGTCCAGGTCCCGGAGCACCAAGTAGTAACGACGCCACGGCCTGCTGGCAGCCCTGCCACCCGCGGACGCGGCTGGCAGGGCTGCCAAGTCATACCTGCATCACCTGCTGCCGAGGCGAGCCCGACACCTGACATGCCCAGCACTAGATTCCGATCGCGAACGAGAGACGAGATGGCCGAATCGTGGGACTCACAGATGCAGGCGCTTGGCGCCTTCATCCGGGACAAGCGGAAGATGGCCAACTTGTCGCTGCGACAGCTTGCCGAGCGAACAAAGCTCTCTAATCCCTACCTGAGCCAGATCGAGCGCGGGTTGCACCAGCCCTCGGTCCGGGTGATCAGGCTCATATCCGACGCCTTGAATGTGTCCGCTGAAACGCTGCTAGCCCAGGCCGGATTGCTGCACAAGGACACCAGCGGCGACGGGGCCGCGCACAGCGCGCCGGCCGACATCGAGGCAGCAATCAGGGCCGAGCAGCGGCTCAGCGAGGACCAGAAAACCGCGCTCATCGCCGTGGTCAGGAGCATGTTGCCTGCTGAGTAGTGCCAACCAGGGACAGCGCAGGTTTCGCGGGAAGATCGGAGAAGGCGCGTCAAGCACTCTGCAGGCCGATTACGATCTGACAACGTGACAGAGCCGAGCCAGCGAGCAGAGCCGCAGCCAGGAGACGCGCTGCCCCAGCGAGGCGGCGAACTGCCACGACGCAGGCCAGCCGGCGGGTCACTGCCGCAGCCTGGAGGGTCGTATTTCGAGCGCGCGGAGCCTCTGCCGCCGTCGAGTCCGCTGCCAGCGCCCGCGAACGGCCTGCCGCAGGGCCGACCCAGCTGGCAGCCCATGGCATCTGATGGTGACCGGCGGCAGCGCGAGCCGCTGTTTCAGGCGCGGGACCAAGGCTCACTTCCGCAGCGCGGCGGCCTGCCGCAACGTGGAGACGCTCTGCCGCAGCGTGGAGACGCTCTGCCACAGCGCAACGCCGACAAAGGCGCGCTCCCCCAGCGCAACGCCGACAAAGGCGCGCTCCCCCAGCGTGGCGGCGGTGGCCTCCCCCAGCGTGGCCCGGCGGGGGACGGCGCCGGGGCGCTGCCTCGACGGACCACCAGGACCCGCCCACCCGGCCGTCACCGCAGTCCGCACCGGTTGTCAGTCGCGCCGGACGCGCCTGTCCTGGTGATCGCCGTTCCAGGACACGCGAAGGCCGACTCCGACGAGATCGGTCCCAGAGTCGCGGCTACCGCTGGGCTTTCCTGCCCCGGAGTCGACATCCGTGTCGGCTATCTCGACGGCGACGAACTGCCGGTGTCGGAATGCCTGCTTCCAGACGGGCCGCAGGCCGAGGACCACGAGCAGTTCCCGAGCGTGGTCGTCCCGCTGCTGCTGAGCCCGAACGAGAACCTCGACGCCAGGCTGCGACAGCTCACTGCTAGTTCGCCAACACCGGCCGTGCTGGCCTCGCACCTCGGGCCGCACCCGCTGGTAGCCGGGGCACTGCACGCGCGGCTGGCCGACGCGGGCCTTGCCAGGCAGGCACGGTCGACCGGGCTGAGCATCTCAGCTGACAACCGCGGCATCGTGGTTCTGGCCGACATCGGCGAGGAAGCCGCGAGCGCTGCCGGAGTCGCCGCAGTCCTGCTGGCGTCCCGGCTTTCGGTACCTGTCGTGCCTGCCTCCCTCGGCAACCCCGCCAGTATTGTCGAAGCCGTCGATCGCCTCAGCGAGTCCGGCGCCGCCCGGCCCGCTCTGGCGCCCTGCCTGATCGGGCCTGAAACAAACATCTCCGTGCTCGAAGACCTGAGCGCCGCACTTGGTGCGCCGTGCGCCCCTACACTGGGCGCCCATCAGGCCGTCGGCCAGCTCGTCGCGATCCGGTACGGCGCGGCGCTGGCAACCCTCAGCCCGGCCAGCTGACCCGCGACCGAGCGGGCGATCCCACGCTGGGCGCCCATCAGGCCATCGGCCGGCTCGTCGCGATCCGGTACGGCCCGGCGCTGGCCACCCTCAGCCCGGACTGCCCGCGGCCATGCGGTGCGCTGCGGACTGCCAGCTGCGCGTTCCCCGTATTTAACACGGTTCGTTGACAGCGCGTCCGGCTTGCGCTGGGCTTATCAACTGCGGACCGCACAGCGGTTCACATTCCGAACTTGAGGCCGAGAAGAGGTCGGGACATGAGTCAGTGGAACGCCATGACCTACGAGGGCAAGGACACGATCCTGCGCGTCGTCCGCCGGGAGGCCGGCGAGATGTTCGCCCTGGCCGAGGAGCCGGGCGCGTGGGATGCGCCGACGGCGTGCGAGAGCTGGAAAGTTAAAGACGTCATCGGGCACATCGTCGACACGACAGAGGGCTACTTCCAGGCCTTCGACACCGCCAGGACCGGGGCTGAGGCGTCGGCGCCGTACGGCCTCGTCGCTATGCACGAGCGGGCCGGCCGGACCGCGCAGGCATTCGGCGGACAGGCGCAACAGGAGATGCTCTCTCGCGCTCGCGCCGACCTCGACAAGATGATGGGCATCCTTGAGCCGCTGACCGCGGATGAGTGGACCGGCATGATGGTGCCGCACGCCTACATGGGCCCGGTCCCGGCATTCGTGTACGCGGGCGGCCAGCTGATGGACTACGGCGTGCATACCTGGGACATCAGGCAGGGCCGCGGCCAGGCGCACGCGCTGTCGGCCGACGCGGCTGACCTGCTGGTCCCGTTCATGTTCATCATCTGGCAGTCGACGGTCCGGCCGGACGCCGACCTGACGCCGTTCAGCATCGGGATCCGGGTCAGCGGCCGGAACGCGGGCGATACCCGGGTGTCGATCGGCGAAGGTGGCATGACCTACGAGCCGGGCAGCATCGACGATTTGCCGGCCATGCTGGAATTCGACCCGGGCAGCATGGTGCTCACCGCGTTCGGCCGGGTCAACGGTGGCACGGCGAGCGGGGATGCGGCCCTGGCCAACCGGTTCCTGAACCTGTTCTTCCGGATCTAGCGCGGCCTCGCCGGACACGGCGGTGGCTGGGTCGCTGGGCCCCAGCCGCCCGCCGTGTCTGGCATAAGGATAAGGCCAGCTTCCGGGCGGAAACGAGCACCTCGCCGGCCAGTGTCACTCGCCAGGCTGCGGTACACCGGGCTCCGGCACAGCCGATTGCGGCACACCCGATTGCGCCGCGGCAGATTGCGTCGCGGCCACTGACGCTTGCTTGCCGTCCGCGGAGGGCATCCGGAACGCAGGCAGCGGTGACGCGATGAGC
>Ga0126371_10006364_pt1 | contig 10504 bp, 7 predicted proteins | sample PanSoiMetaPlot_4_FD_110145 | JGI IMG/M metagenome (GOLD analysis project Ga0126371, IMG submission 110145) | Tropical forest soil microbial communities from Panama - MetaG Plot_4 | ecosystem: Environmental > Terrestrial > Soil > Tropical forest > Bulk soil | place: Panama | collected 2016-02-17
AAGCACCCTACTTCGGCGCGGCATGCTGGATGACGGCGTTCACTCCTGCCCGGGATCCGGTGAAATGCCTCGGCAACACTGGCGTTACAACGCAGCAGCGAAGAGGTCGCCCTGGGCGCCGACACGCTCTACCACATCGTCAGCCGTGAAAACGAGGTCGGAGGCGCGCTGGCAGGCCTCGACCTCGGCCCAGGTGACCGGCGTCGACACCGTCGGCTGAGGCCTCGCTCGCAGCGAGTACGGCGCCACGGTCGTCTTCGCGGCGTTGTTCTGGCTCCAGTCGATCAGGACCTTGCCAGACCGAAGCGCCTTGGTCATCTTCGACACGACGAGCTTCGGTGTCTCCTGCTCTAGCTGCTCGGCGAGCCCTTTGGCTTTGTCGCTGGTCTGCTGCGATGTCATGCCCGTCATCGCCGCGTAAAGCTGCAACCCCTTGCCGCCCGACGTCTTGGCGACGGGCGTGAGACCTTGTTCAGTCAGCAGCGGCCGCAGCAGAAGCGCGACCTTGCAGCACTCGACGACAGTGGCCGGCGGTCCAGGGTCCAGGTCGAACACGAGCAGATCGGGCTCGCCAATGTGCGGATGCCGCCACATCGGCGTGTGCAGCTCCAGCGCCGCCAGGTTGGCGGCCCAGATCAGCGTCGGCAGATCGCCGCCGATGATGTACTCGATCGTTTCCCGCGACTTCGTCGATCCCGGCGAGGGGATCTTCGCTGTGGGGACCCAGTCGGGCCGGTGCGCAGGGGCGTTCTTCTGGAAGAAGAACTCGCCGTCGACGCCCTCGGGGTATCGCTTGATGGTCACCGCGCGCGCCGCGATATGCGGGAGCATGACGGGCGCGACATGCAGGTAGTAGTCGATCACCTGCGCCTTGGTGAAACCAGCCGCCGGGTACAGCACCTTGTCCAGGTTGCTCAGCGTCAACGTCCGGCCGTCGACTTCGACCGGCACCTTGCGCGCGTCAGGGCTCACGAACGACCTCCGCCGGGTCCTTGTCGGCGCGCAGGCCTTTGTAAGCAGGGGCACGCAGCCGTCCCGACTTCGTCCACGCGCCGAACTCGATATCGGCCACGAGTTCCGGCTCGACCCAGCGCGCGAAGCGCGCGTCTTCCGGCGGGACCGTGCTCGCGAACGGTGACGCGTCGCGGCGCAGTGGGGCCAGCCGCTCGCCTAGCATCCGCAGCGTCTGCTGTGTGAATCCGGTGCCGACGTGCCCGGCATAAATCAGCGCGCCGTCCTCATCATGGACGCCGACCAGCAGCGAGCCGATCCAGCCAGCCCGCCCGCCCTCGCCTGGCTTCCAGCCGCCAATGACGACTTCCTGCCGGTGGACGTTTTTGATCTTGCGCCACGCGGTTGTGCGGCGCCCGGGCTCATACCGCGAGCTGAGCCTCTTGGCCATGATGCCTTCCAGGTGCTGCTGCTTCGAGACCGCCTGGATGTCGGCGCCCGACTCGCCAACGAACGAGGGCGGCACCTGCGCGCGACCGCTCTGAAGGCCGAGACTCTCGAGCAGTTCCCGCCGCAGCGAGTATGGCTCAGTCAGCAGCGTGCGGCCGTCCAGCCAGAGCAAGTCGAAGGCGAGATAACTAACCGGGACCTGCGCCGACAGTGCCCGCGCCTGCGCAGCAGTGCTGATGTTCATCCGCTGCTGGAGCGCTTCGAAGTCCGGCCATGCGCCGCCGCCGAAGGCGACGATCTCGCCGTCGAGGACCGTCTGGTCGACCCCGACCGCCGACCCCAGACCGGCCAGTTCTGGATAGACGAACGTGATATCGCGGCCCGTCCGCGACGCGAGTCGGATCTGGCGGCCCGAAACGAAGGCAAGCGCGCGCAGCCCGTCCCACTTCATCTCGTACGCCCAGCCATCGTCGCTGATAGGCAGCGTGCCCGACGTGGCCAGCATGGGCGACAGATCCGGCGGCGGCTCCCGGCGCACGTGGTCAGCCCATGGTCTTGGCGCCGTCGATGGCTTCCCTGATGATGTCGGCGTGCCCGGCGTGCTGGGAGGTCTCGGCGATGAGGTGCAGCAGCACACGCCGGGCCGACCAGCGCGCGCCCGGCGGGTTCCACGGCGCCTCGGCAAGTGGCTGCGATGCGTCGAGATCGGGGAGCGTTGCCAGCAGTTCGTCAGTTGCTCTGGCAGCATCCGCGTAGTCGTCGAGCAGTCCTGCGAGTGTCTCCCCCGGCAGCATCCTGAAGCCATCGACATACGCCTGCATCTGCGCGGGGTCGTCCCACTTCCCCATTGCCGAGGCGCCGCCCGTGATGAAGGTGCCCCATCGGCGCTCGACGGCCGCGACGTGTTTGATGATGCCGCCCAGGCACAGCTCGCTCACCGTGCTCCGCCGGGCTGCCTGCTCATCCGACAAATCCCTCGCGGCGAACCGAAGGAAGCCCCGGTGCTTCTCCAAAGTCTCCGCCAGGTCCGCCCGCTCGCCAGTCAGTGCCCGATCCGCAGTGCTCATCGCATGGCCTCCGTCCGCCGACGGCGCGCTTGCCGCCGCTGAGATGCACGTTAGCGCGCGAGCCTGAGACCCGTCCGAGGTAGCCAGCTGCCGCGACGTTAGGCACCTAGCGAAACCGGACAAATATCTTCCTCGGCCGATGCATCGAGGGCGCCGTTCCGGGTAGCGCTCCGGTGTGGCCGATCTTCTAGAGAGCTAGCGGGTTTACCTTTCAGGAGGAAGCCGTGGCGCTGCCGGACTTCTTCGTGGCGGGCGCGCCCAAGGCCGGCACGACCGCGCTCCACGTCGCCCTGGCCCAGCATCCGGACCTGTATCTGTCCACCATCAAGGAGCCGAAGTTCTTCCTGTCCGACGGGCCGCCATCGACCCAAGGCGGTCCTGGCGACACGAAGACATACCGCGAGCACGTCTGGCGGCGATGTGACTACGAAGCCTTGTTCGACGCCGCGCCGCCCGGAACCCTGCGCGGTGAGTCCACCCCGTTCCACCTGTACCGCCGCGATGCGCTGCGGCGCATCCGGGCGCTGATCCCGCATGCCCGGCTGATCATCGTGCTCCGGGACCCGGTCGAGCGGGCACATTCGAACTGGACCCACCTCTGGTCGTCCGGGCTGGATCCGATCGATGACTTCGTGACCGCGTGCGCGGCCGAGGACGAGCGGGTCGCGGCCGGCTGGGCGGATTTCTGGCATTACAAACGGATCGGCCTGTACGGGCAGCAGCTAGAGCACCTGTACTCGGTGTTTCCCCGCGAGCAGGTGCTGGTCTTCCGGTACCGCGACCTGGTCGATGATCCACAAGGCATCCTGGACCGGATCTCTGGCTTCCTTGGTGTCCGGCCGGGGATGATCGACCACGTGCCGCGTGAGAACGTCACCGCGCATCCCGAGTTCACGCGGCGCCACCAGCACCGGTCGAGGCTGCTGCGGGCTGCGTCGGCGACGACCGCGCACGTACCGGGTCACCCAGCCAAGGCCATGGTTGACCGGCTCGAACGGAGCCTGCAGGATGGTGCGGCCCCGCGGCGGCCGCTGACCTGGGACGAGCGGCAGACCCTGCTCCCGTACTTCGAGCCCGACATCCGGCTGCTAACCGACATCACCGGCGAGGACTACGAGAGCTGGCTGCGGCCGCGCGAAGACTCGGGCGGTCTCGTCGGTGCCAGGCCAGCCGGCCAGCGGCAGGCCCGCAACGGGCGGCCCCGCGACTTCTAGCGCCCGGCGGGCTAGCGCAGCTCCGTGCGAAGCTCGTGGCGGCCGTCGGGCCTGGTCAGTTCGTAATACCAGCGCTCGCGACCATTGCCGAGGTCGACTATGTCCAGGTACCGCAGGCCACCGGTGCCATCCGGCGACGCCCCCACCGGCGCTGCATCGGCCGCCGCGAGCGCGTCCGGCGTGTCGCCCACGGCCACGCCCGTCCGCTCCTCATAGTTCTCTGCGGCGCTTGCCCGGCCGTCGTAGTAGGCCACTACCCCGGCTGGGGTGAACCGGACAGCAGACACCCGGACGCCACGGGAGTCCCACTCGCCTGGCCGCGGCGTCAGCGCGTGACCGTGCCACGTCCACTCGATGCCATCGGCGCTGGTCGCGTAGTCGGTGATCATCCGGTCCGTGTTGGCGTCGTCATCGAGCGGGTGAACGGACGCCCACAGGTGCCAGACCCCCGACCGGGTGACGATCACCGGATCCTTGACCCCGCTCACGGCATCGCCGGGCAGCACGACGGTGCGCTGCCGAACGTCGAAAGCGTCGGGGGCATCGGCCTCGAGCATCTCGACACGCCAGTGCTTGGTTCCCCAGGTGGCGCAGCTGAGGTACAGCCGCCAGCTTCCGGCCGGGGTCCGGACCAACGTCGGCCGCTCAAGGGATTCGGTGTCGATCTCGGCCTTGGTGATCACCTGGATGGTTTCGAACTCCACACCGTCGGCCGAACGGGCAATCGCAACCGCGTATCCCCGACCCTGGCCGATCGGCCGCCTGAGCCGGTACGCCAGCACGATCTGGTCGCCGTCAAGGACCGCGCTGGGAGCGCCTGCCCAGGTGCCCGGCTCGGCGCCGGGAGGTTCGATCGCTACGACGGAGCGCTCTGGCGCTGGCGCAAGGTCGGCGACTTCGATGATCACGATGCGAAGAATAGGCGATCTTCGGCAGTCCCCTGACCAGCCACAACTTCCTCAGTCCTCGGGCTTATCTTCGCGTTCCCGTCTCAGCGCAGTCCCGGTGACGGTAACGATCAGGGTGTGCACCCCGTTCACATCGCTCCAATGCAGCACGTACCGAGCGGTGAAGCTCCCCGCCCTTCTCGGCCTGAAGGTCACCGGGAGCAGCAAGCCGGACCCGGGGCTGAGGGGCAGCCCTGCGGCCGGCTTGAGTGGTGCCGCGAACGGCGCCGCCAAGCCCGCGACGCTGGTCACAGTGACTGCGGTGCTGCCTGCGTTGGCGACACGAATGTAGGCGGTGGCCTTCTTGCCCACCCGGACTTTTCCGAAGTTCACCTTCGAGCTAGCCGGCGTCAATTGGCTCACGGCGGCAGACCCAATCCCGGTGAGCGTAACCACGGCCTTCTGTCCGCTGCTGCCAGCGACGATGAACGACCCAGTCGCCGGTCCAGGTGACGTCGGCGCGAATGTGACCTGCACGCTGATCGACGTGCCCGGGAGGAGCTTGGTCCCGACCGGAGGCAGGTTGCTCGCACTAAACGGCGGCGACGGCACCGTGACCGAGGTGATGGTCTGCGTGACCTTGCCGAGGTTGGCGAGGTCGACGGCCTCCGGCTTCTGGATACCGACCGGCACCGGGACAACGCCCTGGTCCGGTGCCAGCGGGAACGTCTGCGTGGCCGGCTGCGCGTAGATGCCCTCCTTGGTGCCGTCAGCGGTCAGCGGGACGTCCACAGCTCCGGTCTTGCTCGACTTGGTTGTCAGCGCCAGCGTGCCGCTGCTTGCGCCCGGAACCGTCGGCGTGAACTTCGTCTGGACCTGCAGCTTGTCACCCTTGTTCAGCGTGACCGGGAACGTCACAGGCGCTGACGTGCTAGTGCCGCTTGCGGTCTTGCTCGCCTGACCGACGGCGAACTCGCTGCTCGTGAGGTTTGTCGCATTGTTGGCGCTGGTGCTTGCGGTCGCGCCGGTGATGGTGACGGTCTTCGTCGCGGTGACCGAGACCGACTGGCTGCTGGTCGTTCCGACTGGCGTCTGCGGCAGGGTGGCCGCTGCGGCAACGGCTGGTACCGCCGCCCCAGGCGCTGCGAACCCAAGGACGTGGCCGTCGCGCGTGCCGACGTAAACCCAGCCCTGGCTCGTCGCCGGGATGGAGAACTTCGCCGACGTGAAAGTGTTTGAGTGCCAGATGTTCGTCAGCGTGCACCTGCGAGTCGAGACGCAGGGACTCGGCTTGCCGCCGGTGGCGGCTATGTTCCCGAGCGAATAGGCCTCCAGCACTGACCCCGCGCCCGTCTTGCCCATGGTGTTGTGGACGTAGACCTCCCAGATGACGGCGGTCGCGGGGTCGTCGCCGTTGGAGGTCACCACTGGGGAGCCCGACGAGAAGCCATAGGTCAGCGTGCTATTGGCCACATAGGTGAGCCTCGGCTTCCCCGACACGGTGACCGCGAAGCGGAAGACTCGTAGCACGTCGTCCTTGGCCACCGAGAACAGGAAGTCATTATCGACAGGGGTGGTGTGAGAGTTCGCGATCGTCACGGGCGTGTCACCGAAGATCGCCGGGTGACCCCACTCGCCGCCGCCGTAGGCCTTCGTCACGAACAGGTCGTTGTCAGTGCCGCGCGGCCCTTGCTCGCGACCGCCGAGGCTGTCTCGGTTCAGCAGCCAGATGAAACCGTCCTTGCCGATCTGGACCAGCGTGTGGCTGTAACGTCCGACGGGGAACTGCACTCCCACCGGACCGCCAGATCCGTAATCGGTATCCCCCGAGTCGAGGCCAGGGGCGCTGGCCGGGCTGAAGAAGTCCTGCGGCGAGAGCGTCCCGTTGCTGTTGACCCCGAGCCGGATCACCGATTCCGCGAGCTGGGTGCCCGGCGACGTGCCCGCGCGCTTGACAGGCGAGACGCCGTTGCCGGAGGTGACGAAGATCCGGCCGGATCCGTCTGACATGATGCCGCCGCCGGATTGCCAGATGCCGCCCCCGAAGTACGTGACCCCCGACTGGTCGCTCCACAGCGTCGCCTGGTGCGTCGAGATATCGACCCGGGCAACGTAGCCGTCGTATCTCGGCTGACCGTTCTTGAGATGGACGTCGCAGTGGGACCCGAACGCCCCGTAGACCGCCCCGTCGAGGATCAGCACGCCAGGCCGCTCCATATTGAACCTGGCGCTGAACGTGATGTGCGAATCGTTGCTCGGGTGGCCGCTGACCAGGGTCTTGCTGACGACAGCTCCATTCGTCGGATCCATCTCGACCATGTAGTAAGCCGGCGCCTTGCTCGTCATGATGTTGGCGAACATGAAGATGTGCTTGGTGACGGAGTCGAATGCGGGGGTTCCGGTCACGCCGATGTTGGGCACCAGGTCCTTGCACCGGCCAAACGTGGGGTCGCTCGAAATCGGGAACGCACTGCCCAGCCGTGTGGCCCAGATCTGCGCACCCGTTCCGGCGTTGAGCCCGTACACCCAGTCGCTCTCGGTCGCGACAATGACGGTCGAACCAAGCACGAGCGGCTGGGCGTACGCCGAACCGTCGACCGCGGCCGTCCACCGCGACGCTGACGAGAACGTCTTGACGATCGAAGGGCTTAAGTTCGGCTCGGCTGAGTCCCAGCCATTGCGCAGCACGTTCAGCGACGCGGTGCCGTCGTCAGCATGCGCGACCGCCGTCGTGCCCAGCACGACGCCATCGAACATTGGCAGCACGCTCGCGACGACTGTGAGCCCCGTCGCGGCCAGGGCCAGCCGACGGGCGGAATGTAGGCGATTTCTCCGTCTGTGCACAGGAGGCCCCCAAAAGGTCCCGTTGCAATGACATTGCGCCGCGTCACCGCTTCGCACCAGACCTCGGCTGAGGCTGTTATCGCACTGTGTCCGATGCTTTGGGCTGAGTTATGCCCCCGAAACAGGAACGGGGGCGCTGGTGTGCACCCCCGCTCCGGCACCCGGCCCGGCAGCTAGATCACCGGCGGCCAGATCACCGCCAGCCCTGCGCTGTCGGCGCGGCCATTCAGACCGCGGCCCCCGTCAGCGTCACGGCCAGCCTGTGCGTGCCGTTCACGTCCCGCCATGTGACCTTGTAGTGAGTCGTGAACTTGCCTTTCTTGGTCGGGGTGAAGGTCACCGGGAGCAACAGGTCCGAGTCCGGATTGAACGGCGTGCTCGCCGCCGGCTTCAAAGGGTTGCCGAAGGGCGCCTGAACGACGGAGGTCCGTTGCACCAGGCTCTGCGTGTTACCGGTGTTGGTGACCTGAACGTAGGCGGTCGCCTTCTTCCCTACCGCGATGGTCCCGAAGTTCACCACCGGACTTGCGGCAGTGAGCTGGCTTTGGGCAGCCGTAGCCACGCCCGACAGGCTGACGACGGCCGATGGCCCGCTGCTACCCGCGATCGTGACGGAGCCAGTCGACGTCGCCACCGACGTCGGCGCATAGCTCACCTGCACGGTGATGGTCTGCCCAGGCAGGATCTTCGTGCCGACGGCGGGCATGTTCGTGGCGGTGAACGGCGCCGGCGGGGGCGCGACGGAGGTGATGGTCTGCGTGGTCGTGCCGAAGTTAGAGATGTACACCGCCTCGGGAATCGTGATCCCGAGCGGCACCGGGACGACGCCCTGGTCGGGCGCAAGCGGGAACGTCACCGTGGTCGGCTGCGCATACAGGCCGTCTTGGGTTCCCTCGGCCGTCAGCGGCACAGTCACCGTTGGGACAGCGGACGAGTTGGTACTGAGCGACAGTTCGCCACCCGACCCGCCCGGGACTGATGGCGTGAACTTCGTCTGCACCGTCAGCTTGTCGCCCTTGCCCAGCGTGACGGGGAACGTCACCGGGACCGGACTGGTGCTGCCCTTCTTGATCTCGCTCGCGGAGCCAACAGCGAACTCGCTCGTTGTCGTGGTGGCATTGTTTGCCACGGTACTGGCGGTCGCGCCGGTGACCGTCACAGTCTTCGTCGCCGTGACCGACACCGTCCGGCTACTTGTGGTGCCGACTGCGGTCTGCGGCAGGGTGGCCGCCGTAGCAACGGCCGGAGCCGCGGCCGACGGCGCGGCGAACGCGAGCACATGACCGTCGCGGCTGCCGACGTAGACCCAGCCCTGGCTGGTCGCCGGGATGGAGAACTTCGCCGACGTGAACGGCTGCGAGCTCCAGATGTTGCTCAGCGTGCAGGGCGTCGCCGAAGTACATGACGACGGCGTCGTGCCATCGGAGGCCACATTCCCGAACGAATACGCCTCAAGTATCGAGCCCGTGCCAGTCTTGCCAGCGGTGCCGGGCGTGTAGACCTCCCAGATAACCGCCGATGATGGGTCGGCACCGTTGGAGGTGATGACCGGCGAGCCGGACGTATAGCCGAAAGCCAGCGAGCTGTTAGCCACATTAGAGAGCCACGGCTTGTTCGACGCCGTCACCCCGAACCGGAACAGGCGCATCACGTCGCCATTGCCCACCGAGATGAGGAAGTCATTGTCGGTGGCGGTAGTCCCGGCATTGGCCTGAGTCGCTGCGGTGTTGCCGAAGATCGCCGGGTGGCCCCACTCACCACCGTAGGCCTTTCCTACGAACAGCGAGTTGTCGGTGCTGTTCGGGCCCTGTTCACGGCCGCCGAGGCCGTTCCTGTCGAGCAGGAAGATCCGGCCATCCTTGCCGTCCTGGGCCAGCGTGTTGTAGCCACCGACGGTGAACGGCACCCCGACCGGTGCGCCCGAACCGTAGTCCTTGTCGGCCGCGTCGAGAGAGGGCGCGTTCGCCGGGCTGAAGAAGTCCTTGGCCGCCATCGTTCCGTTGCTGTTGAGCCCGAGCCGGATCACCGACTCGGCGAGCTGGCCGCCAGGCGAGGTACCTGCTCGCTTCACCGGGGACACCCCGTTCCCGGAAGTGACGAAGATCCGGCCGGTACCGTCGGACATGACGCCGCCGCCGGACTGCCAGATGCCGCCCAGGCTGTAGGTGACGCCCGATTCTGTGGCCCACAGCGTGGTGCCGTGGCTCACGATGCTGACGCGCACCACATAGCCGTCGTACGGCTTGCGGTCGCAGTGCGAGGCGAACGCCGCGTAGACCGATCCGTTCATAACCAGCACGCCTGGTCGCTCGCCGTTGTACTTCGCGCTGAACGAAACGTGCGAGTTGTTGCTGGGGTGACCGGTGATCAGGGTCTTGTGGATGATCGTCCCGTTGGCGGGATCCATCTCGACCATGTAGTAGGCCGGCGCTTTGTTGGTCAGGATGTTGGCGAACATGAAGATGTGGCCGGTGACGGGGTCGTACGCCGGGGTGCCGGTCACGCCAACGTCGGGGGTCAGGTCCTTGCAGGTCCCGAGCGTGGCGTCATTCGCGATCACCCAGGGACTGCCCAGCGTCTGGTGCCAGATGTAGGCGCCGGTTCCCGCGTTCAGCCCGTAGACCTGGTCGGTCTCGGTGGCGATGATGACCGTCGAGCCAAGTACGAGCGGTTGCGCGTACACCTGGCCAGCCACCGTCTGATTCCATCGCGGCGCGGAGGAGAACGTGCTGACGGTGGCCGGGCTCAGGTTCGGTTCGCCTGAGTCCCAGCCGTCACGAAGCAGGTTCTGCGAGGCGGTGACGTCGTCGGCGCGCGCGACCGCCGTCGTCAACGGTGCGACACCGGTCACGGCGGGCAGCGCCCCGGCCATGAGGGCAAGTCCGGCCGAGGCCAGCGCCAGCCGACCGGCAGAACGACGGCGAACACGAGAAAGTCCCCTAAGGCGCACAGAATGTCTCCCCAGCTCAGCGGTCGGCAGACGGCAGCTTCGCCCGTCGTTGGCGGAACGAAGCGTGCTAAAGAGGACCGTGCTTACGGTCTCTTTAGCGAGGCATTACCTCCTTTTGACGTTTCGTACGGCGGTTTGGAT
>Ga0126371_10006365_pt1 | contig 10501 bp, 6 predicted proteins | sample PanSoiMetaPlot_4_FD_110145 | JGI IMG/M metagenome (GOLD analysis project Ga0126371, IMG submission 110145) | Tropical forest soil microbial communities from Panama - MetaG Plot_4 | ecosystem: Environmental > Terrestrial > Soil > Tropical forest > Bulk soil | place: Panama | collected 2016-02-17
AGCTGCCGCGCGTCGCGTAGGTCCCGGCAATTTGCTCCAACTGATCGAGATCGGCCGCGCGCGCACTAACATGATCATGCAGGCGTTCGAGATGTGGCAGATACCACTGGCGAACCAAAGCGATCTGTCCCGCCCAGGGCGTCGCTTCATTCCGCAGCAACGAAAGGAGCCCGCAGAGCTTCGGCCAGTGCGGGGCCGCGGCTGGGGGCGCCGCAAAGGAATTCAGCAGCGCAAAGTTCCAGTTGGTAGCGGAGAGGTGCGCCAGCGCATTGCGCGCCGTTGCGGGACCGACACCTTGCAGCAGTTGCAGCACCCGAAATCCGGCGACCAAGTCTCTCGGGTTCTCAATCCAGCGCAACACGCTCAGCATGTCCTTGACATGGGCCGCTTCAAGGAACTTCAGCCCGCCGTATTTGACAAACGGGATACCGCGGCGCGTGAGTTCGACCTCAAGCTGATCGCTGTGGTGGCCCGCGCGGAACAGCACGGCCTGCTGTTTCAGGTCAATTCCTGTCTCCCGATGTTCCAAGATACGCTCGACGACATAGTCGACTTGGGCTGCTTCATCTGCCGCCACAACCAGGTGCGGCCGCTCGCCTGATGGCTTGTTTGAAAACAGTTGTTTGCGAAATCCTTCGGCCGCCTGCGCGATCACGGCGTTACATGCTTCCAGGATCGGCGTCGTCGAGCGGTAGTTCTGTTCGAGCGTGACAACATGCGCAGGCGGTGTGAATAGCTTCGGGAAATCCAAGATGTTGCGCACCGTGGCGGCCCGAAATGAATAAATCGACTGCGCGTCGTCGCCGACGACCATTAAGCCCCGGCCGTCGGGCCCCATGCCCAGCAGGATCTGCGCCTGCAGCGCGTTCGTATCCTGGTACTCATCGACCAAGACGTGGTCGAATCGTTCTGTCACGAGCTGGGCGAGCGCGGGCTCGGTCATCATATGGGCCCAGTAGAGCAGCAGGTCATCGTAGTCGAGGACATTCTCATGCTGCTTCGCTTCGACGTAGCCGCGGAAAAGCTCCTTCAATTCGGCTTCCCATTCCGCACACCACGGGAAAGCGTTTTTCAGCACATCGGCCAGTGGACAACACGCATTGACCGTCTGCGAGTAGATCGCGAGGCACGTATGCTTCCGTGGGAAACGTGCCTGTCTCTTTGCTAAGCCCAGGTCGTTGCGAACGAGGTTGAGACGGTCCTCCGAATCGGTGCGATCGAGAACAGTGAAAGAGGGATCCAACCCAATGCTGTTGGCATGTTCGCGCAGCAAGCGGCTGCCGATCGCGTGAAAGGTCCCTGACCAGGCGATTTCGCCGGCCGCCCCGAAGGCTTTCGGCTTCGACTTAGTCCAGGCTGCAGCCAAGATGCGCTGAGCCCGCCGGATCATCTCCTCGGCGGCACGGCGAGTGAACGTTAGTAGTAGGATTCGCTCCGGCAGCGTGCCCGTAACGATCAGGTGCGCAACACGATGTGCCAATGTGTTTGTTTTCCCGGTGCCAGCGCCGGCGATGACCAGGAGCGGTCCTGAAATTTGGGCCCCCTCGGCATCCGAAACGCCATATTCGACGGCGGCCCGCTGAGCAATGTTCAAGTCACGCAAATATGGCAAGCAATCGATGGTGGCGTACGGAGCCAACCCGCCCCCCGCTGGCTGATTGGCTGAGATCCCTACAGACGCTGGTTCGCTGTCGTAGATTCTATTCATAGCGTCGAACCGGATTTTCCGCGCGAGTGTCTGGCACGCACGCCCTTACGACATCGATATTAGCTCCGCCGAGCCGGAAACTACGCATTACTGAGATTCTCCCAATGACATTCCCCATGGCCCGAATCGCCCCTCGAAGAACCCCAGTGAGGCGCTCTGGACAAAGCAGTGCATCATCGCGCGCGCGGCGGTGCCGATGTTCTCGCCGAGCTGCGGCTCCGCGAAGGTGTTCCTGTAACGTTCTTATACGCCCGATTCCGATGGAGTGCAATGTCCATAAGTCTTTTAGACCCTCAGGTCGCTAACAACGACGTATTGCGCGATCCGCTGTTGCGCCTCCGCTCGCAGCATCGACACTGCGCAGTCCCGCACTTTGCTCTCACAACTCAAACCGAGCAGATCCGCTGGATATTTGAGTTCGCATGATGGCGCTCTGGCCGTGCCAGCCGTCGTCATGAACAAGGGAGTACACCTGACGCGTCGCGGCCGCGGAAGAATCGCATCTGTATTCGATTCTGGCCCTGTCTGATAGCCGAACATGTTCGAAGACGGTTTCGAATGGTGTGTTCGGCTGTTAACCTAACACAATTTCGCCGCCCTTAACCTTCCGCCAAGCGGCATGTTGCATCTCGCGGATATCATTACTGCAGCGTCTTCGTTTGGGGAGGCGCCAACAAGGCGGCGAGTGCTTCTAAGACTTCGGATGCTTGCTGGCGTCCGACGTTGTCGAGGATGCGGTTTGCCATCCGTTTCGGATCGGCCGGGACGCGGAAGCTTGCCGGGCCGTCGTCGTCATCGGGTCGTTCCGGCATGTGCGCCAGCCGCTCGGCTGGACTCGACCGCGTCAGGTCTACGCCGGCGACGATCGAACGTTGATTGATGCTTGGCGCCATTAGTTCGGGGGCGGGCTGGTCGTAGGTGACGGGCTGCTGCGCGGGTCGAGGCTTGGTTGCGGGTTGTTGTCGGCCCTTGGTATCGGCACGCTTATCGACGTGAGGAATTTCCTCACGTGCTTCTAGTTCGGTGCGCACCGCCGCGGCAGTCTTGTTGTCGACTCCCGCCATCTTGGCAATGGCTCGATCGGAGCGATTCGGATTGTCCCGATATAGCGCAGCCAGCACCTCCCGCTTTTGTTCGTTCGTGAGGTGGCGGCGCCTAATGTTGGCGCTAACGACATACGCATACGGGTCACAGTAACCGCGGTCTTCCCACCTGATATCTTTGTCCTCGAGCCAACTCAGAGCGAAATCAGGATCGGCGGCTCTGTCCTTTGGATCGCCGCAATCGTCGCAAAGCTCCTCGGCGATGAGCTCGATCGCGTCGAGACGGCTTCTGCCGTCGATCAGCTCTGCATCGTATTTTTTAATCGCTTCTAATACGGTTTTCGGGCGGCGCCTGCTTATGTCACCCTTATACAGGAGCACAATCGGGTGCCGGAGACCGCGATCAGCAATATCGCGCGCGAGGGTTTCGAGTTCTTTTGTCGAGATCGCCGGGAGCATATCGGCGGCCGGGTGCACCTTGAGGAATTGACGCCACTTGCCGCGGTTCATTGGTCCCTCCCGGCTGGCGGCGTCGCCATCGCTGGTCTTGAACTCGATGATGTCCGCCCCGATCGCGGGCTGGGTCGAGTCGACCAGCGTTTGGTTGATCTGCTCTGCCTCAGGCAATAGGCTCTCGCGATTGGCCGCGGCCTTTTGGTTAGCGCTGCGTTGCTCTTTTGCAGCGCGCTGCTCTGCGGACATTGGCGGTCTGCCGCGTTTGCCCCGTCGCATCGAATAGATGCCGGTCGGCTCGTTGAACTCCACATGTGGCGGGTGTAGGTATACCTCTTTGAGAGGGTCGTCGTGGTAGCCGGCTCCACGCAACTGGTCGAGCGTCGCACCGTCGGGGAAGCGCTCAAGCAATAAGGTTCGCAATCCGGGCGGTCTGCCTCTACCGCGTCGAGGTTCGCCGTTCTCGTAGTCAGCGCTCGACCTCTCGCCCATCGACAGTTCGTTATCCACTCTTGCCGCCGCGGCCGGATTTTCTTTCAGTTCCTTTGGTGCTTCTTCCGGCAGGGGCAACCCGTTGAGCAGGTCGGATCTGGTCGTCCCGATCGCCTGATCGTCAAACATGAGAATTCTCCCTGGCCTATGTTTACTAATAAGTAATAGATAATCACAGTCAGCACACGCGCAATCGCTTGGAAGAAACCAAATGACGGGACTTTATTTTTTCTTTAAAGACTTTGGTCCTCACGACGGCTTTCGACGTCGGGTGGACGATTACGAGGGCCGATGGCCACTCCCACCGTGCCCATCTCGCCCAGTTCCGTCGAGATTATGTTACTCAGGTCAGCTAGAACTCGCGACGTCAACGCCAGCGCTTGTGATCATTAACGGCAACCTTCAGAACGTCAGTTGAAATCCTTCAAACCACGCGTCACACGGGGGCTGGCCCCATATCTGCCTCGGAGGATGTTCACAAGTTGCGCTCTAGAAATTCCGAGGCTCAGCGCCACGTCAGATTGACGAAGGCCACGACTCTTTATCTCATCCCGGAGGTAAGCTCGAACCGAGGGAGGCGCGATGCCCGAGAACCAAGTTTCGAGATCACGAAGAGGCAAATTACGGCCACCGAAGAGATCGAGACTGCGCCCCCAAGGGAGGCGAACCAGAAGGAGAGGACCAGCACCGGCCGGAACCACCGACGCTGCCCGCACCGCACGGCCCTCACCCTCCTCACCCTCCATCTGTGGGTCGTTTATGTCGTATGTTACTGAAATAAACGGATCTTTTCCTCCAAAACATTGAATCCAGGCGACGTTCATCGCTTCTACAAGGTCTGCCTCGTGACGCACCGCAGTAATGAAGCTGTCATGAATTGGCAACACGACAATTCCGAGGCCGATAAGCCGGCGCATGATCATCTCGGCCATATCGGCATCTCGCCGCTGTAAGCGAATGCCGGCGTCGGAATGAAACAAATCGGCAATATTGGGATGTCTCAGTTTGATGGCATCGATGAGCGACGTAGCCCTCGCATAAGCACCTTCTCCGGTGATTTCTCTTGCGATGGCCCGGCGCGCAGAAGCGCCGTTTTCAGCATTCACGAGTATGTTGAAAGCGCGCTTCACCAGGTCGCGCCGCCAGCCATCAATTTCGTATGCGTCCCCCTCGGGACGTGCTCCGATCGAGGCATAAAGCATGTTGGGGTGGAGCTGCGGATAGTCGTGCTCGACCGTTGGCTCGCCGGCAATGAGCAGACTCGATCGAATTTTCTTGGGGATCTGTTGCCACCAGGTTCCATAAAACCGACCGCCACACGAAAAGGAGCCGCGGTTGAATATTCGATAAAGAGTTTTCATCGCCGGGTACAGGAATTGGGCGTCACCTACTCGCAGAACCATGCCTTCGTGCTCAACAGCGGGAGTGTCCAGTTCCAGTTCAGCGGCCGATAACGTCTCATTGATCTCTTCTAGGCGCCGCCGCATAGATATCGTGATATTAGTGTCGCTGTAGTTGATCAATTTTTCATCATCATCCTTTAGCCGTATCAGCTCGACCGGATCATAAATTACAGTCGGGATGGTAACTACCTCTTGCAGTCGTGGGCCCGCACGAAACCGTGATTGCCAGCCGAGATTGCTGGGCCGCTTGCGGTCGTGCTCGAGGAAACCCTGGCGTGAGAGCTGGTCGATGGCGGGTACCACTGTGTAATAGCTGTAGGCGGTAGAGCGGTAGCGGGTACTATTGCTCCACCACTCTTTTCGACGGGAATAGGAGACCCATTGTCCAGGTGCGGCTCGATTTGCGATGAGGGCTTCCAGCAGGACAGATGCCATTGCCTCCGCGGATCTGCGATTTCGTGGAAGAGGCAAGCCGAGCGATTTCATCCAGTCCTTGTCGACTGCTTTCCAATGGAAGCAAAGAGGTCGATCTCGTCCCGATCCTTGCTCTGTCATCATTCTTACCCAGCTGCGCCCCCGATCAGTTTTTCGATCGCCTCGCCCTCCAGATCGCCGGTCCACCCCAGTAGCGCGGATCGTCGCGCACGAGCAGGCTGATGCAGCAGCGACGGGCGAAGCCGTGTTTGCCGACATTTTGGTCGGCGGAGAGGGGGCGGCATGTTAAAGTAGCGGCCTTGCCCCGTGGGTTGGTTGCCCTAGCGGCTCCGCACGCAGACGCCTAAGCTCCGGGATCGCGGGTCGACTGCCGAGGTCCTGTCGTTCTCGCGCGCGCCCAGGCGAGCAAGTCCGCCTCGCGATAGAGGGGCTTGCGGCCAAAACTTTCAAACATGGGGCCGCCCCCAATGCAGGCGACCTTTGCCAGGGTCTCGGGGGCGGTGCGAAAGCCGTGGGCGGAGAGAAAGTCGGCCGCTTGCCGGCGGCGGAGCCTAGGTTCAAATTCAGCGGCCATATTGGACTTAATCCGTCGCTGCGGGAAATCCGCGGCTACTGCGGGAGTTTCCCAGGATAAGATCCCCGGCCCGATAAAATCTCTCGGTGGCTAATACACCGTTAACTGCAACGAATTTTAAGTGTGGCGATCAAAGGGTCTGATGGCCAGTGCCAGGCCGAAAATACTGCCTCTCCCCACGCGTTCGAACCGATCAGCGCGCTGCTCGTGCTACGCCGTTCGAGAGGATCACTGGGGGCTTTGGCCGCTCCGTTGTGCATTCGATTCTGCGCGTCGTGCAGCAAATGTAAATATCTGTTGCTCGGCCCATTATATGACTCAGCAGCGCGCCAACGAGCGACAACAGCGCGCCGACCACCTTTCCAGGGGCGACATTTTTGCCAAAAAGATTCCGTCGGCGTCATCGGAAATTAAATTATTCGAGTCGTGCCGCCGACGCTGCGCTCGGCTCTTTGCCGTCCGGCAAGAGGGTCGACCCCGAGTCGGAACTGCATCGCGGTAATGAAACGCCGACTTGACGACGCGTTAAGCATTCCGGCGACATATTAGTCCGATCGCGGGTTGGGGGCCCTGCCACGGTCGGAGCCTACATGTCCGCACCCGAGCGCGATCTAACCCTTGCTGAGGTGGCAGAACTACGCCGCTTCACTCCGCGCTATCTGCGCGAGCTCATCCAACGATACAAAATTCCGGTATTGCGCTCGGGAAGGTTGATCCGCTTTGATGCGCTCTCGCTTCGAGCCCTAGAAGATGTCCTAAGATGCCACTTACCGTCGCCCGCCGCAAATCCACCGGCGCCCTCACGATCACCGGCACGGTCGCTGGTCAACGCATACGCCGCCGCGCTCAAAGCAACGAGCCCACCCTCGCTCGCGAAGAGGCCGCTGCCCTCGAGGCGGAGCTCCTCCGCACCGAGTGGCACGGGGAGCGTCGTGGCGTTCGGTCCTTCGCCGAAGCGGCCCTGAGCTACCTCGAGGCCGCGCCTCGGTCAGAGCACACCGTATCCTATGTCGGCCGGATCTTACGGACGCTCGGCGACGTTCGGCTCGGCGAGGTCGATCAGTCCGCGGCAAACCGGCTGCGACGCGTCATGCTGCCAGCGGGCGCCTCGGACGCAACCTATCTGCGCGAGGTCGTCACCCCGCTGCGCGCCATTCTCCGGCATGCAGCCGATCAACGCTGGTGCGATCTGCCGCGGATCAAGACACCGCGGACCCCAGCCGGGCGCACGCGTTACCTGTTGCCCGACGAAGCCGAGCGGCTGGTCGAAGCGGCGGCGCCGCATCTACGCCCGCTGCTGGTGTTCCTTGTCGGGACTGGGTCGCGGATGGCCGAGGCCGTCTATCTCGAATGGCGCGACGTCGACCTGGTGGGGGCGAGGGCGATCTTTTGGGCCGATCGGACCAAGAGCGGCAAGCGGCGTAACGCCGCACTGCCGCCGCGCGTGATCGCTGCCCTCGCCAATCTGCCGCACCGCGATGGCCCCGTGTTTTTATCGCCGCGCGGCCCCTATGCCGATCGGCATGGTGCCTATGGCGGCCAGATCAAAAAGGGCTGGTATGGGGCTCTGCGCCGCGCCGGGCTCAAGGCCGAGCTGCCCCCGCACGATCTGCGGCACACCTGGGCGAGCTGGCATTACGCCGTTCATCATGATCTACTCGCGCTAAAGGTCGAGGGAGAATGGTCGAGCGTCACGCTGGTCGAGCGCTATGCGCACCTCTTGCCCAAGGGCCACGAAGCCGCTATCAAGCGGTTTCTCGGGCACCCAGCTGGCACCGACGCGCTCGTCGGTCAGGCAAGTGCTTGAGAAACTACGTCTATTTTAGGAGGGCTACACCCTTCACACGGGTGGGGTCACAGGTTCAATCCCTGTCGCGCCCACCATCGCACGGGAGATCGCGATAGGCGCGTAGCTCAGTGGCAGAGCGCTCCTAGCACATGGGAGAGGTCAGGGGTTCGATTCCCCTTCGCGCCTACCACCGCCTCGGCGTACCCTGCCGCCGGAACACCGGCGGAGGGGAAGATGCAGTCGACGCGCATCGGCAATTTCGAAGTTTATCGGGTGGCCGAATTCGAGGGGCCGTTCTTTCCGCCGGCTGATTTCTTTCCCGATTTCGACCCTGAGATCGTGCGCGCCAATGCCGAGCTGCTCGGGCCGCGGCTGATCGAGCCGGCGAGCGGCAAGCTCGTCTTCAGCTTTCATACTTTTGTCGTCAAGACCGGCAAGCACACGATCCTGATCGACTCCTGCCTCGGCAACGACAAGGAGCGCCCGACCCGGCCGCAATTCCATCGGATGCGGTCACCTTATCTCGCCGATCTCGCGGCGGTCGGCGTCAAGCCAGAGGACGTCGATTATGTGATGTGCACCCATCTGCACTGGGACCATGTCGGCTGGAACACCCGGCTCGACAACGGGCGCTGGGTCCCGACTTTCCCGAATGCGCGCTATGTCATGGCCCGCCGCGAGTTCACCCATTGGCAGAAGGTGCATGAAGGCGGCGAAGACACGCCGCACCGCCGCGCCTTTGAGGACAGCGTATTGCCGGTAGTACGGACCGGACAATCGCAGCTGGTCGACGACGATTATGCCTTTGAGGACGGGCTGTGGTTCGAGGCCGCCCCCGGCCACACACCGGGAAATGTCGTGATCCACGCCCGCTCGCGCGATGCGACCGCGGTCTTTATCGGCGACGTGATCCATCACCCGTTGCAGCTCTTAAAGCCGGAATGGTCGACGATCGCCTGCACCGATCGCGACTTGTCACGCCAGACCCGCACCCGGCTGATCGAGGAGCATGCCGAGCGCGGCAGCCGCGTGCTCCCCGCACATTTTCCGGCCCCGAGCGTCGGGCGGATCGTCCGGCGAAACGGTGCCTATTGGTACGCGTTCGAATAGGGCGGAGGAAGCGATGCCGAGAATGACGGGCGGCGGCGCATTGGTCGAAATGCTGCGCCGGCACCAAGTGGACACAATCTTCGCGCTCCCCGGGGTGCAGAACGACGCGCTGTTTGTCGCGTTTTACGACGCCGGCGAGGCGCTGCGCGTGATCCATACCCGGCACGAGCAGGGTGCGGCATACATGGCCTTCGGTTATGCCCGGGCGAGCGGCAAGATCGGCGCCTACGCCGTGGTGCCGGGACCGGGTCTGCTCAACACCACGGCCGCACTCGCCACCGCCTACGCGACCAACGCGCCGGTCCTCTGCATCAGCGGCCAGGTCGCCTCGGATCTGATCGGCCGCGGCTTTGGCCTGCTGCATGAGATCCCCGACCAGCTCGGTATCCTGCAGCGGCTGACCAAATGGGCGGCACGGATCGACCATCCGACGCAGACCGGCAGGCTCGTCAACGAGGCATTCCGCCAGCTGCGCGAAGGCCGGCCGCGCCCGGTCGGGCTCGAGATCCCGCCCGATGTGCTGGCGCTGGCGACCGAGGTGTCGTTGCCGGCCGCCGATGGGACCCCGGCGCCGGCGACGCCCGATCCCGAATTGATCGACAAGGCGGCGGCATTGCTCGCCGAGGCCAAAAAGCCGCTGCTCTTTGTCGGCAGCGGCGCCGTCGAGGCGGCCGAGGAAGTGCTGGCGCTCGCCGAGATGCTCGAGGCCCCGGTGGTCAGCTTTACCGGTGGCAAGGGCATAGTCAGCGACCGCCATTATCTGGCTCAGCCGGCGCTCGCCGGTCACGAATTGTGGCGCGACACCGATGTCGTGCTGGCGGTCGGCACCCGCCTGCACCAGCCGCAGGTGCGCTGGGGTTTCGACCGCGATCTGAAGCTGATCCGCATCGATATCGACCCGGTCGAGATCACCCGCATCACCAGACCGGCGCTCGGCATCGTCGCCGACGCCAAGCCAGCACTCGCCGCGCTCTACCGCGCTCTCGAACGCTGTGCGCCGCAGCGCCAGTCCCGCAAGGAAGAGCTCGAAGCGTTGAAGGGCCGCACCATCGCCGGCCTTGCCGACAAGCTCGGCCCGCAATGCGAGTACCTGAAGGCGATCCGCGCCGAATTGCCCGATGACGGGATCTATGTCGAGGATCTGACGCAGGTCGGCTATGTCGGGCGGATGGCGTTTCCGGTCTACCAGCCGCGCACCTACATCCACAGCGGCTATCAGGGGACGTTGGGTTTTGGTTTTGCGACCGCGCTCGGCGCCAAGGTCGGGCGGCCCGACCGGCCGGTCGTCTCGGTCTCGGGCGATGGCGGGTTCATGTACAACGTCCAGGAGCTGTCGACCGCAGTCAGGCACGGCATCGACATCGTCGCGATCGTCTTTGCCGACGGCGCCTTTGGCAATGTCCGGCGCATGCAGAAGGAGGATTACGGCAACAAGCTGATCGGGGTCGATCTGTTGAACCCGCAATTCCCGAAGATGGCCGAGAGCTTTGGCGC
>Ga0126371_10006366_pt1 | contig 10500 bp, 9 predicted proteins | sample PanSoiMetaPlot_4_FD_110145 | JGI IMG/M metagenome (GOLD analysis project Ga0126371, IMG submission 110145) | Tropical forest soil microbial communities from Panama - MetaG Plot_4 | ecosystem: Environmental > Terrestrial > Soil > Tropical forest > Bulk soil | place: Panama | collected 2016-02-17
GCCCGACTTTTTCGACAGCATGTAGGCGACCGGCTCGAGATAGATGATCGTCTTGCCACCGAAGCCGCCGCCGATCTCGGCGGGGATCGCGCGGATGCTCGCGTTATCCTCAGCGCCGGCGATCCGCGAGGTATAGGCGCGGACCATGAACTGGCCCTGGCTCGAGCTCCAAATCGTGGTCTGCCCGTCGGGCGCCACCGAAACGACGCAGGCGTGCGGTTCGATATAGGCCTGATGAACCGGCTTCGTCGTGTAGCGCCGCTCGATGACGATATCCGCTTCGCGGAACCCGGCCTCGACATCACCCTTGGCGAAGCGGACCATCTTGCTGACGTTCGAGGGCTTGGTCGGCTTGGGCTCGACGCCCGCTGTGAAGATGTCGTCGTGCAACACCGGCGCATCCGGCGCCATCGCCGCCTCGACGTCCATGACGTGCGGCAATACCTCGTACTCGACCTCGATCAGATCTAGCGCTTGCTCTGCTGTCGCCGGCGAAATCGCGGCGACGGCAGCCACTGCGTGACCCTCGTAGAGCACCTTGCCCTTGGCCATGAGGTTGCGCGACAGGTCCCACAGATTATGCGGCATGGCGCCGATCACCCGCTTGTCGGGCGGGATGTCCGGGAAATCGGTGCGCGTCGTCACGGCTTTGACGCCGGGCAACGCCATCGCTTTGTCGGTGTTGATCGACAGGATGCGTGCGTGGGCATGCGGGCTTCGCTTGATCTTGCCCCACAGCATGCCCGGCATCGTCATGTCGGCGCCGAAATTGGCGCGGCCGGTGACTTTGTCGACACCGTCGGGCCGGACCGGCCGGGTGCCGACGATTTTGAGCGCTTCTTTTTCGAGATAACTCATCGCACCCCCTCTGCTCGTTCCGTCCTCATGACAGCCGCGGCGTCGAGCACCGCACGGATAATTTTGTCATAACCAGTGCAGCGGCAGAGATTTCCTGCCAGCCAGTAGCGCGTCTCTTCTTCGGTCGGATTGAGGTTCTGGTCGAGCAGCGCCTTGGCTGCGACGATGAAGCCCGGCGTGCAGAAGCCGCATTGCAGCGCCGCATGTTCGAGGAACTTCTGCTGCACGGGGTGCAGCTTGTCGCCCTCGGCGACGCCCTCGATCGTTGTGATCTTGCGGCCCTCGGCTTCGGCCCCGAGCATCAGGCACGAGCAGACGATGTCGCCGTCGACGATGACCGTGCAGGCGCCGCAGTCGCCCGAGCTGCAGCCTTCCTTGCTGCCGGTCAGGTTAAGCTCGTCGCGCAGCACGTCCAGCAGCGTCTGCTGCGGCTCACAGAGATATTCGACAGGTTCGTCGTTGATGATCGTGGATACGTGTTGTTTCGGCATTAGTGGACTCCCGCAATGCGCTGCCCTTGGGCGCGCTCAAATGCAATCTTGGCCGCCCGCCTTGCGAGGACGCCGGCGACCTTGGTTCGGTATTCGATCGTGCCGCGCTTATCGTCGATTGGTTTGCAGGCTCGCTGCGCGGCGGCATCGAGCCGGGAAAGCGTATCGTCGTCGAGCCGATGCCCGATCAGTGCCTGCGCCCCCTCCTCTACAAGGACCTGCGTCGGCGCCACTGCCCCAAGCACGACGCGCGCATCGGTGCACACGCCATTTGCGTCAAGGGTGACGTTGACGCCGCAGCCGACGACGGCGATATCCATTTCGGTGCGCGGGATGAAGCGCAGATAGGCGTCCGATTGTCGCGGCTTCGGCTTCGGCACGCGAAACTCGACGACAAACTCGCCTTTCTTCAGCGAGGTCTGCCCGGGGCCGGTGACGATCGCCTCGACCGCCGCCTCGCGCTTGCCGTCTGGGCCAGCGATCACGGCGATCCCGCGTGCGGCAATCAGCGCCGGAATACTGTCGGCGGCCGGCGAAGCGTTGCACAAATTGCCGACGAGCGAGGCCCGTCCTTGGATCTGCTGCGAGCCGATCAGATCCACGCCTTCCGTGATGCCCGGCCAAGCATGGCTAAAGGCTTCATGCTCGCTGATCATCACGCCGGGAGTGGCGGCGCCGATCACAAAGCTGTCGGCGGTCTCGCGGATGCCGATGAGGTCCGGGATTCGCTTGATGTCGACAATCATCTCGGGACGCATCCGGCCCGAGCGCATCTGCACCAACAGGTCGGTGCCGCCCGCTAGCGGCTTTGCCAAGCCGGAAGCACCGGCCAGCGCGCGGACGGCCTCGTCGACCGTTGTCGGTGCGGTAAAACTCAAATTCGGCATGTTCGCTCCTGCATCACAAACCCATCGCCGCGCTGACAAGCCGGCGCCATACGACCCAAATGTTAATGCCACTTTCGCTTACACTACCATCCCCGGGGGCGTGAAGCGCAATGTTCTGATTTCACGCCGACCCTGCGGAAAAGCGCCCCACCCTAACCTCCCCGCTCGCTGGCGAGGTTAGGGGAGGCGGTCATTCGCTGCGGTAGCGCTCGACGACGGCGGTATCGAGCTCGATGCCGAGGCCCGGCCGCTCCGACAGCTTGATCATGCCATCGTTGTCGATGCGGATCGGCTCCTTCAGGAGCTCGTCGCGCAGCGCGTTCGGGTTCTGGTCGAATTCGAGCACCAGCCCGTTCGGGATCGACGCGATGAAATGCAGCGAGGCGGCGAGCAGCACCGCGCCGGCGAAGGAGTGCGGCGCAACCATCAGGTGATGAGCTTGCGCAAGCGCGGCGATGCGCCGGCATTCGGAGAAGCCGCCCGCCCACGCGAGATCGGGCTGCACGATGTCGACGGCGCCGCGGGTGATCAATTCGCGAAAGCCGTAGAGCCCGATTTCGGTCTCGTAGCCGGCGACCGGCGTCGCGAGCGCGGCGGCGACCTGCGCGCTGCCGTCGATGTCGTCGGTCGCGACCGGCTCCTCGATCCAATAGAGCTTACAAGGCTCGAGCGCCCGGCCCATCTCGATCGCGAAGGACGGGCTCCACGCGCAATTGACGTCGACCATGAGCTTCGCGTGTGGGCCAAGCGCGCGGCGCACCGCCGCGACCCGTGCGATGTCTTCCTCGGGATCGACTTCGCAGAGTTCGGCGCAATCGACCAAGTGGCGCAGATGGCTCCCGGTCGAAGGATTGCGCCCCACCTTCATCTTCATGCCTTTGAAGCCGCGAACGCGGTAACCCTCCGCTTCGCCGGCGAGATCGTCGACCGACTTACCCTCCTGATAGAAGCCGCCGCTGGCATATGCCTCTACGCGATCGCGGCAGGCGCCGAAGAGCCGGTAGAGCGGCAGTTTGGCGACCTTGCCGGCGATGTCCCAAAGCGCGATGTCGATGCCGCTGATCGCGTTCATCACGACGCCGCGGCGGCCGTATTGACGGGTCCGGGCGAACATCTTTTGCCAGAGGCCTTCGATCAGGAGCGGGTCCTCGCCGACCAGCATCGGGCGCAAGAGCTTGTCGATCGCGGCCTGAGTGGCGCCGCCGCCGACCCCGGCCTCGCCGATGCCGATCACCCGATCGTCGGTCTCGATCTCGACGAGAAGGCTGCCGCGGCGCGCTTGCATGCCGCCGGCGCTGCCATAGGGCGGCTCGCACCGATAAGAGAGCGGGATCGTGCGGACATCGACGATCTTCACGGCCTCAGCCCTCGTCGAGCACGGCCAGCAGGTCGCATTGGATCTGCATCGGCGGGGTGAAATCGCGCGAGGTCACGGTATGCCGCGCCGGCCGCGAATGCGGGTCGGGGAACATCGCGACCCAATGGCGGTTCATGATCTCGCGCAGCGAGCGGTCGGTGATCCACACGGTCATTTTGATGATGTCATCTGGCGAGCCGCCGGCCGCCGTCATCACGCGGCGGACATTGTCGAACATCAGCCGGCACTGCTCATCGAGATCGGCGGGGACTTTACCGCTCTCGGGATCGGTGCCGGAGATCGCGCCGGACGCGACAAAGGGACCGCGCCGGCTGGCGCTCGGGATCGGATTGACGTGCCTTGCCCCAGTCACATCGATGCTTCGCCGCTTTTCCATCGTTCACCTCTCAATCATGCCCACGCGACAATCAGCGCGTCGGATACTGCTCGGCGCGGTAGTCCCGGCGCATCGTGTTGAGCCTCAGTGCTACCGGCGAACCCAGCCAAACCGCGTACCGCGAGTGGTCGTCGTAGGAGTTGTCGGTCAGCGGATGGACAAGGACGTCGAGGCCTTGGCGGTTCAGCATCAGCCACGGCACGACGGTCTGGAACTGCGCCGTCGTAAACGTAAACCGAAACTGCGGTACCGGGTGCGGGCCCCGCGGCGCGTCGCTCAAGTCCCGAACCTCGACGCCAAGCCTCGCCGCGATCTCTTCGCGCAGCCGCGCGGCGCGCGGGCGGGTTTCGGCGTCGTAGTAGACATGCGCATGATAGCCGTCGATCGTGATCGGCTGAGCAGTTGCATCGGCCATTGCAGGTTCCTCCCGCCAAAAATTTTCGCAGCCTTGCGAGGCACGTGCAACATTCGGGAACGGCGTCGCATCGGCTTTTTTACGTCCTCGCCGTCTGCTACATTAGCGGCGTCATTGGGGAGTAGCCGCCCGCGTCAGCGGGGCCTGTGTCAACACGCTTGGCTTGTGGCCATGGCACAGACGTATCCCCTCCCTAGTCCTCCCCGCTCGCGGGGAGGGTTAGGGGTGGGGGTTTGGCGAGACCTTTGGCATTGGCTCCCTGGCTCCGGGTTGGGCGGAGGGCGCCGTGCCAAGGTTCATCTCCGCCCGACCCCAACGGCATTCATGTGGAAGCGTTCTTCGTGTCAGCGATGGTCGTCGGTCTCGCGGAGATCGGCGACAAGACGCAACTCCTGTCCTTGATGCTTGCCGCGCGCTTTCTGCGCCCGGTGCCGATCATCCTTGGGATCCTCTTCGCAACGCTCGCCAATCATGCCGCCGCGGGCTTCGCCGGAACCTTCCTCGGCAGCTTGCTGACCGGCGGATGGATGCGCTGGATTCTTGCAGGCTCGTTTCTCAGCGTCGCGATCTGGGCATTGTTCCCGGACAGGGCGGCCGAAAACGCTTGCCGCTATCGCCGCTCGGGGGCGTTTCTGACGACCCTTGTTGCTTTCTTTCTCGCCGAGATCGGCGATAAGACGCAGATCGCCACTATCGCGCTCGCCGCGCGTTTCGAGCAGCTTCACCCGGTCATCATCGGGACGACTTGCGGGATGATGTTGGCGAACATTCCCGCGGTCTTGATCGGGCGCCGTCTCGCCGACAGGCTGCCCGTTCGGCCAATACGCGTTGCAGCCGCCGCCGTGTTTGCCACGCTCGCAGTGCTGACCCTTTTGGGGGCTGGGTGAGCGCGCGTCGCCGCCTTTGATCGGCGGAGTATCCGGCGTAGGATTGTCACCAAACTGGCGAATGGGGCGGGAGGGCGCAATGAACCAGAAGACTCGCACAATCATCGTGGTCGCCGCACTGCTGGCCGCGAGTTGCGCTGCCGGCCAAGCAGTCGCAGAGAAAACAGGCGGTGTTTTGCGGCAGTACATGATCGACAGTCCGGCCAGCATGTCGATCCATGAGGAATCGACCGTCGTCTCCGAGCGGCCAATGATGGCGGTCTTCAACAACCTGGTGTTGTTCGACCAGCATGTGAAGCAGAACAATCCGGACGCGATCGCGCCGGAACTCGCTACCGGATGGTCATGGAGCGAGGACGGGACCGAGCTGACTTTCCCGCTGCGCGAAGGCGTCAAGTGGCATGACGGTAAGCCCTTCACAGCTCGGGACGTCAAATGCACCTGGGACATGCTCGCCGGCAAAGCGAGTGAGAAATTGCGGATCAATCCGCGCAAGGCCTGGTACCGCAATCTCGAAGAGGTGACGACGAGTGGCGACTACGAAGTCACCTTTCATCTGAAGCGGCCGCAGCCGGCTTTACTGTCCTTGCTCGCTGCGGGCTGGTCGCCGGTCTATCCCTGTCACGTCAGTCCGCGCGACATGCGCAGCCACCCGATCGGCACCGGGCCGTTCAAATTCGTCGAATTCAAGCCGAACGAGCATATTTGGGTGACGCGGAATCCGGATTATTGGAAGCCGGGGCGCCCGTATCTCGACGGCATTGAATACACGATCGTGAAGAACCGATCGACCGTGATACTGGCGTTCGTCGCCGGCAAATACGACCTCACCTTTGCCGGCAGCGTGACGATCCCGCTGATGCGCGACATCAAGAGCCAAATGCCGGAGGCGATCTGCGAGTCGAACCCGGGCAGCGTCAATACCAACCTGATCGTCAACCGCGACGCGCCGCCCTTCGACAACCCCGAGCTGCGGCGCGCCATGTCGCTTAGCCTCGACCGCCAGGCGTTCATCGACATTCTTACTGAAGGTCAAGGCAATCTCGGCGGCGTATTGCAGCCCCCGCCCGGGGGGTTGTGGGGCATACCGGCGGATGTCCTGCAGACATTGCCCGGCTACGGCATGAATGTGAGGGAAAACCGCACAGAGGCTCGCGAGATAATGCAGCGGCTCGGTTATGGACCCGATCACCGGCTCAAAATCAAGGTGTCGGCGCGCGACACCCCGTCTTATCGCGATCCGGCGGTGATCCTGATCGACCAATTGAAGGACGTCTACATCGACGGCGATCTCGAAACCATCGACACGACGCGGTGGTACCCAAGGGTCATGCGCAAGGACTACACAGTGGCCCTCAACCTCACCGGCAGCACAGTGGACGACCCGGATCAGGGTCTCTACGAGAACTACACCTGCGGCGCGGAGGGCAATTACAACGGATACTGCGATCCGGAAGTCGACAAGCTGGTCGAGCAGCAATCGATGCAATTCGACCGGAGCAAACGCAAAGAGTTGGCGTGGGAAATCGAAAGGAAGCTGGCGGCGGACAACGCGCGGCCGATCGTCTATTACAATCGCGGCGGGGTATGTTGGCAGCCCTACGTCAAGGGCCTGACGGTGATGGTCAACAGCATCTACAATTACTGGCGCATGGAAGACGTCTGGCTCGACAAGTAGCCGGCGGTCCGCCTTCCACAAGAGTCCAGTCAATGGGCCGCGCACGACAGCCGAGCAGAGGGAGGTGACCGAAATGAGGCAAGATTTGCGCACCGTGACGGCCGCGGCAACGTTATTGGCCGCAATGTCTGCCACTGATCCCGCACCTGCTCAAAAATCCGGCGGCACCTTGCGCGTCCACGCCCTTGACTCGCCGCCGAGCCTGTCGATGCACGAGGAAGTGGATGCCGTGCCGGCGCGGGCGTTAATGGGCGTATTCAATAACCTCGTCGTGTTCGACCAGCACATAAAGCAGAACAGTCTGCACTCGATCGTGCCGGATCTGGCGACCGGCTGGTCATGGAGCGAAGACGAAACGCAGCTAACCTTTGCATTGCGCGAAGGCGTCAAGTGGCACGACGGCAGACCGTTTACGGCCAAGGACGTCAAATGCACTTGGGACCTGCTGACCGGAAAATCGAGCGAGAAGCTGCGTCTCAACCCGCGCAAGGCGTGGTATCGCAACCTCGCCGAGGTGACAACCAACGGCGATTACGAGGTGTCGTTTCATTTCCAGCGGCCGCAGCCGGCCTTTATCGCACTGCTCGCCTCTGCCTATTCGGTGGTCTATCCCTGCCACATTCCGCCGGGCGAAATGCGGCAGCACCCGATCGGCACCGGCCCATTCAAACTGGCCGAATTCAAGCCCAACGAGCGGATCACAATGACGCGAAACCCGGATTACCGGAAGCCGGGCCGGCCCTATCTCGACGGCATCGAGTTCACGATCATTCGCGACGTTTCGACGGCCGCTCTCGCCTTTGTCGCCGGCAAGGTCGACTGGATCGCGACGACGATACCTGTATTGAGAGACGTCAAGAGCCAGAAGCCGGATGCGATCTGCGAGGTGACCCCCGGTGGGATCAGCCGCAACCTGATCGTCAACCGGGATGCGCCGCCCTTTGATAATGCAGACATGCGGCGGGCAATGGCGCTGAGCCTCGACCGCAAGGCGTTTATCGACATCATCAGCGAAGGCCAGGGCGACATTGGCGGTGTTATGCAGCCGCTGCCCGAGGGGCTGTGGGGCATGCCGCCGGATGTCCAGAAAACATTGCCGGGCTATGACCCCGATGTGCAGAAGAACCGCACCGAAGCTCGTGACATGATGCACAAGCTCGGTTACGGCCCCGACAAGCCGCTGGCGCTCAAGATCTCGACGCGCAATATCCCGCCGTTTCGTGATCCGGCGGTGATCCTGATCGACCAGCTGAAGGAGGTGTTCATCGACGGCGAACTCGACATCGTCGAGACCGCCCTTTGGTACCCCAAAATGTATCGCAAGGACTACAAGATCGGGCTCAATCTCACCGGTGGCGGCGTCGACGATCCCGACCAGCAATTATACGAAAATTACAGCTGCGGCGCCCCGCGCAACTACACCGGCTACTGCGATCCCGAGTTGGAAAAGCTGTTCGACCGGCAATCGGCCGAAGCGGAAGAAGGAATGCGCAAAAAGCTGGTGTGGGAGATCGAAAGAAAGCTGGCGGAAGACGGCGCCCGCCCGATCATCTTCTACAACCGCTTCGCCTATTGCTGGCAGCCGCAGGTCAAGGATTGGACGATGATGGTCAACAGCATCATCAACAACTGGCGGATGGAAGACGTCTGGCTCGACAAATAGCCGTACGCCGACCGGCCTCGGGGCCGTGGTCTCGCCGACGGAAATCTGTTAACCTCCCCCGGCTGCGATTTTGCGACAGAGCCCAATAAAAGGGCGGGCGGAGGCGCAGCGGCGGGCTCACCCGAGCCCGCATCCTTGAACAGGAGGCACTGGGATGACGTTGGGTCTGCGCGTGCTCGCGGCAGCGGGTTCGCTGTCGCTGGTGTTTTTCGCCGCCGATGCGGCGTTCGCTCAAAAGGCGGGCGGTATCCTCCACATCGGCCATTTCGACAGCCCGGCGAGCATGTCGATGCTTGAGGAGTCGACGCAGGCGGTCAACCGGCCGATGTCGGGCGTCTTCAACAATCTCGTTATGTTCAAGCAGGACGTGCCGCAAAACAGCTTGCGCTCGATCGTGCCCGATCTCGCCACCGGCTGGTCGTGGAACGAGGAAGGGACGGAATTGACCTTTCCACTGCGGCAGGGCGTCAAGTGGCATGACGGCAAGCCCTTCACCGCCGCCGACGTCAAATGCACACTAGACCTCTTGATGGATAAGCCCCAGGAAAAGCTGCGCATCAATCCGCGCAAATCCTGGTATGCGAATGTGGCGGAGATCACCACGAACGGCGATTATGAGGCCACTGTTCATCTAAAGCGGCCGCAACCCTCTTTCCTCGCGCTGCTGGCGACCGGCTGGTCGCCGATCTATCCCTGCCATGTTAGCCCGCGCGACATGCGCAAGCATCCGATCGGCACCGGCCCGTTCAAGTTCGTCGACTTCAAGCCCAATCAGTCGATCACGGTGACCCGCAACCCGGACTACTGGAAGCCGGGCCGGCCTTATCTCGACGGCATCGAGTACACGATCATCAAAGACGTCTCGACGCGGCTGCTGTCGTTCCTCTCCAGCAAAGACGACGCCTATTTCGGGGTGACGATCCCGCAATTGAAGGACGTCAAGAACCAAGCGCCGCAGGCGATCTGCGACATGTACACGAGCAGTGTTCCCCGCAATCTGCTCGTCAACCGCGACGCGCCGCCCTTCGACAACCCCGATCTGCGGCGGGCGATGTCGCTCTCCCTCGACCGCAAGGCGTTCGTCGACATCATAAGCGAGGGCCAAGGCGACATCGGCGCGGTCATGCAACCGCCGCCGGACGGGCTTTGGGGCATGCCGCCCGAGCTACTCAAAACATTGCCGGGCTACGACCCCGATGTGCAGAAGAGCCGCGCCGAGGCGCTCAGCTTGATGGAAAAGCTCGGCTACGGGCCGGACAAGCATCTCGCGGTGACGGTCTCGACTCGCAACCTCGCCCCCTACCGCGATCCCGCGGTGATCCTGATCGACCAATTGAAGCAGATCTATATGGACGGCGTGCTCGACCCGGTCGACACCACCCAATGGTACCCGAAGGTTATGCGTAAAGACTACAGGGTCGGCCTCAACATCACCGAGACCGCCGTCGACGATCCCGACCCGGCCTTTTACGAGAACTATGTCTGCGGGGCGATGCGCAACTACACCGGCTACTGCAACCGCGAGGTCGACAAATTGGTGGATGAGCAATCGGCGATGAGCGATGTCGCAAAGCGCAAGCAGATGGTGTGGGCGATCGAAAAGAAATTGGCTGACGACGACGCGCGTCCGATCCTCTTTTACAATCGTCTCGCCAACTGCCATTACCCCCAGGTCAAGGGCCTCGTCACTCAGGTCAACAGCATCTACAACGGCCAGCGCTTCGAAGACCTGTGGCTCGATCATTAGGCCCGTAAAACTAAAGATCGAGCGGCGCAGCCCGCGACACACCACAGGGAGGTAGACGAAATGAAGCGAGCTCTTCGCGCCCTCGCAGCAGTGGGAGCATTATTGGCAGCGACGTCTGCC
>Ga0126371_10006367_pt1 | contig 10499 bp, 8 predicted proteins | sample PanSoiMetaPlot_4_FD_110145 | JGI IMG/M metagenome (GOLD analysis project Ga0126371, IMG submission 110145) | Tropical forest soil microbial communities from Panama - MetaG Plot_4 | ecosystem: Environmental > Terrestrial > Soil > Tropical forest > Bulk soil | place: Panama | collected 2016-02-17
AGCCGGTTCCAGTGTCGGTCATACAAATTTCTCCGGTGGCCGCGGACTCTTTCAACATCGACCTGGATCAGCTGAACCTTGCCGGCAAAGACAAAGCACTTGTAATCTCTCGGCACCTCACCGGTTCCGTCCTCGAGCAACTCCTCTACGAGAAGGCGGCGTGGGATGTTTTTGTATACCCACTCCTTACTCACGTCGTAGTAGCTTCGTCGCAACCATTTCTGGCACTCCTCCCGTAATTCCTTCTCACTGATGAGGCTCTTGTCTTGAACGATGCGCACCCAATTGCTGGCATGCGTCGGTTTGATAACAAACTTCTCCGGCAGATCCTTGAAACTTATGTCTGCCGGATTGTCGGTGACGAGATACAAACGAGGGGAGATGTCGACGTGTAACTTTTCTCTGACGTAGTTTCTGACCGCATATTTGTCCGACATCAATGTCAAGATGGGCCTGCGATCGAACAGTTTTCTTTTTTGAAGCTTTTCGTTAAACGTTTTCGGAAATAGGACGTTCGGATAGTAGCCGAGTGTTTGCTTGAAGCGATAGAAGACACTGGGCAGAATGTTCCAAGGGTCCGGGAGTGCATCGAGGGCTCTTCTGGCACCGGACGCCACCAGGCTTCGCGGTTCATCAAGCATTCGAACCTCCCAGAAAGCCGGAGCGGGCCGTTTGCGCCACGGGAGCCACGGCGCTCGATGCACCCAATTCCGATATGGATTTCCCGGTCACCGCTGCTGCGTAACGCCGCGACATCTCCGAGAAGGCATTGTCGAACGCAATGGCCATGTCGGGATTTGTGTGTTCGAAGATCTCGGGAATGTAGCCGAAGGCACAGCGGAAAAACTGCGCATAGACTGCAGTATAGGTTGCTTGCAGTGGTTCCGGTAGTATTCCAGCCAGGCGATTCGATTGATGGGTCGCGGCAAGTCCAAGGCGATATCGCGCTCGACGTAATCGCGCATTCAACGGAGGCTTGACCGCTGCTTCTCGGTTTGTGCAGGTGGTTTGCTGTGACATGAGGTTTTTGTCGATAAAGCAAAGGAGGCTCACTGCTTTCTTGCCAGTGCCAATCAGCTCTCTGGGAACTCCAGCCTCCTCCGCAATACGGCGCGGTATGGGCCGGTCGTAATTGCCGCCGATCGAATAGGCTTTCATCTCCTCCGAGTGCGAGATGCGCGCGATATCGGCATGCCGCTGCGCAGCACAGAATGGCAGGGGAACGTGCACAAAATCGCGTCTAAGCCGAAACTCACCCAGACTTGATCCGCTGATATCGCCGCGCTTAATGACGGAATTCGGCTTATTGTGAAGCCCCCAAATCTTGTCACCGTGAAATCCCGTTACCAGAACGCGTTGTCGCAAATATTCGGACATGGCGCTATAAACCAAGTCTTCCGCCTGCATTCCCGTAGCCAGAAACTCGATTTCATCAACATCCGGTCCCCGACTGTGGAGGGGACGATCGATAGGAAAAACTTGCAAACCCAGATGCTTCCCGATTTCTGTTCCATCATCCCGTGCCCCCCCACGTGCTCTCAGGAAGGTGATGGCTTGGTCACAGCCGGCGTTTCTCGCCAATGTGGCGCAGGCGGGTGAATCATAACCCGATGACAGGGTGGCGAGCAGCCGGTAAAGCTGAGATCGCCCGGTAGCGGCAGCGTTCGATGCCACCAAACGAAGCACGTTCTGCAAATACGCAACATAGGAAGCATACGTCGCGACGTGGGACGAAGCCGGTACTGGCTTCGGCCGGACTTCGAGTCCGTCTGGAGTCAAGTGACAGTTATGATGATAGAGAAGAAAGAGTTTTCCGGAGGTTGTCGGGAGCGCAATCGGTGACTCATCAATGCCCTTGACGATTCTTGCAAGAGAGCTCGACAACTGGTTGCTCGGAAGCACAAAGCGTTCGCCGCCGCTGGACATAAGGAATGAGAGCGAATTGGAGGCAAACCAGTCTTCCCCTTGCCTCTGAAGCAGGAAAACCGGTTCTAAGAGGTGCGAAGGTGGTGTAATGAGGCATCCCTCAGACGTGATCTTTCCGCCGGAGCCGAAGACTTCCGAACAGGTATCAAAATTCCAGTCGATAAGTGGTCCCGCCCACGCTCCCTCAAAAAATGCATTATCGCCAATGACAACCGATCGTCCACAAAGCAGCGAAGCATGCTGTTGGGACAAATGGAGTAACCATGCTAGTGGGGGTAAGCGGTCCTGACGAGCAACGTCGAGATGTAGCAAGTGTCCTCCTTTTGTCGAAGCTCGAAAGCCGCCTCAGGAATTCGAGATCGCCGGGTCCGGTGTAGTCAACCCCCCGCAGGACGGCGTCCTGGGCTTCAATCGCCCGCCTCGATCATCACCAGCAAGATGGGTGCGAATCGTACCCGCTCAGATCAACTCGAGCAGTCGATCTGCGGTGTAACGCAATTTGCGGACGTCGGTACCGTCGAACGCGTTGGGTCGTATCGAGGAAACCTGGAGAATGCCGATTACGGCTTGCTCCCGATGCAATGGTATGGAGATGATGGAGCGAATTCCAAGCTGCCGGCACACCTCGGCGTCGACTCGCGTATCCCCCCAGCTATCGTGACACTGAAGAGTTTCACCGATGCGAGCACACTGTCCCGAGAAGCCGAGGTTAAGATCGAGTGCGGTGCCCAACTCCGGAGCCGTGTCCCCGGCCCTTGCCCGGCAGATGATCTGAGATCCATCCTGTAAGGCGATCGCCGCCCCGGTCGCCCCAGTTTCTTCTCGCACCGCTTCCATGATCGATCCCAAGGTCTCATTTCCGGTAGGCACGAGCGGGACTAGTTCCGCTCTGCTCTGATCATGCCCGGTTCCATTTCCGTTCGATCTTCCCTTCGATCCAGAATGCGGAGACCGGCTTGTGCCTGAGAAATCCGGATTGAGGTCGGCGATTACTTCCTCCATCACTTCATCGGTAATCGCATCCTGTTCGATCGCGAACGCTAGCGAGAGAGCATTGAAGCAAAGCGTGTTGACGTTCCGCGGTATGCCGTGGCTATGGGAAGCCAGCAGGTCCATGGCTTGCGGGGTGAACAATTCAGGACCCCGATAACCGGCCACTTTTAACCGGTGAGAAACGTAAGCGCTGACCTCCTCTTGCCCCAGGGCATCGAGTCGGGCCAGGATGGATATGCGCTGGCGTAGCTGTACCAGCTCCGGAAGGGCCAGTTTCTCTGCCAGCTGTTGCTGCCCCGCCAGAACGATCTGCATGAGCTTGGCGCGGGAGGTTTCAAGGTCGGACAACAACCGCACGGTTTCCAAGACACCGACATCGAGGTTCTGCGCCTCATCAATCACTACAATCACTCGCTTGCCTAAGCGAAAGTCGCTGGCTAGTAATTGATTGAGTTTTTCGTGCATGGCGACAAGACCGACGGGCAGCGAGTCGACCCCCAATTCGGAGAGCAGGTACTCTAAAAACTCTCGCGAATTACACTGTGTCTGAAACAGGAAGGCGGTGTGGGCGGTGGACCGATACGTCTCCATTAAATTAAACAGCAATGTGGTCTTACCCATACCAGGCTGCGAGATGAGGGCCTGGAAACCCACTCCCGACTGGATTCCATAAACGAGAGATGCTAAGGCTTCCGAATGTGTCGAGGTCATGCAGAGAAAACGAGGATCCGGAGTCACCCCGAAAGGGTTTTCATGGAGTCCATAATGGCTGAGAAGCATGGCGTGACTGCTGCTCTTGAATTGCCCGCCGGCATTCGCCGCAATTCCTTCATCCTCGGCCATCATACGGACCACCCCGCGCCCCAACATGCGCGACCAGTCCCCCATATTGAGAAGTGAGCCCAGCTGCATCTTCAGTGAACCCCAACAGCTCTCGTACTCCCGTATAAGACCAGTTCCACTCGGCTCGATAGGCCCAGCCGATCGAATATTCGGAAGAGGTAATTCTTGACCGTGTGCTCGCTTAGACTCAAGTGCAGGGCGATCTGACGGTTCGTCAAGCCTTGACAAACCAGGTTAACCACCTGTTCTTCGCGCCGGCTTAGCAGCGGCTCCCCTTTGTGGTTTATCGCGCGCAAAGGTACAGCGTTGGCGAACGCATCGAGGAGTATTTGCAGCTCTCCGCTGCTCGCCCAGATCTGCCGTTGATGAACCCTCTCAATACATTTGCATAGCAACTCAAAAGAAGCAGTCCGGCAGAAAATTCCCCTAGCGCCACCGCGGAAGGAGTCGACCACCAGGTCCGGCTGGCACTCTTCGAGCAACATGACCGAGGACACGTTCGGAGATGAGCCTCGAAGTTCGCGTAGGGCGGTTAAACCTGCCAACGGCCCATCGTTCAAAGAGACGCTGATCACCGCGACGTCGGGCTCGAACTGACTTGCGGCTCGCACGATTTCGCTGGAGTTGGTTGCACACGCAACCACGTCGAAGTGTTGGCTGGAGTTCCTAAGTGCGCCTGCCATCAGCTGGCAATTCATGGGGCTGGCGTCTGAGATAAGCACGGTCACAGTGGGAGAACACATGAAGACCCTCTCAGGCAATCGATTCATGAGAAGGGCCATTTTGGAGTCAATTTGGCTTAGTTGCAGTCGAGCCCTACTCAGGTAGGCACCAAACTTCGCATACCCCGCACCACCTTGTAAAGGCGGTCACAGGGACTTTTTACAATTTCTCAGCTCAGAGGTACATCTCTGGAGTGCAAAAACATTCACATCCAAGTGCTTAGAGATCCGATCTTGAAGGAGAAGGTGCACTGGTAGAGGTGCACAATAGAGAAATTCGTCTCATCCGGTCGTGGGTAATATCGCTCACCGCTTTGGGAAAAAATCGCCCCCTCCACGGGCCACACCAAAGCACCCTTGGGTCTCGTCAAATGGGTGCAGTGCCAGGTGAGACATTCGCTCTCTTGCGAAGGTTGGTGAGGGCGACCTACCCTGCCGAAGTTCACTATGTCTGGCCAACAATCCCAACCACGATATTCGTGCGAAGTAACGAGGACCTGCATGTCGAAGACGGCAGATGAGGATTCCAGGAAATTCGCGCGACACGCGCGGATTTTGCCTGTGACCCTCGAGTGGTTAGGCAAAAATGGCAGACCGATGCGGGCCGAGGGCTTGATGCGCGATATCAGCGGCGGTGGGATGTTTGTCCACAGCAATCGACGTCCAGCGGTGGGAACGGCGGTCCATTACCACGTTTTCTTACCCCCGACTCGCCGCATGGGCCCGATGGTTCAAATTGCCGGCCCGGGGAAGATCGTGCGTCTCGAAACCCTCGGAGGTGATGCACGGTGGCATGGGGTCGCCGTGCGTTTCGAGGAGCAGAGGATCCGTGTGACGCCCTCGCAGGAGCGGGCGTCGGCACGGAGCAAGGCTAAACCCGACGGTTTCGATCACTGGTTGCAGGGGTGGACGCCCAATTAAAGACGGTAAAAGAACGCAACCAGGTTTGGTTAGTCGATAGCGCGCAGCGTTAAACATCCGTTCACGACTGCAGTTCTCCACAGGGACCTGATCTCATGAACTGACAGGGCGGAGCTTTACCCCCAGGAGGCAGCCACGAACTCGAACGTCATCTACTCTTCCCCGATCTCATCCGGTGATTTCGCGGCGTGCTTCGAGCCTCAGAACTGGTATGCGGTGTATACCCGCTCACGTCATGAAAAGAGCGTCGCCGAACACCTGAGACGCAAGGCGATCGAACATTTTCTACCCCTCTATCGGATGGTCCACCAGTGGAGGAGCAGAAGGGCCGAAGTCGAATCGCCGCTGTTTCCAGGCTACGTTTTCGTGCACGTCCGCACCGAACAGCTGCTGTCGGTGCTGCGTACGGCGGGGGTGGTTCGATTCGTCGGAACTCCCGGCAGCCCCGCGCCGATTCCGCAAGTGGAGATTGAACGGATTCAGCTGGGACTCGGGGCGGGACTGGCGCTCGAGCCCCATGAGTATTTGGCGGTTGGGGAGCGCGTCGAGATTCAAAACGGGCCGCTGACGGGCGTGGAAGGCCTGTTGCTTCGTAGGGGAGGCTCGTTCCGAGTGATTTTATCGGTAGGTTTGATTACCCGATCCGTTTCTGTCGAAGTAAGCAGTTCCGATATTCGACCGTGCCTCCGAGAACATCGGGTTTAGCAGGGCACGGGGTTCTCTGGTTGGGCATTGAGCATCGTGTTTGCCGAAACAGCAATGAAAATTTCAGTGACGTCGGGAGAAAGACGATGACAAACATTCGACTGATGGTATGGCTTCTGGCGCTCGCAATCTCTTCGGGCGTCGCACGGAATGCCTCAGGACAGCAGAATCCTGCCCCATCGAACGCAGCAGTCGGCCAAGTCGATTCCACCGCTCCAAAAGCTTCTACCGGCTTCAACGACCGGTTGCCGCGCTATCACTTGGAAGAAGGAGACAGCTTCGCGGTGCACTTCGAATTCAGCCCTGAATTCGACCAGGAAGTAACCGTGCAACCCGATGGCTACATCACGCTGCGGGGCGCGGGCGATGTTCATGTGGCCGGTGAAACTGTGCCGCAGCTCACCGCGACTTTGCAAGCCGCGTACCAAAAGATCCTTTACCAACCCGTCATCTCGGTCGTCCTGAAGGACTTCGAAAAACCGTATTTCGTCGCCGGGGGGCAAGTCGCGCACCCCGGAAAGTACACCCTGCATGGCGAAACCACATTGACCCAGGCCATCCAGGAGGCAGGCGGATTTACAGAACGATCCAAACATTCCCAGGTCGTGCTCTTCCGCCGAGTGTCTGACACCTGGACGGAGGCCCGCGTGCTCGATGTTAAGAAAATGCTGAGCGAGAAGAATCTGCGCGAAGACCCCTTCTTGCGGCCTGGAGATATGTTGTTTGTCCCGCAGAACCGTATTTCGAAGTTTGCCCATTACATCCCGACGTCAGGCCTCAGCCTGTACACGAATCCCAGCCAATTTTGAGAAACAAAGGATTCTCTATGGAAGAACAAAAACTTACCTTGCGGCCCCCCAGCGACGTTCCCTCGCCTTCGTTACGAGACCTCGTTGACACGGCTTTTCGGCATCGTCGCGTCATGATGGCATGCCTGGCCGGCATTCTGATTGTTCCCGTCATCGCTGCCCTGGTATTGCCGAGATATAGGGGAGAGATGAAATTCCTGGTGGTCCGGGAACGCGTTGATCCCGTGGTCACACCAGCCGCAGAGAAGGACAGCCTCGCCGTCGTCAATGCCCCGGTCGTATCGGAACCGGAGCTGAACTCTGAAGTGGAATTGCTGAACAGCCATGAATTGCTTCGCGCCGTCGTGGTCAAGGTTGGCCTCGCGCATGGCACTCATTGGTGGGGCTGGTGGCGCAGCGACGACGAAAAGATCGAGGCCGCCGTGCGTAGTCTCGACAGCAGCCTCGATGTTGACCCGGTTCGAAAGACCAATGTGATCGCGGTGACCTACAAGAACAAGGACCCGCAATTGGCGGCGCAGGTGATGAATGAGATCGCCCGCCTGTATCTTGAGAAACACCGCGATGTGCACCGGTTTCCGGGGCAGTTTGAATTTTTTCAGCACGAGACCGATCAGTATCGAAAGGGCCTGCAGCAAACGGAACTCCAGCTGGCGGATTTCCCTCGTAAGTATGGGGCAGTTTCTCCTGCCCTCGATCGCGACCTCACGCTGCAGAAATTGAACGATTTTCAAGCTTCGTTCGAGCAGACGCGAGCCGCCATCGCAGAGACGAAGGATCGTATCCACGAACTGGAGTCGATCGGAACCACGACCCCGCAGCGGATGACGACCCAACTTCGAACCTCGGATAATCCCGAGCTCCTGCAAATGATGAAGAGCACCGCTCTCAACCTGGAGCTGAAGCGAAGCGAGTTGCTCAACAAATTCCAACCCGACTATCGGCCGGTTCAGGAAGTCGAAAAGGAACTCGCACAAACCCGCGCGGCCATCGCCAACGAGGAAAAATCGCCCTTGCAGGAGCAAACCACAGATGTCGATCCGGTGAAGGAATGGATTCGGCGAGAGCTCGCCAAAAGCCAAGCCGACCTCGAGGGGTTGCAAGCCCGGGCAAAAGTGACCGAGAACACCGTCCGCATCTACCAGTCTCGAGCAGGCGCACTCGAGCGAAACTCGCTCGCCCAGGCAGACCTGCTACGAACCGCCAAAGCCCAGGAGAATAACTATCTTCTCTATCTCAATAAGCAGGAAGAGGCCCGCATCACCGATGCACTCGACCAGACTCGCATCTTGAACGTAGCCATGGCCGAGGAGCCGACGGTTCCAGCTCTTCCTTTTCGTCCTCCTCTGGCGTATGCAGGCGTCACCTTCTTGGGCATGATTCTCCTGACGTTCGGCTCGGTTTGGACCTTGTACCGTCTCGACGGCACCGTCCGTAGCCCCGCCGAAGTGGAGCATTTCCTGAACACCCGTCTCCTCGCAGTCGTTCCCTTCAACGATGCGAACAAGGAACCAACGGGAAATGGAAATGGGAACGGGAACGGCCACGGAAACGGCCATGGCCACGCCCAGGCTCACGCCCACGGTAGCTTTCTCAGTACCTGGAGGTAGTCTGGGATTTTGGGGAGTGACGCCGGGTTGTAGGGGAGTCCCGAATGGCACTATTTCATGGATAAAACAGAGGGTCGCCGCACGTAGAAGCGATGACGATCTTCGGAGGCAAAAAACATGAGCAGAAATTTCGAGCTATTGCAAAAGAGTGAGATGGAACGCTCGCTTCGCGAGCGCGAATTTCACCCACCGCTCGACTTCGTGGGCAACCGAGGCTCCGAGCCCGTGGCCGGCGCTGATGACAAGCGGCCAAAGCTGGCGATGGATGATCCTGCCCGCGCTGAGATCAACAAACTGGTCCAGCGCATTTTTCTTCAACCCGGAGCCTACCGGGTGGTTGTGTTTTCCGGTGTGGCGAGTGGCGACGGGTGCAGTTGGATTACCGCGCGGGCTGCAGAAACCTTAGCGGCTCGGGTGCCTGATTCTGTGTGCGTGGTGGACGCCAATTTCCGTTCTCCCGCCCTCGATCGCTACTTTGGTGTTGAGAACCACCAAGGCCTTCGCCAGGCCTTGTCCCAGAAGGAGCAGACGAAACCCTTTGCCCAGTGTCTGGGTGGAAATCTGTGGGTAATGACCACTGGTTCCCCACAGGTCGAAAGCGAGGGGATGGTCTCCACTTTCCGGCAACGCTTCACTGAGATATGCCGCGAATTCGACTACGTGTTGATCGACGCTCCGCCACTGACTCTCGGTGACGATGCCATCGCCATCGCGACTGCCGCGGCCGATGGCATAGCGCTGGTTCTCGAAGCAAATGCTACGAGCCGGAGCGAAGCCATGAAGGTTGTCCAAGATATCGAGAAGGCAAAAACTCGGTTGTTGGGGGCCGTATTGAACAAGCGGACCTTCGCGATTCCCGACGAGATCTATCGGCGGCTGCCGTTTCAGTCGTCGTAAGTACCCCCCAATCAGAAATGAACAGGAGGTTGTAGCCTTGTCCTTACCCGCCAGAGCGCCTGTTTTAAATGAGAACCCAGTGGTTCCTCCGTCTGGTTTCTTTCCTGCGACGCTTGCGGCAAACGATGCGTCTTCCTCGTTTAACGACGTCGAGGGCGCACTGGGAATCCCCGATTTGGCTCGCATGAGACCCGCGACCGCTGAAGTCAGGATCTGGGATTCGATAGCCCAAGTCGTGCAGGACGTTTTGTTGTTAGCGGCCAACCTCTATGTCCTGTCGTATCTGGTTTTCTTGTTCGGTTCTCCGTCCAAGGTGACCAACTCGTTTCCGACTGCGTCTCCGGTTCTCCATGCCGAGGTTCTTAGAATTCTTTTTCTGTTTGTGACCCTGACGGTGCTCCTCTTCAATATGGGGCGCCTCTACCACTTCACCCGGACCCGTTCTGTGCTCGAAGACTGCCAGACCATTGGCTGGGCCACTCTGTTCGCAACGGTGCTGGTCAGTGGATTCAACTATGTTTCCAGCACCAGAGTGTTTCCCGAAAAAATCATCATTCTGACGGGGCTGCTGAATATGGCGACACTCAGCGGGTGGCGCCTGTTAAAGCGTAGGCGCGACGGCGGCCTGCCGAAGCACAGGGCAGAGCGTAATGTGTTGATCGTCGGAGCGGGCGGGACCGGCAGAAGGTTGGCCCAGTTCCTGGAACAGAACCGGCAACTGGGATACCGGTTCCGTGGGTTTCTTGACAAAGATGCCCGTCCCGATCCTCGCGTGCTGGGGAAAATCGAACAGCTCCCCCAGGTGGCCAGGGCTTACTTCATCGATGAGGTCATTATCACCGGACTCGCCCAGCGTCAACAGCTGAACGGAGTCGTATCCACGGCCCGACGCCACCGGCTCGACATCAAGGTGGTTCCCGACTTCTATGCGGATTTTTGCAATGAACCGGATCGAGCGGTGCCGGTCGAATATGTCGGACAGTACCCGCTGCTGGTCTTGCATCGCCAGCCGATTCCCGAATTCAGTCTCTTCATCAAGCGGAGTTTGGACATTCTTATCGCCAGCTTGAGCC
>Ga0126371_10006368_pt1 | contig 10499 bp, 11 predicted proteins | sample PanSoiMetaPlot_4_FD_110145 | JGI IMG/M metagenome (GOLD analysis project Ga0126371, IMG submission 110145) | Tropical forest soil microbial communities from Panama - MetaG Plot_4 | ecosystem: Environmental > Terrestrial > Soil > Tropical forest > Bulk soil | place: Panama | collected 2016-02-17
AGATCGGCGCCGCGCACGAGCCACGGGCTCGGCCGCTCGAGATGCTCGGAGGCGGCGTCGACCATGATCGGGATGCCGCGCGGCTTGACTGCCGATGCGATTTCTTCCAAGCGCAAGCTCCCGACATGTTCCTGCTTGCCAAGCAGGACAACCATCGCGACGGGCTCGGCGAGCGCCCGGTCGAGATCTTCCCGCGTTTCGATCTCGACGAGATGGCAGCCGATCATCCGCACCGCCTGATCGTAGGCGAAACGCTGCGCCTTCGGGATGATCACGCGATTGACCATCCCATCGGTGAAAGGCAGCCGCAGCATCTTGACCGGGTCGTTGCCGGCGACGCAGGCGGCCGTTCCCAGCGCCACCGCCGCGGCGCTGCCGCAGGTGACAATTCCCCACTCAGCCCCCGTCAATTCCGCGAGCCGCTTTCCCGCCGCCTCCATCAGCTCGTCGAGATTGACAAACTGGTGGGACGCCGCAGCCATCGCGTCGCGGACCTGCGGCAGCATCAAGCTGCCGCCGTGCATTGTCCGTACGCTGCAGCAGTTAATAAAAGGCCGCACGCCGAGCATGAGGTAGGGGTTGGCGTTCATGGCACCTCCAGGTCTCGATCGATGGGGACTATAGCAGCGAAAGCTCGACACCGGTGTCGCGCTCAACGAGAGCGGCGACCGGTTTGTGCTGTCGCATCGCGGCTCACCAGTCCATGATCTCCAACCAATCCATGGAAAAGGCGGCATGGAACCGGTTTTGTGTGACGAAATGCGGCTCCGAGCAATTACGCCGCGCGCGCTTTTCTTCGCGTTTCTAAAGGTATCGCTGTATGGCTTCGGCGGTCCGATCGTCTGGGCCCGACGCGTCTTGATCGAGGAGCGACGTTGGCTCAGCGATTCGGACTTTGCCAATATCCTGAGCTTTTGCCAATTCCTGCCCGGTCCAAACGTCGTCAGCATGACGGTATGCATCGGAGCGAAATTCCACGGCGCGGCCGGCGCATTGGCCGCGCTTGCCGGTTTCATCCTATTCCCGTGGACGCTCGGCTTCGCAATCGGGGTGGTAATTTTATCCTATGCGCAAACGGTCCTGCTTCAGGGAATCTTACGCGGGGTTGCTGCCACGGCTGCGGGGATGATCATCGCTACAGGGATCCGTCTTTTGCGGCCCCACCGCCGCCCGCTCGCCTTGATCGTAACGGCGATTGCTTTCGCCGGTTTGGCGGCTGCGCGACTGCCGCTGTTGATAGTTGTGGTAGGCCTGGTGCCAGTCTCGATTGCCATCGCCGGGCGGGAACGTGCGGCCGCGCAATGAGCTGCTCGTCGAACTGCTCCGCCCCGCTGATCGGGCACATCGCATTGTTGGCGATCATCAGCTTCGGCGGTGTTCCCGGCGTATTGCCGGACTTGCACGATTTTGTCGTGACCGCGCGAGCTTGGCTGACCGACCGCGAATTCGCTGACTGCTTTGCGATCGTGCAGGCCCTCCCCGGCCCCAACATGATCCTGATGATGAGCTTCATCGGCTGGAAGGTGGGCGGGTTGCCGACTGCGATCTCCTGCGCTCTCGTCACCTTCGTTCCGTCCTGCGCTCTGGCCTATACCGCCTTTCGTTTTTGGAACCGGTTCCGAGACGTCGCCTGGCAACGGCGCGTGCAGCGCGGCCTTGCACCGGTGACGATCGGCTTGGTCATCGCCGGCGGCTTTGTCATGGCACGGACTGGCGATAGCGGTTGGTTGAGCCTCGCGGTCACGGGGACTGCGATCGGGTTGATGCTGATAACTCGCATCAATCCTTTATGGTTGGTTTGTGCGGGTGCAGTGCTCGGGGCGCTCGGCGCCGTCTGAGCATACGGCTTCGATCGTGCGGCCCGGGTCTTTGTTGATGTCGGCGGGGCGAAACGCTATTTCGTCTCCGGTGACGCGGAATGAGCCGGAACCGATCGAGACATACCCGGAAAAGGCGCTGGTGCTGTTTTCCGGCGGACAGGATTCGACCACCTGCCTCATCTGGGCCCTCGCGCGCTTCACCGAAATCGAGACGATCGGCTTCGATTATGGGCAGCAGCACCGGGTCGAGCTCGCCAGTCGGACGGCGGTGGTCGAGCGGCTGCGCCGCGAGTTTCCTAACTGGAGCCGTAAGCTCGGTGAGGATCATGTCATCGATCTACGGGTGCTTGGCGACATTAGCGACACGGCACTGACCCACGCCCGGACCATAGCCTTCGAACAGAGCGGTCTGCCAAACACATTCGTTCCCGGCCGCAATCTGCTGTTTTTTACACTTGCCGCCGCCCTCGGCTATCGGCGCGGCGTGCGCCATCTCGTCGGGGGAATGTGTGAGACCGATTATTCGGGTTATCCCGATTGCCGAGACGACACGTTGAAGGCGATGCAAGTTACCTTGTCGCTCGGCATGGACCACCGGTTCGTAATCCACACCCCGCTGATGTGGCGGGACAAGGCGACGACTTGGGCTCTCGCGCAATCCTTTGGCGGCGAGGCGCTGGTCGAGCTGATTGTGGAAGAGACCCACAGCTGCTATCGCGGCGACCGCACGCATCGCCATGCCTGGGGTTACGGCTGTGGGAGATGTCCGGCCTGTGAGCTGCGCCGCCGAGGCTGGGAGGCTTTTAAGGAAACACCGCTCCCATACCCACCGCCGCACGCGGGAGACGGGTGAGTGGAGGCAAATGTCATCGATCGGCGCATCCTCCGTGGAGAATGATATGCGACCCTCCGGCCGCCTCCCGCACTCACTGCGGCCGATCTCTATCGAGCCGGGTGTCGCTAAATACGCCGAAGGCTCCTGCCTTGTGAAATTCGGCGACACCCACGTGCTATGTACCGCCTCGGTCGAGGAGCGGGTGCCGCCCTTCTTGCGCAACACCGGAAAGGGTTGGGTTACCGCCGAGTACGGGATGTTGCCGCGCTCGACCGCCACCCGCACCGACCGTGAGGCGACGCGCGGACGTCAAAGCGGGCGGACGCAAGAGATCCAGCGGTTGATCGGGCGTAGCCTACGGGCAGTCACCGACCTCACCGCGCTCGGCGAGCGTCAGATCAAGATCGACTGCGATGTGCTGCAAGCCGATGGCGGCACCCGCACCGCCGCGGTGACCGGGAGCTATGTCGCGCTGCATCAGGCGTTTCAAGGGCTGGTTTCACAGGAGTTGCTCAGCGCGTTACCACTGCACGACAGCGTTGCCGCAGTGTCTTGCGGTGTCGTTTCCGACACGGTCGTGCTCGATCTCGACTACGCCGAGGATTCGAAAGCCATGACCGACGCTAATTTCGTGCTAACCGGCTTGGGCAAGATCGTTGAAATTCAGGCTACGGCGGAAGGCGCCCCATTCGACGAGGCGCTCTTCGCCGAAATGCTTCGGCTGGCGCGAAACGGCATCGCGGAGCTCACTCACCACCAGCGTGCCGCCCTTGGGCTCGAGTGATGGTCATGCCGCGTCGTCTCACGACCGATCGCCTGGTCATCGCGAGCCACAATCCCGGCAAAGTGGACGAGATTGGCGCGCTATTGGCACGCTTCGCGGTCAAAGCCATTGCCGCGGGCTCACTCGGCATATTGGAGCCAGAGGAAACGGGCGATACCTTCGAAGCCAATGCCGCGCTCAAGGCCCGGTCTGCGGCCGAGGCAAGCGAGCAGCTGTCGCTCGCCGATGATTCCGGGCTCGTCGTGCCGGCACTTGGTGGCGCTCCCGGGATCTACTCTGCTCGCTGGGCCGGCCCAACCAAGGATTTTCGGATAGCGATGGAGCGGGTTCATCGCGAGCTTGGCGGTCGGGATCGCAATGCATCTTTTGTCGCGGTTCTGGCGCTCGCCTGGCCTGATAGCGAGACACAGCTGTTTCGCGGCGAGGTGCATGGCACCCTCACTTGGCCGCCAAGGGGCGAGCGTGGCTTTGGCTATGACCCGATGTTCATTCCGTCGGGCGAAGCCCTGACTTTTGGCGAAATAGACCCGGCTAAGAAGCACCAGATCAGCCACCGCGCTCGCGCGTTCGCCAAGCTGGTGGAGAGCTGTTTTCAAAAGTGATTGAAGCACTCCCGCCGCCTCATATCGTCATTCCCGCGAACGCGGGAAGCCAGGGCAGCGAGGCTCCAGCCGTCACCCTGGGCCCCCGCTTTCGCGGGGGCGACGGTATTGAGCTGGCGGAACCGCTGGCGGTCTACATCCACTGGCCGTTCTGCCGGTCAAAATGTCCGTATTGTGATTTCAATAGCCATGTGCGCGATCGTGTCGATGCGGCGCGATGGACCCAGGCTTTGCTTGCCGATATCGACCACCAAGCTTTCCTCGCGGCCGGCCGCGAAGTGGGCTCGATTTTTTTCGGAGGCGGCACGCCATCGCTGATGCCCCCCGAGACGGTTGCGGCTTTGCTCGAACGGGTTCGGTCGCGGTGGGTAGTGCGTTCCGATGTCGAAATTACCCTCGAGGCGAACCCCAATTCGGCCGAAGCCGGTCGTTTCCGGGCCTTCGAAGGAGCCGGGATCAACCGGCTGTCGCTCGGGGTTCAAGCGCTCGACGCTGACGCGCTTCGTTTTCTTGGTCGAAGCCATGACCGTAACGAGGCGATCGCGGCGATTGAGCTCGCGCGCAGCACCTTTGCGCGGTTCTCCTTCGACTTGATCTACGCCCGCCCCGGCCAGAGCCCTTCGGCGTGGCAGCGCGAACTCGACGAGGCCTTGGGGCTCGCCGGCGAGCACTTGTCGCTCTACCAACTGACGATCGAGCCCGGCACCGCTTTCGCATCACGTGCGAGGCTCGGGGAAATCGTCCTGCCGGAAGAAGAGACTGCCGCTTCGCTCTTCGAGATGACGCAGGACCGGCTCACGGCAAGCGGTCTGCCCGCTTACGAAATCTCGAATCATGCCGTGCCTGGCGCCGAATGCCGACACAATCTGGCGTATTGGCGTTACCAGGACTACGCAGGGATCGGGCCCGGAGCACACGGACGCCTGACCCGAAACGGTCACAAATTCGCTACTCGACAGTATCGGCTGCCCGAGAAATGGCTCGCGGGGGTCGAGGCGGTGGGAAACGGCATCGAGGAGGCGGCGGAAATCGACCGAACGATCGCTGTCGAGGAAATGCTGATGATGGGCTTGCGCCTCGTCGAGGGGGTGCGGCGCTCGCGCCTCGAACGCGCAGCCGGCCAAGAGACCGAAGTTCTGTTCGGGCGCAATCTTCAGAGGTTGATCGAGGGCGGCGTTTTGAGCCTCGACGCCGAGCGCCTCGCCGCGACCGATACCGGTCGCCAGCGCCTTAACGCAGTGCTCGCCGCCCTACTCGGTTGACGCTCAATACGCGAAATCCTGGAAAGTCTGTGGCGCCGGGCTGACAACGATCGATCCTTGGGGTTCGACTTCGAGCACGGCAAGGCCACGCTGCACCAGGCCATTAGGCGTGAAACGAAACAACCCGTCGACACCGGTGAAGCCGCTCGGATTCAAAATCGCCTGCTGCGAAAAAGGCTCGGCGGTCTGACTGTGCGCCAGCGCCGCAGCGAGGGCCGCCGCGTCATAGCCGAGCGAGGCGAGACGCGGCGGGTTATGCTTGTAGGTCGCGCTGTAGCGTCGGTCGAAATCCTGCCGCGCTTCCGGCGATGATGAAGCGAACCAGCCGCCAACAAGCGCCGAATCGCTGCCGATATCAGGCGTGTCCCAAAGGCCGCTGCCGAGCAATTGTACAGGCTTCGGGTCGCCTCCCGAGGCTTTGACCAGACCAGCGATCTGTTTGAGCTTCGCTCCGCCTTCGGGCAGCAGCAGCGCATCAAAAGAACGTGCCGACGGGGGCGTCGAAGTGGGCGCGGGGCTCCCATCCGCTGCACCGCCCGGCATTAAGCGCTGGAGCGTCGGCGCGAAGTCGTTCGACCGTGGGTCGTAGAATTCGACCTTTGTCACTGTACCGCCGCCTTGCGGCGCGACCTCCCGCAGTGCGTCGGCCATCAGATGGCCATAGGTGGAATTAGGCGCGAGGACAGCGAACCGGTCGAGGCCACGCTGACGCGCGTAGCCGACTTCACGCACGACCTCCTGCCGCGGCAAGAAGCCCATCAAGTAGACATTGCCTCCTGCAAGGCTGGTTACTGTCGAAAAAGCGATGACGTTGATATGAGCGTCCCGGGCGATCGACTTGACCGCTTCGACCTCGGGCGCCAGCAGCGGGCCGAGTATCAAGCGCGCGCCGTCGGCGATAACGGCGCGCGCGGCGCTGGCCGCTCCCGCCGCATTTCCGCCGGTGTCGCGCGGAATGAGTACTAGCGGGTCGCCTCCAGCTTCGAATAACGCAAGCTGCGCGGCGTCGAGGATGGCCTGGCCGAGTTCGGCATTCGCGCCTGACAATGGCACGAGCAATGCGACCTTCGCCGGCCCCGCTGCGGCGGACGGGCCCGTGGGCGGCGGGAGCCCTGCCGGTGCGGGCGGCGGAGGCGGCAGCCGGCCATAGCCGTAATAGGGCGGCGCCGATACCATTGGGGGACCGCAACAAGCCAGCGCCAGCGCAGTCACGGCGAGGGCAGAAAAGCGTGTCGCTAACCGCGAAAAATATCGTCGCTGCAAGAGGAAACTCCGGCAGGGGAGAAGGCGCGACTTGTTGTACGTCAAGGCTCGAAGCGATAGCTAAGGTTTTGGCCGTGGGGGTCGTGCCGCTCGAGTTGCCCGCGGGGTTTGCTCACCAAGCCAAATGGCGAGAGATGGCCAGCAAGGACGCAAAATTAGGAGGGAGAATGATCGAGATACCGGCGCGGAAAGGCAAAGGGGTGCGCCTTCGCAAAGACCAGCGGATCAAAGTCATTAATTCGAAGGGGCAACAGGTCGTCGACACATGGGCGTTCAACGCCGACGACATGCGCGAGTTCATGTCGATGGAACATAGCCGGGTCGCGGTCGGCCACATCATTCCGGCGGTCGGCGACGCGCTTGTCACGAATCGGCGGCGGCCGATCATCACCTTAGTCGAGGACACGTCGGGTGGGATTCATGATACGCTCTTTGCGGCCTGCGACCGCTGGCGCTACGAAATACTGGGCTGTACCGACTATCACGACAATTGCACCGACAATCTCGCGGCTGCGCTCAAAGCGCTAGGCCTCGAACCCCCGGAAACGCCCGCGCCGCTCAACTTGTTCATGAACATTCCGGTAATCGACGGCAATCGCGTCGATATCCGACCGCCTGTCAGCACGCCCGGAAGCTATGTCACATTGCGCGCGGAGATGAATTGCATCATCGCGTTCTCGGCATGCCCGCAGGATATGGTGCCCGTCAACGGCGCCGAGATGCTTCCGACCGAGGCGCATTTCGAGATCCTCGATTGATGCTAGCGATGGGCGAAGCAGGTCTCATGTCGGGATTGCTTCGGCGCTCCACTCCTCGCAATGACCACGACAAATTGTGTCATTGCGACCCCCGGACGGCCGGCGCTTGCGCGCCGTTTCCGGGGGGAAGCCATCTCCGACGCGTCTGACGGCAGCGGTCGAAAACAGCAATCAAAAATTGCATCGGGAATTTTGATTTGCTGCATCTGCAGCAAGTCTGCAGCAAAATCTCCTCTAAAAGTTGTAGTTGGCGCCTGGGTGCGAGCGGGCGTCATCGCGCCGCCGGGCGTTCTCTTCGAGCGTCGCCAGCCGCTGTTCGAAGTCGCGTGTCTCGATGGCCTGGACAAACGTATCGACGACCAACGCTATCCTGCCCGCTTCACCCGGTGTGATCACGCCGCTGGCCAGCGCTGCCGTGACCCCTTTCATCGCCGCCGCGATATCCGACCGGAAAGATGCAATAATAATTTAGCAATTTTAGGATAGCTAATATCGCATGGAAGGCGGGACCTCACTGTTCTCGAATTCCTGGAGCCATTGCCATGTGCGCCAACCAGAGGAGGCCGTTAGACAGATCGTCCTCAATCGTGAGGGCCGGCTTCGCGACCAATTGTTGGCCGCGCCGTCACCCGACGCGAGTTCTGAGAACGCCCCTCATGCCGATAGCGGCCGATCCTTGAGATAGCCGTCCGCGAGGCGCCGCCCGATTTCGCGCATACGCTGACGGTCCATTGCCGGCTCCGCATCGGGCGGCATGCGGACAACCGTGTCGTTGCAGTATGTCGGGATGACGCCACTGCCGTTGCGGCACAGGCCGGCGGGGTCGTGCCCGGCCTGCACGGCCCGGATGCCACGTCGCGTCTGGTTGCGGAACATCATGACCCCGCGATCGGTGGCGCCGATATGCTCCAATCCATGGATCGCGATCGGCCGCTGCGAGACCTGTGCCTCGTAATCGCCGGGTTGCCGCTGACCGGCCTCGTACGAGTCCGCGGGAAGCTGGCCAGGGAGCATAATACTGCGATCGGCCCACGACGCTGGTGTGACACCCTCGGTCTCGCTCACATGGCGGAATTCGATGAACATCGTGCTGGTGTCGTCGACCGGCACGATCCAGCGGCTCATCATTGGGCCGTTAAACGCGTGCTCCCGGCGGCCATCCTCCCAGATTGGGGCCACCTGCTGTAGGTTCGGCAGAACGGCTTCCACCATCCGCGCCCAGACATTGTCGCCCACCCGCCGGGTGCCAATGTAGATCATGCCGACCGGCGTCTCGATGAACTCCAGTTCCGGCATCACGCCAAACTCATTGGTGAATTGAGAGCCGCTGATGATCGTGTGGAGAAACGCCGTATGGGCGGGATCCATAGCGTTCTCCATGATTTGCAGCCAGTTGCACGGGTAGAAGTATTTCTGTCCCGGCATCAACCGATAACCCGATCGGACAAAGCTGTCATACACAGGAAAAGACGGTTGCCGTTCGGGCGGACCCATATAGGCAAAGACGATGCCGCCGTACTCATGGGTGGGATAGGCCCCGTGATAGAGCCGGTCTTTCAGGGTGCTGTCAGCGGGTTCGCCGGGCGTCTCGAGGATCGTCCCGTCCGCCGCGAACTGCCAGCCATGGTAGCAGCATCGTATCCCCTTGGCTTCAATGATCCCGAACTCTAGGGATGAGCCACGATGCGGACAATGCAGTTCCAAGAGACCGACAGTGCCGCTCAGATCGCGAAACACCACCAGTTCCTCGCCGAGGATCTTGACCCGATGGGGCAGATCTTTCAGTTCGTCGGAAAAGCAGATCGGCTGCCAAAAGCGGCGAAAATATTCGCCACACGGCGTGTCGGGGCCGACATGGGAGAGTTCGGCGTCTTCATTGGGCACCTCGCGATGGAAGTAGCCGCCAAATCGCGTCTGCAGATATGGGGCCCTACCGGCCATAGTCGTCCTCCTGTTCATGGGTGGAAGTCATTGGAGAATGCGCGAGTGATGTCGCCTCTGAGACGGCTAAGCGAGGTTAGCCGCCCCGGAACTATGTATGTTGCTTGGTTCAATGAAGGGCAACATATTCCCAATTGATGTGCATTAATGAGCAGCGGCCATGGCGAACCGGAAGCCAGGTCAGAATTGGGACCACCTTCGATACTTTCTGGCGGTCGCACGGACGGGGACGCTTTCGGCCGCAGCCGAGCGGCTCGGCACGGAACACACGACGGTCGCGCGCCACATTCAGGCGCTCGAAGACGAGCTAAGCAACCGTCTTTTCCACAAGAGCAACAACGGTTACGAACTGACCGAGGCGGGCGAACGGCTTGTTGCTGGGGCCGAGGCGATCGAGAGCGCCTACGTCATCGCGAAGCGGGCCGCGAGCAGCGAAGGACAGCCGGTCAGCGGGAAGGTTCGCGTCGGCGCGCCCGATGGGTTTGGCAGCGTCTTCCTGGCGCCACGGGTGCGGACACTCACTGACCGGCATCCCCAGCTGGAAATCGAGCTTTTGGTCACCGCAACGGCGTTCAGCCTGATGAAACGAGAGGCGGATGTCGCAATCGGCCTTTCGCGACCGGAGCAGATGCGCGTGGTCACCAGGCGCCTCACCGATTTCCGGGTATATGTCTACGCCTCACGGGCGTATCTGAAAGAGGCGCCGCCTATTGTTGCGATCGAGGATCTGAAGAACCATCCCTTCATCGGCTTTGTCGACGAGCTGGGGTTCGCCTCTGAGCTCCATTACTCCGCCACCGTGAGATTTAATTACTCCGATGCGATCGGAGCCGATGTCCAACGCCGCATCCGGAGCACGAGCCTCCTGGCGCAACTTCACGCCACTCTGTCAGGGAGCGGCCTTTGCATGCTGCCCGCTTACATTGCGTCCACCTACCCGGAGCTTGTTCCGTTGCTGCCCGAGCAAGTGTCGGTTACGCGCTCCTTTCACATGCACATTCACGAAGATCACAGAAGCGCCGCGCATGTCAGGGAGGTTGCGGCCTTCATCGCAGCGGAAGTCGAGCGCAATCATTCTCTCTTCCTTACGCCGACGAGCCGGCCGCCCGCCAGTCGTGAGGACGTGCTCGAGAACCGGCGACTGTAGCTTCGCCCGGGCGTCGATCTGCAATGGACAATAGGAGACTGAGGATGGCAGCACCGAAAGCCTTTTCCTACACGACGTATCTCGACA
>Ga0126371_10006369_pt1 | contig 10499 bp, 12 predicted proteins | sample PanSoiMetaPlot_4_FD_110145 | JGI IMG/M metagenome (GOLD analysis project Ga0126371, IMG submission 110145) | Tropical forest soil microbial communities from Panama - MetaG Plot_4 | ecosystem: Environmental > Terrestrial > Soil > Tropical forest > Bulk soil | place: Panama | collected 2016-02-17
GAGCTCGCGCACCAGCGGGAAGCTCAGCGCGTTGAGCTTGTCCGGGCGATTCAACGTGACCACCGCGACCCCGTCGAAACGCTCGGTCAGAATGAATTCGTAAGCCATCGTCGCTCTCCTCCCAGGCTGCTCGTCCGTTTGACACTACGCGGGAGCGGGTGTTCACTCAACCGCACGAGGAATTTGGTGCGACCAAGATTTGGAGGTGACGATGGCCGGGGCTCTCGACGGCATCAGGGTGCTCGAATTGGCGCGGTTTCAGGCCGGTCCGCGCGGCGGGATGATCCTCTCCGACCTCGGCGCCGAGGTCATCAAGATCGAAAAATTGGGCGGCGAGGAGACGCGCAAATCACCGCCGCTGGTGCGCGGCCAGAGTGTCTATTTCTCGGTCTACAACCGCGGCAAGAAGAGCCTCTGCCTCGATTTGCGCACCGAGCGCGGTAAGGAGGTCTTTGCGGCACTAGTCAAGACCGCCGACATCGTGTTGCAGAACTTCCGCCCCGGGGTCATGGACAAGATGGGGTTTGGCTATAAGCGGCTCTGTGAGCTGAAGCCCGACATCATCCTCGGCTCGGTGTCAGCTTTTGGTCAATATGGCCCCTATCGTGAGCGCCCGGGCTTTGATCCCTTGGGCCAGGCGATGAGCGGGCTGATGAGCCTGACCGGGATGCCGGTCGGAACGCCGCTCGGCACCGCCTCCTCGATCGTCGACCGCTATACCTCGCTGCACGCGACGATCGGCATGCTCGCGGCCCTGCATCACCGCGACCGCACCGGCGAGGGCCAAGAAGTCGATGTCTGCCTGATGGATTCGGGGCTGACGATGGTCGAGATCCCGACCTCGTACTATCTGGCGACCGGTCAGGAGGGCGGCGAAGGCGGGCGGCCGCCCTACAAGGCCAAGGACGGCCATGTCGTGATCTCGGCCTCGGCGCGCGAGATGGGCTCGCGGCTCCTGCAGATCGCGACCGGCGATCCGAACGCGATCGCCAACACCGGCGCCTTTACCGGCCGCATGGGGCTCAGTGACTCGCCGCGCCAGAAGGTCGAGGCGTGGTGCCTAGAGCATACGGTCGACGAGATCGTCACCGCCCTCGTCAAGGCCGACATCCCGGTCGCGCCAGTCAAGACCATCCCGCAGGTGGCGCAAGACCGGCATCTCTGGGAGCGCGAGATGCTGGTCAAGATGGAGGACCCGGTCGCCGGCGAGATGTACCTCCCCGGTGCGACGGTCAAGATGTCCAAGACCCCCGGCCGCATCGGCCCGGTGCCGACCCCTGGCCAGCACACCGACGAGGTGCTCTCACGGCTCTTGGGGTACGAACGCGCGACCCTCGAGGATCTGCGCCAGGCGAAGGTCATAGCTTGACGCGAGCGCAAGTTGCTAATGAAGCGCCAAAGCCCAATCTAACGAGCGGAGACGCTGCAAAATGCTGTCATGCTATCGAAGACCTACGATGCCCTGATCGCCGCTGGCGCTCCGGAAGATAAAGCGCGCGAAGCAGCGGAGGAACTCGCTGGGTACGAGAGCCGGTTCGTAAAGATCGAAACCGATCTGGCGGTTTTAAAATGGATGGTCGGCGTGGTGATCGCTGGCGTTGCCTCTCTGATCATCAAGGCATTTGCCTAACAGAAGTCACTCCTCGCCGGCCGCCAAACGCAGGGCCGACAGGAAGAGCTCGCGGTGCTCGGGATTGCGCCAAGGTGGATCGCTCTGCACGACGAGTGGGGTGATCGCGCGCAGCCGGGTGACGATTGTGCGCGCTTCGTCGAGCCGACCCATATGAGCATAGCATGCGGCCAGAAACCGGTACGCGTTGGGATAGCCCGGATGGTCTTGGATAGATAGCAGCAGTTTCGGCACTGCCTCGTCAAACCGACGGTTGAAGAAATGGGCCGCACCCATCGCGAATATCGGTTGACCCGTCTGCTCGCGTGGGCTCAGGCGTAGGGAGGTCTCGACGTGCTGTATCGCGAGATCCGAATATCCGGCCCAGGCCCTCAGAAGGCCGCTCAGATACCAGCCATGGGCGATGCTCGGATTAAGCGTGAGCGCGCGGTCGACCAGCCCGATCATGGCGCGGATGTCCTCGCCGAACCACGCCAGCACAAAGGCCGCGTTCGCGAGGATCTGCGGGTCGTTCTCTCCTGTCCCGAGGGCTTGCCGAGCGAGCGCGATGCCTTTTAGGCGGTTTGTCTCCGGCGCGTCGGCCCAGCCGTCGGCGACGAGCCGCAAGTGACAGACCGCTGCCCAAGCGAGTGCCGGCCCATAATGCCGATCGATCGCGATCGCCTGCTCGAGCAGTTCGAGTGCCTTGAAAATCCGCTCTTTCGTTATTGGAAAGAAGGCTGCAAGCGCACGCAGATAAAGATCGTAGGCGGTCAGGTCTTGCGTCGGCCGTGAAGCAGCTCGGCGCATCTCGGCCGCCTGTAATGCCGGCTCGACGACTCCGGCGACGCTGACTGCCACTTGGTCCTGCAGTTCGAAAACGTCTTCCAACGCGCCGTCGAAGCGGTCGGCCCACAGGTGCGCTGCGCTCTTCGCGTCGATCAATTGGGCGGTGATGCGCACGCGGCCACCCGCCTTGCGGACGGAACCTTCCAGCACATCGCGCGCACCGAGCTCGCGCCCCACCTGCTTCACATCGACCGCCTGGCCTTTGTAGGTGAAGCTCGAATTGCGGGCGATGACAAAGAGCCAGCGGATGCGGCTGAGCGCGGTGATGATCTCCTCGACCATGCCGTCGGCAAAGTATTCCTGCTCGGGGTCACCGCTCAGATTGGCGAAGGGCAAGACCGCGATCGACGGTTTGTCCGGTAAGGTCACCGCAGGGCGGCGCACTGCGGCCAAACCGGGCGCCGAACCGACGCGATAGACCCGCACTGGTCGAGCAATGTTCTTGAGCTGCTGCTCGCCGATGTCTTCGAAGGCGAGATCGAGCTTGCCCGCCGCATCCTCTTGCACACGTGCCGAGACGCAAATGCCGCCGGGCTCGGCCAAGCCTTCGAGACGCGCCGCGACATTGACGCCGTCGCCGAAGATGTCGCCATCCTCGACGACGATGTCGCCTTGGTGGACGCCGATACGGAACTCGATCCGATTGTCGGGCGCAACCGCCGCGTTACGTTCGGCCATTGCGGCCTGCACCTCACTGGCACAGTGCAATGCATCGACGACGCTGGCGAACTCCACGACCGTCGCCCATCGTCTTGACGATCCTGCCGTGGTGCTCGGTGATCTTCGGATCCGTCAGCTCGGCGCGGATTGCCGCAAGCCGTTTCAGAGTTCCACCTTCGTCGGCGCCGATCAGCCGCGAATAGCCCGCCACATCGGCGGCGAGGATCGCAGCGAGCCGGCGCGTTGCAGTCATTCCTCAGGCAACCCGGCCTTACGCAGGCCTTCTATTGTCAGTGCCTAATCTTCGATGTGTCTCCAGGGTGGCCGATGCTGATAACGCTGGAAATGCTCCGGAAACTGCGCTCGGGCGCGCTCCAGCGCCTCGCGCGCTTCGTCCAGACGCTCGAGATGTCCCAGCGACGCTGCGAAGTGCTCATGGGCCCATGCCAGGCTCGGTCGTGACCTGATCACCCGACGGCAGGACTCCAGCGCAGCAGCGAAATCTCGGGAGCCAAATTGGGAATGCGCGAGAAACGCTGTCCAAGCCCAGGTCAGTGGATCATGCGGGCTGGCATGCAATGCCCGCCTCAACTGATTGATTGCTTCCTCATAATGCCTCCCGCCACACAACATCCGACCGAGGATACCCATAACAAAGGGGCTGTTGGGGTTGAGGGCGAGCGCGGTGCGTGCCTCGGCGATTGCCGCTTCCCATTCTTGGAGCACGCCCGTCATCAGGGCGAGGACGCCATGCGCCATCGCATCCTTATCGTCCAGTGATACTCGGGTCTGGTGCAATTGCTTGGCGGAAAAATGTCTGAGCGATTTTGTTGTCTTCCGCGCCGTACTTGTAGAGGTGCCAGAGACCGCGCTGATAAGCCTCCCAGGCATCGAGTCTCTCTGGCGACTTGCGCAAGACGCGCTGTTGCTCCGCCTCGGCGAGCGCCGGCTCGATGATCCCGGCGACACTTGCCGTAATCTCATCCTGTACCGCGAAAATGTCGGCAAGCTCGCGGTCGTAGCGCTCCGCCCAGATGTGATTGCCGGCGGCGGCATCGATCAGTTGGGCGGTGATGCGCACGCGACCACCCGCTTTTCGCACCGAGCCTTCGAGCACATGCGCACGCCGAGCTCACGCCCGACCTGCTTCACGTCTACGGCCTGGCCCTTATAGGTGAAGCTCGAGTTGCGGGCGATGACAAAGAGCCAGCGGATGCGGGAGAGCGCGGTAATGATCTCCTCGACCATGCCGTCGGCGAAATATTCCTGCTCCGGGTCGCCGCTCATATTGGCAAAGGGCAGCACCGCGATCGACGGCTTGTCTGGCAATGCTAGTGCGGGGCGCATCCCTGTGGTCAAACTATGTGCTGACCGGACCCGATAGACATGCACCGGCCGGGCGATGTTTTTGAGCTGTTGCACGCCGGCGTCTTCAAAGACGAGATCGAGCTTGCCGATCGCATCCTCCTGCACCCGCGCCGAGACACAGATGCCGCCAGGCTCGGCCAGACCTTCGAGCCGTGCGGCGACATTGACACCATTGCCAAAGATGTCGCCGTCCTCGACGACGACATCCCCGACATTAATGCCGATGCGGAACTCGATCCGATTGTCGGTGGCAATCGCTGCATTCCGTTCGGCCATCGCAACCTGGACCTTGCTGGCACAGTGCAATGCATCGACCACACTGGCGAACTCCGCCAATAAGCCGTCGCCCATCGTCTTGACGATGCGACCATGGCGTTCGGCAATCTCGGGATCCGTCGCCTCGGCGCGGATTGCCGCAAGCTGCTTTAGAGTTCCGCCTTCATCGGCACCGATCAACCGCGAATAGCCCGCGACATCGGCGGCGAGGATCGCGGCGAGGCGGCGGGTTTGGCTCATGCGTCCTCGCTCGTCGCCAAGCGCAGACCTGACAGCAGCAGCTCGCGATGCTCAGGGTTGCGGAACTGCAGGACGCGAGGGGATATGACGGGGGTGATAGCGCGCAATCGTCCAGCGATCTCTCGCGCCTCGTCGAGACGTCCCATATGGGCGTAGCACGCGGCGAGAAAGCGGTATGCCGGCGGGAAGCTCGGGTCCTCCTGGATCGCGAGCAGGAGCTTTGGTAGTGCTTTGTCAAAGCGTCGGCTAAACAAATGAGCAGCGCCAATCGTCGGAAGCGATGTACCTATCCGTGCGCGCGGGCTCAGCCGCTGAGCTGTCTCGACATGCTCGATCGCAGCGTCAAGCTCCCCCGCCCAACATCTGATCGTCCCGCTGATGTACCAGCCGCGCGCAAAGCTCGGATTAAGCATCAGCGCGCGGTCCATCAGAGCCATCATTGCTCCGATATCATCGCCGAAATAGGCGAGCGCGTAGGCCGCGTTAGCGAGGGTGGCCGGATCCTCGGCAGCCAACTGCAAGGCTCGCCGGGCGAGCTCGACACTCCTGTGACTGTCGCCATCCGGATCGTCGCCGCTGTCCATGACAAACCGAAGATGGCAAACCGCGGCCAAAGCGAGAGCGGGCCCATAACGCGGATCCCGCTCGATCGCTTGCTGCAAAAGGCGGAGCGCCCCAGGAACCTCCGTCGCCGACGATATGACCATCGCGTAGGCGCGCAAGTAGAGATCGTATGCGGTGAGATCGGTCGTTGGAGAGTTGCTCGAACGGGCGGCTTCGGCGGCCTGTAGCGTCGGCTCGATGACCCCCGCGACGCTGATCGCGACCTTGTCCTGAAGCTCGAAGACGTCCTCCAGCGAACCGTCGAAGCGATCCGCCCATAAATGCGTCCCAGTCAGCGCGTCGATCAGTTGCGCGGTGATGCGCACGCGGCCGCCCGCTTTGCGGACAGAGCCTTCGAGCACATAGCGCACGCCGAGCTCGCGTCCGACCCGTTTCACGTCGACCGCTTGGCCCTTGTAAGTAAAGCTCGAATTCCGGGCGATCACAAACAGCCAACGGATGCGACTGAGCGCCGTAATGATTTCCTCGACCATGCCGTCAGCGAAATATTCCTGCTCGGGGTCGCCGCTGATGTTCTGGAACGGCAGCACCGCGATCGACGGCTTGTCGGGGAGCGGTAGGGCCGGAGCCTGCGCCTCCGGCAGCCGCTCCGGGACGACACGGTAGACGCGGATCGGCCTCGCGATGTTTTTCAGGCTCTGCTCGCCGATATCAGTGAACTTGGCGTCGACCTTGCCACGCACCTGACGAAAGGCGTCTTCGGAGACGTTGATGCCACCGGGTTCGGCGATACCTTCGAGGCGGGCGGCGATGTTGACGCCGTCGCCGAGGATGTCGTCGTTCTCCACCAACACGTCGCCGAGATGGATGCCGATGCGCCATTCCATTCGGCGCTCGCCGGCGATCCCGGCATTGCGCTTCGCTGCCAGCTGTTGCAGCGCGAGGGCGCATTCGACGGCCCCCACCACCGAGCCGAATTCGATCAGCATCCCGTCGCCGGTCGTCTTGACGATCCGCCCGTCGTGCCGGGCGACGAGCGGGTCGGCGGCGGCACGATGCTCGCGCAACGCCTGCGCCGTGCCAGCCTCGTCCTCTCCCATCAGCCGCGAATAGCCCGCCATATCGGCGGCGAGGATCGCGGCAAGACGGCGGGTGGTGGGCATGGTCGACCCAGCGCTCGGTTATGCACGCCGAGATTAACTCAAAAAGCCGCACCATCCTTACTTTCTTCTCGCCAGCTAGCGCGGCTTTCGATCAGGCAGCATCGTTGGATCGGGATTGCTTCGTCGCTGCACTCCTCGCAATGACCGCCATCAGCGGTGTCATTGCGACCCCTGGACGGCCGGCACTTGCGCGGGGGGAAGCAATCTCGCGGAAGGGTGCGTCAACCTGATCGAGACTTGCTTTAACGCGAGAGTGAGATGGGTTCAGCTCACCGCTCTCTGCCGTCGGGCACGATCCTGGACGCTGAGGACGAGGACCTTGCCGACTGCTCGGACAGCTTGGTCAATCTGCTCGATCTTCGAACGGTGGCGGAGATCCAATAGCCGATCAATTTGCGGCCCGTGCCAGCCGAGGCGACGTCCGAGCTCGGCTTTACTGATGCCGGCCTCGCGCATGGCCTGATAGAGACCGACCTTGGCGACGGTCAGCGGCGGTAGAGCCGCCGCTTTCCGTCCTCGCGACGGTGACGGTGCCGGGATGCCCTCGCGGCGCGCCATGCGAGCGGCCAAGGCCTCTTCGATCGCATCGCCGGCACGCTGCAGTGCATCCTCCTCGTCCTCGCCAAAGGTGGTGACCTCGGGAAGGTCGGGGCAGCTGACGAGCAATGTGTCGTTGTCGTCCGGTTCGATAACGATCGGATAATCCACGCTGCCCTCCTCAATCCAAGCCCAGATCCTTTTTGATCTTGCGAACGAGCCCGTTCCCAAGCTCCCTTTTGCTTCCGTGCATCGGGAGCTGCGAACGGCGATTGCCGCGAATTACGGTGAGATGGCCGCTGCCACCCTTATGGTTCTCGAAGCTACAGCCTTGCCGCGCCAGCCACCGCCTGAATTCGCGAGCGTTCACTAGGGCCAACATAGTGTCGGCCGCGTCCTTGGCAACAGAAATGTTGTGATCAGCTTTCCGCGCCGGCCGCCAGGCGCAAGCCCGACAGGAATAGCTCGCGATGCTCTGGGTTCCGAAAAGGTACGACGCTCGGCACTACCAATGGGGTAAGACGGCGAAGGCGTTCTACGATGTCGCGCGCTTCCTCCAACCGCCCCATATGCGCATAACAGGATGCGAGATAGCGGTAGGTCACCACGAAGCCGGGAGCCCGCTCCAAGGATTGGCGCAGCTTTCCAGCCGCTTCGTCGAACCGACGAGACAGGAAGAGAGCGGACCCGATCCCGGTCAGATCCGGGTGGTGCTCGCGCGGATCGAGGCGTCGGTACGTCTCAAAATGCTCGATCGCCAGATCCGGGCGGCCAGCAAAAACCCTCAGCAGTCCGCTCGAAAACCAACCGCGCGCCGAACTCGGATTGAGTGCGAGCGAGCGATCCACCAGCGAGATAGCCGCGTCGATATCCTCACCCAGAGCTCCCAACACCTGGCCGCAGGCTGCGAGAACCTCCGGGTCTTCCGGCGCCGCCTGCAGGGCTCGGCGGGCCAGATCAATGCCCTCGCGACGATGGATCTGCACGTCGTCGGCCGAGCCGTTCGCAACGAGCATGCCATGACACCTGGCTGCCAAAGCGAGAGCCGGTCCATAATGCGGATCACGTTCGATCGCCTGCTCGAGCATGCCGAGCGCCTGAAGCCGGTAACCCCTGTCGAACGACACCCAGCCCTGGAGAGCGCGCAAATAGAGGTCATATGCGGTCAGATCGTTGGTCGGCCGCGTCGCCGATCGCCGGATTTCGGCGGCTTGTAGGGTCGGTTCAATGGTGCCGGCAACGTTCGTCGCCACCTTGTCCTGCAGCTCGAAGACGTCTTCGAGAGAGCCGTCGAAGCCGTCGGCCCACAGATGCGCGGCGCTTGTGGCATCGATCAGCTGCGCAGTGATGCGCACGCGGCCACCAGCCTTGCGCACCGAGCCTTCGAGGACGTAGCGCACGCCGAGTTCACGCCCGACCCGCTTCACGTCAACGGCTTGACCTTTGTACGTAAAGCTCGAATTGCGGGCGATCACAAAAAGCCGGGGGATGCGGGAGAGGGCAGTAATGATCTCCTCGACCATGCCGTCGGCGAAATACTCCTGTTCGGGATCGCCGGAGAGATTGGCAAAGGGCAAAACCGCAAGCGACGGCTTGTCCGGGAGAGATAGCACCCCCACCCTTCCCTCCCCCACACGCGGGGGAGGGTTAGGGAGGGGGCTTCCTGTGCGAACTCGATAGACGCGTATCGGGCGCGCGATGTTTTTGAGGTTCTGCTCGCCGATATCGGCAAATACGGCGTCGACTTTGCCACGGACTTGGCGAAACGCGTCTTCCGAGATGCAGATACCGCCGGGCTCGGCGATACCTTCGAGCCGGGCGGCGATATTGACCCCATCGCCGAGGATGTCGTCACCCTCGACCAGTACATCGCAAAGATGGACGCCGATGCGCCATTCCATACGGCGGTCGCTGGGCACACGCGCATTGCGTTCCGCGCTCAGCTGTTGCAGCGCCAAAGCGCATTCGACGGCGCCGACCACAGAACCGAACTCGATCAGGATCCCGTCGCCGGTGGTCTTGACGATCCGTCCGCCATCTCGGCCGACCAGCGGGTCGGCGGCAGCACGGTGCTCGCGCAATGCCTGTGCCGTACCCGCCTCGTCTTCACCCATCAAGCGGCTGTAGCCGGCGATATCGGCAGCGAGGATGGCGGTGATACGGCGGATGGCAGCCATAGTCAGCTCGCGGCAATCTTATACCGGGACTGCCCCCAATCCGTCTTCACGTCGCGAGGTGCTTCTTGGCGAGGTCGTACCACTCGCGTTGCTCGCGGTACTGATGGCGCGGCCCATAGTCTATCGCCTGGCGGATTTCTTCGAAGATTTTCTGTGCCTCCTCGATCCTTCCGGTTTTTTCGAGCAGCAAGGCATAACGGGCACGGGCTTCCTGACCAGGGTAGTAAGCCAGCGCGGCATATTCATAAAGCGCAGCATCGGTCTTCCCCTGCAGCTCGAGGCTACGTGCATAGAGCAGATGACCGTCGGGCGAGGCGTAACCCGGATTGGCTTCGCGCAGTCGTTCCAGCGTGAGCTGGGTTTCGTGTGCGTCGCCGAGCGCAAACAACGCGCGGGCCAGCCCCAGCATCAGTGCGGGATCGGTTGCGTGGATGCCGGTGAGCGCCTCGCGGTAGAGAGACGCCGATGCTTCGGGTTGACCGGCGCGAAGTAGCTCGTTGGCGAGCACAGCCTTATTTTGCGCGCTCGGCGAGATTTCCAGTTGGCGCTGCGCCTCGCGCAGCCCGCGGCCGGGATCAAACACCTTGGCGGCACCCGCCACCGCCTGGCGAGCGCCGCGGCTGCCGAACAATCCGGGCAGCACCTCCACCGCCAGGTAGACGATGATGCCGATCAGCGGCACCATAATGATCAGAAAGATCCACCAGTAAGGGCGCCCGGTGCGTATGACGTGTATTACGCACAAGATCTGAGCCCCGAGGATCAACAGCCCGAGCGCCGGCATCTCTGTCCCTCGTTAGTTCGCCACCGGCGTTGCCGACCCGCAGGGCATGAAACCGTGCGCGGCCGCTGTCCCGGCGAAGGCCGGGACCCATTTACCCGCTGCTCCTGCCGGCTGACAGGTGGACCCCGGCTTTCGCCGGGGAAGCGTGCACTATCGTCTGTCGTCACGAACTTTCTCGTGCCTTTCGAGAATAGCAGCACCGATCTCGCGCGCCGGTGCTTCGCCTTCTACGGTCTGGAGAACCTCGAAGCCCTCGAATTCGGGATGCCCGA
>Ga0126371_10006370_pt1 | contig 10498 bp, 9 predicted proteins | sample PanSoiMetaPlot_4_FD_110145 | JGI IMG/M metagenome (GOLD analysis project Ga0126371, IMG submission 110145) | Tropical forest soil microbial communities from Panama - MetaG Plot_4 | ecosystem: Environmental > Terrestrial > Soil > Tropical forest > Bulk soil | place: Panama | collected 2016-02-17
CTGGGCGCCGACTCGTTTTCCGTCAGCCGAGGCATGCGAATCGCCCAATTGATCATTGCTCCGGTCGCCCGGGCGCGCCTGCGCGAGGTCGGAGAGCTCGGCCTAACCCCGCGTGGCAACACGGGTTTTGGTTCAACCGGCAGCTGATTTACAATGGTAATAAGTTGCCCTGGACGACAGGCCGTATACGATATTACCATTCAACTTTGGGGGAAATTTGCACGGAACTACCGGAATGCCATTCCTGCCTCGCAAAGGCATCCTCGCGATTGCTGCCGTGGTCGACATCGCCCTGCATGAGGGGGAACACCCCGTGTCGGCGAAGACCCTGGCCGTCCGCCACGGCTTGCCGCCGCGTCACCTCGAGCCGGTGCTGCAGGCGCTGGTGCGCGAAGGCGTGCTCAGGGGCATTCGTGGGCCTGGCGGCGGCTACGAGCTCGCGAGCGAGCCGCGTGACATCACGGCTGAGCAGATCCTGCGCGCAGCCGAGTTGATCGACGACGACCCGGCCCCGCAATCGAACTCGCCGCTGCTCGCCGACGTCGTGCTGCCGGCGGTGGCGCATGCCGAGAAGGCGCTGTCGGACGCGCTCGCCCGCATCACGATCGCCGACATGGTGCGGCCCGCCGAACGCTGGCGCGCGTCGGGTTCATGACCCGGCTGATCGGTTGAACGCCGGAGCGCGCGCCTCGCGGCTCCGGCGCTCGCTTTTCAGTTCGGGATCATCTGGGCGTGATGCAGCACGAGCAGCCAGCGATCGCCGTGCCTCTCGAACACATGCGTGACGAACGTCTCGAACTTGAGCGGATTGCCGCCGGCTTTGGGCTGCAGCGTCGCGCTCTCGATGCCGGTCACCCAGGCGAGCGACCCGTTGGTCTGAATGTGCGCACCCGCCTTGGTGACGCTGATCTGCGAGAAGAAGTCGAAGGCCCCTCCCCAATATTTCGCGACCGCGTCGGAACCGACATTGATGGCCCTGCTGCGCGGCCCGATATTGATCGTGTAGGGCTTGTCGGCCCAGACCGCCTTCATGGCGGCCAGGTCGCGGCCCGACAGCGCGGTGTAGAACGCCTCGTCCGCCGCCTTGACGGCGGCGATGTCCGCCGGCTCGGTGTACGCGCCGGCAACGGCGCTCAACCACATGAAAGCTCCAAGCATCCAGGATTTCAGTCGCATCGCATCCTCCAGGCGGTGATGGCGCCGCCGTGCGGCGGCCGGTGACAGCGCCGAACCCTAGTCGCGTGCAGCATCAACATATAATAATATGATTTGATCACCCCATAACTGAGCAGTTATGAAGATGAAATGGACGAACAGCATCGCGTCGCGCGTCAAGATGCGGGACCTGCAGATCGTGCTCGCGGTCGCGAATGCGCGAGGGATCGGCAAGGCGGCAACCGAGCTCGCCATCTCGCAGCCCGCAGTGTCCAAGGCGATCTCCGGCCTCGAGGCGGAATTCGGCGTTCCCTTCTTCGACCGCACCGCCAATGGGGTGCAGGTCACCCCGTACGGCGACGCGATCCTCGAGTCGGCCAGGGCGATCTTCGACAGTCTGAGGCAGGGCGTAACGGCAATCGATTTTCTGGCAGACCCGACGGTCGGACAAGTGAGGATCGGCACGACGCCACCGCTCGCCGCCGGCTTCGTGCCGAGCCTAGTCGCGCACATCGCGGCGCGCTTCCCGCGGCTCGAGTATCACCTCATCCAGGGGGACGTCGGCCTATTGCTGCGACATCTGCGCGAGCGAGCGCTCGATCTCGCCATCGCGCCAAACCTGGAGATGTCGGGTGAGGAAGGATTAGATTTGAAGACCCTGTTCGACGACCGGCACGTTCCGGTGGCGGCCGCGCGCAGCCGTTGGGCGCGCCGAAGAACGATCGCGTGGGACGACGTGACCAGCGAACCTTGGGTCCTGCCGCCACCGGACATCGCGTTGTGGCCGGACCTGGTAGAAGCATTCCGCCGGATCGGCGTCGCCCCTCCGCGAGCGATCATCGCGACGGTATCCATTCCCGCTCATCTGCGGCTTGTTGCGACGGGCCAGTTCCTGACCTTGCTGCCGTTGTCGGTCTTGCAGTTCGCCGCCAAGACAGCGTCGCTCAAGCGATTGCGGCTCGATCTGCCGGTCACAGCGAGACCAGTGGTGGTCGCGACGCTGAAGAACAGGACCTTGAGCCCGGCGGTGAAAACGTTCATCGATGGCGCCTGCAGGTTCGCGGTGGGCGCGAAGAAATAAGCGCCCGCCTTCCAGCCACGCGTGCGCACCGCTGCCGCGTCACTCCATCTTGACGCCCGAGAGACGCACGACCTCGTCCCACTTGATCTTTTCCTTGGCGAGGAACGCCACGAAGTCGGACGGCGCGCCGGGACGCACCTCGGCGCCGAGCCGCTCCAGCGCGACGCGCACCTCGGGCTCGGCCAGCGCCGTGTTGATCGCGCCGTTGAGCCTCCCGACGATCGTGGACGGCATGGCGGCCGGCGCCACGATGCCTGTGAAGGTGAGCGCGACGAAATCGGGCAGGCCGCCCTCGATCAAGGTCGGCAGCTCGGGCGCGAGCGCGTTACGGGTCTCGCTCGCGACGCCGAGCGCGCGCAGCTTGCCGGCGCGCACCATCGGCAGCAGACCCGCGACCTCGCCGAACATCAGGTGGATCTGGCCGGCCAGCAGCGCGGTCTGCGCCTCCGGGGCGCCCTTGTAGGGGATGTGGAAAATGTCGATGCCGGTCCGGAGCTTCAACAGCTCGCCCGACAGATGGGTGAGATTGCCGAACCCGGCCGAGCCGAAATTGAGCTTGCCCGGATTGGCGCGCGCCTGCGCGATCAGCTCCTGCACGCTCTTCGGCCCGTCCGGCGCGACCACCAGCACCTCGTAGCCTTCGGTGAGCTTGGCGATCGGCGCGAAGCTCTTGGTCGCGTCGTAGTCGCGGTATCGGGTGATCGCCGGCATGACGGCGAGCGAGCTCGCATTGCCGAGCATGATCGTGTAGCCGTCGGGCTCGGTCACCACGAGGTTCCGTCCGGCGAGCGTCCCGGTCGCGCCCGGCCGGTTCTCGACGATGACGGTCTGGCCGAGAATGGCGGCGAGGCGCGGCACCAGGATGCGCGCCGTCGTGTCGATCGGCCCGCCCGGCGGATAGCCGACCACCAGTTTGATGAGACGGTTGGGATAATCCTGCGCGAGCGCCTCGCCGCGAATCATCGGCGTCAGCGCGAGCGCGGCGACGAGCGCGACCGCGCCGCGTCGTGTCGTTCCCGAAATCATGCTTGCGCGCTCTTGTGCCGACTCTTGAGGCTGTCGAACCACGGGCAGACGCCGCTCATCACGTCGTAATTGCCCTCGATCACCTGCACGGGCCGGCGCAGGCCGGCGCGTGCATTGGCGAGCCGCATCTCCAGTGCCTCGGCCCGCGCCTCGGGCGGCAGCCAGGCGCGCTCGTGGCCCCAGATGCTCGGCCCCTCCTTGCGCTCGCTCGCCTGCCAGGTCGCCGGATCGATGTCGCGCGCGCCCCAGCCGTACTCGACCATGAAGGCCGACGGCGTCCAGGTGTAGAACGACGTCACCCAGTCGCCGCAATGGCGGCCGAGCGACACGGCGAGCCGCCCCTCCTCGGCGGTGGCGAGGTCGTAGCCTTGGCCGACGTCGTCGAGGCTGAACAGCTCGAGCATCATGTGGTGCACGGCGTTCTTGCCGGTCGCCGCGAATGCGAGCGAGTGGTGGCGCGGATTGACGTGGAAGAAATACACCGGATAGGGCCGGGTGAAATAATCGCTGACGCGGAAGCCGAGCACGTCGCGATAGAACTCCATGACGTCCTCGAACCGCTCGACGTGCAGCACCACGTGGCCGAGCCCGAGCGCACCGGTGCGGAAGCCGGAAATGTTGCGACCGGGGCGGAACGGCTCGCTCGTCACCTCGCCGCCGTGGAAGATCTCGACGCGGTTGCCGACCGGATCGCTGAGCACGATCAGGTCGGCGACGCGCCGCTCGTCGGCAAGCGCGCGCGAGCCGCGCGCCGCCCGGATGCCCTTGTGGTCCAGATGGCCGGCGAACGCGTCGAGCGTGGCGGCGTCCGCCACCTCCCAACCGAAGAACTTGATGCCATCGCCGCCGTCCGCGTCGATCACGATGCGCTGCTTGCGGTCGTCCATGCGGAACGCCAGCGTCGACCGGCTCTGGTCGACGAGCTGCAGGCCGAGCAGACCGCGGCCGTAGCCCGACCAGTCCTCGGTGTTCTTGGCGCGGATGCCGACATAGCCCAGAGCCTGGGGATGCATGGCGATGGGTCTCCGATGCGGGCCGACGAGGTTCGGCGGCGAAGTTTAGAGAATTCGGCGTCGCTTCCTAGGGCGTCATGGGCCCATGCGCGCGACCGGGCGTACGTAATCATACCGTTCTGTGCCGTTCACGGTCTGGACTCTTTTGGCCGAGTCGCCGTGGGGGTAGATTGGGGCGATTCGCGGGCCGGAGTTGCATGGGGCGGCACGCGCGTGCGCACATTCAATCCGCGTTCGGTTCCGTGACGTCTGCTTCGGTCCTCAACCTCGGGCCGAACCGTCGCGGATTCGCGGGCTCGTGGCGCCGCAGGGCGCGCGAGAGCAGTCAGGGGCAGGGGAATGCCGGAGACGATCCGGGCCGAAGGCGGGAGCCTCAAAGCTCGACTGCGAGACCATCCATTGCGAACCCCCGCGGTTGCCGGCGCCCTGTCCCTGCTGCCGACCTCCGCTGTCGCCCAAGATGCGGCCTGGCCATGGCCCTTCAACTCTCCCTACCTCGCCGCCTTCGCCCGCCTCGAGCAGCATGAGGTCGCGGCGCTCGCGCTGATTCTCGGCGTCATCCTCTTCGCGGTGCTGACCTCCGTCCTGCTGGTGCGCACCCGCGCACGCGCCATCGGCGACCGCGCGGCCGCGCGCGAGAAGATCGCCGGGCTCAAAGGGCAGGTCGACCAGCTCACCGGCCTGCTGCTTTCGGAACCGCACGTGCTGGTCTCGTGGCCGGCCGCCGGCGACGAGCCGCACATCATCGGCGAGACCCTCGGCATCACGGGCGACGCCATTGCGGCGAACGTGCTCGCGTTCGGCGCCTGGCTCAACGTCGACGATGCCCGCGCCATGATGCGCGCGGTCGAGCGGCTGCGCGCCCAGGGCGAAGGCTTCAGCCGCAGCCTCACCACAACGGCCGGCCGCCAGGTCGAGGCCGAGGGCCGCGCCATCGCGGGCCGCGCCGTGATGAAGCTGCGCGACGTCAGCGGCATCGAACGCAAGCTCAGCGAGCTCAAGGCGGCGCACGACCAGCTCAAGGCCGAGGCGGACGCGCTGCGCGCGCTGGTCGAGGCGCTGCCGTTTCCCGTCTGGGTGCGCGATGCGGGCGGGAGCGTCGTGTTCGCCAACGCCGCCTATGGGCGCCAGGGCCAGCGGCGCAGCCTCGACGTGATCGAGGTGCCGACCGCGCGCGGCCCGGGCGGCATCGGCATCGATAAGACCGAGATCGAGACGCTGCGGCGCGAGCTCGCCCGGCTCGCCGACGCGCATCGTCGCACGCTCGACCAGATCGCGACCGGCGTAGCCACGTTCGGGGCCGACCAGAAGCTCGTCTTCCATAACGCCGCCTACCGGACCCTGTGGGACCTCGACGGCAACTTCCTCGACCAGCGGCCGACCGACTCCGAGGTGCTCGACCGGCTGCGCGACGACCGCAAGCTGCCGGACCAGCGCGACTTCCGCCAGTGGAAGGCGCAGCTGCACGGGGCCTACGGGGCGAGGGAAGCGTACGCGCACGTGTGGCATCTGCCGGACGGCCGCACGCTGCGGGTGGTGGCGACGCCGCACCCCGAGGGCGGCGTGACCTACCTGTTCAACGACGTGACCGAGCGGCTCGACCTCGAGCGCCGCTTCGACGCGCTGATCAACGTGCAGGGCGAGACGCTCGACAACCTCACCGAGGCGCTGGCGGTGTTCGGCAGCGACGGCCGCATCCGTCTGTTCAATCCGGCCTTCACCACCATGTGGCGGATCGACCCGCTCGACCTGCTCGAGCATCCGCACATCGAGACCGTGATCGAGCTCGCCCGCCCGATGCACGACGACGACGCGACGTGGCGCAAGCTGCGCATCGCCGTCACGGCGCTCGATCGGCGCGACCCGGTCGCGGTGCGGATCGAGCGCCGGGACGGCATGGTCGCCGACTGCAGCACGGTGCCGCTGCCGGACGGCGGTACGGTGCTCGCGTTCCACGACGTGACCGACTCGGTCAAGGTCGAGCGCGCGCTGCGCGAGCGCAATCAGGCGCTGATCGCGGCGGACGAGACCAAGATCAAGTTCGTCCGCCACGTCTCCTACGAGCTGCGCTCGCCGCTCACCAACATCATCGGCTTCGCGGAGTTCCTGGACAACCCGATCAACGGCCCCCTGACCGAGCGGCAACGCGAGTATCTCAGCCATATCACCAGCTCGACCAACGCGCTGCTCGCCCTCATCGACAACATTCTCGATCTCGCCACGATCGACGCGCGGGCGATGAACCTCGATCTCGGGCCGGTCGACATTCACGAGACGATGGCGGCGGCGGCCGAGGGCGTGCAGGACCGGCTCTCCAAGGACGACATCGCGCTCGACATCCGCGCCGAGCCCGACATCGGCAGCTTCATCGCCGATGCGCGGCGCGTCACGCAGGTGCTGTTCAATCTCCTGTCGAACGCTGTCGGGTTCTCGCCGCCTGGAGAGACCGTCACGCTCGCGGCCGCGCGCCGCCCCGACGCGATCCTGTTCACCGTGACCGACCATGGTCCCGGCATCCCGCCCGACATGCAGGACAAGGTGTTCGAGTGGTTCGAGACCAACACGACCGGCTCACGCCACCGTGGCGCCGGCCTCGGTCTCTCCCTGGTGCGCTCGTTCGTCGAGCTGCACGGCGGCCGGGTCGACATCGATTCGGCGATCGGACGCGGCACCACCGTGGTCTGCACCTTCCCGCTCGAGCAGGCGGCCCGCCGCACGGCCGCTTGAAGGCGCGAATAGCGAGTAGCGAATAGCGAATTGAAGGCCATCCATTCGCTATTCGCACCGAGCAGGCTCGCATTTTCTGCGGAAAGCTTGTAACCGTTTCCCGAAAATCGATTTGCAGGCGACACTCGATCCACGATGCTTCCGACCTCGTCCGGTGGCGCTAGTCACGCAATGGTGGTGCCGAACGAAGCGGCGCTGCACCGGCTGGTGACGGATATCGCCATCGCGCTCGAGCCTGGCGACCTGATTACGCTGTCGGGCGACCTCGGCGCCGGCAAGACCACCTTCGCCCGCGCGCTCATTCGTCATCTCGCCGGCGACCGGACGATCGAGGTTCCGAGCCCGAGCTTCACATTGCTGCAGACCTACGACCTGCCGCGCTTTCCGGTCGTGCACGCCGACCTCTATCGCGTGTCGGGCACGAGCGAGCTTGCCGAGCTCGGCTTCGAGGATCTGCCGCCGGACGCCGTGACCCTGCTCGAATGGCCCGACCGCGCCGGCGGCTTCCTGCCGGCCGACCGGCTCGACATCGCCATCACGCTCGCGCCGGAGTTCGGGCTCGAGCATCGGAATTTGCGCATCACCGGCTACGGCGCCTTCGCGCCGCGCGCCGAGCGGATGGCCGCAGTGCGAAAATTCCTCGACGAGTCGGATTTCGGCGAGGCCGAACGCAAGCGGGTCGCCGGCGACGCCTCGGCGCGCTCCTACGAGCGGCTCACGCTGGGCGAGCGCTACGTCATCCTGATGAACGCGCCGCGCCGGCCGGATGGCCCGGCGGTGCGCAACGGGCTGCCGTACAGCGCGATCGCCCACCTCGCCGAGGACGTGAAGCCGTTCGTCGCGCTCACCCACGGGCTCAGGGAGCAGGGCTTCTCGGCGCCGGAGATCCATGCCGCCGACCTCGACGCGGGCTTCCTCATCCTCGAGGACCTCGGCAGCGACGGCGTGGTCGAGGGCGATCCGCCCGAGCCGATGGGATATCGCTATCAGGCCGCGATCGACGCGCTGGTCGAGCTGCATCGGCTGGTGCTGCCCGACACGCTGCCGGTCCCGCCCGACCTGATGCACCACATTCCGCCCTATGATCTCGATGCGCTGCTGATCGAGGTCGAGCTGCTGCCCGACTGGTACCTGCCCTTTCGCGGCGCATCCCTGACAGGGCGCGCCCGCGACACGTACCTGGCGCTGTGGCGCGACGCCCTGTTTCCGGCCCTCGACGCCCGCCCCACCTGGGTGCTGCGCGACTTCCACTCGCCCAACCTGCTGTGGCTTCCCGAGCGCAAGGAGTTCGCCCGGGTCGGCCTGCTCGATTTCCAGGATGCGGTGATGGGGCCGCCCGCCTACGACGTCGCCTCGCTGCTGCAGGACGCCCGCGTCGACGTGTCGGAGGACCTGGAGATCGAGCTGCTCGGGCGCTACGTGCGGGCGCGCAAGGACGCGGACGACGAGTTCGACATTCCGGGCTTCGTCCAGGTCTACTCCACCCTCGCGGCGCAGCGCGCGTCGAAGATCCTCGGCATCTTCGCGCGGCTCGATCGCCGCGACGGCAAGCCGCAATACCTGCGCCACCTGCCGCGGGTGTGGAGCTATCTCCAGCGCTCGCTCGCCCATCCGACGCTGGCGGCGCTCGAGGCCTGGTACACGGAGAACGTGCCGCCGCCGGAATGAACCGGGTGAATGCCGGCATGGTCCGCGGTAATCACTTGTTGACAACTTCCGTTTACCATGCGGCAGGACGAAGACCGCTCGAGCGGGAGAAACCGGGCGATGGTCAGCGAACGCCGGAATTCTACGCGCGTTCAGTTCGGACGCGGCTACACCGCCAAGATCATGGCGATCGACGGAACCTGGCACCGCGAGTGCAAGATCGGCGACGTCTCCGACACGGGCGCCAAGCTGCAAATTCACGGCCGGGTCGACAACATCGATATGCGGGAGTTCTTCCTCGTGCTGACCGAGAGCGGCAGCGCGCATCGGCGCTGCCAGCGCATCTGGCTCAATGGCGACGAGATTGGCGTGCGCTTTCTCAAGGATATGCCGGGCCGGCCGCTGCGGGCGACGCGACACGGGTGGAAGGAACCCATGCGCCAGCCGGATCCGGCCGAGCCGGAGACGCACGGCTGAGACACAGCGGCTCGCCCGCATCGACCCTGCCTTTGTCATCATTGCGTCGACCCCTCGACCTATGATTCGCTGGTCAATGGGAAGCCAGAGGATTCGATGCCGAAACGACGAACTGCCATCCCCCGCCGCGCCATGGTTCTCGCGGCCGGCCTCGGCACGCGCATGCGCCCGCTCACCGACAAGCTGCCGAAGCCGCTGGTGGCAGTCGGCGGCAAGCCGCTGATCAATCACGTGCTCGACCGGCTGGCCGCGGTGGAAGTCGAGACGGCCGTGGTCAACGTGCACCATTTGGCCGATCAGCTCGAGCAGCATCTGCAACCCCGTCGCACGCCGAAAATCGTCATCTCGGACGAGCGCGACGCCGTGCTCGGCACGGGCGGCGGCGTGGCCAAGGCGCTGCCGCTGCTCGGACCGGCGCCGTTCTTCCTGGTCAATTCCGATACGCTGTGGATCGACGGCGTGAGATCCAATCTCGAGCGGCTCGCGGCGGCGTTCCGCCCCGGCCGGATGGACGCGCTGCTGCTGCTCGCGCCGACCGCGACCAGCGTCGGCTACAGCGGGCGCGGTGATTTCAGCATGGCGCCGGACGGCAGGCTGCGCCGGCGCAACGAGCGCGACGTCGTGCCGTTCGTCTATGCGGGCATCGCGATTCTCTCGCCGGACCTGTTCAAGGACGCCCCGAGCGGTGCGTTCACGCTCACGGAACTGTTCGATCGCGCGATCGAGCAGGAACGGCTGTTCGGCCTGCGCCTCGAAGGCGTGTGGATGCACGTCGGCACGCCCGAAGCGGTCGCGGCGGCCGAGCAGGCGATTTTGGCGAGCGCGGCGTGACACGGCAGGCGAATTGCGAGTAGCGAATAGCGAATAGAGCTCCACTACTCGCTACTCACCATTCGCTATTCGCCGCGCGGGCGCTATAAGCTCGCGCATGGGTGTCGATTCCCCCCGCTCCCCGCGCGTCTTCACCATTCCGCCATCGGTGCCGTTCCTGCCGGCGCTGGTGCGCGCGCTGGTCGACGGCAGGCTGGTTCCCGGTGTCGTGTCGGGCACCGACCCGCTCGCGCTCACCACCGCGACGATCTATCTCCCGACGCGGCGCGCCTGCCGACTCGCACGCGACGTCTTCCTCGACGTGCTCGCCAGCGAGGCGGCGCTGCTGCCGCGCATCGTGCCGATCGGCGACATCGACGAGGACGAGATCGCCTTTGCGGAGGCCACCGCCGGCGACATCGCAGCCGATGCGCTGGCGCTGCCGGAAGCGCTGGCGCCGCTGGAACGGCGCCTCCTCCTCACCCAGCTCATTCGCAAGTGGGCAACTTCGCCGGAACTCCACGTCGCCGCCGGCTCGCCGCTCATCGCGGAGACGCCGGCC
>Ga0126371_10006371_pt1 | contig 10497 bp, 4 predicted proteins | sample PanSoiMetaPlot_4_FD_110145 | JGI IMG/M metagenome (GOLD analysis project Ga0126371, IMG submission 110145) | Tropical forest soil microbial communities from Panama - MetaG Plot_4 | ecosystem: Environmental > Terrestrial > Soil > Tropical forest > Bulk soil | place: Panama | collected 2016-02-17
CTGATCGAAGCTCAGGAGCAAGAGCGTCGCCGTATCGCGCGTGAGCTGCACGACGATCTTGGGCAAGAGCTGGCGTTGGTAGAAGTAAATCTTGGCGAGCTCATAGAGGAATCCGATGAGTCGCTAAAACCTGGCTTGAACCAACTATCCGACCTGCTTGTACACGCTTCGACCGCGGCCCGTGAGATTTCGCACGGTCTCTATCCAAGCCAACTGGAGCACGTCGGCCTCGCAGCCGCCGTCAGAAGACTCTGCGAAGACATGCGTCACGGGAAGCATTTGTCGATTCGGGTAACGGTCAGTAACTTGCCGAGCCAACTGCATCGATCTGTTTCGCTTTGCCTTTATCGGGTCGCGCAAGAAGCATTGCACAACATCATCTCGCATAGCCAGGCGAGGAACGTAACGGTAGAGCTCAGGGCGGACAGTGAACGGGTTTTGCTTCTGATCATGGACGACGGTCTTGGCTTTGACGTCAGTCGCATCGAGTCAGGCCTAGGGCTTCCCAGCATGCGCGAACGAGTCCGATCCGTAGGCGGTTTCATCGACATCACATCTAGCCCGAAGGGCACAAAAGTAGCAGTCAGCGTGCCGTTCAACGAAGGACTAAGAGACGATATGCGGCGGGTGGCGTGAACATCGAGATCGAAGGGTTTCTCTCGTTGAGTTGGTAATGTGGGCGGTGCAATCTTAGCTCAAGGCGAAGCAAGAATATGCCAACCGAAAGTGGCGAAAATATTTGGAGACAACGGAGCCCAAACCAGGGCGTGCAAGTTGTGCTACTCAACGCGTTTTCCTTTCTGAAGTCATCCGCCGCAAGTTGGCTGGCACCAATCGTGGAGCCGTGGCTCTGCGCACAGCCCGCTGAACGTAGCGAACAGTGGAGGTTCCGCCTTGGAACGATCAACGATTCGTGTTCTCATTGTTGATGATTACCTGGACTTAAGGCCCTAACCAAGAACGTATGGGCCTTCCCGACGCTTCTCATCGGCATGAATTGTGGCTTCACGGAACTTCAAATCGACGAAGCCGAATTGCGTCAACTGCACGACGGCAGTGAACCATGGGAAGCCGTCGCCTGACTCTCTAAGGCTTGACCCGGCAGCCTACCGGGTGGTTTCAGTTTCTTCAATCGTGTACCGAAGTGGATTGTTGAAATCTGGCCGTACTAAAATTTCGCAGTATTTCAATTCAGATCAAATCTTGAGCACCGCTTGAAACCAATCGGAAGAGAGTGACTTTGGGAATTTAACGCCAACGGACGAGCCCAGCGCCAGCTTCGGGTTCGACGACAACCCTCCACGCTGCTTGGAACAGAGCTGACTACTATTAGTTGCGTGCATTTTGGCGATTCGGCTAAACTGTCTTCGGCCGGTCAGGCGGCCTTCGGTCCGCGTAAAGGGTTGAACCTGCCTGCTGCTTCCAAATTCATGCCTTCTTTCTGTCGGCACGCGGACGACCGACAAATTTGAAAGAAGGTGTCTCATGACAAAAGGCGAAGCTCTACCCGCTCGTCCCAGCCTGGAATTCCTTAAGAAATTAGCCAAACAACAAGTTGCGGCTCTTCGCAGACAAGGGCGAACAACTTCACTTGCTGCTATGCAATTGACTTTAGCTCGGAAGTACGGGTTTCCGAGTTGGCGAAAACTCAAAGCTCATATCGAATTATTGGAGACGGCTGCGGTAGCCGTTGAGGCAATCTCTTGCGGAGACACTCGAACGTTGAAGCGGCTCCTGAGTCAGAACTCCAGCCTTGCAAATACAAGGATCGATGATGAGCGTACCCTGCTCCATGTAGCTACGGACTGGCCCGGCCATTTCCCCAATAATACGGAGACCATCGCAGAGTTGGTTGCGTCTGGCGCCAATGTCAACGCACAGTTCGCAGGCCGCCACTCTGAGACCCCGCTCCATTGGGCCGCCAGTAGCGACGATGTCGCGGTGATTGATGCTCTCCTCGACCACGGCGCCAACATTGAAGCGCCGGGATCTGTTATCGGCGGGGGGACACCGCTGTCAGACGCGGTCGCTTTTGGACAATGGAAAGCGGCGCGGCGACTCGTCGAGCGCGGGGCGCGAACGACGTTTTGGCAGGCCGCTGCCCTAGGGTTGATGGATCGTGTCGACGAATATTTGACCGCCGTTCCACCGCCGACGCCAGACGACATTACCAATGCGTTCTGGTGCGCATGTCATGGTGGCCAACGAACCGTAGCCGAGTATCTTCTAGGCCGCGGTGCCGAGTTGAACTGGATTGGATACGATGGATTGACACCTCTTGATGCGGCCACCAGAAACGGCGCCGAGGAACTGGTCGAGTGGTTACGCAGCAGGAGTGCAAGGTCGGCGAAAAAATCAACCGCCGGGTGACGGTCAATCCAGAACGCTTCACCGCCAATTCGCGAAAAGGCTAATCAAAAATCCTGCCTCAGTGTCGCAATCACGTTGGAATCGTCAGAATTACGCCCTTGAAAGTTTTTCAAACACTGCAATTATCTCCAACTCGCCTAGAGGCCCTCCTGTCTGGATGGAGGCCGAGCGACTTCAACGAGGTCCAGCAGTCGGAACTCGCGAAAATTCGCGGCACGTTCATGGTGGGGAGGTTCCAGCATTCTTCACGCATCACTCTAGAGCCATGATTCTAGCGATGGAGCCCTTTCCGCAAGGGCGTGCGGCAACCTCGTCGTTGTCGACTGTTAACTTTGCTAGAGAATCGTCACAGCGAGGGCCTCGGGCCACCGGGCTTATTCGGGAAGACTTTGTTTTTCCGGATCACCCGCAAGATTCCTGGCGTGGAGCATTCGCCAACCATCACTTCTCCCAGTATCGGGCCTACGGGACTTTTTCTATGATTCCACGGACATCTTAAGGTTATGGCGTTTGTGCTCGGAGCCGAACAGACTTTCAGGCAAATGTTGGCGGCTTCGAGTCCCGCTCTCCACGTTGTACTTCCTGCATCGCAGCGCGTGAGCATTTGGCGGCTGTGCGCGCGAGACGTTCAGTCGCGATGCTTGGGGAGTCCTGCGACAGGAACAATCTCAGGATGCAGAGAAGGGAGGAGTTATGGGAGTGGCCACGATCGGGGCAAACGCGCGAACCGGAGGTGTCATTCACCCAACAAGAGGAGAAAAACTGTCCGCCGAGGACCTTCGTAAGATTCATGCCTATTGGCGGGCCTGCAATTATCTGGCTGTCGGCATGATTTATCTCCGGGACAATCCTTTACTGCGGGAGCCCCTGAAGCCGGAGCACATCAAGAACCGGTTGCTCGGACACTGGGGTGCCAGTCCCAACTTGAGCTTTACCTACATTCACCTGAACCGCCTGATCAAGAAGTATGATCTCGACGCAATGTTCCTTGCTGGTCCAGGGCACGGCGCACCCGGCGTGTTGGGGCCGGTCTATCTGGAAGGCACATACTCCGAGATTTATCCGAACAAAAGCGAAGACGTTGACGGACTGCGCACCTTCTTCAAGGAATTCTCCTTTCCAGGCGGCGTTGGCAGTCATTGCACTCCGGAAACTCCTGGCTCGATTCATGAAGGTGGAGAGTTAGGCTACAGCGTTTCTCACGCATTTGGGGCTGCCTTTGACAATCCCGATTTGCTGGTCGCCGTCGTGGTAGGTGATGGCGAAGCCGAAACGGGTGCGTTGTCTACGTCATGGCACTCCACTAAGTTTCTAAATCCCGTCCGCGATGGAGTCGTGCTGCCAATCCTCAGCCTTAACGGGTACAAGATCAATAATCCTAGCATTCTGGCGCGGATTTCTCATGAAGAACTGGAAGAACTTTTCAAGGGGTATGGATGGAGACCTTACTTTGTGGAAGGTTCGGATCCCGAAGAGATGCACCGAAAGATGGCGGCTACGCTTGAAGAGTGCATACTCGAGATTCGGCGAATTCAGGAGGAGGCGCGCGCCAGCGGCAAGACTAACCGACCTCGTTGGCCCATGATCGTATTGCGCAGTCCAAAGGGCTGGACGGGACCGAAAGATGTGGACGGACACAAGATCGAAGGCTCCTGGCGCTCGCACCAGGTGCCATTCGCGAATGTCAAACACAATCCTGTCCTCTTGAAAACGCTTGAAGAGTGGTTGCGGAGCTACCGGCCGGAGGAACTCTTCGATGAAAGCGGAAGGCTAATTCCCGAGTTAAAGGCGCTGGCTCCAGTTGGCGTGCGGCGGATGAGCGCCAATCCGCACGCGAATGGCGGCCTGTTGCGGAAGAGCCTGCGACTGCCCGACTTTCGTACCTATGCCGTCGAAGTCGAAAAGCCCGGACAGACTCCGGCTGAGAACACTCGTCCACTCGGCCGATTCCTCCGTGATGTGATGCGACAAAACCGGAATAACTTTCGCGTTTTCGGACCCGACGAGAACACATCGAACAGACTCGATGCGATCTACGAAGTGAGCAAAAAGTTGTGGCTGGCCGACTGTCTGCCGGAGGATGCCGACGGCGGCGAGCTTTCCACCGACGGCCGAGTTCTCGAAATGCTTTCCGAGCACACTCTGGAGGGCTGGCTCGAAGGCTACCTTCTCACCGGCAGGCACGGATTCTTCTCGACCTACGAAGCTTTTGTCCATGTCATCGATTCCATGTTCAACATGCATGCGAAATGGCTCGCAATGGCGAAGGAACTGCCTTGGCGCGCACCGATCTCTTCGCTAAACCTGCTCATCACCTCTACCGTGTGGCGTCAGGATCATAATGGATTTACTCATCAGGATCCGGGCTTCCTGGACCTCGTGGTTAACAAGAGCCCGGAGGTTTGCCGCATCTACCTGCCGCCAGATGCGAACACGCTGCTCAGCGTGGCCAATCACTGCCTGGAGAGCACGGGCTACGTCAACGTGATTGTGTCGGACAAGCAGAAGCACTTGCAGTACATGACTATGGACGAGGCCATAGGACATTGCAGCAAAGGGATTGGGATCTGGCGTCGGGCGAGCAACGACGAAGGCGTGGAGCCAGACGTAGTCATGGCTTGCGCGGGCGACATTCCTACTAAAGAGGCGCTGGCTGCGGTGGCGATGCTGCGTGGATATTTCCCGAATCTCAAGATACGTTTCGTGAACGTGGTGGACCTTTATAGACTTGTCCCCTCGACCGAACATCCGCATGGCCTCCCGGACCGGGACTTCGACAGCCTGTTTACCAAAGACAAGCCCGTCATTTTCAATTTTCACGGATATCCGTCATTGATCCATCGTTTGACCTATCGGCGGACTAATCACGAAAACCTCCACGTGCGGGGATACAAGGAAAAAGGAAACATCAATACGCCACTCGATTTGGCCATTCGGAACCAGATTGATCGCTTCAGTCTGGCGATGGACGTTATTGATCGGGTCCCTCAACTACAAGTGGCGGGCGCTCACGCCAAAGAGGAACTGCGCAATATGCAGATTGCCGCCCAAGCCTACGCCTATGAGCACGGCGTGGACAAGCCCGAGTTCGACCAGTGGAGTTGGCCAGCATAAGGGAGTTGTGCGGAGTGTGCGTTCCTCCGCTCGCTCGGTTTGCTGGCGACTACTTTCGCCCGATGGATTATCAGGCGAGGGAACGCAAGCGCAATCCCGGACGAAATCACAAAGCCAAGAGGATACCCATGAGTACAAAACGCGCCGCAAGCCTAGAAACTGCTATAACGGCAAAAGCCGCACCGGTCATCCCCATCCCAAAGGGATTGCCCGCGGCCTCGAAACTGATGCAGCAATACGGGTGTGGCCCGGTTCAGTTCTCGGGGTCGGACAATGCCTTCTATGAACGCCACCTCATCTTCGATAACGCTATCGATCTCGCCGCTGCCGATGCCCGGTTGCGTTATGAGGCGTTTGCCCACTCGGTACGCGATATCCTCTCGCAGCGCTGGATCAATACCGAGAACACTTATAGGGGCGAAAACACGAAGCGCGTCTACTATCTCTCGATGGAATTCCTGATTGGCCGATCATTGAGCAATAACGTTACGAATCTGATGCTTGATCCGCTCTTGAAGGACGCCGTTCAACAAAAGAACTTGGATTGGCTTCAGTTGTTGGAGCAGGAACCTGACGCGGGGCTCGGCAATGGCGGGCTCGGGCGGCTTGCAGCTTGCTTTCTCGACTCGATGGCAACGATGCAATTGCCAGCGATGGGCTATGGCCTGCGCTATGAATACGGAATTTTCAAGCAAACGATACAGGATGGGTGGCAATTGGAGAAGCCTGACAACTGGCTGCGTCGCGCTGATCCCTGGGAAGTTGCGCGCCCCCACGAAACCGTAGAGGTCAAGCTCAATTGCTCATTCGAACTGCATGGCGGAAGTCTGCGCGCGATACCTGGGTGTGCCTCAAGTTTAATTGCTATTCCGTATGATCGCCCGGTCGTTGGATACGGCGGCAAAACTGTCAACACGCTTCGTTTGTGGGCCGCGGCCGCTCCTGATTACTTCGATTTTAAGAAATTCAGTGGCGGCGACTTTGTTGGGGCATTGGCTGAGAGTCTTGGTGCGGAGTCGATCACGCGCGTCCTCTACCCCGATGATTCCACCGCTGTTGGACAAGGACTTCGTTTCGTACAGGAGTATTTCCTGGTGGCAGCTTCCCTGGCTGATCTGGTACGCCGATTTCGAAGCAATAATGATGATTGGGAACTGTTCCCGGAAAAAGTTGCGATCCAACTCAATGACACACACCCGGCACTAGCGGTTCCCGAGTTGATGCGGATTCTCCTCGACGAGGCCAAACTGGGTTGGGATAAGGCTTTCGACATCACGCAAAAGGCGCTCGCCTACACGAATCACACTCTACTACCGGAGGCACTCGAAAAATGGCCGCTCGCCTGGTTTGAGATGATTCTGCCCCGTCATCTCGAGATCATCTTCGAGATGAACCGCCGTCTGCTTGACTGGGTTCGCCAACGATTCCCCGGCGATGACGAGCGAGTCGCACGCGTGAGTCTCATTGAAGAAGGCACTCCCAGGAAGATTCGCATGGCAAATCTCGCGATTGTAGGTTCGCACAGTACTAACGGCGTTGCTGCGATCCACTCGCGTTTGTTGCGCACCATGACCGTCAAAGACTTGGCCGAGATGTTTCCGGCGCGATTCAACAACAAGACCAACGGTGTTACTCCCCGCCGATGGTTGCAGTTGGCTAACCCAGCTCTTGCCAGTGTCATCACTGAGGCGATAGGCGATGGCTGGATCACAGATCTAAGCGAGCTGCGCCAACTCAAGCCCTTGGCCGATGACCGCGGCCTCCACGACGCCTTCGGAAAAGCTAAATCCAAAGCAAAACTACACTTTGCAGATTGGCTGCATGCCACCCAGGGTGTGGTAGTTGATCCGAGCACGATCTTTGATAGCCAGGTCAAACGCATCCACGAGTATAAGCGGCAACTGCTCAATGCGCTGCGGATCGTGGTTTTGTACAACCGACTACGCGCAAATCCGGACCTTGAGATGAGGCCACGGACATTCTTCTTCGCCGGTAAAGCGGCACCGGCCTATCATTTGGCGAAAGTCATCATCAAGTTCATCAACAATCTGGCCAGAACGATCGATGGCGACCCGGCCGTCCGCGGAAGGATCAAAGTTCTGTTCCTTCCGGACTACAACGTGACCATGGCAGAACGACTGATTCCAGCGACCAACATTTCGAACCAGATCTCCACGGCCGGCTACGAAGCCAGTGGGACGAGCAATATGAAATTCATGATGAATGGGGCTTTGACGATTGGTACCCGCGATGGAGCCACGATTGAAATGGCCGAGGAAGCAGGCGAACAGAACTTCTTCCTGTTTGGCCTGAGTGCGGACCAGGTCGCTGGTAGTCGTGGATGGTACAACCCGCAATGGCACTATGACAACGAACCCGAGACGCGTTCTGCACTCGATTTGATTTCCTCGGACTACTTCAGCTGGACGGAGCGTGGAGTGTTCGCGCCTCTCCGGGACGCATTGTTGACGAACGGAGATCATTACATGCATCTGGCCGACTTGAGAAGTTATTTGGAAGCAGATCAGCGATTACTCGAGTTGTACGCTTCTCCGGACGAGTGGCTGCGCAAAGCCATCTTGAATGTAGCGAGTTCAGGCAAGTTTTCTTCGGACCGCACGATCGCCGAATACAGCAGCGACATTTGGGATGTGAGGGCGTGTCCTGTGCCCTAAGCAGTCTTCTTGTCTGTCCCGCGTGCAAACAGAACCACTGTAGATCGCGGCCCAACGGGATAAGTTCCCCTGGGCACAGGTGGAGCAATCTGCCACTCGACAATGTCATTGGGCGAGGCGAGGGTGGTATCGATCCATCGGCGCCACGGTTCTCTCGCGCCGTGCTCTACCGGTGGAAGCTCAAATTCCAACGGTTCCCAATAAGCGTTGAGGATCAGATAAATGAATAGATTTTGTTTCCGAATCTCTGAACTGAGGGCTAGGCTGTGCGAATTATCGCTCCAGTCGGGTTGGTTCAACTTCACGCCGTGCCACGCTTTATTCGCCCCCTGAATCAACTGGTTGAGGCTCTGACGCATAAATTCCGGGCCGGATTCACGCAGCAAACGCCTTTGGATAAGAAGTCTCACGAATCGGTGTAGTTCAGCATGCGTCTCGACCAGTCTCCAGTCAAACCAACTGATCTCGTTGTCTTGGCAATAGGCGTTGTTGTTGCCCCGCTGCGTTTGGCGCACTTCGTCGCCCATGAGAATCATCGGTAAGCCGAGTGACATGAAGGTGATGGTAAGGAAGTTCTTCACCTGGCGGTTTCGAAGAGATTCGATCGCTGGGTCGTTCGTAGGGCCTTCCACGCCGCAGTTCCAGCTTCGGTTATCGTTGCTGCCGTCGCGATTGTCTTCTCTATTGGCTTCGTTGTACTTGTGATTGTAGGAGACAAGATCGTTCAGGGTGAAACCATCGTGGCAGGTCACAAAGTTGACACTCTGCTCGGCTTCTCGTTGTTTGTGTCCGTAAATTCCGGGGCTGCCAATGATACGGTCCGCCACCTGTCGCACAGCCCCGGGTTCCGAGCGTATAAAACTGCGAACGTCATCCCGGCATTTTCCGTTCCACTCTTTCCATTTGTCGCCGCTGAAGCTGCCCACCTGGTAGAGGCCAGCCGCGTCCCACGCTTCGGCAATGATTTTTGTGCCGGCCAGCGAGGGGTCAGATTCAATATCCCAGAGGACTGGAGGATTCGCGAGCGGAAGCCCTGACGGATCGCGAGCGAGGATGGAGGCCAGATCAAACCGAAAGCCATCCACGTGCATCTCATCGACCCAGTAACGAAGACTGTCGACGATCATCCGCCGGACGATAGGTTGATTTGCATTCAGCGTATTACCGGTTCCGCTGTAGTTGCTGTAGCGGGAGCGGTCTTGATCGAGGATGTAATAAGTAGGATTATCGATCCCCTTGAAACACAGCGTTGGGCCAGAATCGTCGCCTTCCGCCGTATGGTTGAAAACCACATCGAGAATAACTTCAATACCCGCCCGATGCAGCGCCTTGACCATATCCCGAAATTCGTCTACCGGACCTGATCCGTTTGGGCGCGAACTGTATGCCTGGTGTGGCGCGAAGAACGAGATCGGGGCATACCCCCAATAGTTGACGAGTCCCGGGGGACAGTCTTGTGGATCGAACTCGAACACAGGTAGCAGTTCAACCGCGGTAATCCCCAAATGGGCGAGATACGGAATCTTGTCGATCACGCCGGAGTACGTACCGCGCCTCTCTTCGGGAACACCTGAAGTAGGGTGACGAGTGAAGCCGCGCACGTGCATCTCATAAACGATGGTGCGTGAAGACGGTTTCTCCAGAGGCGTATCACCTTCCCAATCGTAAGACTGGAGATCCATCACAACGCTCTTCATAGCGCTTGCAGTGTTGTCTCCCACCCTGGATGCAGCTTGGCGACTGTAGTTCTTGGGGAGGGCGACGCCGCGTCCGTAGGGGTCAAGAAGAATTTTAGTTCGATCGAACCGGAGGCCGCGAGGCGGATCGAGAGGTCCGTCGACCCTATAACCGTAGATCTGGCCCGGCTTTAGGCTCGGCACATAGACATGCCAATAGTGATGGGTGCGGTTGAGAACTGGGTCGAAGTGGATGGTGCGACTCGCGTATTCGTCTTCTTCGTGGTCAAACAGCAACAGGTCCACACCCGAAGCATGACGGGAGAGGAGGCTAAAGTTCACGCCTGTATCATCTGGCGTGGCGCCGAGAGGCGCACTCTTGCCCCGCGTCACAGCAAAGCACGACGCCGAACTCGATATCGATTTCACAAAATGCTCCTCGTCGTTATAAGCGGCATGGCTAGCGCGGTAGGCACCCGCCGCTTCGCCAGATGTCGCAAGAGATGTTTTCTCTCCAGCGTGCAAAGTCGGACACGCTTCATCCTGTCCTTGAGAGGATCCTTCATCTCGGCGAAGCTCAGTTCAATACCGGCAGAACGAAACGTTTCATCGAGTGCAGGAACGGCATCGGCCGCCGTGACATCAACGCTCGTGACCGGTTC